>ERZ1370068.8479-contig-7329_pt1 | contig 45472 bp, 56 predicted proteins | sample MGYA00561227_ERZ1370068 | MGnify/ENA primary metagenome ERZ1370068 (study PRJEB38410, sample SAMEA6850437) | metagenome | study: Metagenomic assessment of the ecological functions of the soil: analysis of the soil microbiota associated with the... | reverse complement strand
CAGTTACGTATTGCTTCTTTTACTCGTCGGTTTTGGTCTTGACTACTTTCTTGCCGCGATAGTAGCCGTCGGGCTGATGTGATGGCGAAGATGGACCTCGCCACTGACCGGCTCCGCCCAGGCGAGCGGCGGCTTGGGCAGAAAATCGTGGGCGCGATGCATGCCGCGCGCTTCGAAGGCGACTTCTTGTTCTGCTGGACAGCCATTGCCCGTGACTCCCTTAAAAATTCGATCGGCACAAAAAAGCGGTTCCCGCGCTTCGCGAAATTCCCGCAATCGTTCTCGCCGGTACTGCTCAATCCGGATTGCGCGTGACTTCAGCGCCGCCAATCCGGCGAATGGCGAGCGTCTTCACTCGCCGGTCATCGAACGACGCGCCGCCGCGCACGCTTCCTCGCCGCGGCGCGGCGACAAAGGCAGCGATAACAACAGCCTGTCCTCGACCAGGTTCCGCGGATCGAGCGCCGTGTTCGCCAGCACGACTTCGGTGTCTTCCGCATCCAGCAGTCGAGCTAACCCGGCCCCGCTGGCGAGCGAGCAGCAAGTCGGTCTGCTGCGCCTATCGCCAGCCCCGAATGGCTGAAGGCAGCGCTGGCACACCTCAGCGGCACCACGCCGTCGAGCCGCACCGTCAACGAAGGCCGTCCTGCATCGTCGTGCCCAGCTCGCTGATCCGCCACGCAATCGGCGCGGCGCCGTGCGCGCTTCCGCCAACTGGTCGGCGGCACGGGGCAGGCTGCGTCAAGCGTCGATCTCGCCCGCCAGATCGTGAGCGCCGTCGTTCCGGCGGCGGCCAGTTCGAGCCCATCGAAGCGGCCGTGCGCGCCGACGTCAGTCGTCCGAGTCGCCACATCTCGATTGGCCTTTGGTCCGGCAAACGCCGCGTCCGGCGACGAGTCGCTGATCGGCGGAGCATGGCCCGGCCAGCCAGCAGGCAAGGGCAAACGTTGCATAATAGCGGGCTTGCCCCCCTGAGTGTCAAAGAAAACCGTGAAAACAACAACTTCTGCCTCGCGGTACGCGAGCGCTGGTCCTCGCCTCGGCCCTCGCCGTATCTCGCAAGGCGCTGCTCGAGCGGCTGGGCCTGCCGTTCACGGTCGCCGCGCCGGCAATCGACGAATCGGCGCCGGCTTGACGAGGCGCCCGCCGATACCGCCGTCCGGCTGGCGGGAGGCCAAGGCGCGGGCCGTGGCGAGCGCCCATCCCGACGCATTGATCGTCGGCCCGGACCAGGTCGCCGATTTCGAGGGCACGGCCATCGGCAAACCGCGCGATCCTGAGGATGCTCTGGAGCAGCTTCGCGCCATGCAGGGGCGGCACGATCGTTCTTCACACCGGCCTGGCGCTCCTCGATGCGCGCGCAGCGGGCGCTGCCGCCGCGCACTGGTCGATGTCGCCAGCACGTTTCGACAGCTCAGGCGACGACGCGCTCAAGGCCTACCTCGAGCGCGACCGGCCGTACGATTGCTGCCGGATCGGTCAAGGTCGAAGCGCGCTCGGCATCGCGCTGTTCACGCGCGTTGCCAGCGACGATCCGACGGCATCGATCGGCCTGCCCGCTGATCCGCCTGACCGACAGCGCCGATCGCCGAAGGCGTTCGTCCGCTGTGAAGGCCGCGCGCGCCGGGGCCGTCGGGGCAAGCTTCACGCCACCTGTTGCCCAACCTGCTCGGCGCGGTCGAGCCGGCGTCGGTGCTTCCGGCCCGCACGCTGGCCGTCGCGCGGCGGCTGCGTCATTTCGTCGTCGAGACGCCGGAAGGCCGCGCGTGGGCGTTCGTCAAGTCGCTGCTCCTCCGAGCACGCGCCGCTGCAACACATCGCCTTCGCCGAGCTGGAACGAGCACACGCCGGCACGAGACGTGGCGGCGCCGCTCGCGCCGGTCCTGGCGGGCGAGGATGTCGCGCTGCTGTCGGATGCCGGCTGTGCCCGGCGTGCGCCGATCCCGGCGCGCCGCTGGTCGCGGCGGCCCACCGCGCCGGCGTGGCCGTCGTCCCGCTGGTCGGACCGTCGGCGCTGCTGCTCGCGCTGATGGCGTCCGGGATGAACGGCCAGAACTTCGTCTCTTCACGGCTACCTGCCCGTGCGCGCCGAATTGCGCGCCCGCGGCGCTGCGGGCGCTGGACGCCGCGGCGGCAGGGCAGCGGCGCCACGCAGCTCTTTATCGGAGACGCCCTATCGCAACGAGGCGATCGTGGCTGCCGTGCTGGCGGTTTGCCGGCCACGGACGCTATTTCCTTTGCGTCGCCGCCGACCTGACCTTGCCGTCCGAGCAGATCGGTTGCGGTGCACGGTGGAGGAATGGCGAAGCCGCGCCGACGCTGCCTCTTTCGGGCAGGCCGGCGATGTTCTTGTCTCGGCCGCGATTGACCGCCAGGCAACTTCGAACAGCGAATTTGCGACCGAGTGCGAGAAGCGTCCCGACAGAGCTACCGCTCGTCGGCGTCCGGCCAGTTCTTGATATATAGCTCTTCAGCATGCGGTTCTCGAAGCTTTGCTCTTCGTAGACCGCCTTGGCGACGTCGTGAAACGATACGACGCCCAGCAAGAGTCGGGCCGTCGATCACCGGCACGTAGCCGTGGCATGACGCTCGAGCATCACGCGGCGCAGCTCCATCACGTCGAGCCCTGTGGTCGCCGTCAACGGCTCGCTTACCTGGATGTCGCTGACCTTGAGATCGCCGAGCTGCCCTCGCCGCTGTCGACAACGCCTCCAGGACCTCGGCGAAGGTCAGCATGCCGACCATGCGCGCCGTGGTCCATCACCACCAGCGAGCCGATATCGTGATGCGCCATCACCTTGACCGCGTTCCGAGGACCGACCGTCCGGCGCGGTCGTGAACAGCGCGTTGCCCTTGATTCGCAGGATTTCGCTGACGAGCATTGAGGCCTCCTTCCCAAGGGCCCGTGGCGGCAATTCCCAGGTCGAGGTTACCCGCCTACCGGCGGCTTGCAACGTTTTTTGGCGCAAGGCGTTCTGGCGGCAGCGACTGGCAGTGGTCGTGTTGAGCCGGCGGGCGCCGCGGGATTTCGCTGTTCTGCGCCCGATTGAGTGCAAGATTGCGTGCCGGTCCGAAAGAGGCCGCATGGAAACTTTCGTTTACCCGTTAGGGAGGAGCAGATGAGCGATAGCAACGACAGCCTGCCCGTCACCGAGACTGTCCAGCCGCCCGCTGGCGCTCGCTGAAGGCAGCGCGGGAATCGCGGCGGGCGGTGCCGCGTTGTCGGCCCCTTTATCCGCAACGCCGCCGCAGCCGAGACCACCACCTGGAAAGTGCAGACTCTGGCCGCTGGCGTGGGTCTGCAGACGTTCAAGAGCCTGGTGCGCCGGCGATCAAGGGGAAAAAGACCGGCGGCGAGCTCGAGTTCAAGCGTTTCGCGGCCAAGGAAGTCGTCGGCGACTTCGAGATACTGACGCCAGCGGCGCAGAACGGCGTGCTCAAGCGATGAATCTGTTCACGCTGTACTGGGCGGGCAAGCTGCCGGCGACGGCGTTTCTGTCGTCCTACCTGATGGGTTCCTGCGCTATCCGCACGAGTGGGACATCGTCTTCTACAGCTGCACGGTCTGCAGGCGGACGCGCGACCGATCTTCGCCAAGCAGGGCATGTACTACGTCAACCGCATTCACCATGGCCCGAACATCATCCACTCGAAAAGCCAATCGCACGATCGAAGACTCAAGGATCTCGAAGCTGCGCGTTCCGACGGCATGATCGCCGAGGGCTTTGCGGCGACCGGCGCTAAGACGACGCTGCTTCCCGGCGGCGAAGTGTTCTCTGCTCTGGAAAAGGCACGGTCGACGCCGCGGATTACACGGGGCCGCCGTCAACTGGGATCTGGCCTCAACAGGTCTCCAGTATCTGGACTGGTCCTCCGGGCTCTGAATCGATCTATCAGCCGGTCGACCTGATGGATCTGGTCGTCCGCATGGACGATCGGAACAAGCTGTCGCCGAAGATGAAACGCCTGGGTCGGACGAAGAGTGCAGGTCTATTGAACGTCCACCATGCGCGCGATCCAGAAGGCCGATATCGAAGCCTGGGGCAAGTTCGAAAAGGCGGGCGTTCAGATCAATCGGCTGCCAGCGGAGGACCTGCCAGTGGCAGCGTCGCCGTGCTCGATCTGGTCTGGCGGGCGAACATGGACAACGACGCGGCCAGGATCTTCTGCTGCAGCTAGACGTCGTGGAGTCGCACACTTGCGGCTATGTGACGCCCGATATGTACAAGGGCCTCAAGATCGACGTTCAGCCGGTCGTCACCCGACCGGATCCCGTGGCCTCGATTGTCCTGCGGCGGCTGACCTGGCTGTCGCCGCAGGCGATGGATTCGCCCGCCATGCCCTCTGACCTTCACGATGCCGCACTGGCTCTATTGGGCCGGACTGATCGTCTTCCCGCTGATCGCGCTTTACCTGGTGCGGCGCCAATTGCACATCCGTCGCCCCCGAGGCCGTCGCTGTTCATCGCCCATCTGTTCTGGCTGTGCTCGGGCTTCATGGGCATCCATCGGTTCTATCTGCGCAGTGCACTGGTTTCGTCTTCATCCGGATCTTCCTGGTGATCCTCGTACTGCAGTGGCGAGGTGCGCGAAGTCCGCGACGAAACGTCGCGCACGCTCGCCGCACTCGAGCAGGCGAACACCTCGGTACGACAGACGCAAGCCGCGGTCCGGAGACGCCGACTGCAGGGCGACTGCGCAGTACACGCGCGCCCAGGCAGACGGCATAGCTGACATGGATGCCGAGGCGGCAGTCGCCCAGGCGGTTACCGACCAATGGCAGGCACGGGCGCGATGGGCGCATGGTGATGGCGGTCCGTGCTGCTGATCGACGATGCGCTGCTGCCCGGTCCGGCTCGTGCGCAAACGCCGGGCGCTGGAGGCTGGCCGCATGCCTGTTGCCGACATTGCGGTTCCGATGCGGTTGCTCAGGTGCACGAAGCAGGTGTCGGCGAGGACCCGACGCCTGCATTTGCATACCGCGTCACCGACGCGATCGAATGGATCAACGTCAGAGCCGGAGAATTCGTCGCCTAGTGGGCGCTGATTGCCGTCTTCGGCTACCATACGAGGTCGTCGCTCGCTTCATATCTTCAATTCGCCGACCAACTGGGTGCACGAGGAGATGTTCCTGATGTTCGGCATGCAGTACATGATGTCAGTGCGCCAACGCCGTACCGCGAGGACTCAGCACGTTCGCGTCGACGTCGTATTCCAAATTCTCGCCTGCGCGGCAAGGCGATCGCCGACATCATCACCTCGGTGTTCTTTTTCATTTTCATCGGCACGCTATTCGTGACCAGCTCCGCTTCGCCGCCGACTCGGTCAACTTCAACGAGCATTCGTTCACCGAATGGGGCATCCAGTACTGGCCGATCAAGCTTACGATGCCGATCGGCGCGGGTCTGCTGCTCTTGCAGGGGGTCGCGAAGCTTATGGACGGATGTGCTGCGTCATGCGCAGGGGAGCTGAGGCATGGGTCTCTGAGATCGGCATTGAATGGCTGACCGTGCTGTTATTCGGCGGGCTGCGCGCCGTTGCTCATGCTCGGCCTGCCGATGGCGTTCTGCACCGGCAGCCTCGCGTGATTTTCCTGTTCGTCTTCGGCAACAGCGCGGTACTGAACATGATGCCGTCGCGGATCTTCCCGTTCATGACCGACTACCAGCTTTCCGCCGTGCCCCTGTTCATTTTCATGGCCGCGGTGCTGGAGAAAGCCGGCATTATCGAGGAGCTGACGTCATTTATAAATGGCTGGGGTCGGTTCATGGCGGGCTTGCGTCGGCCACGGTCGTCGCCTGCACGCTGCTGGCGGCGATGGTCGGCGTCGTCGGGGCGACCGAAGTGACGATGGCATGATCGCGCTGCCGGCGATGCTGCGCCGCGGCTACGAGCCCAAGCTAGCCTGCGGGTCGCTGCTCGCCGGCGGCACGCTGGGCATCCTGATCCCGCCGTCGGTGATGGCAATCGTTTACGCCGTCGTCGCGCAGCAATCGCTCGGCGAGCTCCTGATCGGCTCGGTTTCCCGGACTCTTGCTTCCGGGGATCCACATCGTCTACGTGACCATATTACGCTGCTATATCAGTCCGTCGCTCGGCCCTGCGCATTGCCAGTCGAGGAACGCGTCAACATGCGCGAGAAGCTGCGGCTGCTGCGCAACACGATCACGCCCGTGTTCTGATCATCCTCTCGTGCTGGGTATCATCTTCGTCGGCATTGCCACGCCGGTCGAGGCCGCAGGCATCGGCACCCTCTGCGCGCGCTCGCGTGGTGCGCGCTGCATCGCCGGCTGACCTGGCCAGCCCTCTACGACGCTGCGACTGTCGACGCTTCAAGGCGACTGGCGATGGTGATGTGGATCTTCTTCGGCGCGACGATGTTCGTCGGCTTTTCATCATCAGGGCGGCGCAGACGTTCGTCTCTCGACATGATCCTCGGCACTGGGCTGCCCCCTACGGCATTCTGTTTCTGATGATGCCGTGATCCTCTTTATCCTGGGATGTTTCTCGATTGGGTCGGCATCCTGCTGCTGACCGTCCCGATCTTTCTGCCGATCCTCACCGCGCTCAGCTTTCGGCGGCCTGTTCGGCATCTCAGGAGTCAGCGGACGACCTGTCGCTGTGGTGGGCGTCATCCTTCATGGTGAACATGCAGATGGCGTTTCTGAGTCCCCCGTTCGGCTATTCGCTGTTCTACCTGGAAGAGTGTCGCGCCGAAGGAGATCTCGATGGCGATGATCTTCAAGGTCGGCGATGCCCTTCATCGGACTGCGGCGATCGGGCTGACCCTGTGCATCATCTTTCCGCAGATCATTCTCTGGCCGCCCGCCAGCGTGCTTTATCAGGGCACCAAGTAAAGGTGCGCGCGAAAAGCGCCGTGAAAGTCCGCTCGCTCTGTAAACGCCGCGCCGGAACGGACTTGTGGGGCAAAACCGTCAGCATTGCCGCGTCGCGCCGTCCGGACGCGGCGCCGGCGTGCATCGTCGCGCCCTCCAGAATGGCAGCACCTGCACCGGCAATCGAGAGCCACCGGTCGCTTCGACTGCAGTAGCCCAGCGCCATTGACATTTCCAGTTGACTCAGCGAATCGGGGTTGAGAACAAAAAACCCGCGGCATACGCGCGCGACGGAGGCAAATCATGTACCACCAGAACTACGACCCGTTGGGCAATGTCTTCCTGTCGACCATCGTCGCGGCGATCCCGATCCTGACGCTGCTGTATTTCATCGCGTTGCACCGGCACCGCGATGCGCACGGCAACGTCCACCTCGGCATCTCGGCGCCCTACGCGGCGTTCTTCGGCGTCATCGCCGCGTTCCTCGTCGTCTGCCTGTGTCTTCAAGATGCCGCGTCGGTCCGCGGCCTCGGCCTTCGCGCTCGGCTCGCTGTCGGGATTCCTGGGCATCATCTGGATCGTTCTCGCCGCGATGTTCCTGTACACGATGAGCGTCGTCACCGGCAAGTTCGAGATCGTCAAGGAATCGATCGTCCACATCTCGTTCGACCGGCGGCTGCAGTGCGTGCTGATCGCCTTCTCGTTCGGCGCGATCATCGAAGGCACGTCGGGCTTCGGCACGCCGGTGGCGATCGCCGGCGCCGTGATGGTGGGTCTCGGGTTCAAGCCGTTCCAGTCCGCCGTGCTGAACCTGCTCGCCAACACCGCACCGGTCGCATGGGGCGCGATCGGCACGCCGATCGTGACGCTGGCCGCCGTGAGCGGCCTCGATCAGGTCACGCTGTCCGCAATGGCCGGCCGCCAGCTTGCCGTTCGTGTCGATCCTGGTGCCGTTCTGGCTGGTCGCGACGTTCGTGAAGATGGAAGGCGGGACGTGGAAGGAAGCGTTCGAGGTGTGGCCGGCGGCGCTGTGCGCCGGCGTGATCGTTCGCGCTGATGCAATGTTCTACGCGTCGGGCACCAACGAATTGCACCTGATGACCGACGTGGTCTCAGGCGTCTTCTCGGTCATCTGCACGGCGCTTGTTCCTGCGCTTCGTCTGGCATCCGAAGACGCGCTTCCTGCTCAGGTCCGATCGCGAGGCGCTGGCGAAGGCTGGCAAGAGCACCGCCACGGCGACGACGCGACAGCACCGAGTGGAAATACAAGTACACGGCCGCGCGAAACCGCTCTACGCGTGGCTGCCGTGGGTGATCCTGATCGCTCTGCTGCGCGCTGTGGGGCGTGCCAGAGTTCAAGAGCGTTCCTGAACAACCTGTTCTCCGGCGTCAAGTTCAGCACGACGCTGCTGGGCTCGACGTTCGGCGGCACGCTGTCGCTGCCCGTGTGGGACATGCCGGCGCTGCACAACCTGGTGCAGCGCATGCCGCCGGTGGCGCCGGTCGAGCGCGAAACCCGAAGTCGCGCGCTTCGCGATCAACTGGCTGTCCGCGGCCGGTACCGGCGTGTTCGTGGCGGCGCTGCTTTCCGGGCTCGTCCTCAAGCTGAACGCCGCGCAGTGGAAGGGACGCCTTCATGCAGACGATGCAGCGGATGAAGATTCCGGTGCTGGTCATCGGCCAGGTTCTGGGCCTCGGCTTCCTGACCCGCTACTCGGGCACCGACGCGGTCCTCGGCCTGGCGTTCACCGGCGCCGGGTTCTTCTATCCGTTCTTTGCCGCGTACCTGGGCTGGCTCGGTGTTTTCCTGACCGGCTCCGACACGGCGTCCAACGCGCTGTTCGGCAGCCTGCAGCGCATCACCGCGCAGCAGCTCAACCTCAATCGAGATCCTGATCGTGGCGACCAACTCGACCGGTGGCGTCATGGGCAAGATGATCGATGCGCAGTCGATCATGGTGGCGTGCGCGGCCTGCTACGACGATCCGAAGGAGCGCGTCGCACGCACTGGGACCGATCTTCCGGACCGTGTTCTGGCATTCGATTGCCGGCGCCGCCGTGATCGGCGTCATCGCGATGCTGCAGGCGTATGTGTTCCCGGGGATGATTCCGGTACCGCCGATCGGCAAGTAATCGCCGGCGGGCCGCCGACGGCACCACCGTCGCGGCCCGCTGCGTCAGCCGGTCGAGCGCGCGTCGCTCGCGCAGCGCCTGCGCCAAGCGTCCCGCTGTCGACGTATTCGAGCTCGCCGCCGACCGGCACGCCGCGCGCGAGGCGGCGTGACCTTCGAGCCCGCGCGCGCGTCAGCAGCTCGCCGATGTAATGCGCGGTCGCCTCGCCTTCGTTGGTGAAATTGGTCGCGAGCACCACCTCGCGCACCACGCCGTCGGCCGCGCGCTTGAGCAGCCGCTCGAGGCGGATCTCCTTCGGACCGATGCCGTCGAGCGGCGACAGGCGTCCCATCAGCACGAAGTAGAGGCCGGCGTAGGCCTGCGTGTGCTCGATCATCAGCAGGTCGGCGGGCGTCTCGACGACGCACAGCGAGCGCCGCGTCGCGCTTCGCCGAACGGCAGAGCGCGCAGAGCTCGTCTTCGGTGAACGTGTTGCAGCGCTCGCAATGGCGCGCGCTCGTCGCGCGTGCGCAGTGCGTCGCCGCGAGCCGCACTGCCGCGCCGTCGCGATCGTGCTGCAGCAGGTGCAGCGCCATCCGCTGCGCGGCCTTCGGTCCGACGCCGGGCAGGCAGCGCAACGCCTGCGTCAGCTCGTCGAGGGCAGGCAGTGAGTCACAGGCGGCTGGCGTCACGCGACACGTGGCAGAACGGCAGCTTGCATGCCCGGCGGCAGTCCGGCATGCCCAGCGGCAGGCCGGCCATCTTCTCCTGCGTCGCGGCACTCGACCCGGCGCACGGCGTCGTTGATCGCCGCCGCGACCAGGTCCTCGAGCATGTCCTTGTCCTCGGACGAGCAGCGACGGATCGATCGTCACGCGCTTGACGTCGTGCCGGCCGGTCATCAGCGACCTTGACCAGGCCGGCGCCCGACTGGCCCCTCGACTTCCATCTGCGGCGAGTCGCCTCCTGCGCCTTCTTCATGTTTTCCTGACCGGCCTGCGCCTGCTTCATCAGGCCGGCGAGCTGATTCTTCATCATGGGTTCGGGATTCCTGGACTACGAATTGGGTTTGATCGAATCGGTCTTGATTGTCGCGTCGAATCGCGACAGCAGGTCCCTGCACGAACGGGTCGCTCGCGGAAACGCGCGCCTCGGTCTTGGCCTTCACTTCGGCGCGCTCGCGCTTTTCCTGCGCCGCGAGCGTCGCGCCCGCCGCTTCGCGTCGACATCGAAGCGCAGAGCGAACGCGTCGCGTCCCGATCGCCTCGTCGAGCGACGCCTTGCAGCTTGTCGGTGTACGCCTTGTCGATCAGGTGCTCGCGCGGCTGCCGGCAACGGCGAGCATCAGTTCGTTGCCGGCGATGGCTTTGAGCTCGGTCTGCGCCGCGAGTTGCAGCGCGATGCCGCGACAGCTTCAGTCCGGCGACGAACGCCGGCCAGTCCGCGATCTGCAACGGCGCGAGCGCCGCTGCGCTGACGGGACGGGCGCGACGCGGGCCTCGGCCGGCGGGTCGAACGCCGGCGATGGTGCTCGCTGGTCGCCCGGCTGCCGCTTGCGACCTGCGCGTTGCTGCCAGCGCCCGCGCTGCCGCGCTCGCCGGTGCGCTGCTCGCCGTCGGTCCGCTCGTGCTCGCGGCCTCGCGAGCGCCGCGCGCAGCGGCGCCTGGCCTCGGCCGAGGCCCTGCGGCGGGCTCGAAAGCGAGCAGGCGCAACAGCGTCATCGCGAAGCCTGTCTGCTCGTCCGGCGCGAGCGCCAGGTCGGCCCGGCCCTGCACGCAGATCTGGTAGGCGAGCTGCACGGCGTCCGGCGGAGCGCCGTCGCGTAGCCGGCGATACGCGCTCGCGTCGGCAGCGCATCGGCGCTGCCGCCTCGGCGGACGGCCTGCGTCAACGGCGATCCGGTGAAAGAGCGACGCGAGCTCGTCCAGCGCGCGCAGCCGAATGCGATGCTCGCGCTCGCTCATCGCATCGGCCTCGGCGAGCAACGCCGTGCCATCGCCCGCGGCAAGTGCATCGACGATCCGATAGGCGTACTCGGCGTCGACCGCGCCGAGCATCGTGCGCACCGACGGCGTCGCGCACCTCGCCTCGCGCCGTAGGCGATCGCCTGGTCGAGCAGCGACAGCGCATCGCGCATCGAGCCGTGCGCGGCGCTGCGCGATCAGCGCGCAGCGCCGCGGCGTCGAACGCGACGCCCTCGGCTGCGCAGGATATCGGCCGAGCCGCGTCGGCGATCAGCGCGGCGGCAGCACTGCTTCAGGTTGAACTGCAGGCAGCGCGACAGCACCGTGACCGGGATCTTCTGCGGATCGGTCGTCGCCAGCACGAACTTGACGTGCTCGGGCGGCTCCTCGAGCGTCTTCAGCATCGAGTTGAACGCAGCCTTCGACAGCATGTGCACTTCGTCGATCAGGTAGACCTTGTAGCGCGCCGACCGTCGGCGCGTAGCGCGCGTTGTCGAGAATCTCGCGCATGTTGTCGATGCCGGTATTCGACGCCGCGTCGAGCTCGAGCAGGTCGACGAAGCGGCCGGCGTCGATGTCGACGCACGCCGCGCACGACGCCGCAGGGCGTCGCGGTGACGCCGTTCGACGCAATTGAGGCTCTTCGCGAGAATGCGCGCGATCGTCGTCTTGCCGACGCCGCGCGTGCCGGTGAGCAGGTACGCATGATGCAGCCGGCCGCGCTCGAGCGCGTTGGTCGAGCGCCCGTCACGACGTGCTCCTGCCCGACCAGCTCGGCGAACGTCTTCGGCCGCCACTTGCGGGCGAGAACCTGGTAGCTCATCGGGTGCTATTCGATGCGGTTCGTTGGACCGGCGCTCGCGCAGCTATTTCGCGTCGCGATCGGCTTCAGGCGAGGCGCGACGCCGGCGCAGGCGCGCCGTGTACATAGAGGTACACGAGCGTCTGCGGCGGGCGAGCAACAACGCATGGAGCCGAACTGACGACGCGAAAGAGGGTGGCGAGCCGGACCCCGGCACTTGCAGAGAATAGCTATGGCTGCTTCCTTCCGGACCTGACCAGGTTCACCACCATGCAATGCGGGGCGGCCCGCCGTTGATCGTTGCCGCGTGCTTCGCGCGGCATCATTATCGGCGAAGCGATGCCGATGCGGCAAGCAACGCGACCGTGCGAGGGCTCGATGCAACGCGGATTCCACCCGTCCGCCCGGCCGCCATCAGGCGCGACGGTATAATGCAATCAGCGCATCATGCATTGGAGTCGGATTGCGCGACACGCCTTCTGCATGCGTATCTGCATCGTGGTCTCGATGTCCGCGTGGCTGCCTGCAGTCCATCGCAACCCCGCCGCCGCCGCCTTCGTCGAAACGAATCTGACCGTGCTGCTGCGGACCGGACCGGTGACTTGGTTCAGTCGGCGCTGACGATCAAGGCGCGGGCATCGACTACGACCTTCGCGCACATGTTCGCGCGAGCAGGAGGGAACTGACGCTCAGGTCGTCGCCTACCGGCGACCCGGTGCGACAAGCTGGCCGATGCGGGAACTGGACCGCGCTTCGGCGCCGGCAGTATTGTATCTGCCGCCGGATCGGCGTGGTCGTCACCGCGCGAACGCCGCTGGCTCTATTCGTCGGCCTACTACGCCGCCGAACCGGTACTGATCTACAACATCGACGGGTTCAAGCCGGAATCCTGGAAGGATCTGGCCGGCGAGACCGTCGGCGTTCTCGAAGGCGGCGGCCTCGCGAGCCGGCGTTGGTCAAAGTTCGCGCAGAACATCCCGAAGTCCGCTGGCAGATCGATCACCCTGCCCTCGACCGAGGCGCTGATCAGCCAGGTGTCCGACGGGACCTTGAGTTACGCCATCGTTGCGTCCCAGCGAGGCCGAACGCGACGCGTCAGCGTCTATCTCACTTCGACACCGCGTTCGCGATCGCCGGCAAGCAGCAACTGGCGCGGGCATTCCGCAATCGGCGAGCGCCGTCTGCGCGGATCAGGTCGACGAGTTCTTCGCGCAGCTGCCGCCGCGACGGCACGCTGGCAGCGGCTGATCGAGCGCTATTTCTCGCTGTGGCCACGGTGCGCGCGCATCGATGCCGGCGTGTTCTTCACGGATCGCAGTCAAGTCGACTGCTGCCGCAGCTCCGGCGAAGCGTTCCAGCGCGCGCAACAGGAAACCGGGATCGAAGTGGCGCCTGCTCGCCGCGATCGCGTACCAGGAATCGCAGTGGGACGCGCAGGCGACCAGCGAGACCGGCGTGCGCGGCCTGATGCAGCTGACCGAGGAAACCGCGCAGCCGCCTCGGCGGCATCGATCGCCTCGATCCGACAGGCGAGCATCTGCCGCAGCCGCGCTACCCGTCGCCATCTGAAGCGACAAGCTGCCGCAGCGCATCGCAGGAGCCCGATCTGCACCTGGCTCGCGCTGGCGCGCGTACAACATCGGCATCGCCCATCTGGAGGACGCCCGCATCCTGGCGCAGAAGCAGAAGCTCGACCCGGACACTCTGGTCCGTCGCTGAAAAAGACGCCTGCCGCTGCTCGCGCTGCCCGAGTATTACGAGGACGGCGAAGTTCGGCTACGCGCGCGGCGGCAATGCCGGTCGCGTTCGTCGATCGCGTGCGCGCGTACTACGACATCCTGCTCGCCCAGCAGCCGCCGCTGCAGCCGCGATTGCGCATGTTCTCGGCGCATCGCCGATCGAAAAGCGCGGCGCAGCCGATGGCCGCGCCGGTCAACGCCGCCAACATACTCACCGCGCCGCGGCGATGCATGTCATGGCGCTGCCCATATACGGCCGCAGCACCGCGGGCATATCGACGCCGCCGTCGGCGCGCTGGTAGTTTTCGAGCACCGCGACCAGCGTCCGGCCGACGGCCAGCCCGGACCCGTTGAGCGTGTGCACGAGCTCGGTCTTGCCCTGCGCGTTGCGAAACCGCGCCTGCATCCGCCGCGCCTGGAACGCCTCGCAATTCGAGCACGACGAAATTTCGCGATACGCTGCCCTGCCCCGGCAGCCACACTTCGAGGTCGTAGGTCTTGGCCGCCGGCGAAGCCCGATGTCGCCGGTGCACAGCGGCACCACGCGATACGGCAGCTCGAGCTGTCTGCAGGATCGCTTCGGCGTGGCCGGTCAGTTCCTCGAGCGCCTCGTAGGACCGGTCCGGATGCGACGATCTGCACCAGCTCGACCTTGTCGAACTGGTGCTGACGCGGATCATGCCGCGCGTGTCCTTGCCGTAGCTGCCCGCCTCCGAGCGGAAGCACGGCGTGTGCGCGGTGAGCCGGAGCGGCAGCGCGTCCGCCGGCGACGATCTGGTCGCGCACGAAGTTCGTCAGCGGCACTTCGGCGGTCGGGATCAGGTACAGCGTCGCCTCGTCCGGTGCGCCGCCGCCCTTCGCCGCCAGAACAGGTCGTCCTCGAACTTCGGCAGCTGCGCCGGTGCCGACCAGCGCGTCGGCATTGACGACATACGGCACGTAGCATTCGGCGTAGCCGTGCTCGGTCGTGCGTATCGAGCATCAACTGCGCGAGCGCGCCGATGCAGGCGCGCGACCGTCGCCGCGCAGCGTATAGAAACGGCGCGCCGGAAAGTCTTGGCCGACGCGTCGAAGTCGAGGCCGCCGACCGCCGTCGCCGACGTCGACGTGATCGCGCGGCGCGAAAGTCGAACGTCCTCGGGCTGCCCCAGCGGCGGATCTCGACGTTGTCGGCTTCCGAGCGTCCCGACCGGCACGCTCGCATGCGGCAGGTTGGGCATCGCCGAGCAGCCAGTCGCGCAGCGCGCTGCTGCACGCCATCGAGCTTGCGCTTCGAGCGACGTCAACTCGTCGCCGATGACCGGCGACTTCGCGCCAGCAGCGCCGATCGCGTCTTCGCCCCTGCTCTTGGCGATGCCGATCTGCTTTCGAGACGGCGTTGCGCCTCGCCTGCAGCTCCTGGGTGCGCATCTGTATCTGCCTTGCGCTCGCGCTTCGAGCTCGATTCGAACGCGGCGCCATCGAGCTGATAGCCACGCAGTCTTCAGACGCGCGACGACGTCAGCGAGGTCGTTGCGCAGAAGCTGGATATCGAGCATGCGCGAATTTTAGCAGAGGGCTGCGCACCGCCAGGCGACACCGCGTGTCAGGACTCGCCTTCGTCGCCCGAGCGCGCCTTGGCGTCGCGATGCTGCAACGCTCGGCAGCCTCTCGCGATCCTCGCCTCGAGGCCGCGATCGGTCGGGCGGTACCAAGTCGTGCCGGCGCCATGCCGTCGGGCAGATAGCGCTCGCCGGCGGCGTAGCGCGTCCTCCTCGTCGTGCGCGTAGCGATAGCCCTTGCCGTAACCCAGGTTCTTCATCAGCTTGCGTCGGCGCGTTGCGCAAGCGCAGCGGCACCGGGCGCGAGCCGTCTTCGGCGATGAACGCGCGCGCGGCGCTGTACGCCGACGTACACCGCGTTCGACTCTTGGCGGCGCAGGCGAGATAGATCACGCGCTTCGGCCAGCGCGAGCTCGCCTTCCGGGCGTGCCCAGCCGCTCGTAGGTCGCGACGGCGTCCAGCGTCAGCTGCAGCGCGCGCGGATCGGCGAGGCCGATGTCTTCGCTCGCCATCCGGATCATCCGCCGCCCGACGTACAGCGGATCGGCGCCGCCGTCGAGCATCCGGCACATCCAGTAGAGCGCCGCGTCGGGATCGAGCCGCGCACCGACTTGTGCAGCGCCGAGATCTGGTCGTAGAACGCCTCGCCGCCCTTGTCGAAGCGGCGCAGGCTGCGCGCGATCGTCGTCTCGACGAACGCGACGTCGATCGGTCGCGCCGCCCGCTTCGCCTGCGCGGCGACGCCAGCTGCTCGACCAGGTTGATGCAGCCGGCGGCCGTCGCCGTCGGCATAGGCGATCAACGCGTCGCGCGCGGTCGCGCTCGAGCGCGACGCCGGGCATCGCCGCCGGCAGCGCGCGATCGAGCAGCTGCCGCGAGTTCGTCGGCCGACAGCGCCTCGAGCACGTAGACCGGCGCGCGCGACAGCAGCGCGCCGTTGACCTCGAACGACGGGTTCTCGGTCGTCGCGCCGATGAACGTGACCAGGCCCTGCTCGACGAACGGCAGAAACGCGTCCTGCTGCGCCTTGTTGAAGCGGTGCACTTCGTCGACGAACAGGATCGTGTGGCGGCCCGATTGCGCGAGCGTCGCCTCGGCGCGCGCGACCGCGTCGCGAATGTCCTTGACGCCCGGACAGCACCGCGGACAACGCGATGAATTCGCGCGTTGAACGCATCGGCCATCAGGCGCGCGAGCGTGGTCTTGCCGACGCCCGGCGGGCCCCACAGGATCATCGAATGCGGCTTGCCCGACGCGAAGGCGACCGCCAGCGGCTTGCCCGGGTCCGAGCAGGTGGCGTCTGCCCGATGACCTCGGCGATGGTTTTCGGCCGCAGGCGCTCGGCCAGCGGGGTCGCCGGATTGACGACGGCAAAGAGGTCACTCGCCGACGACTACTCGGCTGCCTGGCGGCGGCACGAACCGGAACAACCGCCCGGCGTCGACGGCCGCGTTGCGCTCGAACGAACCTGAACGACAGCTGCGTCGACCTGGCCGAAGCTGTCGTGCAGTTCCATCGTGCGCGGAAGGTTGCCCTTCAGTCCGATCCTGATGCTGGTCGAAGCCGCTGTCGCCGGCACGCGGTTCTGGCGTCGACGAATTCCAAATCGCCGCTTTTGCCGCCGTCGTCAGCTCGAAGTTTGTCTCCAGCGTAGTCGTCGCCGGCGAGCAGCGCGGCAGGCGTCGCGCCCAGCGCCTGGTCGAGCTTCTTGACGACCACCTGGTTGAGATCCGGATCGTAGATCCACAGCTTATCGACCATCGCCGACGATGATCTGCGCATGCGGCTTTTCGTAGGTCCAGCGGAAACTCTGCCGGGCGCGCGAAATGCGAACGTTCCGCTCGATTCCTGCGGCACGCGTCCCGATTTTCCGCTGACGATCTGGCGAAACGTCGTCTTGCCGGTTTCGGCGCCACTCGAGGAAAGCCCTTCAGCTGGTCAGCGACCGACGCCGCCGGCCGGACAGGCGCAGCAACATCGCCGCGCACATCGTCGCCGCGAACCGCCATCCGAGCGATCATGCGCTCTCGCCTTTGCCCGCCGGGACCAGCACGTCGCGATTGCCGTTGGTCTGCATCGCCGACACGAGTCCCGCGCGCTCCATCTGCTCGATCAGGCGCGCGGCGCGGTTGTAGCCGATGCGCAGGTGGCGCTGCACCAGCGAGATCGACGGCCGGCGCGTCTTCAGCACGACGTCGACCGCCTGGTCGTACATCGGGTCGGCTTCGGCGTCGCGCGCCGTCGATGCTGACGCCTCTCGTCGCCGTTGCCGTTCGACGCCGCCTTCGAGGATGCCGTCGAGATACTGCGGGCCGCCCTGCGCCTTCAGGTGCTCGACGACGCGATGCACTTCGGCGTCGGACACGAACGCGCCGTGCACGCGCAGCGGGTAGCCCGGTGCCCGGCGGCAGGTACAGCATGTCGCCCTGCCCGAGCAGCGTCTCGGCGCCCATCTGATCGAGGATCGTGCGCGAGTCGACCTTGCTCGCGACCTGGAACGCGATCCGCGACGGAATGTTGGCCTTGATGAGGCCGGTGATCACGTCGACCGACGGCCGCTGCGTCGCGAGGATCAGGTGGATGCCGGCGGCGCGCGCCTTCTGCGCGATGCGCGCGATCAGCTCCTCGATCTTCTTGCCGGTGACCATCATCAGGTCGGCGAGCTCGTCGATGACGACGACGATCAGCGGCATTTCCTCGAGCGGCTCCGGCGCATCCGGCGTCAGCGAGAACGGATTGGTCAGCGGCTTGCCGGCCTTCTTCGCCTCGGCGACCTGCGCGTTGTAGCCGGCGAGGTTGCGCACGCCCAGCGTCGACATCAGCCGGTAGCGGCGCTCCATCTCGCCGACGCACCAGTTGCAGCGCGTTGGCCGCGAGCTTCATGTCGGTGACGACCGGCGCGAGCAGATGCGGAATGCCCTCGTAGACCGACAGCTCGAGCATCTTCGGATCGATCAGGATCAGCCGCACCTGCCGCGGCTCGGCCTTGTAGAGCAGCGACAGGATCATCGCGTTGACGGCGACCGATTTGCCCGAGCCCGTCGTGCCGGCGACCAGCAGGTGCGGCATGCGCGCCAGGTCGGCGATCACCGGCTTGCCGGCGATGTCCTTGCCGAGCGCGAGCGTCAGCGGGCTCGCGCGTGTCGTTGTACGGTCGTCGACGACAGGATCTCGACCAGGCTTGCACGATCTGCCGCTTGCGGATTCGGCAGCTCGAGCCCCATGCACGACTTGCCGGGAATCGTCTCGACGACGCCGGATGCTGACCACCGACAGCGCGCGCGCGAGATCCTTCATCAGGTTGACGATCTGCGCGCCCTTGACGCCGACCGCCGGCTCGATCTCGAAGCGCGTGATCACCGGTCCCGGATACGCGGCGAGCACCTTCACCGCGACGCCGAAGTCGGCGAGCTTGCGCTCGATCAGCCGCGACGTGAATTCGAGCGTCTCGGCGCTGACCTGCTCCTGCGCCGGCGGCGCGTCCTCGAGCAGCGCCAGCGGCGGCAGCGGCGAGTCGGGCATGTCGTGTGAACAGCGGCCGCTGCTTTTCCTTGACCACGCGCTCCGATTTCGGCACGTCGACGACCGGCGGGCACGACGACGACCGGCTCGCGATCGTCGACGCTCTCGCGCTGCCGCGCTCGACGAACTGCCTCGCGCTCTGCGAGCGCTGCGTCGCCGATCTCGCGATCGCGCTGCGTCCTCGCGCCGGCGCCGCAGCGCGCGCGATCAGCGCCTTCGACGCCGGCGCCGATGCGCTCCATCAGCGCGCAGCCACGACATGCCGAAGAACAGCGACCAGCCGACGGCGAACAGCGCGATCAGCAGCAGCGTCGCGCCGTTGAAGCCCGAGCGCGCGCGCGAAGCTCGCCGCCGATCAGCGTCGCCGAGCGCGCCGCCCGGGCGCATGCGGCAGCGCCGCCGGCAGGCGATACAGCCGCAGCGCCTCGAGCGCGGCGCTCGACGAGCAGCACCAGCGCGAAGCCGGAACGCGCCGAGCGCAGCGGATGATCGGTCGCAGCGTCGATCGGGCGTCAGATCGCCGATAGCCGGCGACGACCAGCACCGACGCCGGCGAACGACCCACCACCACGCGGACGACGCCGAACAGGTACAGCAGCAGATCGGCAAGCCACGCGCCGACGACGCCGCCGCGGTTGCGCGATCGCGCGCGCCGGTGCCCGAGAACGACCAGCCCGGATCGGCTGCGTGATAGGTGCGCGAGAATCAGCGCAAGGTAGGCGAACGCGGCGACGACCAGCAGCCACCACGACTTCGCGCACCAGCCGCGCGAAGCGCGGCGACAGAGCGGTTCCGGGCGCTGCGCTCAGTCGGCCGGCGTTCGCCTTGTGTATTCTTTCTATTGAAAAACATTGATTTGTGCATGCGCAGCTTCAGCGCGGCACATTATACACCGTCCGGCGTCGCAGAAGGCGTCGGCTTGCGCCTCAGGGAACGCACCCCACATCGGTTAGAATCGGGCGCGACGTTGTCCGTACCGAATAAACATCGACTCGATCGCGAACGAGTCCGCATGCCCGCCAAGCACGCCCGCCTGTTGATTCTCGGTCCCGGCCCGGCCGGTTACACCGCGGCAGTATACGCCGCGCGCGCCAACCTGAAAGCCCGTGCTGATCACCGGTCTGGCGCAGGGCGGGCAGCTGATGACGACGACCGACGTCGACAACTGGCCGGCCGATGCCGACGGCGTGCAGGGCCCCGAGCTGATGGCGCGCTTCCAGAAGCACGCCGAGCGCTTCGAGACCGAGATCGTCTTCGACCACATCCATACCGCGACCTCGCGAGCGGCCGCTCGCGCCTCGTCGGCGACAGCGGCGACTACACCTGCGACGCGCTGATCATCGCGACCGGCGCATCGGCGCGCTATCTCGGGCCTGCCGTCGCGAGCAGGCGTTCACGGGCAAGGGCGTGTCGGCGTGCGCGACCTGCGACGGTTTCTTCTACAAGGGCAGGACGTCGTGGTCGTCGGCGGCGGCAACACCGCAGTCGAGGAGGCGCTGTACCTGTCCGAACATCGCGCGCCAGCGTCACCGTCGTCCACCGCCGCGACAAGTTCCGCGCCGAGGCGATCCTCGGTCGACAAGCTGATGGCCGAAGACCGGCAGACAGCGGCAACATGCGCGTGCGCTGGAACCACACGGCTCGACGAGGTGCTCGGCGATACGTCCGGCGTCACCGGCGCGCGCGTGAAGGACGTCGAGAACCGGCGCGACGCAGCGACGTTCCGGCGCACGGGCGTGTTCATCGCGATCGGCCACACGCCGAACACGCAGATCTTCGAGGGCCAGCTCGACGATGGCCGGCGGCTACATCACGCGTCAAGGGCGGCAGCTCGAGGGCAACGCGACGGCGACCAGCATCCCCGGCGTGTTTGCCGCCGGCGACGTGGCCGACCACGTCTACCGCCAGGCCGTGACCAGCGCCGGCACCGGATGGCATGGCGGCGCTGCCGACGCCGAAGCGTTATCTCGATAATCCGCTGCCCGCGCAGCAGGCCGCCGCGGCCGGCCGGTCGAACAGCGCTGGCGCTGTGGCGGCGGGCTGGCGCCGTGGCGGCGCGGCGTGCGTCCGCGCCACGCTCCGTGCTCGCTCACCGCGGCCGCAACGCGAGGTGATTCAACGCGATGGGCCAAGCTGTGTCGGATCTGGAAGACCTCGCTGCACGGCGCCGGCAGCAAAGCCGAGGCTCCGCGGCGGCGGCGCCCGCTGCGGCCGGCCCCGGCAAGCGCGCGAAAATCCGGCGCACCGCGCGGAGCCGACTGACCCCGACATCGACCTCGAGCCAGGCATTTCGCCAGGACGTCGCGCCCGCCGTCTGTCTCCCGCAACCGGGGCGCGCGACGCGATCGGCAAGGCGCGTCCCGCGCCGACGCCGGCCAAGCTGGGCTGGCCGACGAAGCCGACGACGCCGGGTTGCTGGCAGCAAATTCGGCGTAACTCCAGCCGTCGCCGTCCTCGTGGAGATCGGGACACAGGAACAGGAGGCACAGCAGACGTTTCTGCGCCCCGGTCTCGGCCCCTGACGTGCTCGTCCGGGCTTGCGGCGCGGTCATTGGTCGGTGCAGGGTGAGCTCGATCTGCACCGCTCTCACCAGGCAGCCGAGGCGCACGACGCGCCGTGCCGACTTCCTGTTCGATGCACGCGGTCGCGGCTTGCGCTGCGTGCGCGGCATTCACGGCAAGGGGCTGTCCTCACCGAACCGGGGAGCCGGTGCTCAAGAGCAAGGTGCGGCGCTGGCTCTCGCACCGGGATGAAGTGCTACGCCTATTGCGAAGCGCCGCGCCACGGCGGCGGTGGTGGCGCCGTGGTCGTATCCCCTGCTTCGGTGGCTCCGCCGGCTCTGAGCAAAAGCCCCGGCCGGCAGTTTCCCTTCAGGCGAGCCTCGGCGATGCGCCAGAGCCGGCAAGTCGCGGCGCCGACCTGCGCTGATTCGCGCACCGTCGATCTCTCCGACGATGACGCCTTCGCCGTCCGCCAACCCGGCCACGACCGTGCCCCCACGGATCGATCAGCATCGCTGTGGCCATATGTGCGCGCCGGCTGTTGGCGTGCGTGCCGCCCTCGCGCGGCCGCGAGCACATGAGCACTGCCCTCGATCGCGCGCGCCTTGAGCAGCACGTGCCAGTGTGCGCGGCCCCGGTCACCGCGGTAACGGCCGATGGCACGACGATCAGCGCGACGTCGCGGTAGCTGCGGTAGAGCTCGGGAAAGCGTAGGTCGGAGCAGACCGACAGGCCGACGCGGCCGGACTGGCGAATCGAAGGTGCACGCCCACGCTCCCGGATTCTGATCGTTTTCGACTCGTCGTAGCGCTCGTCGCCCTGGCTGAATGCGAACAGATGGATCTTGTCGTAGCGGGCAACCTGCTGGCCGTGCGGATCGAATACCAGCGAAGCGCTGCGCACCCGCGCCGGGTCGGCGGTGGCGATCGGCATCGGTGCCGCCGATCAGCCACAGCCGCCGCTCGCGCGCGACGCGAGACAGAAAGTCCTGCTGCGGACCCTGGCCGTCGGCTCGCGCGCATCGACCTTGTCGGTGGCGCGGGCGCCGAAGATGCCGAAGTATTCGGGCAGCAGGACCAGCGCGGCACCCCCTCTCGTGCCGCGACGATCAGCGGTTCGACTGCGGCCAGGTTCGCATCGACGTCGCCGCCGGAGACCGTTTGCACCGCGGCCACGCGCATGCTGCCAGCGCTGCTCGGTGGCGCTCACTGCGGCGGGGCATCCGGCTTGCTTGCCGAGGCTGCCGCCGCGCGGGAATCGGCCTTCGCGGCTCGACCACCGGGTCCGACCAGCTGCCGGTCACCGCATAGCCGAACGAAAACATCTGCTCGATCGGATCCTGCATCGCCTTTTGTGCGAGCAGCGAACCCGCGTACACGGCGGCGCCGATGACCGGATTGGCGAGCAGCAAAGCGGCGGCGCCGACCGACACGCCTGCCGACAAGGTCGGCTGCACGCGCACGGACAGGTGCTGCGTCTCGCGCGCGATGTCTGCCTCGCCCTGGATCGCCACGCGCGCCGACGGTCCGACGATCTTCAGATTGTCGCTTTTCATCACACCGTTCTGGATGCGCACGTCGCCGGTGATTTCGTCGAAAGCGAAAGCCCTCGCGCCGAACAGGTCCTGGAAATCGAAGGCGAGCCGCCGCTTCAGCGACTGCAGCGGAAAGAACGCCCAGCAGCTTGACCGAGACCGGGATCGAGCTTGGTGAACTGGCCGCGTCCGGTTTCGAGGCGAAGCTTGCCGTTGAGCGTCGGGTAGTCGAAGTCCTGCGGCCCGCCCTTCCACGAAAACCTGGCCGCGGATCCGCGTCGCGGCGTCGTGGACCGCATCCGGCAGCGCGTAGCGCGCCAGGTATTTGCCGGCATCGTGCACATCGAGATCGGCGTCCAGCGTCGTCTGCTCGTTGCCGCCGCCGCCGCGCCATACCAGCCGTTGGCGTCCAGCCGCCCGTCCTCGTTGATCAGGCGCAGGCTGTCGATCCGCCAGTCGGCCCCGCGTGGCTGCGCGTTCAACTCCGAGGCGTCCCAGGTCCCGCTCCTTCAGGCGCAAAGTCTCGGCCGTCAGATCGATTTCCGGCCAGCTGTTCACTTCCGACGGCGACGTCGCGGTCGGCGCCGCATGCGACGCCGCCGCTGTCGGCGGCGTCAGCCGTTGCAGGCGCGCGACGATGCGGCCGTTCGGATGCGCCGCGCCGCCGGCTTCCCAGCGCGCCATGCCTTTCGAGCTCGCGCCCGCGCAGGTCGAGTTGCCAATCGTTGCCGCTGCGACTCGCGCCGACGCGCAATTCGTTGAGCCGCCGGCCGAACACGTCGAGCGCACCGGCGCTGACTTCGAGCCCCGACAGCGGCAACGGCCCGGTGTCGACGCTGGCATCCACTTGCTCGCGCAGCGCGAGCCCAGCCGTCGAGATCGAGTTGATCCACGTCGCCGCGGATCCACAGACCGCGACGATCGGGCGCGCCGGTCGCCTTGCCTAGCGCGAGCAAGGCGCGCTCGGCGACGGGGCCGGAAGCGGACAGTGCGCCGCTGCACGGTCAGCCGGCCCAGCCGGTCATAGGTGAGCTGCAGCAGATCGCTGGCGGCTTCGGTCTGGCGACGCTCGATGCGAAGCGGCATCGCCCCGCTCGGCGACTTCGCCGCCGGCACCGGCAAATCGACCGTGACGCCTTTCAGCGTGGTGGTCGATCGTCCAGTCTCGCGCGGTCCGGCGCGACGTTGAGCGCAAGCTGCCAGTCGGTCGTGCCGGTGAAACGCGCAGCCAGAACCTGCTGCGGATATTGGGCGCGCAGCAAGCCGACGTCGGCGCTCCCCTGCGGCGTCGACACGCCATCGCCGCCGACCGCACCTGATACCGTCAGCCGTGCCGGACCGCCGAGGATCTCGGCGGTGAGCCCCGCGCTGTGGATTTCGCGTACGCGTAAACGCGAGCTTGCCGTTGAGCTGGTTCAGCGCGGGAATGCCAGGCCGCCGAACTTGAGCCGATTGCCGGAAAAAGTGAATTCGCCGGCGATCTGGTCGCCGTCGTGGTTGCCGATCGGCAGTTCCAGCTTGAGAGCGAGCTTGCCGTCGCCGCGTCGCTTCGGCGCCGCGGGTCGTATGATCGAGCCACTCGTCGACCGGGCTTTCGGCAATGAAGGCGCAGGAAATCCGCGGCTCAGCCCAACTCGCCTCGCCCTCGATGCGCAACGCCGGATGCGCGATCCGCATATCGGCGGATCTCGACCTTGATCCGGCTGATCGCAGCATTGAAAGGCGCGGGCGTTGCGGCCGTCGACGCTGATCGCGTGCTCCATCGACCCTGACCTCGTCCGTCGAGGCCCGGTCAGCCGCGGCCAATGCGTTGCGTAGTCCAGCGTCACTCCTGCGCCTTGGCGGTCGCCGTGAACTGACCCTTTTGCCATCGGCGAACGGAAAATCGGCGAGATTGCCCGAGACCTTGAGGCGCGCATCGCTCGAGCCGCCGGCGAGCAGGCTGGTGCGTATCCATTCGCGCACGCCGGCTCCGGCAGCGAGGCAGGCATAGCGATGCAGTTGGGTCGCATCGAGGCGCGAAAATTGCGCAGATTCCGTCGACCGCGCCCGGCCCGTCGGCGAGCGTTCGGTACTCGCCGCTGACCACCGCCCGCGGCATCCGCGTTGGCGAGTGCACAGTTGCTCGACCTGACCGCATAGCCTTCGGCCGATTTACGCCAGCGCAGTTGTCCTTTGCGGTGTCGAGCACCAGCGTCTGCGCGAACAGATGCGGCCAGTGCACGGCAAGCGCGCGGCTGTCGAGCTTGATCGCTCCGTCGTGGTCGGTTGCGGCGATGCTGCCGGGAGACCGGTGACGCCGGACGCCGCACCTTCCTGCGCGAACCCCAGTCCGGCGAAGTTGGCCGACGCCGTCGAATGCGCCGGGTGCTGCGATATCGCCGGTCCAATGCAGCGCGACCGCATCGAGCGTTCCGCGTGGCGCAAAGCGCGCGAGGTCGTCCCGCCATCGTGTCGGCAGCGGCAAAATAGGGGCCGAGCTGCCGCAACGGAGCGAGCTCGATGCGGCTGAACGAGGCGTTGCCGTCGATCGGCCGGCCAGCATCGTAATGCATCGTCAGCTGGAAATCGGTCCGGGTCGAAACGCGTTTCACCCGGCGCAGCGAATGCGAGCTGGCGCGCGTAGACTTCGCGGCGCGAAGGGATCGTCGTGCCAGCCGACACGGCCTTCGAGCCGGGCCAGCGAAAGCTGTGGCAAATCGCTGGCAAGCTTGCCCTCGACGCCGCTCAGGATCGCGTCCGCGACGAGGTCGCGCGGCTCGCCGGCCGCGATCTCCAGCCACATTCGAACGGCGCCTTTGCCATCGGTGATCGGAAGGCCCGGAGGCAGCCACGCGCGCCAGGCACCGACATCGACATAGTCGAGTCGCGCGTAGAAGCGTCCGGACGCGCCGCGCCAACTCGGCCAGCGAGCCGCTGGTGAAATCGCCGCGCACGTCGAGCGGTGCCGCGAGGCCTCGCGGGCGGCGCGCCGGTCAATCCGAAGCGATGACGGCCGGCGCGGTTTTCCAGCCGCAGAACGACGTGCGTTCGAGCGTCAGTTGCGGCGCGCCGCGCAGCTCGTCTCGCCAGGCGATGAACGCGTCGCGGATGACGATGCGCGGCTGGCGCAGCACCCATCTCGACAATGCCCTGCTCGCCGGGCCTTTCGCCGAGATCCAGCGTCATCCCTCGCGACGTGCAGCATGCCGGCAGTGTCGCGGCGAATGATCAGCCGCGGCTCGTCGATCGACAGCTGCTTCAAGCGCAACTGGAGAAACAGCAGCGAATCCCAGGCAACGGTCAGCCGCATGTCGGGCAAGGTCACGCTCGCGATACTGGCACCCGGCTCCGTGATGCGCAGATTGCCGATGTCGAGCCGCGGGTTCCAGCCGTCCCAGGCGGTAGTGACCGAGCCGACTTCCACCGGCTGGCCGATCTGGCCGTCAGCAGGCGCGCCACAACTTCGGGATTGCTCTCGACGCGCGGAAAGATGACAAAGCGCACCGCCAGCAGCAACAAGCAGACGGCGATGAGGGCGATCAACGCGATCGCGCGTGCCGAGCTGCGGCAGCGTCTTGCGAAACGAAGTAAAGAAGGCCGGGGAAGAGCCCGAAGCTGCGCGCGCGAAGGCATAATAGGTCGTTCTGGCGCGATTTTAATACGGAAAGGGGCGGCCGCCGCGTTGAATTCCAGGATGGACCTCGCTGGAGCGTACGAGTTCAGCCGCTATGCGCAGCGCCTTCGCGTCGCCGATCCCGGCCTGTGCGCCTCCGTCGAGGCGATGTCTCGACCAGCCTTTCCAATGGTCCGACGGCGAACTCGACGGGTTCGTCCGTGGGATCCGATCCCGCGGCCCTGGCTGTTGCCCCTGCGCCGGCTGCGCCAGCGCGTGTACCTGCACGTCTCTGCTGCGCGACCTGACCGGACGCGCCGATCTGAACGAAGTCTGCGCGACGATGACGCGGCTGGCCGAGAACGCGATCGCCGCCGCAGTCGACGCACACTCGAACTGGCTCGCGGCGATCCACGGCGAGCCGCTCGGCGCGGATAGCGCCGCGCCCGAGCAGTTGATCGTCGTCGCGATGGGCAAGCTCGGCGGCGGCGAGCTCAACGTCTCGTCCGACGTCGATCTCGTTTTCGTCTATCCGGAGGACGGCGACACGCGCGGTCCGAAGCGTTCTGGCGAACCAGCGATTTCTTCGATCGCGCTCGGCGGCGCCGCGTCGTCGCCACTCTGGCCGAACCGCTCTCCGGCAGGCTACGTATTCCGCGCCGACGTCCGATTGCGTCCGTACGGCGACAGCGGGTCCGCTGGCGCTCTCGTTCGCCGCGCTCGAGCAGTACCTGATCGCGCAGGGCCGCACCTGGGAGCGCTACGCGTGGCTCAAGGCGCGAGCACTGACCGGCGACGCGCGCCGACGAGCTGGAGCAGCTGGTCGCGCCCTTTCGTCTACCGCAAGTATCTCGACTACGATGCCTACGAAGGGTTGCGCGACGTGCATCGCCAGATTCGCGAACAGGGCCGGCGCCGCGATTATGCGGACAACGTCAAGCTCGGACCCGGCGGCATTCGCGAAATCGAATTCATCGTCCAGGCGCTGCAGCTCGTGCGCGGTGGCCGCGAGCCGGCGCTGCGTCGTTCGCGGCACCTTGCCGGCGCTCGCCGCGATGCGTGTCCGTGGCCTGCTGCCGGCGGCGGCGGCGGCCGAGCTCGTCGACGCGTATGCGTTCCTGCGCAAGGTCGAGCACCGCCTGCAGTATCGCGACGATGCGCAGACGCAGCGACCTGCCCGCACGACGACGCCGATCGCGCGGCGCTGGCCGCGCGCGATGGCGTGCTCCGATGCGGCGCGTTCGATGCGGCTGCTCGATCGGCATCGCGACAACGTCGACGCGCCACTTCGACGCACGTGTTTCGGCGCCGCTGACAGCGCGCCGCCGAGCGCGATCCGCTCGCCGTCGGTCTGGATCGCGCCGGCGCCCGAGGACGCGCATCTGGCCGCACTGCGCCGCCGCGGGCTACGACGATCCACGGCGTTGATCGTCGACGCTCGCGCGCGTGCGGAAAGCCGCGCGCTATCTGCAATTGCCGACGCGCCGTCGCGGCAGCGCTTCGATGCCCTGGTGCCGCAGCTCGCTGCCGCGCGCGGCGGCGGCGACGTCGGTACCGCGCAGACGGTGTTCGAGCGGCTGCTCTGCGCTGCTGGAGACCGATCAGCCGGCGCAGCGCCTATCTCGCGCTGCTCGTCGAGCATCCGCCGCTGCTGCCGCGCCTCGCGCAGCTGATGGGCGCGAGCGCGTGGGCCGCCGGTTACCTGATGCAGCCACCCGATCCTGCTCGACGAGCTGCTCGACAGCCGTGCGCTCCTCGACCGAGCCGCGATTGGACGCGTGGCGCGACGAGCTCGAGCTGCGCAGCTTGCCGCGCACGCGGACGATGCCGAGCGCCAGATGGACGCACTGCGGCATTTCCAGCAGGCGCAGGCGTTTCGGCTGCTCGCGCAGGACCTGGCCGGTCTGCTGTCGGTCGAGCGCCTGGCCGACCATCTGTCCGACGCTCGCCGACATCGTTCTCGCGCGCGACGCTCGCCATTGCTGGACAGCAGATGCGCGGGCGCAGGCGCGAAGCCGCCGCGATTTCGCGATCATCGGCTACGGCAAGCTCGGCGGCAAGGAGCTGGGCTACGCCTCCGACCTCGACCTCGTGTTTCTCTACGACGACCCGGCGACGAGGCCGCGCTCGCAGGCGCTACGCGCGGCTCGCGCAGCGGCTCAACACCTGGCTCACCAGCACGACCGCCGCAGGCCGGCTGTACGACACCGATCTGCGCCTGCGACCCGACGGCGCGAGCGGGCCTGCCGGTGTCGAGTCTGGCCGCGTTTCGCAACTATCAGCGCGAGCAGGCGTGGACCTGGGAGCACCAGGCGCTGACGCGCGCGCGCTTCGTCGCCGGCGACGCGGCGCATCGGCGCCGCATTCGAAGCCGAGCGCGACGCGATCCTGCGTCTGCCGCGCGATCGCGATCAAGCTCGCGCGCCGACATCGTCGCGATGCGCAAGCAGAATGCACGCGGCGCATCCGAACCGACAGCGCGCTGTTCGACCTCGAAGCACGATCCGGGCGGCATGGTCGACGTCGAGTTCGCCGTGCAGTATCTGGTGCTCGCGCACAGCGCACGCGCATCCGGACGCTGACGCGCAACGCCGGCAACATCGCGCTGCTCGCGCTGTGCCGCCGAGCCTCGGCGCTGCTGCCGGCCGACTCGCCGTCCGCAGTCGCCGGACGCCTATCGCGAATACCGGCGGCTGCAGCACCAGGTTCGCCTTCAGGGCGCTCCCCGAGCGCGCGTCGAGGCCGCGTCGCGCAGGCAGCCGCATCGCGCGGCCGGTCGCGATACTTTGGAGCCACGTTTTCGGTGCGGCTCGGTCGGAAAACGGCCGGACGAAATCGGCTAAAATAGTCGGTTTTGCCAACGCGGGGAGCTGCAGCGATGTCGATGGCCGACCGCGACGGCTTGATCTGGTACGACGGCAAGCTGGTGCCGTGGCGCGACGCCACGACGCACGTGCTCACGCACTCGCTGCACTACGGCCTGGCGCGTGTTCGAGGGCGTGCGCGCGCTACAAGACCGTCGACGGGCACGGCGATCTTCCGGCCTGCGCGAGCACACCGAGCGGCTGTTCAACTCGGCGCACATCTTCATGATGAAGATTCCGTACACGCAGGAGCGCTCGATGGCGGCGCAGACGCGAAGTCGTGCGCGCCAACAAGCTCGAGTCCTGCTAGCATCCGGCCGATCGCGTTCTACGGCTCGGAGAAGATGGGCGTGTCGCCGAAGGCGAGCCAAGGTGCACGTCGCGATCGCCGCGTGGCCGTGGGGCGCCTACCTCGGCGCCGAAGGCGCTCGAGAAGGGCATCCGCGTCAAGACCTCGTCGTTCGCGCGCCACCACGTCAACGTGACGATGTGCGCGCGCCAAGTTCGCCGGCACCTACGCCAATTCGATCCTCGCCAACCAGGAAGCGACGCAGCACGGCTACGACGAGGCGCTTGCTGCTCGACGTCGACGGCTTCGTCGCCGAAGGCTCGGGCGAGAACCTGTTCATCGTCAAGAACGGACGAGCTCTACGAGCCGGAGCTGACCTCGGCGCTGGTCGGCATCACCCGCGATTCGGTGATCACGCTCGCGCGCGACCTCGGGCTCGAGGTCGAGCGCAAGCGCCTGACCCGCGACGACGTCTACATCGCCGACGAGGCGTTCTTCACCGGCACCGCCGCCGAGGTGCACGCCGATCCGCGAGCTCGACAATCGCACCGATCGGCTCCGGCGAGCGCGGCCCGATCACCAGGAAGCTGCAGACGCTGTTCTTCGATGCCGTGCTCGGCAAGAACGCCGAAGTATCGATCCTGGCTCACCGCCGTCTGACCAGAGCCGATGAGTGCGATAAGCCCGACGCAGAGTGCTGTCGAAGTCACGGCAGCAGACCTGCCGCTGTATTGCCCGAACCCCGCGATGCCGCTGTGGTCGAGCCATCCCCGTGTCTTTCTCGACGTGGCCGCCACCGGCGAGGCGATGTGTCCGTATTGCGGCACGCGGTACCACATGAAGGGGCCCGCCGCCACGCGGACATTGAGAAGTTCATCGTCGCGATCGTGTGCCGGCGGCGCGAACGATCGCGCCCGGGACCGACACCATGGCTGAACGCATCCTGCATCGTCGCACCCTCGTGGATCGGCGATGCCATTTTGTCCGAGCCCCTGCTCGCGCATCGCTGCGCGAGCTGCTGAGCATGCCGACCGTCGACGTTCCTCGCGCCGCCGTGGTGCGCGCCGGTCTATGCAGCGCATGCGCGGCGTGCGCGATCATCATCGAAAATCCGATCGGCCACCGCGAATTGCGGCTGGGCGAGCGTCGCGCGCTGGCGCGCAGCTTGCGCCAGCAACGGCTACACCACGGGCGTCTGGTGCTGCCGAACTTCGTTCAAGTCGGCGCTGATCCCATGGATGGCCGCGCATTCCGCGCCGCATCGGCTACGCCAGGGAAGCGCGCCGGATCCTGCTCACCGATGCCCGGCGGCTCGATAGCAAAGCGCTGCCGCGCCTGGTCGACCGGTTCGTGGCACTCGCCGGCGCAACCAGGCGAGCTGGTGCCGACCTCCGCAGCTCCGGTCCTCGTGCCCGATGCGGCAAATGCAGCCGAAGCGATCCGCGCGCTCGGCCTGAGCACGCACCGTCCGGTCGCGATCCTCTGTCCGGGCGCCGAGTTCGGCGCCGGCCAAGCGCTGGCCGCGCCGAGCATTTCATCACGCTGGCGCAGCGCTTCATCGATTCGGGATACGTCGTGCTGGCTGGTCGGTTCGCCCAACGACCGCGTCGCCGCGGACCCGATCGCCGCCGCGATTCCCGAAGTGCGCGGCGTCACGTGCGGCAGAACCGATCTGGGAACCGCGATCGATCTGCTCGCGACCGCCAGCGTCGTGGTCAGCAACGATTCCGGTCTGATGCACGCTGCCGCGGCGGTCGGCCGGCCGCTGGTCGCGCTGTTCGGCTCGTCGAGTCCCGACTACACGCCGCCGCTCTCGCCGCTCGCGCGCGTCGCGAAAATCGAAATCGTCTGCAGCCCGATGCTTCCAGCGGGAATGCCCGCTCGGCCACTTCGCGCATGCGCGAATCTGTCGCCGAATGCTTGTGCGTATGATTTGCGCGCGCGCGCCAAGGCGTTACGCCGACGATGGCCAAGGCCCGTACTCCGACGATCTTCACCTCGCCCCAGGATGCGGCGATGGCGTTCTATCAGGCGTTCGGAAGCGAGAGGACGTCGACGCGATGATGGCGACCTGGGCCGAGGACGAGGAGTATCGTCTGCATCCATCCCGGCGGACCGCGCCTGGTCGGCTACGAGGCGGTGCGCGCCGGCTGGGAGCAGCTGTTCGCCGGCGACACAAGCTGTCGTTTCGCCTCGACGACGTCACGACGGTCGAGACGGTCGGACTGGCGATGCAGAGCGCGATCGAACAGGTCTACCGTCGGCAGCGACACCAAGCCCGCGCGGCGTCGCGATCGTCACCAACGTCTTTTTGCGCACGCCTTCCGGTTGGCGGATGGTCATGCACCATTCGTCGCCGGCGCCGGCGATCGCCGCCATTCAGCCGGCCCGGTCGGCGCTGCACCGATGACCCGGCGAGCGGCGAGCGCGGCGCGCGGTCACGCTAGTGCCGCCGACGGTCAAGCCGTCGATACGCAGCGTCGGCTGGCCCGACGCCGACCGGCACGCTCTGCCCGTCCTTGCCGCAGGTGCCGATGCCGGTGTCGAGCGCCAGGTCGTTGCCGACCATCGACACGCGCGTGAGCGCGTCCGGGCCGTTGCCGATCAGCGTCGCGCCCTTGACCGGATAGGTGAGCTTGCCGTTCTCGATCTTCCACGCCTCGGCCGCCGAGAACACGAACTTGCCGCTGGTGATGTCGACCTGCCCGCCGCCGAAGTTCGCCGCGTAGAGGCCGTTCTTCACCGACGCGATGATCTCCGCCGGATCGTGCGTCGCCGGCCAGCATGATCGTGTTGGTCATTCGCGGCATCGGCATGTGCGCGAACGACTCGCGGCGGCCGTTGCCGGTGGGCGCGACGCCCATCAGCCGCGCGTTCAGCCGATCCTGCATGTAGCCGCTGCAGGATGCCATCCTCGATCAGCACCGTGCGCTGCGTCGGATTGCCTTCGTCGTCGACGTTGAGCGAGCCGCGGCGGTCGGTCGATCGTGCCGTCGTCGACCACCGTGATGCCGCTGCGCCGCGACGCGCTCGCCGACCCGCCCGGAGAACGCGCTCGTCTCCCTTGCGGTTGAAATCGCCTTCGAGACCGTGGCCGATCGCCTCGTGCAGCAGGATGCCGGGCCAGCCGTGGCCGAGCACCACCGTCATCGTGCCGGCGGGCGCAGGGCGCGCGTCGAGATTGATCAGCGCCTGATCGACCGCCTGCGCCGACGTAGGATTCGAGCAGCGCGTCGGTCGAAGTAGCCGTAGTCGAAGCGCCCGCCGCCGCCGGCATGCCCTGCTCGCGGCGGCCGTTTTCCTCGACGATCACCGTTGAGTGACATGCGGACGAGCGGACGAACGTCCGCGGCGATCGACGCCGTCGCTGCGCGCGATGAGGATCGCCTCGTACTCGCCGGCGAGCGACGCCATCACCTGCGTCAACCGCGGGTCGCGCGCTCGCGCCATGCCGCTCCGAGCCGCTCGAGCAGCGCGACTTCTGCGCCTCGTCGGCAACGCGCGCGATCGGGTCGTCGAGCCGACGTAGAGCGCGCGCGCGCCGCCGATCCGGTCGAGCGGCGCGGCGACGCGGACTGGCCCTGCCGGCCGATCGCGCGCGCGGCCGATCGCGGCCTGCGTCAGCGCAGCGAGGCGAGATGTCGTCCGAGTACGCGAACGCCTGCTTTTCGCCGACGACCGCGCGAACGCCGACGCCGCGATCGATCGAGAACGAACCCGACTTGACGATCCCTCCTCGAGGCTCCAGCTCTCGAAGCGCGAATGCTGGAAATAGAGGTCGGCGAAATCGACGTCGTGACGCGTGGATCGTCGGCGAGAACGTCGCGACAACTGGCGACAGCGTCAAGGGCTGCCGGCGCGAGCAGTAATCGCGTCGCGTCGGCACGAGCAGCGCGGACTGACGGGAGGAACGGACGAGATCGGTCACAGGGAATCCACTCGGTGCAGAAACGGCGAGATACGCTGCAGGTCGGGGCGCAGCGCGCGATGCCGGCGAGAAGGCGCTATCATGTCCCGCTTACCGACGCGGCTATTGCTGCGCCTGCGCCACCTGCCGCCGAGATAGGTCGCGGCGACGCGCGCATTCGCGGCGAGATCGGCGCTCGGCCCGTCGATCGCGAGCGTCGCCGGTCTCGAGGACATAGCCGTAGTCTGGCGATCTGCAGCGCGGCGCGCGCGTTCTGCTCGACCAGCAGGATCGACACGCCGGCTGGCGCTTGCAGCGCGGCGACGATGTTGAAGATCTCGCGCACGATCAGCGGCGCGAGGCCGAGCGACTGGGCTCGTCGAGCATCAGCAGCTTCGGCTCGCGCCATCAGCGCGCGCCCGAGCGCCAGCATCTGGCGCTCGCCGCCCGACAGCGTGCCCGGCAAGCTGTGCGCGGCGCTCGCCGAGGCGCGGGAACCGCTGGTAGACCTCGTCGCGAGCGTTGCCGACGTGCGATCGCGCGCCCGATGGCGGCTGAAACGCGCCGAGCTCCAGATTGTCGGCGACGCGTCATCGCCGGCGAACAGCTCGCGCCGCTCCGGCACCAGGCACGAGTCGCTGCGCGCGACGCGCTGCTCGACCGTCAGGTTGACTCGACGGCGCCGGCGATACGCGAGTGTCGCCGCGCGACGGCAGCAGAGTCCCATGATCGCCGCCAGCAGCGTCGTCTTGCCCGCGCCGTTGGGGCCGATCACCGTGACGATGCGTGCCTTCGCCGACCGTCGAGCGAACACGCCGTGCACCGCCTCGACCTTGCCGTAGGCGACGTGCAGATCGCGCGATCTTCGAGCAAGTGCGCTCATGGCCGGTCGCCGCACTCAGACGGCCGCCCAGGTACGCTTCGAGCACCGCGCGGATTGCGCTGGATGTCGGCCGGCAGTCGCCTTCGGCGAGCTTCTCGCCGAAATCCATCACGACCAGGCGATCGGTGAGTCCCATGACGAAATCCATGTCGTGCTCGACCAGCAGGATGGTCATGCCCTCGCCGCGCAGACTGCGCAGCAGCGCGCGCGAGCTGCCTGCTTTTCGATGATAGCGCAGGCCCGCCGCGGGCTCGTCGAGCAGCAGCAGCAGCGGGATCCGCAGCGAGCGCGCGGGCGATCTCGACGATCCGCTGCTGCCCGAGCGGCAAGGCTGCCGGCGTGCATGCGAACATGCGGCCGCGAGCCCGACGCGCTCGATCGCGCGCGCGCGCTTCGGCACGCGTGCGCGCTTCCTCGCGCACGGTCGAGGCGCAGCGCGGCGCGAGCGACGCCGGCGCTGCCGCGCAGGTACGCGCCCAGCGCGACGTTGTCGAGCACGCGTCATGCCGCGGCGATCAGCTTCACGTGCTGGAACGTGCGGCCGATGCCGCAGCTGCGCGATCTCGAACGGCAGGCCGGCCGCCGATCGATCTGCCGTCGAAACGCGATCGTCGCCGACGGACAGCGGCAGCGCGCCGGAGATCAGGTTGAACATCGTGCTCTTGCCGGCGCCGTTCGGACCGATCAGGCCGAGGATCTCGCCGCGGCGGATCGCGAACGACAGATCGTTGACGCGCGACGAGGCCGCCGAACTGTCTTGCGCGCCGCTGCGCACTTCGAGCAGCGGCGCCGTCTGCGGCGACGGCGCGCGTCGCGGCAACGGCGGCGCGTCGGGAACCGGCGGCGGCGCTGCGCCGCGGCAGCAACCGCGCGAGCCACGGCCACGACGCCGTCGCGCGCGCGCTGCAGCAGCAGCGATCATCAGGATGCCGAACACGACCATCTCGAAATTGCCGGCGCGGCCGAGCAGCTGCGGCAGCACGTCCTGCAGCATTTGCTTCAGCAGCGTGATCAGCGTCGCGCCGACCACCGCGCCCCACACGCTGCCCGCGCCGCCGACCACGGCCATGAACAGGTACTCGATGCCCTGGTTGATGCCGAACGGCGTCGGATTGACGAAGCGCTGCAGATGCGCGTACGAGCCAGCCGGAGACGCACGCGAGCAGCGCGGCGTAGACGAACGCGACGATCTTGAGCCGCGCGGCGTCGACGCCGAAGGCTTCGGCCATCTCGATGCCGCCCTGCAGCGCGCGCACCGCCCGGCCCGGCCGCGAATCGAGCAGATTGTCGCGTCGCCCACAGCGCCGACCGAGCGCGATCGCCCAGATCAGGTAGTAGATAGCGACGCTCGTTGCGCAGCTCGACGCCGAAAGACGTGAGCGCCGGGATGCCGCTCATGCCGGTGTGGCCGCCGAGGAACTCGAGGTTGCCGAACAGGAAGTAAAGGCTGATGCCCCACGCGATCGTCGCCAGCGGCAGGTAGTGACCTCTTCATCCGCAGCGTGATGAAGCCGAGCGCCAGCGCAACGACGAGCGTCAGCGCGATGCCCGACGACCAGCGTCAGCCATGGCGACAGCGCCGATAGTGCGTCGACAGGTACGGCCGTCGTGTAGGCGCCGAGCCCGACGAACGCCGCCTGGCCGAACGACGTCTGGCCCGCGACGCCGGTCAGCAGCACGAGTCCCAGCGCGACGATGCTGTAGAGGCCGATGTAGTTGCCGAGCGTGACCCAGAACTGGCGGCGCGCAGCGAGCGGCAGCGGCGCGAGCAAGCGCTGACCGCGAACGCATCAGGCAGACGCCGCCCGCCTCATCGCGCTCACTCTTCTTCCTCGTGGTGGTGCGTCGTCAGGCTGCGCCACAGCAGCACCGGGAATGATCAGCGTGAAGACGATCACTTCCTTGAACGCGCTCGCCCAGAACGACGAGAACGACTCGAGCAGGCCGACGAGCAGCGCACCCGCCGCCGCCAGCGGATAGCTGACGAGGCCGCCGATGATCGCGCCGACGAAGCCCTTGAGGCTCACGAGGAAGCCCGAGTCGTAGTAGATCGGTCGTGATCGGCCCGATCAGCACGCCGCAGAACGCGCACAGCAAGCGCCGCGAGCGCGAACGTCAGCGCGCCCGGCGAGGTTCGGCGACGATGCCGACCAGCCGCGCGCCGACGCGGTTGAGCGCCGTCGCGCGCAGCGCCTTGCCGTACAGCGTGCGGCCGAAGAAGCAGTAAAGCGCCACGATCAGCGCGAGGCTCGTCACGACGACGAGCAGGCTCTGCAGGCTGACGTTGACGCCGACCGATGCGTGAACGACGCCGCACGTGAATGCCGGCGTGCGCGAGCCCTTCGGCGCCGAAGAACCACAGTCCGAGCCCGGTGCAGCGCGAAGTGCACGGCGACCGAAACGATCAGCAGCACGAGCACGCTCGCTTCGGCGAGCGGCTGGTAGGCGATCCGGTAGAGCAGCGGTCCGAGCGCGGTGACGAGCGGCGAGCGTCGAGCACACCTGCGCGCAGAGCGGCAGCTCGGCGGCGCCAGCCACCACGACGAGCGCGGCGAGCGCCAGCGGCACGCCAGTCCACAGCGCCAGCTGCGCGCGGCATGCTGCCGCAGCTCTCGTCGCGCGCACGCAGCGCGTAGATCTCCATGACGCCCGCGAGCACCGCCATGCCGACGAGCAGGCCCGACGGTGCCGGGCGGCTTGCCGAGCTGCAGCCCGCCGAGCGTCAGCGTGCCGTAGGCGACGAACTCGCCCGACGGCACCGAAGATCACGCGCGTCACCGCGAACACGAGCACCAGCGCCAGCGCCAGCAGCGCGTAGATCGCGCCGTTGGTGATGCCGTCCTGCGTCAGCAGCGCGGCGATCGGGAGATCCATCGCGGAGTCTCGGGACGCCGGCAGATAGCGCGCCGGCGCAGGCAGCAACGGGCCGGCTGCGGCGCGCCGCGCCAGCCCGTACGCAACGTCAGGTCACTTCGCGAGCACCCACTTGCCGTTGTCGATCTTGATCATCGACGCGGGCGCGGTTGTCGAGGCCGTTGTGCTCGGTCGGCGATCATCGCGAACACGCCGTGCGTGCCGACGACGTCCTTGGCGCTTTCGAGCGCGTCGCGCAGCGCGAGCGCGGAATTCCTTCGTGCCCGGCTTCGCCTTCTTCAGCGCCTCGGGAATCGCCTGCGCGACAGCAGCAGGTACGCATCCCACGCGTGGCCGCCGAACGTCGTGCGCGAGTCCTTGCCGAACTTCGCCTCGTACTTGCCGTGATGTACTCCGCCGCGGACTTTCTTGAGCGGATTCGAGTCGGGCAGCTGCTCGAACACGAGCATCGGGCCGATCGGCAGGATCGTGCCGTTGCCGTCCTTGCCGACCACGCGCAGGAAGTCGGGATTGGCGACGCCGTGCGTCTGGTAGATCTTGCCCTTGTAGTTGCGCGCGGCGAGCTCCTTCTGCGGCGTCGCGCCCGGCGTGCCCGCGGCGCGCGATCAGGATCGCGTCGGGATTGGCGGCGACGAGCTTCAGCACCTGGCCGGTGACCGACGGTGTCGTTGCGGTTGTACTTCTCCTCGCGCGACGATCTTGATGCCGGCGGTCTGCGCCGAGCGCTTGCATCTCGGCGAGCCAGCCGTCGCCGTAGCGCGTCGGCGAAGCCGATGTAGCCCATCGTCTTCACGCCGTTCGCCTTCATGTTGACGGCGATCGCGTCCGCCATCAGCGCGTCGTTCTGCGGCGTCTTGAACACCCACTTCGTCTTCGGGTTCGTCGGGATCGACGATGCGCGCCGACGCCGCCATCGAGATCATCGGCGTCTCGGCGTCGGCGACGACGTCGATCATCGCGAGCGAATTGGGCGTGATCGTCGAGCCGACGATCACGTCGACCTTGTCCTCGCGAGATCAGCTTCTGCGTGTTGGTGACCGCCTTGGTCGTGTCCGGACGCGTCGTCGAGCACGATCCAGTTGACCTTCTGCGCCGCCGATCGTCGTCGGCAGCAGCTCGAACGTGTTCTTCTCGGGATGCCGAGCGACGCCGCCGGGGCCGGTGGCCGACAGCGTGACGCCGACGTTGATCTGGCCATGCGCCGGAAGCAGCGAACCCGCAGGCGAGGCGACGCAGCGCGGCGACCAGCGTCGTCGAGCAGTTGAACGGTCGTGCATTCGATTCCTCCGAGACTCGATGAATTGGGGGACGCGGCGCAGGCCGGGCCGCGGCGCGGCTATCTCTTCACGCGCGTCGCGAATCTCGCGCAGCAGCAGCGATCATCTTCCGGCGTGGCGCGGCGGCGCTGGCAGGCGGCCCTTGCGCTTCAGCCGGTTGATCTGCCGCACCATCAGGAAGATGATGAACGCGAGGATGATGAAATTGATCGCGATCGTGATGAAGTTGCCGTACGCGAACAGCGGCACGCCGGCCTTCGTCAGCGCCTCGTAGGTCATCGGACCCGTGTACGACGGCCGGCGGCTTGCCGAGCACGATGAACCAGTTGCGAGAAGTCGAGGCCGCCGAAGATCGCTGCCGACGATCGGCATGATCAGGTCCTTCACCAGCGAATCGACGATCTTTCCGAACGCGGCGCCGATGATCACGCCGACGGCGAGATCGATCACGCTGCCCTTGACCGCGAACTCCCGGAACTCGCTCAGCATCGACATGCTGACCCCCATCAGAAGCCAGCGCTGGGCCGCTGGCGACTGCTCGATGCCCGCTTGCCCGGTTCCGGGCGACGAGCTCGGCATCCGTTAGACCGCGGCTTCGCCGCTCTCGCCGGTGCGGATGCGCACGACCTGCTCGACCGCGGTCACGAAGATCTTGCCGTCGCCGATCTTGCCGGTGCGCGCGGCCTTGACGATCGCCTCGATCGCGCGCTCGACCTGCGTCGTCGGCGATGACGACCTCGACCTTGACCTTCGGCAGGAAATCGACGACGTACTCGGCGCCGCGATAGAGCTCGGTGTGACCCTTCTGGCGGCCGAAGCCCTTGACCTCCGTCACGGTGAGCCCGGTGACGCCCATTTCGGACAGCGCTTCGCGCGACTTCGTCGAGCTTGAACGGCTTGACGATGGCTTCGATTTTTTCATGGCGGCGTTATCTCGGTGCCGGCGGCGCGCGCGACCGCGAGTAGCTTACACGATGCGTACGCGCGGCTGCTGCCGCGACTCCGCGAGCGCTCGCGCACTGGCGCGGTCTCCCACTCGTTCCACGCCGACGTGATCGGATAGCGCCAGTCGCTGGCCGAAGCCGCGCGGCGTGATGCGGATGCCCACCGCCGCCTGCCGCCGCTTGTACTCGCTGCACCTTGATGAGCCGCACGACCCGCGCGCACGTGCTCCGGCGCGATAGCCCAGCGCCACGATCTCGGCCGGGCTCTTGTCCTGCTCGACGTAGGCTTCGAGGATCGCCGTCGAGCGCGTCGTAGGGCGGCAGCGAGTCCTGGTCGACCTGGTCGGGCCGCAGCTCCGCCGACGGCGCGCGCGTGATGATCCGCTCGGGAATCACGCGGCCGAGCTCGTTGCGGTAGGCGCAGAGCCGGTAGACCAGCGTCTTGCTGATGTCCTTCAGCACCGCCGAAGCCGCCCGCCATGTCGCCGTAGAGCGTCGCGTAGCCGACCGCCATCTCGCGACTTGTTGCCGGTGGTGAGCACGATCGAGCCGAGCTTGTTGGACAGCGCCATCAGCAGCGTGCCGCGGATGCGCGCCTGGATGTTCTCCTCGGCGGCGTCGGGCGGCAGTCCGTCGAACTCGCTCCGCGAGCGCGTCGCGGAACGCGTCGAACATCGGCTCGATCGCGGATCTCGTCGTAGCGCGACGCCGCACGATCGCCGCCATCTCGCGCGCGTCGTCGAGGCTGATCGAGCGCGTGTAGCGGCGAGGGCATCATCACCGCGTGCACGCGCGTCGCGCCCGAGCGCGTCGACGGCGACCGCGAGCACCAGCGCCGAATCGACGCCGCCGGACAGACCGAGCAGCACGCCGGGGAAGCGGTTCTTCGCCGACGTAGTCGCGCACGCCCATCACCAGCGCCTCGTAGACGTGGTACTCGAGCCGCGGTCGAGCGCGCCGCGCACCGGTCGCGGCGTGCCGTCGTCGAGCGTCGCGAGCGCCATCGTTTCGTGCCACGCCGGGAAGCTGCTGCACGACGTCGCCGTCGGCGTCCATGACGAACGACGCGCCGTCGAACACGAGCTCGTCCTGGCCGCCGACGCGGTTGACGTAGACGAACGGCAGTCCGGTCTCGCGCGCGCGCGCGCCGACCTGCTTCGCGGCCGCGCTGCCTGCTGCCGCGTGTGGTACGGCGAGCCGTTGGCGACGACGACCACCTGCGCGCCTGCCTCCTTCGCCTGCGCGCCGGCCCGGGAACCAGACGTCCTCGCAGATGATGAGGCCGACGGCGCGTGCCGTCGACGTCGACGACGCACGGCGCGTTGCCGGGCTCGAAGTAGCGCTCCTCGTCGAACACCGTGTAGTTCGGCAGGAGCTGCTTGCGGTAGACCGCGCTGACGCGACCGTCGGCGCAGCACGCGCGAGCGCGTTGTAGCGCGCGCCGCCGTCGCGCTCGGGAAAGCCGACGACGACCGGCGTGCGCGCGCACGCCTGCCGCGAGCGCGGCGAGCTCGCGCGCGCAGGCATCGAGAAACGCCGGCCGCAGCACGAGGTCCTCCGGCGGATAGCCGCACAGCGAAAGCTCGGGCGTGACGACGAGCCGCGCGCCGCCGCGCTCGGCCTCGGCCGTCGCCGCGCAGGATGGCGCCGCGCATTGCCGCGCAGATCGCCCAGCACCTGATTCAGCTGCGCGATGGCGATCTGCATGGGACATTGGCGCACGTGGAGCTTCTGGCGAAATCTTAGCATGCGCACCGCGCTCGACGGTCGCGACAGGCTCGCAGCGACTGATCGTCGCCGCGTGACTTGCGCGCGCAATCTTGCGCGCCAACGGCGACTCACGCGAGAATCGACCCTCTAGCGCATGGATGCCGACCGCGTCTCGCCCGTTCCGCGACGACGACCGCCACCGTCACCGTGCGCGACGACGTCGGCATCGAGAGCGATCGCCGCCGCCGATTGGGACGCGCTCGCGCGGCGGGACGCCGCTCGTCTCGCACGCGTTCCTCCGCGCGCTGCACGAGACCGGCTGCGCGTCGCGCGCCACCGGCTGGACGCCGTGCTATCTCACCGCCGTGGCGCGAGGCGTTCTCGCCGGCGCGATGCCGCTCTACGCCAAGGCGCATTCGTACGGCGAGTACGTCTTCGACTGGGCGTGGGCCGATGCCTATCGCCGCTACGGCCGCCGCTACTATCCGAAGCTCGTCGCGGCGATTCCATTCACGCCCGGCGGCGGGCACGCGGCTCTTCGCCGTCGACGACGCCGTGCGTAGCCGCGTTGGTGCGGCGCCGCGCTCGAGCCGATTGCAGCGCCGCACGCGGCAGGCGGTGATCCGCGCTTCTCCTCGCTGCACGTCCTGTTTCCGACCGAACGCGAGGCGCGCGCGCTGCGAGGCCGCCGGCATGATCGTGCGCAACGGCGTGCAGTTCCGCTGGGAGAATCCCGGCTATCGCGACTTCGCCGACTTCCTCGCGACGTTCAACCACGACAAGCGCAAGAAGGTGAAGCAGGAGCGGCGCACGCGTCGCGGAGTCCGGGCATCGCGTTCACGCGCAAGGTCGGCGCCGAGATCACCGCCTGCGGACTGGGCGTTCTTCTATCGCTGCTACGAGCACACGTATCGCGACCACCATTCGACGCCCTATCTGACGCCTGGAATTCTTCGAGCGCATCGGCGCCGAGCTGCCCGGCAACGCTGATGCTGGCGCTCGGCCATCGCGACGGCATGCGCGCGTCTGCGCGGCGCTCGACGTCTTCGACGCCGGTACGCTGTGGGGCCGCTATTGGGGACGACCGAGCACGTGTCGCGGACTGCATTTCGAGGCCTGCTACTACCAGGCGATCGATTTCTGCATCGAGCGCAAGATCGCGCGGTTCGAAGGCGGCGCGCAGGGCGTGCACAAGCTCGCCCGCGGCCTCGTGCCGGTGACGACGTGGTCGGCGCACGCGATCGCCGATCGCGAGTTCGCGCGCGCGATCGCCGCGTTCTGCGCGCAGGAGCGCGTCGACGTCGCGCCACGCGATCGACGAGCTCGACGCCGCGCGAGCCCATTTCGCAATGCCATCGCTGCCGCCGTGAGATCGTTGCCGCCATGAACGACACCGTATTGCTCACCCGCGACGGTCCCGGTCGCGACGCTGACGCTCAACCGTCCGGACGCGCTCAACGCGCTCGACTTCGCGATGATCGACGCGCTGGTCGCGCGCACGGCCGACGCTGGCCGCCGACGACGGCTTGCGCGTCGTCGTCGCTGCGCGGCGCCGGCCGGCATTTCATGGCCGGCGGCGACATCCGCACGTTCGCCGGCGAGCTCGGCGAAGCCGCCGGCGGCGCGGCAGCGAGCGCTTCCGCGCAGATGATCGGACGCCTGCACGCGGCGATCGAGCACCTGCACCGGATGCCGCATCCGGTCGTCGGCCGCGTGCACGGCGCCGTCGCCGGCTTCGGCCTGTCGCTGATGAACGCCTGCGATCTCGTCGATCGCCGCCGACGACGCCTATTTCGCGTCCGCGTACCGGCAGATCGCGCTGACGCCGGACGGCGGCGGCTCGTGGGCGTTGCCGCGTCTCGTCGGCATGCGCAAGGCGATGGAGATCTTCCTGCTCGGCGAGCGCTTCGGCGCCGCCGACGCGCTCGCGCTCGGGCATCGTCAACCGGGTGGTGCCCGCGGCCGAGCTCGACGCCGCGACGAGCGCCGTCGTGCAGACGCTCGCTACAGGGACCGGTGCTGGCGCTGCGCAACGCGAAGCGCCTGGTCCGCGAATCGCTCGCGCGCATCGCTGTCCGAGCAGCTCGACGCCGAAGCGATCGAGCTTCGGCGCATGCGCGGGCACGGCCGATTTCGTCGAAGGCATCACCGCGTTCCTCGACAAGCGGCCCGCCGCAGTTCGGCCGAGTGACTGGCCATGGCGACGCTCGCCGGCAGGACGCTGTTCATCAGCGGCGGCTCGCGCGGCATCGGTCTCGCGATCGCGCTGCGCGCGGCGCGCGACGGCGCCAACATCGCGATCGCGCGCGAAGACCGTCGAACCGCATCCCGAAGCTGCCGGGAACGATCTACACCGCCGCGGCCGAGATCGAGCAGGCCGGCGGGCAGCGCGCTGCCGATCGCGTGCGACATCCGCGACGAAGCGGCGGTCGCAGGCGGCGGTCGACGCGACCGTGCGAGCGCTTCGGCGGCATCGACATCCTGGTCAACAACGCGAGCGCGATCAGCCTGACCGGCACGCTGGCGACGCCGATGAAGCGCTTCGACCTGCATGTTCGGCGTCAACGTGCGCGGCACGTTCCTGTGCTCGCAGGCGTGCCTGCCGCACCTGCAGCGTCCGCGGCGGCGGGACGCAATCCGCACATCCTCACGCTGTCGCCGCCGCTCAACCTCGATGCCGAAATGGTTCGCGCCGATCACGTCGCCTACACGATGGCGAAGTACGGCATGAGCATGTGCGTGCTCGGCATGGCCGAGGAATTCCGCGCCGACGGCATCGCGCGTCAATGCGCTGTGGCCGCGCACCGTGATCGCCACCGCGGCGCTCGCGATGATTCCCGGCGCGCGAGAGCAGCGTGCGACACGATGCGCCGCCCGAGATCATCGCCGACGCCGCGCACGCGATCCTCGACGCGCGATGCGCGGACGCACGACGGGCAACTTCTTCATCGACGAGGAAGTGCTGCGCCGAAGCGGGCGTCGACCGATCTCGAGCGCTACGCGGTCAAGCCGGGCACGCCGCTCACTGCCGGACATCTTTCTCGGCTGACGAGCCGTACGACTGACGGTTGCCGAGGTCGTCGTCAACGATGATCGTCGTGCGCGGCTCGTTACCGAGACGGTGCCGGCCCGGTGCCCGGCTTGCGATTGCCGATGTCGTCAGTCGACGTTGCCGTGCGGCGCGGCGCGCACGCCGCGGCGCTCGGCTCCGGTTGCCGATATCGTCGTCGAGCGCCGGTGCGCCGCGCTTGGTGCCGCATGTCGGGGCGCCTGGGCGCACGGTTGCCGATGTTGTCGTCCGACCTCCGGGCGCTGGAGCCTGCGGCGCGCGCGGCGCTTACCCGGCTGCGTCGTCGCCTCGGCCGGACCGCGGCGACCGATTGCCGATATCGTCGTCGACTCTCGGCGGTCGCGACACGCCGTCTCGCCACTGCCCCGGAGCTAGGCCGGATTTCGGGCCGCCGCCGGATGGCGGTTGCCGCGCCCGCGCTTCCGCCGGGGCTTCGCCGGGTTTCACCGGCGTTGTCCATTGCTGGCCGATTCGGCCCGTTGGCGCCGTTGCCCGCGTCCCGGCCCGTTCCCATTCTGACCCCGACCTGACCGTGCGGCTGACCTTGGGGACGCGGCAGGGCCGGTGCCCGGGCAGCCCTTCCGGCACTGCCACCCGGAATCGTGAAGCGTCGTCATCACGTAGGGCGATGCTGGCCCTGGCTCCGCCGCGGGCTCGCCGTGGCGCGGCTTTGCCGCCGTGCGGGCGGCCCTGGCCGAAGCGCTGGACGGCTCGGTCCGCCTTGACCCTGCGCCCGCGGCACGCGCCGCGGTGCCGCCCTGACCCTGCGGGCGCCCGTGACGGCTTGCCGTGGGTCTTGCCGGAAGAACTTGCCAACCGGCGTGTTGCCGTGCGTCGGCAGCCCGTGCACGCTGCTTGCCCGGCTCGATGACGTCCGCATCCGGCGCTGCATCGCCGATCGGCCGACGGCGTCGGCCGGGGACTCCGCATCGCGCGCGAGCGCCGCCGGTGCCCGCGCCGCGAGGCTGCGGCCTGATGGTCGTGGACCCTTGCCGGGCCGTGTGCGCCATTGCCCTGGGGCCGCGGGCCCCTGACCCTGCCTTTGCGCCGACGGGCCTGACAGATCGCATGCCTGGCGACCGTCAGCACCGCGCGCGACCTCTCCGGCGTGAGCTCGCAGCACTCCTGTCCGCGCTTGACGCGCGAGGCATCGCGACTGTTGCCGTAGCGGCGTGCGGATCAGGCGGCTCACCGTCAACCCGAGCGTTTCGAACAAGCGGCGCACTCGCGGTTGCGCCCTTCGTTCAGCACGACGTGTGTCAGTGGTTCGACCCTTCGCCGCCGCCGTCGGTAAGCCTTTCTCCCACCTTGGCCGGGCCGTCGTCGAGCTGATGCCCGTCAGCAGCGATTGCTGCTGTTCTTCGGTGAGGAGACCCATGACGCGGACCGCGTATTCGCGCTCGACCTCGTAGCGCGGCATGCATCGCATCTTGTTCGCGAGCTCGCCCGAATTGCGTGAAGAGCAGTAGCCCTCGGTGTTGAAATCGAGGGCAACCGTACGTAACTGG
>ERZ1370068.16-contig-10010_pt1 | contig 45474 bp, 89 predicted proteins | sample MGYA00561227_ERZ1370068 | MGnify/ENA primary metagenome ERZ1370068 (study PRJEB38410, sample SAMEA6850437) | metagenome | study: Metagenomic assessment of the ecological functions of the soil: analysis of the soil microbiota associated with the... | reverse complement strand
TTAGCTACTTCCGTTTCCCAGATTACGTATTGCTGAGATGAGCAGATCGCCCATGCCCTTCATGATGGAGGCGGGGGCAGCTTCTACCTGGTCTATCTCGCCTTGGAAGAGGTGGCTGGAAGCCTGCCGCCCGCCAGGGCGCATCTTCCAAAAAGTGAAAGGGCTGCTCGACCTAATCGAAGTACAATTGAGGCGAGCTCTCCACGAGGCTTCGTCCCACTATCCTTGACGATTTGGGACTTCTCTCTGCCCTCAAATTTCTTGCCGAGGGCGTTGCCGCCCGGACAGGACTCCCTGGATCACGGTGGAGGGGACCTCGAGCTCTCACTTCCCCCACTGCTGTCGACAACGCTCTACCGGATCGCGTCAAGAAGGATTCACCAACGTGACGAGACATGCCAACGCGACTCAGGTGGATGTCACCATTCAGTACGAGCTCCAGACTCTTTCGGATGCTCCGTCAAGGATAATGGAATCGGCTGTGATGTGTCATCCCTCTCAGCACGAATCGGCGAACGAGGCCTTGGTATGATTGGCATTCGTGAACGGCTGAATAGCTTAGGTGGTTCACTTTCGCTCATGTCTACCCAGGTCAAGGAACCGAGCTGGTGATTACAATTCCCCACAAATTCATCGGAATCGTAAGATGTCGTTGCACATCCTAGTGGCCGATGACCATCCCATCGTTCGTCAAGGCCTGAAGCTCCTGATAGAGCGGGAGGTTTCACCGTCGTGGGAGGAAGCCTCCGACGGCCGAGAAGCGGTCCGGCTGGCCAGAGCTCTGCCCCGACATCGCGCTTGCTCTCGATCTCAATATGCTCCCTTTTGAATGGCATTGATGCCGGAGGAGCCATCCTGCAAACCTCTCCCAAAAACGAAAATCGTCTTGTTGACGATGCATGCAGAAGACCATCATGCTGCTCGAAGCTCTGCGCTGCGCTGGGATTAAAGGGTACGTCTTGAAAACCAAGGCGGCTGAGGAGTTGGTCCGTGCGATTCAGGAGGTCTCGCGAGGAAGCTGTACTTGACTCCCGGAGTGTCGGAAGCGGTCGTTCAAGCCTACTTGGCTAAAACCGAGGTACCGCCAGAGCCACTGAGCCGTAGAAGCGGAGGTGCTCCAACTCGTTGCCGAGGGGAAAACCACCAAGGAGAGGTAGGTGTTCTGGGGATCAGCACAAAAACCGCGGAGTCCCACAGAACCAGAATTATGGCGAAACTGAACATATTCATGGGACTGCCAGTCTGGTCCGTTATGCCATCCGTCGTGGTCTAGTCCAACCGTAACCCCTCGCTTCAAGATTTCTTCAAGGCGCAGATATCCCTCCCCTTCCATTGCAGGGTTTACCTCATAGGGCTTTCCCAGCAGGCTAAAGAATTCAACCATCTTCGAGCCTCAGCTTCTCAATGAAAATCAGTAGTACCTACCCGCCACGCTGGTTAGTTAATGGTTTCTGCGATCTCCTCACGATAGTCTTGCATGAATTTCACTGAGTTTCTCATATCAACCTGACCAATCTTCCTGTCCAGATTTTTAAATGGGGCACAACACTGCGAAATCTAGTGGCACACTGTCTGCCGAGGACAATCTGTCCATCCTCATCCAACGCCTTGTTTATCAATATGTTCCGGATAATGTTCGGTTGAAAGCACAAGACAAACTGTCATGTCGGTGGCCGCTGTAGCTCTGTTTATGCAAAATCACCAATGTGTGCCGTAACCATTTGAAATTGCTTTCGTAACCTGTCCCTCCATCCCGACGACTTACCCTGAGGCCAACGTCTTGCTTAGTCGAGAGGTGGGATCAGCGTCATGAGGTACGTCTTCCCTGAGAGAGATTTAGACGGGCCGAAGACACGATACCGATGGAGAGATCAAACGAAGGAAGGCAACCATGAAAATGATCGCGATGACCTTGATCAGTATGTTGATCTTTATCGGATCGGTGGGTCCGAGCAGCCTCAGCGAGCTGCTGGCAGAGACCACGGTAACCGGCAGCACGGTTGAATCAGATTGACTCGACCGGTCTGAACATCACGGTCAGAATGCCGGGGACGGAGACAAGCTGTCTATGCCGGTCGTTAGCCCTGAGGTCATGAAGGGAGTCACAGTAGGAGAACATGTCGGTCTTGAGCTGGACGTGCAGGGGAAGGGTTGTGAAGATCATCAAACTAGCACCTGTCCCTAAGGAAGAGGAAGTGCCTGAACCGGGCGCCTAATCAAGAATGTTAACCAGGAGAGATGGAGTGAGAGGTGAACGATGAACAAGGATCATAGACAGCAATCTACGGCCATACTGGCTTGTGCTCGTCATGTTCTTGGCTGCCTGCGCCTCAGACGGTTTCGATGCCAGCGTGCAAGCCAAGGGAGTCGGTCAGGAGAACCCCACTCAAATCTACAAGAAGGTGGCTCCGGCCACGGTATTCATCAAAACGGTATTAACCAGCGACTACCTGATGAGCGGGGCAGGCAGCAGTATCGGATCCGGGATTATTCTAGACCACCAAGGTGTCATCCCCACCAATGCGCATGTGGTCGACAAAGCTGCCAAGATCCTGGTCATTCTCCATGATGGCACTCAGTTGAACGCCGCATTGGTGGGAAGCGATCCCTATACGGATCTGGCCTTGCTCAGAGTCGACCTTTCGAAGAATCATCACGCCACAGTCCTTCTGGGAAATTCAGATCGCGTGGACATCGGTCAGGGAAGTGGTGGCCATCGGTCACCCGTTCGGATTGGGCTATGCGCTCACCACCGGGGTTGTCAGTGGGTTTGGAACAACCCCGGACCCTCGATCCACTCCCCACGAGCGAGTGTGATACAGACCAGCGCCGCCATCAATCCGGGAAACAGCGGTGGGCCGCTGGTTGACAAGAATAGGCGGAGGTCATTGGCATCAATATGTCTGAATCCTGAATGGTGGGCAGAACATCGGGTTTGCGATTCCTATCAATACCGCCAAGACCGTCGTGACCGAATTGCGCGCGCATGGCCGTGTCGTCCGTCCATGGCTCGGCATTACCGGGAAATTCGTGCCCGATCAAGTCATCGACCTCTTTGCGGTCCCTATGGCAAAGGTTTGCTCGTGGCTCATATCGAGGAGGAGCCCTGCGCAGAAGGCGGGACTACGGGCCGGGACACTGAACGTGATTGTCGAAGGAGAGCCATGGGTGCTGGGTGGCGACATCATTTTGGCTGTCAACGGCAGGGACATTCAGACCGTGGAACAGTACGCAGCCATGTCCAGACTACTCGAGATCGGACAGACCGTGACATTGCGAGTTCTGCGGAACGGTGCGTATCAGTTCATTGCGGTGACGATCGAGGAACATCCCGCAACCGCAAGACGGCCTCAAGTCAATCACAAGTTCAGGAGAGTATAGGGGTTCCTTCGCCGAATGAACCAACAGGACGAATCGTATGAATACGGACGCCTGGACATCGAGATTCTGAACAGACCGATGACGCAATACGTGTCCAACGCCCATGTCTTGCAGAGGAGGTCTCTCTGCATGAAGCTCCAAGAACTCTTTTAGTGGCATCGGCATTCAGCGTCGGCACTGGCGTCTCTCGGCCATGGGGCCGAACCAATCCCGACCGACTCCTCAAAGCAGCAGCGTCGGATCTGACGATCAAGGGGGATGTGCAGATGATCGAGGGTGAGTTCTACTTTGTTAAAGATACGACTGGTCATCAAGTGCGCCTGCACGTTGAATAACGAGACCAAGTTGGAGGACAGGATCAAGGTTGGTGACAAGATCGAAGCGATGGTCACATCGGAAGGGCATGCCCGGTCTATCACGGTGCAGATTCCGCTGGACAGCACAATGCCGCGCTTTAAAACGCGGAAACGCACGGTTCGCGACAACCCCGATGAGACGATCCAGCTCTGGGAGACAGCTACGCTCAATGAGAGCCCTCTGACTGCGATATAGACCTTCTCCAAACTCAGTTTGTGCTGGCTGTAATGACGATCACAGAGAGGCATGCCGCGGGGGACGATATGAGAGGATTTTGTCAAGGCATCTCATCGGATACGCGCATGATTTGGCTGCTGGCTGGTCGCGCGATGACCTTGGCGATGCGGCTGCATCCGCCAGAAGGCCTTGTGGCGATGCTGGTCCCGCAGCTTGGCCGGCGTGCGGCGGAGCTCGAATCCTCGGGATTCGCATCGGAACATGGCAGGATCTTCGGAAGATCTGCCCAAACCGTGCTGGAAGTTTTCCAGAGAGTTGCTATCCGGCAGCGGCTGGGAGATGTTTTGGGCTTTCCCGGGGAGCAGATCAATGCCATGACTGGTCCTGTAGCATTCAATGGATGACAGCTGCATCAATTTTGGCAACGAACGCTGATGCCATTAGCCCAGCCGTGGCGATCGAAGCCCCGTGGATCGTCGAAAGTGCTTTTAGTACTCGCATGTTTCGCAGCCATCTCGGTGAATCCTGCTCTAATCTATCGGATTGTCAGCCAAAGAACCTGGCGGCTGAAGAGAGCAGATTGGCCTACAAGGTGCCTGATGATGCAAAGATGAGATCTGATTAGTGCACCGTCGCATGGCGTCTCGGGCTTAGGGTGTCCTCCTCCCTAGATCGGCTGTGGAAAGTTGCCCTTGCCGGGATCGGCCAGAGGAAGTACTCGGACGCCGAGGGCAGAGCAGATCCAACAAACTGGCGAATTATCCGATTCCCCTGGTCAAGCCGTGCGTGTCATGTAGTTCCTTTTTTCTCCCGACGACACTGATCAGTGTGGCTCTGGCTCACTCGGGGGCCGGTGCTCTCACGAATATTGGGGAATCCTGGGCGAACCCGTGGCCGATCCTCCTCAAATCTGGAAACGTATGGCAGGCGCCTCACGTTGGGGGACACTGCCGGTGATCGACTCTTCTCCCGCGGCCCGAGGCTCTGAAGTCTTGCAGACCCCAGAAATCTCAGCGGAATACTGGAAAGGTGGCTCAAGGCCGAGGTGGACGCGCACATCATCCCGTAGTAGCACTCCCTGAACCCGGTGGCTGGGCCAGGCTTTTCCGCAAGTGCCATCATGGTTGTGGCCACCGGCTATGACGATTGCGGCGGCAGGGGGCCTCTACATGCATTCAGGATTGGCGCGTCTGTTCGTACCCTGCTCACAGCTTTTTTCAGTAACTGGGAAAAAACCGGTCGATGGATGTTGCGGCTTCCAGCCGATGGAGCGTCACGTTACTGTCCTCGATCGGATCACCCGGATGGACGAATGATGGGTAGGATTCTGATTATTGCGATCGTCGCAGTCATCGGAGTCAGCTTCTCGCTGCTCCGATCTGCCGCAAGTCCAGGTCCTGCAGCGATCCGCTCACCCCAGGGAGCATGTCACGCTAGGGTTGGCCTGTGAAGTTGAAGGTCGCCCGAGTTGGCGGCGCGGGAATACGATGATGCCCTGAGAGAGGAGCACGGTACATGCCGGCGTTGATCGGACTCGACAACCTTAGCCTTCGACAGGGGGCGATGATGGGTGCTGAAGTCTATTATCGCCAGGGCGTTAGAGCCTGGCCCCGGAGGACCCTGGTGTGAACAACAATCTGGCGATGGTCTATCTTACGTCTAGCGCGGAGAAGGTTGGACGAAGCCGAACGGCTGGCCAATTTGGCACTCGCGCAGGGAGGTCCGTTGCACCCTATGTGCTGGATACGATAGCGCACTTATGTTCGACATGGGGCGATATCGTGAAGCTACAAACGGCCTCTGAGCTAATGCGGAGCCCTGGCCTCCGTATGACAGAACTCTTCATCACCGACTGACTCAATTGCAGCAGGGGCTTTCCACTTCCCATCCTCGTACGGAACAGGGATGGCGGAGGTGGCGCCTTAGGGGAGTCTGGTAATTCAATGACAGCATGACGCTTTCAAGGCGGGTAGCAGTATGTGATCTGATTAATGAGGGAGCCAATGAAACCAGCAGAGAAGGTCTTCGCATGGGCACTCGTCGTGGGGATGGTTACCGGGCTCATATGAGGAGCCAGCAGACCACACCGCCACAAGCCGCGGAACAGACTGGCGAGACGTCGCGGAACGTCGCGTCGGCAAGCCTTAACATGATCGGGTAGGCGCCGCAGTCGGATTTCTGAGCAACACAGTGGACGGGACTGCCTTTGCGTTCAATTTACACGCCGACCGATTCTTGCAGCGGAATGTGTCGTTCGGCCCGCTTCTACAACTCGGCTTTACAGGAGACCTGACCCAGATCGGGTTTTCCGGTCAAGGAAAGTATTGGATCGATCTTCCCGAGACCGACAACCGAGCCAAGGTGGTGCTGCAAGCCGGGATTGGGTTCGTTCACGCGGATTATTTTCGAAACGATACCTCGTTCTTGATACCGCTTGGAATAGGGGTTGACTACGTGCTGAATCGGACCGTAAGCCTCACGGGGACATTTTTGCTCAACTTTACTGATCTCGATACGGGGCCGGGAACTGATACGAACGTGATGCCCGGTCTCTCATTCGGGGTCCAGTTCCTAATCCCTGCGATCTGCGTTATATCCCGACAAGGCGAAAAACCGGAAGACCGATAACGAGTGTGGTGCAGGCCGGACTAGTGCATGGCTTCAGCTGAAGCGAAGAGGGAATGATATCCGTTCCTTCCGCGCCGCGCGATCCCTGTGTTTTAACCAGACTAACCGGATAAACCAGAGAGAAACCAGCCAAACCACAAACGAAGAGGATGGCCTTTTTCAGCAGTCTGCTACGGGCGATCGGTGGAGAGTCGTTTGGCGAGGCGATGGGCAAGTCGGACCATGCCGGCCGAGCGATCGGCTGGATCGAGCAGCACATTCATGACATACAGACGGCTGGAGTCGGCCAAGGCGGCGGTGAGTCCTCGCTCGAACTCTCCTTGGGTTGCGATCCGCATGCCGACTCCGCCGCCGATCATGTCGCAAATCCGTTCATAGCGCCACTCGTGGACGTCGTTGAAGGGGCCTTCGAGAATCTCCCGTTCAGTGGAGTAGCCTCGATTGTTCAGCACGACGACGATCGGCGTTTGACCATATCGCACGGCGGTCGAGAGCTCCGTTCCCGTCATTTGAAACGCGCCGTCGCCGACCAGCACGATCGGTCGAAGCGTGGGATCGGCAAACGAGGCGCCCACGGCTGCCGGGACGGCAAATCCCATCGAGGTGTAATAGGCTGGAGAGATGAACTCGAATCGCCCGTGGACGTGGAGATCGGCTGCTGCAAAGAGCGATTCTCCGACGTCGGCGATCACGAGGGTGTGTTCATCCAACAGACTATCGAGGTGGCGGAAGAGCCCATTCAAGGTCACGGGGGCATCCGGCGCAATTGTGCCTTGTGCCACGGCGAGCGGTGCCGGCAGTGGGCGGGAAGGAAACGAAGGGAAGCTGGTTGGTCACCAGGGCCTTCACGAAGTCTTGAAACCGGATCGCATCGTAGCGGTGGTGTTTGATGGCTACCCGATCGGCTGTCGCGTGAATCGTGCGGCCTTCCGTCAGCAAGGGCGAATCGGCATTGAGATCCTCGACATCGGATAAGATCGATCCCAGGATCAGCAGGCAGTCGGATGCATTGATGAACTGTTGGACCTCGTCACGTGCGATGAGACCGCCGTATACTCCGACGTAGAGTGGGTGGTCTTCACGAATGATGGATTTGCCCAGCAGGGTCGAGGCGATGGGGACGTTGAGCTGTTCAACCAGGCGAGTCAGATCGTCTTGCAGGCCGAATCGTCCGATCTCAGCACCGGCTAAGATCGCAGGCCGGCTGGCCGAGACCAGCATGGCGCGGACTTCGGCGATGGCTTCGTCCAGCGCGGCGGTATCGCTTGGCTCATCGTCGAGGCACAAGGGTCGTAGCGGGTTTGCCAGTGGCGTATGCACGAGATCGCGAGGGATCTCGATATAGATGGGGCGGCGATAGCGCAACAGCGCTGCAAAAGCTCGATCCATTTCTCGTTCAGCGGTTGAAGGATCGTCCAGGGAGATGGCAGCCACCGTGATCTTCTCGAAGACATCGCGTTGTGTGGAAAAATCCCGCACCATGTGGTGCAGGTAGGGTGTCCGAACACGTTCTGAGAGTCCCGGCGATCCAGTGAGTAGCACCACCGGCGACCGTTCTGCATAGGCGCAGGCGATCGCGTTCACGCGTATTGAGCCCTCCGACACAATAGGTCACACAGACCGCTCCGATGCCGTTGATGCGCGCATAGGCATCCGCCGCGAACCCGCACAATCCTCGCGCGTGGTCCCGACATGTTGAATCGGTGACGCCTCGATCAATTGGTAGAGGCTGAGGACATAGTCGCCGGGGATTCCAAAGATATGACGGACTCCCAACTGGTGGAGCCGATCGATCACGGCGGAACCGATGGTCGGTATTCGTTTCATCGTGGAGCTTCCTGGTTTACGGAGCGGAAAACACGGGGTGCTTCATGCGTAAGCGCAGCAAACCACAGCGCGGGTCAGCCGTCAAGCAAGCAGATGGCGTTCAGGGAGGGCTTGACGTTCGGTTCGCGGCATTGGATAAGTACGCCATGGCGCATTTATGACGACAGTCCACGCAGGGCGCGTCCGCCTCTCTCGTACATGCGCGGTCGAGGCATTAGGGCATCTCTGGATCTATGCCGGTTACGTCGAGGAGGTCATCGGCGAGCTGGTCTCGGGTGATGTGGTCGATGTCATGGCGCCGAATGGACGATTCTACGCCAGAGGTCTCTACAATCCTGCCTCCAAGATCCGCGTGCGGATCCTGACCTTCGAGGATGAACCCATTACAGAACAGTTTTGGAGGGGCCGACTCGCGCAGGCCGTCAGGCTGCGTCAGCGAGTCGTCACCGGCACCAATGCGTATCGCCTCATCTATGGAGAAGCGGATCGATTGCCGGGCTTGATTGTGGATCGGTATGACGATGTCTTGGTCATGCAGACCCTGTCCTCCGGTATGGACCGACGGAAAGACTTGCTGGCCGATCTCCTCTGTCAGGAATCCGGAGCCACGCGAGTGTATCTGCGCAACGATGCCAAGAGTCGCACGTTGGAAGGGCTGCCGCTGGAGAGGGGATTTCTCCGAGGGGGTGGTGCGACGATCGGTCGGCATCCAGGAGGGGCCGGCTCGATTTCTCGTCGATATCGAACGAGGGCAGAAAACCGGTTGGTTTTGCGATCAGCGAGAAAATCGACTGGTGACGGCACGGTTCGCGGCCGGCGCGGAGGTGCTGGAGGTGTTTGCTCACACTGGAGCGTTTGGCATTCATGCGGCGCTCGCGGGAGCGAAGTCGGTCGAAGGGCTGGATGTGAGTGAGGAGGCCCTGGCGCTCGCGCGCAACCATGCAGTGCTAAACAAGGTGGAAGATCGTTGCCTCTATCGCATCGGCGGATGCGTTTGAGGAGATGCGAAAGCTGGAACGGAACGGACGCCGCTATGATTTGGTCTTGCTCGATCCCCGGCATTTGCCCGCAGTAAACAGGCCGTGCCTCGTGCCCTAGCCGGATACAAAGATGTGAATCTTCTTGGGATACGGCTCACCAAGCCGGAGGGATTTCTGGTCACGAGTTCCTGTTCCCACCATGTGACCGAACAGGAATTATGGACGGGCATCCGCCTTGCTGCACGAGATGCGAAGCGGCAGGTTCGTCTGCTGGAACAGCGTGGACAGGCCAGCGACCATCCCATCCTCGCCACCATGCCGGAAACGCGGTACTTGAAATGTTTCATCCTGCAGAGTCTTGTGAGCATGACGCTCGGAAGACTGAGATCTTCGTTCTGTGAATCGTGAGTTCGAGACATGGTGCGATCGTGCGCGACTCAAACGAAACAAGACAACCTCAGCTAAATGCACAATAACGGTCTTTATCTGTTGGCGGACGTTTTCAGCGTTCTGCTAGTCGCTCGGTGGTTCGAAGTGGCCAGATGGGCGGTTCTGCCAGGGGATCGTCGCCTGTTTGGCTTGTTTGACGAGGCTACGCAAATTCACTTCCGCTGCACGGAGCAACTTCGGTTCGCCGCTTTGCATGATAGCGGTCAGCAGGACGTACAGCGAACGATCCATCCGGGATCCGGCGAGAATTCGTTCTGTGACAGGATCGGGGCCTGCGGGGGTGGAACTTGCATCATTCCTCTGGATCGTCAAACAAGGTACGAAACGAGGTCGGATGGCTGAAGAGCCAGGCAGGAGGGATCTTCAGTAGCGGCGGCGAGCGCTTCGAGTTGCGAGGCAGAGGGATCAACCTCCTCCGCTTCAATTTCCTCTAACATGTGAGGCAGAAGATGCGACTCGGCTGCCAAGTCGTCGACCGAGTGACCTCGCGAGATACGCCAGGCTTGAATCTGTTGTCCGAGCGCCATGGCGCGATGATACTGAAATTGGGGCCCTCTCCGCAACCTCCCAGTGTCGGCCTCATGGCACGATACACCTTGAAACACAATGGCTTATGCGTAATTGCCCTCAGTGGAAGATGAGCGATGGAATCAGGTATAATGCACTTCCTAAGTTCATTCTCGATCCAGTGAGGAGGCGTATCATGTTAGGGCACAGATATTCGCGGAATTATCGCAGAAGAAGAAGAAGTTCAGCGGCGCAAGGACGCCTTGAAATCGCTCTTAAGCATGCGTTCCAAGCAGTTGCGGGAGTCGTTGGAACAGCGGATCAAGCGGGCTCGGATTTGTGGAGATTGGATCCAGCTTTCTCAGGAAGAATGTGCCACGCTCCACAAGCGAGAAAAGCTCCATCTCAAGTCTCAGTTCGACATAGCTTCAGCACGAGCAGGATCGAACCAGAGGGAAGTTGACTGCACTCAAACGAGCGAAAGCGCGGGCTCAGCGGATTCGTGCTGCCGAAGCTGCATCAGGGCGGAAACGTCGCTGAACCAGTTCTTTCCACTGTGACGCACTAGCGTGGCTGCCTCACTCCCTCTCCTGACGCGCTCGCAAGGGCGCACATTACGTGAACTCTTCCTTGATAGACGCGTACGTGCACAGGATGGCGCCTTCGTGGTCGAAGGCGCCCATGCAGTTCGAGATCTCCTGACTCGGTATCCTGAGCAGATTCTCACAATCGTCACAGCCCACGGTTATCTGCCCAAAGAGGGGCAGAGCGACCGACTGGTTCGACTAGCCTCCTCGAGCGCAACAGTACTCCTGTTCCGATCTCCAGTTTTCAAAATTGTCTGATCTGGACGCGCCGCAAGGCATCCTCGCTGTGGTCCGGCAACCGACATGGGATGAAGGAGAGGTTCTTAGACAGCCGACTCGTCTTGGGAATTTTGGAGAGCAGACTGCAAGATCCCGCCAATGTTGGGGCGATTGTTCGAACGGCGGCAGCTCTCAATGTAAGCGCCCTGTGGCTCACGCCGGAATCTGCCGATGTCTATAACCCCAAGGTGGTTCGTGCAACGAGCGGTGTGCTGCTCGCGCTGCCGATCTTTGCCTCCAAGGATGTGTCTGGGTTGATCCGGCAAGGCTGCCGGATCTTTGCAGCAGAAGTGACAGGGGACGGGACTGTTTCGATCGACGAGATCCACCATGCGCCACAGAAACTTGTCCTTGCTGTCGGTAATGAAAGTCGCGGTTTGTCAGCTCTAGATCCGCAGGCAGGCCACCACTCGATTTACCATCCCCCTCAGCCGCGACGTAGAATCCCTCAATGTTGCGGCGACCGTGGCCATTGCCACATTCTACTTCTCTCGACTTCCCAAAGGGAATGACCCAGAGCCCATTCGCTCGTGCGAACGTTCCAGGCCGGCGGATAATCAATCTACAATGAAGAGTGAGGAGTGGTGCCGAGGGACAGAATTGAACTGTCGACACCAGCCTTTTCAGGGCTGTGCTCTACCAACTGAGCTACCTCGGCACGGTTCACGGCAAGAAGAGCGAGGCACTGTTACAGGATCGTCAGAGAAAAATCAAGCGGCCTGGTCTATCTGGTTCATCTGGTTTCTCTGGTTCATTTCGTTCAACCAAACACACGAGACAGACCGAATAGACCAAATGAACAAGATAGGCTGTGGCGGAGAGGGAGGGATTTGAACCCTCGGTAGAAGTTTTCCCCTACGGCAGTTTAGCAAACCGCTGCCTTCGGCCACTCGGCCACCTCTCCACTGGTCTCAGCTTTATGCGGGGTTCCCAATCATCTGCGACGCAGGTCGATGACCGTTGGAAGACCAGCAAGGGAGCGGTGATCTTACCCCAGGCCATGTGGGAGGTACAAGCGATTCGCGCAGTGGATCAAGAAAAACTCTCGGCAGGAAGACGGGAACAGGCTCACAGTGTCTAACTGCTTGGCCCACCGAAGTAGGATCGGTTTTTTCGCAAGTTGGACAATGGCGGATGAGAGGCTGCGCGCCCATTGCCGTGTCTGGTTCATGTTGAGCGTGATGTTGTGGTCCCATGACTGCAACGGGACAGGGTGGGTCTGCGGATGCCCGATCGCAGCCGGCTGCGCTCAGGAAGGCAGTACCACTGGCGACGCGGTGTCGCGTAACGGAGTTCAACATGGCTGGGTCTGACGACACCGCTGAGTGCCAACATGTGCAACGCGGTTCGTTTCTGTTTCTTGTGCGCTCTGCGCAGCTTTATGTATTGGATCGGAGAAGAGAGGACGTGCATCGTGTCTTCCTTCTGTGTTGAGGTGATGAGGAGGTTTTCTTACATCCAGAGTATTCGACCGAGGTCCTCATCGAGTCCGCGAGGACGCTGGCACTGAGAACAGCGAGCGAAGAGTCCGCCAGCTTCGCGACTGCATGTTCCCGCGAAGCACTAGCTGATACTTATGGCCTCCGCAGAAGGGACAGGCTCTGCCGTCTAGCTCCCGACGAATGGCCCCGATCTTCCCGATCTGTTTGTGCATCGGTCTCTCCTCCAAGAAATGATACCCGTGAGGCGCGCTTGTTGAGTGTGATATTGAGGCAGGGCAGAAATTTTGAAAATACCGTAGAGGTAGGTGGGGCCGAACTAAAGTGGGGGACGAATGTGGGGCAAGAATTGTTCGATTCATGTGTTTATATAAATACAGCGATTTCAAGCACTTGTGGTGATGAAGAGAATGCTCTCACGAGAGGTATATGAGATGGAGAGAGATTGCCCCAGACCAGAAGTTAAATGCGCGCACGAACCTAGAGTAGCAGCCTGAGGCGGTAGGTGTGTGGGTATCAGCAAGAATGGAGATGTGGGCGGAGGTCGGTCTCCCCCTGAGGGAGTACCGACCTCATTGCTATGGGGTAGGAATCAGGAAGACGACTTGAAGGCTGACCGAAGTAATGAACCTACTCGTATTGTTGGCGGAGGGGCGAGATTTGAAAACACTTCGGCCCACGAGACTATGGGTACCGATGTGCTCTCATCGTTTTCTTCTCAATCATTTACAGAGGAGCCAGAGGCTGGAGAGAAGCCGATAAAACCCGATTGAGCACAATAGTTCTGCCACAATTTGGCCACAGAGGTCGATGATGTTTGGGGTGTAGGGAGAGCGTGTGAACCCCTACACCCCCAGAACCGAGGCACCAATTCGAGGAGTGAAACTTATTTCTTCTGCTTGGAAAATTTCGTTCCTTCGAACGACAGGTTATACATCAACCCTTTCTGCCCCAAGACGAATCCGACGATTGGGTCTTTCATGGTTCTGCGTATCGAGGGTACCCCCAGCTCCCAATGTGACCAGGGAGACGGAGCCGTCCACCCCTGCCTTCCAGCCATCGCTTTCATGGAACTGTTTTAGGGCTCCCTCATCCAGAAACACGATGAAGACGATTTTGACTTCCCCTCCGAGTTGTAATCCAAATGAACCCTGTAACATGCTGTAGTAATCCGCCGTCTTGCCTGCGACCCGGAGTGCACCTTCTCCGTACTCTCCTCCGAAGCCAGCCCCTCCCTTTATTACTCTCGGGAACACCAGCATGCCTTTGCTGCTGGCGAGGAAACTCTTCCCATCTTTGACTTCTTTTTCGAATTTCACGATGGCTTCGTCCACGCCAGCGTCAATGTCTTTCGCCGAGGCGGCCAACGCCGAGTTGGATAGCCATACACTACCCACAATCAGTGTCCCGACCACTGCTGCTGCCACACCCATCCCCTGCACACACTCAAAGATTCTTCGCGTCATAAATCTCTCCTTTCTGAGAAGAGCCGACGTTGACACGCCGACTCGAGGTAAATGTTGCGCGCACTTAGCACCTGAGACTGATGAAAGATTACTAGGCGATCATGTACCACGTCGGCTGGTACTATTTGATAGGTTCGACAGGCCGCTGCCTAAGTATTTCACCGCTTCCCGAAGATTGCAACTTGTAAATTTGGATTAGTGCTTTGTTTATGACGCTTTTTCTAAACACAGGCTGGCATGCAACCTGCTGTAGGCCGAATACAATGAGTCCTTTGAACCCCCGCATTCAGAACCGCTGGTAGGGTCACAAAGAATTGCATATCGGGTCCTTCCAGAGCTTGCCAGACTGTTAGAGTGGCAATGAGGAACAAACCATCGGCCTCGAAATGACGACGGGGCAGACGATCCTCAGCATGTTTCATTGGAATGATCACGGCACGATCAAAGAGATTCATCCGATGGTGCAGTATCGACGATGGAAAGAATCTTGCAAAAAGGCTGGAGTGCCGGAACGGATACCCCCTGATTCCGGCGCACGGCAGTTCGCAACTTGGAAGAGGCAAGGGTGCCGCGTTCCGTGGCGATGAAGTTGACGGGACACCAGACCGAGGCGGTGTATCGGCGCTATGCGATTGTCTGTGAGGCCGATCTAAGTGAGGGATTGAAGAAACTGGCTCGGTTAGAGGACTCCAACAGGAGCTTTAGCCACAGTTTGGCCACAGTTCCGGCTCAGGAAGTGCAAAATACGCGGGAAAATATGGCGGAGGGGGCGAGATTTGAACTCGCGGACCCCTTGCGAGGTCTCCAGTTTTCAAGACTGGCACGTTCGGCCGCTCCGTCACCCTTCCATACCATGCTTGACCCGACCCGGAGCCGCGTACGATGGCTCTTGGCGACGGGATAATACCTGTGACGTATCTCATTCTTTCTTGAGTCCGTTCCATCCCGCCCATGTAATGACGCAACACCTCCGGTATCGTGACGCTTCCATCCGGTTGCTGATAGTGTTCGAGGATGGCCGCGAGCGTGCGACCGACGGCCAGTCCGGATCCATTGAGGGTATGGACAAACTCTGTTTTCGCATCCTTCTTCCCGACTGTGCCCTTATATCGAATACTGGCCCGCCTGGCCTGAAATCCTTCAAAGTTGCTGCAGGAGGAGATCTCCCGATAGTGGTTCTGTGAAGGAAGCCAGACTTCGATGTCGTAGGTCTTCGCCGCGGAGAATCCCATATCGCCGGTACAGAGGGTGACGACTCGGTAATGAAGTCCTAATCCCTGCAAGATCGCTTCGGCATGGCCGGTCAACCGCTCCAGTTCCTCATACGACTGTTCAGGTTTTGCAAACGCGACCAACTCCACTTTGTTGAATTGGTGGAGGCGAATGAGCCCTCTGGTGTCTTTTTCCATAGGATCCTGCCTCGCGGCGAAAACAGGGAGTATAGGCCGTATACCTGATCGGCAGCGCACTCTCGGTGAGTGTCTCGTCACGGTGGAGATTGGTCACCGGCACTTCTGCCGTCGGAATCAAGAAATAGTCTTCGTCTCGCAGGCGAAAGAGATCCTCTTCGAACTTGGGTAACTGGCCGGTTGCGGTCATGCTCGACCGATTGACGAGGAGCGGCGGCAGGACCTCCCGATAGCCGTGCTGTGTCGTGTGAAGGTCGAGCATATAGTTGATGAGGGCCCGCTCGAGTCGCGCGCCGGCCCCCGTCAGGACCGCAAATCGTGCGCCGGTAATTTTTGCCGCCCGGTCGAAATCCAGAATGCCGAGCGCTTCGCCGAGATCCCAATGGCTCTTGGCTGGTGCGGTCAACGTGGGCGGAGATCCCCACCGTCTGGCTTACCGTGTTGCCGCCCGCGTCTTTTCCTGCTGGGACCGAGGCATGTGGAAGATTCGGGATGCGGAGATTCAGATCGGTCAGGGTCTCTTCGACACCCCGTAGTTCGTCGTCGATCTTCTTGATCTGTTCGCCGACGGCCTTCATGGCAGCCATGGAGGCATCCGCCGGCTGTTTCTCTCGCTTCAGCTTGGCGACCTCGTCCGATCCCTTTTTCAGTTCGTGGCGAAGTTGCTCGACCTGGCTAGCCAAGGCCCGACGTTGTTCGATCAGCGTGCGGAGTTCTATCCCAAGGGACATCGGCGCCACGGGGACCAAGCTGTTCCCTGATGGCATCCAAATTGTCGCGTAACATAGCGGAGATCGTACATAGTCGTGTGTTCCAGAAAGCGGCTGGAACTTAACATCGAGGTAGGGGTTAGTCAATCAATCGGGTCGTGATATTCCGCCTTGGCAGGCGTGGTTTGCCCCGTTGACAGGAGCGGGCAGATCGAGGACCATATCCTGATGCGCACGGTGATGAATCCACCTAATCCGTTTGAATCACGGCACCGAGATCTCTTGGAGCCTGCTCCCCATGTGCAGCTGCAGATGTTTGAGGATGCGACCCGTGACATTCTCAGTCGGAACGAGAGTCCCGATTTGCCGTTTCGATGGAGCCTGAACCCCTATCGCGGCTGCTTCCACGCCTGCGCCTATTGCTACGCCAGACCAACGCATGAGTACTGGGGATTCGGCGCCGGAACTGACTTCGAGTCCAAGATCATCGTGAAGCGGGAGGCCGCGACCTTGCTCCGCCGGACGTTCGAGAAACCTTCGTGGAAGGGTGAATTGATCCTGTTCTCGGGAAACACCGATTGTTACCAGCCGCTGGAAGCCTCGCTGGAGTTGACGCGGGCCTGCCTGGAGGTCTGTGCTGAGTATCGGAATCCGGTCGGGATTATCACGAAAGGGGTGTTGGTGTTGCGCGATCTGGACGTGCTGCGTCGGTTGCATCAAGAGGCGTCGCTTCGTGTGTATTTCAGCATACCGTTTTCAGACGATGAGGTGGCGCGCAAGGTCGAACCTCATGCGCCTTCCAGCCGGAAACGCTTCGAGGCGATGGCGACCTTGGCGAACGCCGGGATTCCCACCGGTATCTCGCTTTCTCCGATCATTCCCGGTCTCAACGATGAGGATGTGCCTGATCTGTTGGCCCGAGCGAAACAAGCTGGGGCGGTGGAAGCGATGGCGACGCTGCTGCGTCTCTCTGGCCCTGTCGAGCCGGTGTTCATGGAGCGAATGGCGGCGGCATTTCCAGATCGAATCACCAAGATCACGAATCGGATTCGGGACGTGCGTGGTGGAGCGATCAGCGAGGGGGCCTTCTTTGAACGTCACCGTGGCGCAGGTCCCTATTGGACCATGATCGAACAGTTGTTCGAGGTCTCCAGACGCAAAGCAGGATTGTCGGCGCTGCGTGACGAGACGGTTCCTGCCACCTTTCGCAGGCCGGGGATCGAACAAACTGCCTTATTTTGAAGCAAGACAGGGAAGGAGCGAGGATGAAACATAATCCTGGTTTTCTCAAGTTGGTGGATGCGGCACGAGCACGGGTCAAGGAATGTACGGTGGCGCAGGCTAAGGCCAGGCTCGATCGTGGTGAGGTTCTGCACTTTCTCGATGTCCGCGAGGACCACGAATTTGCGAAGGATCATGCGAAAGGCGCCCGACATCTGGGAAAAGGGATTATCGAGCGCGATGTGGAAACGCTTATTCCCAATAAAGAGGAGGCCATTCTGTTGTATTGCGGAGGCGGCTACCGGTCGGTCTTAGCCGCGGATGCGCTTCAGCAAATGGGCTATACGCAATGTAGTGTCGATGGATGGGGGAATCAAAGGCTGGCGGGATGCGGGCTATCCGATGGAGCGTTGATGGGACCTCAGAGAGGCCGAGGTCCCATCTCACGTCTGAATCACGAGTTCAGGTGTGCGCGCTCGGGAGGGTTACTTGCTGTTGACTCGATCGAATTCCTTGATCACCTGGTCGGTTAAATCGATGGTGTCCTTGTTATAAATCACGATTTTGACCGTTTGTTCGCTGCCCCTATCGACGACGAGAGCAAACCCGCCTTTTTCAGCCACGGTTTTCGTGGCCGAGGAAATTCTTCTTCATATAGTCATCGACCAATTCCTTCTGCTTTCCCTGTAACTCCTGATTAAATTCCTGCGCGCGTTTCTGGTAGTCCTGGACCTTTGCGCGGAACTGAGTCTCTTTTTCTTTTTTTCGGTGTCGCTTAACTTCGCGCATTTGCTCCTTGAGTGTCTTCTCCGTGTTGCGCAACTCCTCTTCATCCCCGGACAACAGTTTCTGTCTGGTGGATACATATTCTTTGAGCCCGTCCAAGGCTTTTTGCCCGCTTTTGATTTCTCTAAGACGGCCTGAGGATCGACGACACCCATCTTGAAGGCCTCGGCAGCCTCTGCAGCTGGGAGAGATGCGAGCAGTATAATGCCCGCGGCGACCAAGGGAGGGTCATCCGCCCCAAGAGGATTCCCGTTGTATGCATAACACGCGCTCCTTGTTGGTAAACAATGCAACAGCGTAACCGATGCGAGAATAACTGGGGGCCAGGCCCTGTCAAGAGATTGGGTCGCGCGGAGGTTAGCAGGCGATGGAAAACTATGATGGCACGACGAGAACTTTGTTGGTCTACGCACGTGTGACACAATCAGGAGAAGCACTCGCGCAGGATAGCCTAGCAAAGACGTTCGACGGTTCGAGGTCGTCAGAACGAGTGAAGAACCGATGAACGTAGCAACCTCTGGGATCACGCTTCGTATGGGTCTGCAATCGCATGACGAGAACGGGTGCTGGCGAGACTTTTTCAGCATCCTGCTAGATGAAGTATCGGCTGGTGTCGAACTTGTATTCAGTGTTGTCGATCAAGCGGATAATGTTGTGACGGAAATCTCCGGTCTCATCTTTTCGGTCAGGTCTACCTCGCGCCCGTGATCGACCGAGTTTCCCTGTGGATCGGTGATGACTCTGACGAGCGGTCGTTCGGCCGTTCGCCTTGTCCGCAGCCGGCTTGAGCACGACCGCCAGTTCGCTCGTCTCCAGCATCACCAGGCTGCCGATGGGGATGATGCCGACACAGTTCACGAACAGCTTGAGCAGCACTGGCGTCAAACGACTTCCCAGACTTTGAGAGCATCATGTTCAACACTTTCGATGGCGACATGGGTTCCCGACGATAGACACGGAGGAGGTCATGGCGTCGTAACAGTCTGCGATCGTGAGGATGCGGCCGGTCAGTGAGAGTGTCCAGGGCACGGTAAGTTTCGGATATCCGGAGAAGTCCAGGTTCATGTGGTGTTCGAAGGAGGCCGCCGCCATGCGGCCCGGTAGATTCGTGATGCCTCTCATTTTCGAAAGACTCAGAACTCCCTCCGTGGGATGATTGCGCATGGCCACCCAGTCGTCATCGGTAAACTCGCCCGGTTTGTTCAGGACCTCCATGGGAATGGTGGATTTGCCCATGTCATGGAACAGTGCCGCAAGGCCCAGGTCGGCCAGTTCCACTTTGGGGTAGCCGACGCGATTGGCCAGCGCAATGGACAGCAACGACACATTGACCGAATGGTTATGTGTGTATTGATCGTGGCAACGAAGGGTCGTGAGACCGAGGACCGCGGCTTCATCATCCACCATGAGATCGATGATGTTTTGAATCGCCCGCTTCGCCTGTTTAAAACTGGCCGTTCCTCCCTCACGGGATGATTGCGTCAGTGTTCCGACTGATCCTGCCACTTTGGCATAGCCGTTCATGGCGTTCATTTTCCGTTGTACTTTTAGATCGGTGCTTCCCGTGCCGTCGGGGCCGTGTTCCCGCCGTTCCGGGGCCCGTGCCCCGCCGTTGGCCCGTGTCCCGCCGTTCCGGGGCCCGTGTCCTCGCCGTTCCGGGGCTTTGTCGGATTTGCAGCTGCCGTTGTTCTTCTAGCTCAATGCCGGCGATCCCCGTGCGGTGATTTCTTTCTGAAGGTCTTCGATAGTTTTGTTGTCAGGATCAAGGCTGACAAAGAGCGCGGCGAACTCACGCAAATCCTTCGACTCCACGGTCAACGAGAATGTCATTCCGCCGATCTTCCAGGCGTTCAAGGCATCGATGATGCTGGTGGCCACGGCCATCTGCTGCGCGTTCACTTTCAAGTGACTGTTCCCGAGAAACAAGAAATCGTTCTGCAAGCGGAGTGTGACCGGTTGGTCCTGTGCCATGGTCTTGATCAACGTCAGCATCGCATCGACGGGTTTATCTAGTGCCGCGTTGGTGCGCTCATAGATGCGGGAGGTCTTAATCAAGACGTTCAACTGTGTGACCAGCTGAATTCCCAGCATGACCATCTGCTGGTCAAGGATGTCCCTGGCCTCCGATCCGCGGGCGATTTTCTGAGACAGGGACTTTTCGTGGGTCAGGATCGGCTGGGCTTGTTCATCCGCGACCGGGGCCTCTTTGATCTTGATGTCACTCACGGCAAAGACTCCTTACTATGATGCAGCCTGCTTGAGATGCTGCTGTCGTTGGGCTTGGGCGAGTGCCGCGGTGCAGGCTTGCCGCACGGGGGCGCTACCTTTTTCTGACCCAGCTCAAGGGCGGTGAGGGCGGCAGGGTGGCCAATTTCCCAATGCCTCAGCGGCGAGGGCGGCGAGCTCTTCCTTCTTCTTCCGGTTGGTCCAGGACCGTTCCGTGATCAAACTTTCAAAGAATGGAATGACCTCATCGCTACTGGTGGCGCGCATGGCTTGGAACACCGCGCGTTTTTCACTGAGGGTTCGATCCATGAATGTGTCCGCCGATACGAGGGTGACCAGGTGGAATAGGGAGCCCTATACTGACCGGTCATGAGCAGCTTGAGTGCCGCAAACCGGACCGACTCCTCGGTATCATTCAAGAACGCGACCAGTTTCATCCCGTTCCCGTTGGGACGGAATATCCCGATCGCTCGCACGACTTCCTTCCGTACCTGAATGTCCGGATAGCGCACCAGCTTTTCAACGGCGTCTGCAAATCGGGGATTGTTCCATTTGAGAAGGATCGCGAGAAGGTTCTTCACATAGCGGGGTCGGCGGTCTGACAAACCGCGAAGCACGTGATCCGGCTGATCCTTCGCGAGTGTCTCGAGGGCTTCAGCCGCGATCGCCTGATGGGCTGGCGCCTCCAGATTTGCCAAGAGGGTGCACAAGGCAGGGACGGCGGCCGACGTCATCGACAGCAGAACTGCAGGCAATCCTTCTGTGGTTGCGTCGGGGATCTTGTTCAAATAGGTCTCGATCATCTTCATGCGCTCAGGTCGACCAAGGTTGTCGAGCATGGCTGCCAGTTGTTTCTTGTGATCGTCGCCGAGATCCGGTCTGACCTCAGCGGTGGCATGTAACAGTCCAAGTACGCTGTCTAACACGGTCCATTTGCCCTGGGCCGTCAATGAGTCGAGGATGTTTCCCCAGAGGTCGAACAACTTGGTCAGGATCGCAGGAGATTTTTCCGACGCCAGGATCGCGGTGAGCATATCCAATAGGTATGTCATGTTATCTCTGGCGCTCTCAGCCTCGACCTCCTTCGCCAGTTCGGCTAACTCCTTGTCAGAGACCTCGTAGCCCACGTGACCAGACTTGAATCGGCTAGCTTGTCTGCTGGCTCCTCCTCCGGTTCGCTCTCTTGTCGGCGTCCCGCCATCACCGACTTCTGAGCCACCGCCTCCCTCAAGCCCTGTCCCCGACTCCCTTCCTGGTGCGGGCCTGCTCCCGATCCAGAAGGTCCCGCAAGCTCGATTCCGGTGCCTCCATCATCCCGCCAGTAGGCAGCGCAAAGACATCTCCACCGGTCGAGGCTTTGGCGACCTCTTCGGCGGTGACCAAGGTGATGGTGGAGAGGTTCTTCGACCATAGACGAGTCACAATGTCGTCATCATTTTCCTCGGGATCGAGGCTGTCCCAAAGCGAATCAAGCAAGAAGGAAAGGTCTTCAGCAGAAAGACCTTCGAGGAATGCGAGTTCCCGAATGCCATCCGCATAGAGCTTGAACGCGACGCTTTCATTACTCGATTCCTGCTCGGATCGGTAGACGACTTCCCGTTGAAGTACAGCTCGGAGCGTTGAATAAGAAACGCCAATTTGGAATAGGTGGTCAGGTGAGCCGTGAGTCCCTCGAACAACTGTTGGAAGAACTTCTGCGCCACAGGGTTCGCTGACCCGTACGTCCGGCTGGACTTCGCGGTCTTGTCCAAGAGTGTGAGGACTCGCTTGACGGAGGTCAACTCCGGATCGGCCGGCTCTTTTGCGGGCGCAATTGGCCATGCGCCGCTCTCTGTCAGCTGCTCGTCCATGATGATTAGTCGTACCCTGGAGGTGCGAAATCGTCAAGAAAATAGCCGCTCTTGACCAGCCAATTACCGAGGAATTGGCGAGGAATTCCTCCTTCCTTCCAGCCATGGACAAGAGGGCATTGTGAAGCCCTCGGCTAGGCCGGTAGAATCCGTCTCACATTGATGAGTGCCGTCGAGCCACATTGTGTGTTTGGAGACAGCCTCACGGCAGGGTTTCAATCGCCCACTGCCGACAATCCTCAAGGCACCGAAACGCCGTACGGGCGGTTTCTGCAAGAATTGACAGGGCCTGCCGTGCGCGTGTCTGTGAGCGGCATCTGCGGTGAACTGACCGGTGAAATGGCGATGCGGTTTCGGTCGGCTGTTCTTGATACACCAACCGACGCATGTGGTGATTCTCGGCGGAACGAACGATCTTGGATGGAACGCACTGCCGGCAGACATCATGCGCAACCTCCTCAAGATGTATGAACTGGCCGCAGCGGCCGGGATCAAGCCTGTGCCGGTGACCGTTCCGTCGATCAGAGTGGGTGATGATCTTCGTAGTGAGGAGGGACGTCGGTGGTTCGCAGAACATCTTGATCGGCGGCGCCAGCTTAACAGGTTGATTCTCCGCTACGCCGAATCGAAACGGTTGGCTAGCCTTCGACCTCTTCGCCGCCACGGCGGAGCCCGAGACTCAGCAACTTGCGGCCCGAGTACTCCAATGACGGGCTGCATCTGACCACAGCCGGATATCGGCTAATTGCTGAGCGGTTGTACCAGGAGGTGTTTGCTGCAAGCGCCGGCAAGTGGGTCGTGACGTGAGGAGACCATGATGCGTGACGTGACCGATCAGGACTTCGACAACGTCGTGGAACAAGCAGCGGTGCCGGTGTTGGTGGAGTTCTGGAAACCAGGGTGCGGGAGCTGCCGAGCGCTGATGCGTGAACTCGAGAAACTGGAGCTCGATGTGACCGGCAAGGTGCTGATCCTGAAAATGAACGTCGAGGAGAACTTCCAGATTCCAGCGGAGCTGGAAGTTCGCGCATTGCCGGTGTTGGCCCTCTATCACCAGGGAGAGTTCGAGCGGTTTATCGGCGGGCTGGGAACCAGAGAGGAGATTCTCAAGCAGTTGCGGCTGACATGAAATGAGTCGCTACTAAGCGTTCGCCAGGTCCGTCCATCCTTTTCAATCAGGCGATCGGCCTCGACCGGCCCACAGGTTCCCGCCGGATATTCAGGCAACCACCGCAACCCTTGCCGCTGCCATCCTTCCAGAATATTCGTGATCCAGGCCCAGGAGGCTTCAACGGCGTCGCGCCGCATGAACCGGGAGGCATCGCCGGCCATCACGTCCAAGAGCAACCGCTCATAGGCTTCGGGCGAAGGGCGGCCGAAGACATCGCTGTATTGAAAGTCCATTTCCACCGGATGTGTCTGCGCGCGGGTTCCCGGCACGCGCGAGACGATGCGGAGAGAGAGCCCTTCCTCCGGTTGGATGCGCAGCGCCAACACGTTCGGCGGTTGCGGCTGCTGCGCATTGGCGTTGAACAGGATTTGCGGGATGTCCTTGAATTGCACCGCGATCTCGCTGGCGCGATGGGGGAGCGCTTTCCCGGTGCGCAGATAGAAGGGCACGCCGGCCCAGCGCCAATTTTCCACGAAGCATTTGAGCGCGACATAGGTTTCCGTCGTGGAATCAGGATGAGTCCCCTTCTCACGACGATAGCCCGGGATGGGAACGCCCTGGGCCGTGCCTTCACTGTATTGGGCACGGACGGTGACGTGCTCGACATCCTGATCGGTGATGGGCCTGAGGCAGCGGAGGACTTCCATCTTCGCGTTGCGCACCACGTCCGGATCGAGCGAGTAGGGGGCTCCATCGCGACCAGGCAGAGCAGCTGCAGCATGTGGTTCTGCACCATGTCGCGCAAGGCACCGGCTTCTTCGTAGTAGCTGGCCCTGGTCCCGACGCCTTCCGCTTCGCTCACCGTGATCTGCACGTGATCGATGTACTTGTGGTTCCAAATCGGCTCGAAGATGCTGTTGGCGAACCGGACGACCATGAGATTCTGAACGGTTTCTTTCCCCAGATAGTGATCGATGCGGAAGATCTGCGATTCGTCGAACACACGCCCTGTCACGCTGTTGATGGCCTGGGCGGAGGCCAAATCGCGGCCGACCGGTTTCTCGACGATGATGCGGGCATAGGGCGAATGAGCTCCCAGCTTCGTCGCCAATCCGGCTTGCTCAAGCCCCTCGCAGACAGACGCAAACGAACTGGGAGGAATGCTCAGATAGAAAATCCGGTTGCCGGGTAACTGGAAGTTCCGCTCAATGTCTTCTGCTCGGGCTTTCAGTCTGGCATAGGTGTTCGGGTCCTCATTTCCCCCGACACGTAAAGAGGTGTGGCGCAAAGTCCTTCCACTTGTCCTCCGCCAAGGCTTGCCGGGAATGTGAGACGACGCCGTCACGAACCGTGGCGCGGAACTCCTCGTCGGTCATCGACTTGCGGCCCAGCCCGATCACCGCATAGTTCGGCGGAAGGAGTCCGTCGAGGAGCAAGTTGTAGAGGGCAGGAATCAGACGCCGACGCGCCAGATCGCCGGAGCCTCCGAAGATGACGAGGGTACAGGGCTCGACCGGAGGAATCGTTTCCTGTGAGGGGCTGATATCGATACGTGGGCTATTCGGTGGCATAAGGCGCCGGCGCTACCGGCGGACCGCATGGCCGCCGAAGGCATTCCGCAACGCAGCCAACATCTTTTCCGCAAAGGACTCGCTTTGCCGCGATCGGAATCGAGTGAACAATGCCGTCGTGAGCGTTGGGACCGGTACATCCTTCTCGATGGCATCGGCAATCATCCAGCGACCCTCGCCGGAATCCTGCACGTAGCCCTTCAACTGTTCGAGCCGCGGATCCTCTTTCAAGGCGCCGGCTGCCAATTCCAAGAGCCAGGACCGGACGACGCTGCCGTGCATCCAGAGATCTGCAATCTTTCCGAGATTGAGCTGGTAGTCGCTTTTCGCCATCAGCTCGAAGCCTTCCGCATACCCCTGCATCATGCTGTACTCGATTCCATTATGCACCATTTTCACGTAATGCCCGGCGCCGACTCCGCCGACGTGAGCCCAGCCATGTTCAGGCGCCAGCGTGGTGAAGATCGGTGCCAGCTGTTTCACCGGCGCCTCGTCACCACCGACCATCAAGACAGTAGCCGATCTTTAATCCCCAGATACCGCCGCTGGTGCCGGCATCGACATAGTGGAGCTGTTTCTTCTTGAGATCCGCAGCCCGTCGAACATCGTCGTGGAATCTGGTATTGCCGCCGTCGATCACCGTGTCGCCTGCGTGGAGCAGTGCCGCGACGGCCTGAACGGTCTCCTCCGTCGGCGCGCCGGATGGGACCATGATCCAGACTGCGCGCGGGGCCTTGAGCTGACCGACGAGGTCGGCTAACGACGAGGCGCCGACGCAGCCAACACCTTCGGCCTGTTTGATCAGATCTGCCGATCGATCGTAGACGACGACCCGATGCCGGTCACGCTGCAACCGGGTGACCATGTTCATCCCCATTTTCCCGAGCCCGATGAACCCGATTTCCATAGTGACTCCTTCTATACGGGATGCTGAAGACCTTCGCCCTGCTCACCCGCCTCATTCCATCGCGTTTGCTCCATGCATCGTGCTCAGACATCGTCCAGAACTGCGAGAATGAATCGCCGGCAAGCCCCTTACGACAGCAGTCTGATAACTGGTCCGATAGCCCTATCAGTCGATTCTGGCAGGATTCGGTACGTCCTTAAAGAGAGTATCGGCCAGATCGCGGCCTAAAGTTGAGCCGTTCCGGCAGGGTTGCCGCAGTCAGGAACCGCCCAGCCAGGTCACCCAGCCCCGCATCGCGGGAGGCGATGAACTTTGGCACGTCACCCGGCGCGGTCAGCCAGAAGCCTCGTAGTCGGAAAAATGCGTTGACCGACGTCATCGAAAAATATCGAGAGTAGATACTGCGCGGTCGCCGGCTTGTCGGCCAGATCTCGCGCTTTTCCCAGCCAGTGGAAACACTCCGCCTTCATCCGAATCTGTTCATTGATGCTGACGGGTGGCGGCCCCTGTCGGAACCGTTGGCTGGCGCGTTCGATGAGCTTGGCGCCGATGTTCTCGTGATCGAAGAGGATGCGGGCTTTCCGTAAGAGAGACGGGAGGCGCGGCGAGTAGGGGAGGTCCTCCTCAAGCTCTTGATGTCCACGATAGCGGATGTCGGCCAGGCGGTCGGCGACACGGACGATCTCGTGGCCCATCGGCCTGTCCTTTCACCAGCGCAATGAGATCGATATCGCTGTGAGTCGTGATGGCGCGCCGAACGCTGGACCCCACCAGGATCACACTGACGAGATCGCCCCCGCGACGGCCACGGACGTGGCGCAAGGCCACCGTCGACAAGCTCTTCGAATCCCGGTTCATCGATCGGGTCCGGCTGTTCCGGCGGCTCCGGCATCGCCAGGAGTTCCGCCTGCAATTCTTCTGACGTAGGGATAGGGTGGGTGGCGGGGCTATCCATTTTAGGCTCCCTGTACGAGCTGAATGTGTTTCGGGAGCGATCCCAGCCAGTCCTCGAACGGTTGGTCCGCATCGACGATGATTTCCAACTTGCCGTTGGTCAACCGCCGGACGACACCTGGGCTTTCCGGAGACAACGAGATTTCGACCCACTCGCGGTTCAGGCCGAGCGAGTCGGTGACCCCAAGGATCCGGCTGATGTGTTTGAAACGACACAACTTCTAACGGCATTGATGCTCCACTGCGCGGCATTCTAGATTTGAGTGCGGGAAGTGTCAGTGAGCGTGCATCTGGTCTGTATGAATGATGCGCGTTTCGACTGCCAGTGCCGATGTCTGAATCTTACGCGCGACCAGCGAGGTTCGCGGGCTACTCCCCAACACTCGGGTAAAAATCTCGCAGGCTTCGTCGGTCATGGCACTGGAGATATCCAAGTGCGTGACGGCACGAAAGCTGTTGCCGCCGATGGCATTGATCAAGAGCCCTTCCTGCTTTAACGCGGCGACGATTGCCGGGGGACTCAGGCGGTGGCCGATCACCTCGAAGATGACGATGTTCGTGTCGACATCTTGAGGCGTTGATCCTGACCGTCGGAATTTGCTGCAGTTGTCGCGCCAGCCGCTTGGCATGGTCATGGTCCACTTTCAATCGTCCGATATGGTGCTCGAGCGCATAAATGCCGGCGGCGGCAAGGATGCCGGACTGCCGCATCGCACCGCCATACATACGGCGCAGACGCTTAGCCTTATCGAGCAGGGTCAGATCATTCATCATGAGAAGCGAGCCGGCCGGCGCCCCCAGCCCTTTCGAGAGACAGACCGACGAGCGTATCAAAGTGCTGGGCATAGGAGGCCGGCGGTAGGGTGGTGGCGGCAATGGCATTGAACAATCGTGCGCCGTCCAAATGCATGGGGATGCCATGGGTGGCAGCCACCGCGCGGATCCGTTCAATCGTCGCCAGCGGATAAATCGTTCCACCGCCGCTGTTGTGGGTGTTCTCCAGACAGATCAGCGCGGTTTGAACCGTGTGCGGCTCTTTGGGGCGGATTGCCGCCTCAACCTGTTCGGGTGAGATGAGGCCCCGATTGCCCGTGACCCAATGGAGTTGGACACCTGCCAGCGCTCCTGCGGCGCCCTGTTCATATCGGACGATATGCGCCGTGCTCTCGACAATCACTTCTTGGCCTGGTTGCGTGTGGAGGCGAATGGCGAGTTGATTGCCCATCGTCCCGGACGGCACGAAGAGCGCGGCCTTTTTCCCAAACATCGTGGCCACCAAGTCTTGCAGCCGGTTCACGGTGGGATCTTCGCCGTAGACATCGTCTCCCACCTCCGCGCGTGCCATGGCTTTTCGCATGGCGTCAGTGGGTTTCGTGACTGTATCGCTGCGGAGGTCGATCATCACACGTCCGTGAGAATGCCACAAAATCGTGGGCCTCGCGCATTCTAGCAAATTTTCTCCTTGCGTGGGAGAGTCGGTCACGGCAGGATGCCGTTCGTATGGCGTGGCTTCAAGACGTGCTTCCGTCGGTGATCGATGCAGAACCGGACGAAGCCGTCCCGGTGGGCTGGGCGTTCCTCTATTTCTTCTGTCTCCTCTGCGGGTACTACATTCTGCGTCCCGTTCGCGATGAGATGGCGATCGAAGGCGGGGTGCAACACCTGCCATGGATGATGACCGCCACGTTCGTGACGCTCTTGCTCGTGACACCGCTCTTCGGATGGCTTTCAGCCCGCGTGTCGCGGCATCGATTGCTCCAGATCGTCTATGCATTTTTCGCTCTTCATCTGGTCCTGTTCTTTGTGGCGATGATCGAGCCACCTCTCTCCCCAGTGGGCCGCCCGCACATTCTTCGTATGGCTCTCGGTGTTCAATCTGTTCGTCGTGTCGATGTTCTGGAGCGTCATGGCCGATCTCTTTACCCCGACACAGGGCGCCCGACTCTTCGGTGTGATTGCCGCCGGCGGCAGTATCGGCGCGATGGTCGGCCCGCTTCTCACCACCGGGTTGACGTATCTCATCCCCATCCCTGCGCTGCTGCTCATCTCAGTAGGGTTTCTCGTCGCCTGCGGGCTCTGCGTGTATCAACTGGATCGATGGGCGAAGGCGCGACCCTCTCGACAGATCAGTCGACAGGGTGAACCGATCGGCGGGAGTATCTGGGCTGGAGTCAGACTGGCGCTCTCGTCGCCCTATCTTTTGGGCATCTGCCTCTATCTGTTCTTCCTCACGACGACTGCGACATTCTTATATCTGGAACAAATGAGGCTGGTGAGCGAGCAGATTCCCTCCCGGAAGGGCGCACCCGCCTCTTTGCCCTCATCGACCTGGTTGTTAACGTGTTCACATTTCTGACGCAAGTGACGGTGACGAGTCGGGTGATCAGCCGGTTCGGCTTGGCGTCGGCTCTCGTCGTGCTTCCCGTTGCGAGCGCCATCGGGTTTGGCGTGATCGCCGTCATGCCGCTGTTGGCCGTTTTCATTATTTTCACCATCGTGCGGCGCGTTGGTGAATACGCACTCGCCAAGCCGGCTCGCGAGGTTCTTTTCACGGTCGTGAGCCGGGAGGAGAAGTACAAGGCCAAGAACTTTATCGACACAGCGGTCTCGCGCGGAGGGGATGCGGCGACAGGGTGGATTGTGAACGGGGTGAAAGCGTTGGGTGCCACGGCAGGCCAGATGGCATGGGTCCTGGTTCCCGCTGGCGCTGCTCTGGGGATGGGTGGGGTGGTTCCTGGCCCGGCAAGAGGAGACATTGAAGCTGAAGCAGAACCGAGGTCGACCTGCCAGCTTCGAAAGCAACCGACTAAGGTCATGCCGATGTGCTTCTTCGACGGTTGTTCGCATTTTCTCCAGAAGGGGTAGGCCAGACTGTCCTTCACCGCGCGCAACATTCTCACCCACCCAACCCCGAGCGAGCACATTCTGATCGTGGGCGGTCTGCGAGCAAGAAGGATGGTCTGGCTACACCCTCCCCTGCTTTACGTGTAAAAAACCGCGTGCTATAGTCGCCGGCAGGTTTTCGAGTGAGTCGTTGGCAATATGCTTCACGTCTCACAATTCACGTTTCACGGGGTCATGATGCCTGAAGTTCCAGTTAAGACTCTACATTGATAAACTATTGAAAGAGTGTAGAGGTGTAACGCGCTCGCTCGCGCTGTTATCCGGCCCCGTCAAAGAAAAGGCCTTGCGTGCGATGGCGGATCGACTAGCGGCTGACGAAGAAACAGATTCTGGCTGCGAATGAGAAGGATGTAGACGCGGTCGGGAAGTCCTTCGAGGCCGACGTCATGAAAGACCGGATGAAGGCCGCCGTGGCTCGACTGCGCATGACGGCGGACGATATCAAAGGAGATGGTCGATCGTCTCCGCATGATCGCGGACCTGCCCGATCCGGTCGGCGCCGTCACCTCACGACGGGAACGGCCGGACGGATTGCAAGTCAGCCGTGTCCGCGTTCCGATCGGGGTGATCGGCGTCGTGTCAGAACTGAGCCCGCTCATTACGGTGGAATCGATCGCGCTCTGCTTCAAATCGGGCAACCTCTGTGTCTTTCGTGGCGCGCCGGAGTGGGGCCTGACGCAGCAGGCTATCGGAACCGGACTGCGCGAAGCCGCGGAACAGAATGGGGTGCCGGCCGGCGCATGGATCATCATTGAACGTCCGGAAAAAGAGGTGGCGGTCGAGCTGATTCGGTCCGGCAAAAGTCTCGATGCGATTATCCCGCGTGGCGGGGCCGGTCTCCGCAAAGCCGTGATTGAACAGGCGAAGATGCCGGTGCTCTGCTACGACGGAGGGCTCACGCATATGTACGTGGATGCCGACACCGATATGCCGATGGCTCAAAACGTGGCGATTAACTCCAAGGTACAGAAGGCCATGGCATCGAACTCGCTCGACACGCTGCTCGTGCAACAGGTGATCGGGCGACAGTTCTTGCCTCCGCTGGTCAACCGCATGCTCGCAGAATTTAAGATCGAGGTACGGGCCTGCCCAAAGACCATGGCCCTCATGGGGCAAATGGCGATGACCGGACATGTCCTCGATCGTCCCGGCAACGGAAGAGGACTGGCACACGCAATTCCAGTCGCCCGTGTTGGCCGTCAAAATGGTCGCGAATCATGGACGAGGCCTTGGCGCACATCGTGGCGCATGGACCCTGTCTCACCGCCGTCATCGCGACCACGCAGCTATGAGTCGGCCCTGCGGTTCACGCGTGAAGTGGATGCCAGCGCGGTCTTCGTCAATGCGTCGTCCCGGCTCAATGCCGGTGATAGTTACGGGATGGGCGCCGATATCGGGCTCAGTGGTTCGCGTCTCCATGCCGAAGGGTCCGATCGGCCTTGAGCAATTGACCTGCGAAAAGTATGTCGCCTTCGGGTCGGGCCAGCTGCGCTACCCGCATCCGGTGCCGGAGACATATTTTGACGCGATCATGCTCAAGAGACCGTAGTCGCCTGCTGAAACGCTCTCAGCTTCGTGCTCAGTCGCTCGAACCACTCAGCGTACCCTCACCGCGTACGCATCGTGATTCGTGCTCCGCAGCCTCGCTGGAATACGTTTTGAGCAGGCGTGCCAGGCGAATCAATGATCAACGACTCACTGGTGCAATCGCTCCATTCGCACTTGGCCGGTTGGGGCCTCCGGCAATTCACGTCGGATGAGACCTATTTCCAGTGGCAGCGGGAGACCCTCTCACCGGCCGAGATCACAGCACTGCATCGGCAGGATGGAGCAGAAACGTGGCGGATCCTCTGTCGACGAGGTCTCGTTCTACGATGCCACCGCCCATCCGAATATCCTGCCGGTCCTCTATAGCCAGCGGTACGACTATTATCTGGCCATCGGATCGCGCGTGGCAGATCGCATCGGTGGATGCCCGGTCCATACTGGATGTGGGCTGCGGGGTCGGCATCCTCACGACATTCTATGCAAGGCAGCATCCCGACAAGACGTTTGTCGGGATCGATCGCTCATCTGCCTCGATCGCGCGCGCGCAAGAACACGCGAAGGCACTTGGTCTGACCAACGTACAGTTTGAATGTCTCGATCTCGATCACACGACTCCTACTCGCTCCTCTGATCTGATCCTCGCCACTCATGCCCTCGTGCAAGCTGAACAGGACCCGGGCATTCCCAGTCGCAGTTGGAACACCTTCGAGCGTGCCGGCGATGGCCAACAGCAAGCAGACTTTGAGCGGCGAACGGGGATCGGCGCCAGGCTGGATCGCCTGAACGCCCTGCTTTCTGAACAAGGGCGCATGATCGTGTTCGAGAAAACCCGCCAGTTGGCAAGACGAGTTCCGTTGCAGCGGGCCTTGGCTGCACGCGACCTTGGCCTGATCGAGCAGCCGGAATTGATTCGATACCGTCTCGTCGAAGAAATTGCCGACGATGGACCGTTCTATGTGTTGGGGAAGGGGATCGTCGCGTCAGCTTCTCTGGGATGAATCGCCTGAGCCAGACGAAGGCCGTCCGTTCGATCGAGCTACGCTGAAAACCGGTTTAACCGATCCGGACGCGCCGCTCTATGAGAACCATTGGCCTTCCGCACAGCGCGCCTGGGAACAGCTGCACGATAAGCACCTCCTCAAAGAGACCACGTGCCAGGAGCCGGACGGCCGCCAGCTGCATATCGAACTCGGTCAGGCAGAGGAGGGGGTCTATCTGTATTGCGCCAACACCTTGGATCAACGCCAGTTGGTGATTGTCGAACCAGCCCGCGCGGTCATTGCTGGAATCCTATTATCTGGAGATCGCGAGCGGCACAGTTGGCTAGGAGCCGGTACGACAATCCACGCGAGTGCCATTCTTGATGGCCAGCACGATCAGGTCCTTTTCTCGAATCGCGTAGACAATGCGATAGCCGTCCTCGCGAATTCGATAGAGATGGTCAACGCCTTCAAGCTTCGTCAGGCCGGGCGGACGAGGGTTGGTAAGGAGTGCACGGAGCCGTTTCACGAGAAGCGTCCGAATCGGTTTGGCGAATGTGTGGAGTTGCTGTTCAACAGGAGGGGCCACAAAAATGGCGGAGATCGTCTGCCGCAATCAGAGCCTCAATTCTTTCAAAATGGCATCGAGCGATTGGGCGCCATGCTTGTTCTGCCTGGGCTAAGGCAGCGCGGGCATCGAGGAGATCGATGCGATCTTCCAAGGCCTCCAGGAGTCGCAGGTCATCGATGGGCACCACGGCGGCAACCGCGCGGCCACGTCGGCGCAACAGAACACGTTCGTTGCCGAATGCCGCACGGTTGATCGCATCGGCGAACCCCTCTCGTTCCTTATTTCCCTCTGGATTTCCCATAGCGCGCCTCCATCAGACAGCGTCCAGTCAGACGGACAGACGGATTGTTCGAACGGTGCAAGCTGTACACGTGGGTACGAGGACAAAGTCAATCGATGAGAGAACTTCACATTCCCCATTCCATTTTTCAAAAATTGGGGTATGAAGTGGGGGCGGCAATTGCGTCGCGGTGCGATATTACTCATCCACACATGCAGAGGAGACATTCAATGGCTAAGGGTATGACACAGAAGAAAACGACCAAGAAGAAGCCTGCCAAGACGATGATGGAAAAGCGCGCCGACAAGATTGCGAAAAAGAGGGGCTAATGCAGCCGCGGTTAGGCCATTCGACCGGAGCATTCCGGCGCCCATCGACGTGCGTCAGCAGCAAGCCTCGCACGTTGATGGTTGCGCTCCGGAGTTTTATCTGCCCGTGTCCATTCGTCTGGTTGTGCGACGCTTCCATACGAAATCGAGCCGGCTGGCTGTGAACCTCATCCAATCTTCCGTTATGCTCTCGTGCTTGGCTTGCAGGCGATAATGCGTATCTGCACGGGAACTTCTATCCGATGACTGCGCGTGCCGGTGACCGCATGCTCTTCGGACGTCACGAGCGCGATGGGGTGGCGTGTCTCAGCTATGATCACGCTATGGCAATACTGCCTTCAGTGCTGAACCCTGTCTTTGAGACCATCACAGGTGAGGCTCCGGCCTCCTTCAGCTTATCTCCCAGACCGGATGACACGAGAACCTGTTGAAGGTCTTCGGCTGTCTGATCGAGGAGAAAGTCGAGCCCGATGACAGCGTAATGGAGGGGGTGACCGTGCGGCCCATCGACACGGAAGACCTGTGCGCGACTGGTTCCTTCCTGGAAATCGGCGATGTGGTGTTTGGGAAACTGCTGGCGCAGGTAGAGGCGGATCGCGTCGAACTTGGCTATATTGCTCACGTGCCGTTTGTAGTCCCTTTCCCGATGTCTCTCGTTCAATGTCACCTTGACTAGTTTCCCGCGATGCCCCAGTCACTTCTTCCGGTACACGTTCAGCCCGACCTTCTCCTCGCGATTTGGAATGGTTACATTCCCCTCCGTCGAGGCAATGATGGTCGTCTTCCCCGAAGCAGAGGGTCCGAACTCTTTGGACAAATCTACCTTGATCGTCAACGTTGTCCCTTCGACGGTCATCTCCACGTTCTTCATGATGGTGGCCTCTCAGTGATGGACGAAGCGTGAGGACGCCCTGTCCGAATAATGGTGCAACCTGTACCGCGGGCAGGGGAGGAAGTCAATTGGGCGAAGCGCGACTCTGCGAGACTGGCGAGAAAGGCGCGACAGGCGAGGAACAGGCGCCATCCGGTCAGCCTCCGGCAAACACAGGCCGGAACCCGGCATTGGTCAAGATGCGCGCGACTACCTCGCGCTGGTCGCCCTGAATTTCGATTCGTCCCTCCTTCACTGTGCCGCCCGGTGCCACAGGCTTTCTGCATCTCTTTGGCAAGTGTCTCTTGCTCGGCCTGGCCGATGCCGGTGAAACCCTTGACGACGGTCACAGTCTCTGCCGCCACGATGTGCGGTCTGGCGAATGATATCCACCCGTCCTCGGTTCTTCGTTGTCGCGATGGGTGGCGCGTCGCGTCGGGATGATACCACGACCTCGCTTCCGGAGCTGGCGAGTAACGCCTACGGTCCTTCAGGACTGCGACAGGGGCTGGCACCGGCGATCGGTTCACCACTCGTGGGAAGACGTTTCTTTTCCTTCATCGCTGCAGCCTCTTAGCGCAGGCATAGCATAGCGTCTTCTCGCGTCACTGCCGAAACGGGGTTGAGGCGCCTTTCAACATCGTCAATTCAATGTGCGCAGTGTTCTCTCCATCCGCCATCCAAATCTGTCCTTCTTGAACGGTGCATTGCAGCTGCATGCTGGGCTGCGCGAGTGTGGCCAAGGCGCGGCTCCCGTCCAGGGGCAGATTCATCACGGCCAGATTATCCAACCGTTCGAGTGCGGCCAGGTTTTTCTCCCACCACTGGTCGGCGCCACGACCGCCGTAGGTATAGATGCAGACCTGTTTCGCGCGACCGCAGGCCCGGCGAATGGCTTTTTCATCCGGCTGGCCCACCTCGATCCAGAGGTCGATGGCGCCTGTCAAATCCTTGCGCCAGAGAGCGGGCTCCTCTTCGGCGCTCAGCCCCCGGCCAAACGACAAGGCCTCATGCGCGTGCAGTACAAAGGCCAGCAGACGAACCATCATGCGCTCGTCGGTTTCAGACGGATGGCGCGCCAGAGTGAGGGCATGGTCCTCATAGTACTGGCGGTCCATGTCGGCGATTTGGATTGTCGCTTTAAAAATGGTGGCGTTCGAGGCCATGGAATCGTGTTTCCTATGATTGCCAGAATGATTCAGTTGGATCAGGCCGAGCAGCCTTGGCTCACCCGTCTTTATACGCGATGTACCACCCTTCGACTCGCTCCCGCGCCCAGGGCGTTTTCCGGAGAAACGTAAGGCTGGATTTCACGCTGGGATCGTGGAGGAAACAGCGGATCGGGACGCGACGCCCCATCTCGGCCCACCCATACCGCTCGACCAGTTCCTTGACGATGGTTTCCAGCGTGATCCCGTGCAACGGATCGCGGGGATGGGAAATACTCATGAGCGTATGGCAAACGACATGGGGCTGATGGCCGACGATGCAAGGCAGATAGCGTATAGCATATAGCACGAACGAGGAGCCACTGGTCTATGACTCATAGCTGAGGATCGGTCGATACCTCCCAGGGTGCTCAAAGGTCCAGCTTTCTCACCCACCCACCCCAAGCTGCCAAGACAGCTTGTTCTCCGAGTGGGCTACGTTGAGGATGCTTTCGAGTGGAGAACGCTGCTTGGTGAAGGTGCGTCCATGGGTAAAGAGGCTGTCTTGGCAGCCTCAGGGCGGCGTCAGGTGAAGTAGCTACCGGGGTTGGGCGGGTGAGAACAGAGACTTTTTCAGCACCCTGTTAGGTCTTGCGCTTGAGCAAGTCCGCGAGATGGGCAAAGGGCGTGAAGGTTGACGGTTGCTCTGGCGCACGGCCCAGCGGCGCCTCGCCAGACACGTCAGCCACTTGATTCCGCTGGTGTTCATTATCGTGACAGTAGAGACACGAGCAACTCCCAGTTACTCCCGTCGGGCGGATTGTTGTCGTGATTGTGGTCCTTGTGATGGACCGTGAGCTGGCTCAGCTTCTTGCCGTCAAATTCACGGCCGCAGTGCGCACAGATCCACGGAAACATCTTGAGCGCTTGCTCCCGATAGGTCTGTTGCAGCTGAGCCTGGGTGCGCCGTGCCATACGAGCCTCGGCGAGGATGGCGAGTTCTTATAGAGGAATTCTACAACAAGTCTCAGGCAAGATGCTGAAAACGTCGCTCTTCGAGAAGCTCGGTCGGTCTGTCTGGTTGATTTGGTTCATCTGGTAAGTTTCGCCCAACCAAAAACCAGACAAACTAGACAGACCAGACAAACCAAATAACGGTCTTTTTATCATCCTGCTATATGAGCTGCGTGCAAGGCCAAGAAAATACTCGAACAGCTGGTTTGACCCAACCTGAGTGCTGCGCCTCTGCGCACCAGGCCTTGATCGCGCCGGAGACCTTATCCCGTTGAGTCTGATTCGAGCGAGACCAGAATCACACTGTTCCTCCCGGCATAGAACGACGCCCCTTCCGTTGATCCCGATTGTCCAGTGCCCGACTGTCTCGGGAAATTCGGTATAGGCCATGACCCCGCTCGACCGCAATATTTCATGCACGCGTTCTTTGAGTGAACTACGAAACACAATCATCAACATGTCCATGGACGACCTCGACATAGGTGAGAAAACAATATAGCAGGTTCCCCATCGGTCTTGACATGTGTGGTGAGCGCCACCGGGGATAAATAACTTCGGTCCCTCAATCTTTTCCGGGGGCAGGACAGAGGAAGAAGAACTCAATTTCTCTTGTTGAGAGAAATCAAGAAAGCAACTCGCTCCATAACACGTAGCTACACCAACACATTAGTAATGCTATTCTAAACTTATGATTTACAGAGCAGTATTATATATGACGCTCAAAAGAAATGGATGAAGGCCTGGCTGTCATTGCGTCTGCTGACCACCAAAGGTCTCTGCTTCTCCTGTGAGAGACCTCCACCAGATTTCAGATCCAAACTACACTATCCCATCGCTGCCCAAATTTTCTGTGCGTTCTCTCCCGTAAATGTCACGTCATCCTGTGATGTGGCGCTACGCTCGAAATAGAGATGCAGCAGTCCTCCCCCAAAATGAGCTTCTCGGACTAAGTCGAGATTGACCGCAACCTCGCCCGTGCGTTCCTCATCTTTCACTTTGACGAATCGCATAACTCTTGCCTCCTGTTGTGGGTGTGAGAAATCTCTTTTCCCCCGCGACTAATGGGTCCCATTTCCGTGAAAAGGTCGGCGTACGTTATGCGGCTGGGAAGAATGAGTCAAGATAGAAAGAGGCACATGCCATATTATTCCAGGTCGCCTGGTCTATCGCCGTGTGAGGGAGGGGAGCGCAAGGAAGTTTATCTGGTTTTGTTTCGTTTCCCGACCAATGAACCAAACAAACCAAAGAAACCAAATAGACCAGATCCCCACGACGAACACGACATACTGCATCGCAAGGCCTGAACCATGATTTTATAATCGTGACCTCGACAAAAATCTTGATCTTGCCATCTGCCCATGATTCGCGTAGCCTTCCCCCGTTTGTTGAGAACCCTTGAGGTCATATGCAAAGAAGTCTGGCTGTCGGCTCTTTTCTCGCATCGGCGATCTTGTTCTGCGGCTGTACGCTTGAACAAGAATTTTCACGGACGCCCAGAACCGCAGTGGAGCAACTCTTGCTTACCCAGTCGGTCACTCATTCGCTGCATAATTTGACGGCATTTCTCCCGGAAGAAACCAGCCTGCGCGTCGATATCACAGGCCTTCAGACCGATCGCGCGAATTTCAATATGCATGGAGATCAGCGAGGAGTTTTACACGGACCATCGGCCGATCTCCTGCTTGTCCGGGACGCGGTCGCTACTGGCCTGGGACGATTGGGTTATCGAATCGAGCCACAGGATGCTCGCCCAACCTACCTCGCACGAGTGGTCGTCGAGGCGTTCGGCACAACGCAAGGCCTCACGTTTTTCGGGATGCCTCCGGTGCAAAGTATGATAATCCCGTTCTCCCTTCCCGCACTGACGATCTACAAAGCGGAAGGACAGAAGGGTTATACGAGGCTGCACATAGATTTTTTCGAGTACCAGAGCGGAAAGCTCGTGGGATCAACTCCAACCATCATCGGCCGGACCTATTACAATCAGTACACCCTGATGTTTTTCTGGACCTGGCAAACTACGGACTTACTCGCCCCGCCTAACCTCCGAGAGGGATTACCTCGTGGCCCGCAACATCCTATTCTATTGCGGCAGACAACTCATCGAGGCCGACTGCAGCCTTGCCGCAGCTCAATTTGTTTCTCTTTTCGCGGACCCGCTACTTCTTTGGTTCTAAATCAGCCGAGTATTGCGTGCCATCTTTCGTCGCTCCCTCAAGCTTTAGCATCCGCCGCCCGCCCTCCTCATAGAGCGTGCCCACGATCCGTCCATGTTCGTTCTCCACTTTGAGTTTCCCGTCGGCGAGGGTGAATCTTCCCTGCCCCTGCATGATGCCGATCGTCCGAACACTCTTAAATTGGTACGACCCGTCATTGTAGATCATCACCATCAACCAATCATCCTGCCGTAACCGGGGTGTCGCCTTCAAAATTCCGGCCCACATCCCTGCAACACCCGTGAATGCCGAGAGGAAACCGGGGTTGACGGAGGAGGCGGCACCGGTTCCACCGGAGCGCATCCGAACGCCACAGCGAGGACGCCCACCATCATTCCAAAGCAGGCAGTGCGAAGCCATTCCTTCATCATTGTCTCCTCTTTGATGTCATTGACGGTGAATTGCATTTCTGTGCTCAGCGAGCGCCCCTTTCTACAACACTCGCCCCTCTACTGTCTATCGTACGACGGCGGTCCGCCGTGCACCGAGAAGTATGAGTCGCCCCTATCGCAGTGCCCGCGCTTCGAAGCGGCTCAATACTGTGCCGCTTGTATCGTAGAATTCGAGGTGCTCACGAACGATGCGCCAGCGACTCACGTGTTCTAATGTGCCGAGGAACTCCTTCTCGGTGTCCATGCCGGCTGGGCAGGCCATCATGGTTCCGGCAAGTTGACCGAAGTGCACTTCGTTTCCCCTTGACCTCATAGCTACCCATTAGGCGATTGCAGCCTCCGGACCCGGCTACGCGCGAATTCTCGAATGGAGGACGAGACTCGGCTCACGCTGCTGTTCGACGACGAACACCGGTTTACCGTTGAGGGCCGTGAGCTTCAGTACGTGTTCTGAAGGTTAGAGGTCGCGAAGCGCGCGCCGCACGTCTCGCCGGGCCACACGCCGATGAAACGGGTCACGACCAGCGTCGACTGCAGGCCCGTACCCTCCATCGGCGGCAGCATCTTCATCTGGCCTTCGACGCTCACCATCAATTCCTCGCCTGGCTCGCGCCTCACCTTGAGGTACGCGCGCTCCAAGCGCAGCGTTATCGATCCTCCTGTGCGACCAACCAGCGCTGACGGGTCAGGCACTCGGTAAACGTACCGGCATCGGCGAGGTGCCGATACATCCCTCTCATCGCCAGACTCGCCTCAATCGCTTCGAACTGTCCCATACGCGTGAGTGAGTAGTTGAGCTCGGACTCGATATCGTGCCCGTCCAGATCCAGTTTGCGCAGCGTGCTCGGATCGATGATACGAAACATCAGCGGCCGCTCTTGGCCTCCATGCAACGTCAGGGTTCGACGGTCGCTCGACAGAGTCCACGATCCGATATCGAATGTGGCAGAGCTGTCGCGTCCCGAGTGAGACCGTGCTGAAGAAGAATGACTGGTCGCCGAACAGATTGAGCCGGTAGCGAATCCCGGGGCAATCTGCGCAGGGCAGATCGCCGCTGAGGCTCGCCGGTAGCTGACCAAGCGAGAGAAGTCCGGCCCTGCGGCACCCGGCCGTGCGCTCCCGGTTTGGCGCAGCAACAGCTCAACGTTCCGGCCGTGGCCTTGCGTCAACACCGGATACTGTTGATCGGTCGTGAATACAAAGCCTCCCATCCACAGTGATCGTCGCCCGCACCGAGTAGCGGTGACGCTCGTCGATCCGTTGCGGATCGATGTCTATCGCGAACGCGATCGGCGGATTGCCGGGCCCAACGATGCGAACCGAACCGATCGCTTCAGCCGGCGCATCTGTGCGCGACACATCCTCGACCTGCGCATCGAACACGGCGTGTGGCGGCAACGCCATACGTTGCAGATAGGTCACGGTGCCCTTGACCTGGTCAGCCTGTGATGCGTTGAGCGGGAACGCGATGAAGGCCAGTGCCAAACAGGCGATGCGGAGGTTCGTCACGGCATTTCTCCCCGCGCAGACTGACGAACAATGCGTTGACGTGATCGACCGAGATGTTCGTCGCATCGTGCTTCGGCTTCATAATGGTAGCGGTGCAGCGAGGAGACATTCAACGTGTTTATGCCGGCCTGATCCACCGTTGTGTGAGGGGAGGGTCATTCAGAGGCGGTCTATCTGGTGCGCGGGCCTGTCTTGTCTCTCTGGTTCGTCGAAACAAAGAACACGAAAGACCAAACCCGTTTTTCTGCTCATCGTTTCGCACGATGACGGCCGTTCCTCACTGCGTGGTGAACGGCTTTGGTGCAGGCTGGTTTCGATTGGGTGCGGAATCGGGCCGGCGGAAGGGCGAACTCACGTTTGAAGGCGCGGTTAAAGGACGGTTCCGACTCATAGCCAACCTCCGCAGCGATCTGCGCAACGCTACTGGCTCGTGGATTTGAGCATTTGCGCGCCGAGCTGAAGCCGCCAGCGTGTGAGGTAACCAATGGGGGTCTCCGAGAGATAACGCTGGAAACGCTCGGCCAGGACAGAACGCGATGTTCCTACCTCGTTCGCGAGTGCGGCAATCGTCCAAGGATGGGCCGGCTTGCGATGCAGCAGGGCCAAGGCTTTTCCGACTTCCGGGTCGCGGACGCCGGCCAGCCACCCGGTTTGTTCCGTCGGGAGCTGCGCGATGTAGCGTCGCAGCGTTTCGACGAACAAGACTTCGGACAACTTGGCGAGCACGGCCTCACCACCCGGCCTGGAGGCATCCACATTATCCACCGAGTAGCGGATAGAGTTTTCCAGCCATTGGCCTGAAGCGTCGTCGCGAATACTGACCTTCAAAATGGGTGGCAGCCCGCCAAGGAAAACCTGGCTGAGATGCGGTTCGCAGGACATGTAGCCGCAGATGAATTTGGTGGTTTCCCCACCTCCGCCCATGCGGGAAACTTTGAGACCTTGAGATAAAACTTGTTCCAGCACTTGTGCGCGGTCCACTGGCATGACGGGCGGACCGTTTCCCAAGATGTGTGGATCGCCGTGCGGAACGATGAGGATGTCCCCTGCGTTCAGAGGAAGCGGCCGGTTCATCGCCCTCGACATGCGCGTAGCCGCGGCCCTCGGTCAGCAGGTGAAAGATGATCACGTGCTGGGAGTTCGGCGAAAGATACGAAGTCACGGTGCGCGCGTCGACCGAGCGGGCACACCAGGGCGCTGAAAACTCAGCGTTGTAAAACAGCGGCTCCGTCGAGCTTGACGGCCTTGAGGACCTCGGAGAGGACTTCCATGTGGGCACCCACGGCAGGTACGGCCTTTCGGCAAAGTGTCCCGGACGCCTAAACAAGTAAAGCACACCATAGCACGATCCTGTCAAGAGAACCAGACTCCCAGATAAGGCACTTCCCAGTCATCGCCCTATAGTGCGACACGTCGATACAGCGGCGAGATCGAAACGGTTCTTCGATCCGAGAACATACATAAATGGAGGAAACCATGTCTGCCATTACTGTCGCACCCGAAGTGGAGAGTGTGAAGACTCATCCCAAGAACATCTGGATGGGCGGTGAGTACGATCGGCTCTCGCGTTGCATGGAAGGCAGTACGCGAGATTGCCATGAGCGCCTACATGTCGCCCCTGGATGCGGATTGCTTGCGGTGTTGGTACTCGCGCTCGTTGGCCTGGTGGGCTGTGACCAGGAACCGAGGGCCGTCGGGGATGTGAATCCAGCCCGTGTGGCAGAGATGAAGCAGGCGCTTTCGTGATCTCTGGGTCGGGCATATCTTTTGGGTTCGGCAAGTCGTGTCGAGCAACGCGACGAACAACCCGGATGAGCGGGATGCCTGCCGAGAAGGAAGTCGAGGCCATTGCGAGACAGACTCGCACACAGGCTGACGCCGTTCTATGGTGAAGCCGCGTCGCAGAAACTTCTTCCGCCTGCTGGGTATCAACTATGGTGCGATTAGAGAATACTCCGGAAGCCACCCTCGCGGAGGAATAAGAACCTGCAGGAGGCCGCGCTTGCCCGCCTCGAGTCCAATGCCGACGACATTGCCGATTTCCTGAGCCAGGTCAATCCCTACCTGCAAAAAGACACCATGCGAGGCCTGATCGCGGCACATGGAGCCCTGCAAATCCAAATCGCCCAGTACAAGGAACAGCAATATGCGCGACCTCGGGGCAACCTGGCCGATGCTGCGACGACGCGTCTATGTCATTGCGGATACGCTCGACCATGGCACTGGTGAAGCGGCTTCCGAACAAGTTCTCATGACAGTTACGTGACGTCGTCGCGTGCGTCGATTCCGAGAGAGGAACGTGTCCCCTTTTTTACACATGTTCGGCACGTGGAGTTTCTCCGAAAGATCTGAAAGTCGAGGCAAACTATCATCCAGCAACCGATCGTCATAGGAGGTGACCATGCTACGAGATGAAGAATCTTAGCAAGATGAAGAATTTAGAGGTTCATGCGCCCGAGGCCATGAAAGCGTTTATAGCCTTCGACAACGGCAGCACTTGGCTGAGGGGGCGATTCCGAGAAAGTACAAGGAGTTAATGGCCCTTGCCGTTGCGTTTACCACCCAGTGCCCCTATTGCATCGGGCTCCACGCGAATAAGGCGCGAGAGCTGGGCGCTTCGGAACCGGAAATCGCCGAATCCGTGCTCGTTGCTGCGGCGTTGCGCGCAGGTGGGGCCATCACTCACGGCACACACGCCCTGAAGGGAATGTAAAGATGAAGCAGCCGCACGAGACCCTGCCATGGAGAGCTTCGTCTCAACGCTGTGGCAGAAGCCCCCGTGGTGAATCAGACGCCACGTGAGCTGGGAGTACGCTCGCACCATATTGTGAAGGCCCAATGTATATCAAATCTAACCAAATCAGGAGATTGCCATGAAGACACAGACGAACATACTGATGACAATGGCGCAGTTGGTCGTAGTATTCGGGATGGGATTGACCTTGATGAGTTGCGGACAAGGCGACGGGCCGACTAACTCGGCTCTCGCACAACAGGGTACGGGCAGGGACTTCGTTGCGCCGACCGTGTTCCAGGCCGCCGGACCAACCGTCGCCTCGATTCAAAACACGGTCGACCTGTACCGGACTGCTCTGGGGATCCCAACAACGGCAATGTGGTAGGACAGTCAAGCGGGCGACGTGAGATCAACTGGGACGGTGGCGGTTCCACCGCGACCGCCATCGTGGGAACGCCATTCACTGGCTTCCTGGCAAACCGCGGCGCCCTCTTCACCACAACGGGGACGGGGTTTGTGCAAGCTCCACTCGCCGGCCTGGTGGATACCTTTCACAACCCGACCTACGCATCCATCTTCCAGCCGTTCAGCCTCCAGCGGCTCTTCAGCCCGATCGATAGCAACGTCACAGAGGTGACCTTCTTCGTGCCTGGCCCCGATAACAAGCCGGCGACGACGAATGGGTTCGGAGCGGTCTTCACGGACGTTGACCTGCCGAATGGGAGCGGGCCTGGTGATACGAACGGAAACCGCAAAGCCAGCACGCTGATCGAGATGCTTCGGCACCGACGGGGGTCTGATATTCAGCAGCTTCGTCCCGGCCTCGCCGGGCGATGGAAGTCTTTCCTTCTTCGGCATCGTCTTTGGCGATGCGCGCATCGCACGAGTACGGATCACGAGCGGCGATGCTCCGCCTGGGCCGAATGATGATGGGACGCATGACATCGTTATGATGGATGACTTCCTCTATGGCGAGCCTCAGCCGATCCATTAGTTCATAGCGGATGAGCGAGTTTCCCTTTCGGGAGACTCGCTCATCCCCCTTTCTTCCATGGGTGTGGCATGAACGTTTCGCCGGAGAGTGATTGGAAAACACGCAGGGTACAGGATATTCTGAAAAGCAAGGTAACTGCGATGGCTGCTGCCTCGTCCTGCTATCACCCTGCGGCGAGATGTTGGGGTGGAGGCCGACTCTCTTTCTCAAACTTCGAGATGGAGGGCCATCGAAGAGCGATCAGAATATGGACCTTCCCGCCCGATGCCCTAGCAATCCAGCGTTTCGGTCGTGAATGATCCCTTTTAGGAAAGATCGAGCGTTGGTGCCATTCGGCCTGTCCCTAATAGCAATCGGCCCAGGATGACTGTGGCAGCGACAAATACACTGCTCTCCAACCAGCCCGTCACGGACTGTGCCCCAACCAACACGCTTATCCCACTGACGAGCCACAGACCAATTCCAATTGCGAAAAGGTACGAGGCCCGTGTGGTATGGGCTACGCGAAGGGCGAGCGCAACCCCAACGGCTTCTGTTAGCAGAGCCAGGAGCGGATAGAGATACGGATTCGACTGTGGTGCGATGCTCTCGTAGGCAAGCACGAGCCCCGCTATGCAAGACACGCCATAGACAATAGCCACGCCTTTTCAAAACCATTGGCAAATAAATAAACCGGCGGTGGCTTAGCATACGGGTGAGGATACAAAAGAAGAGCGGAGCCACGCAATTATACGTAGAGGGGGTGAACCATAGTACTTAAGCAGGGGGTACGTATCACTGCTGAGCAGAAATTACGGATACCCAGCTACAGAGTCAATATGTAAGAGGCGGAATAGACCGAGGTGAACTACTGGCGCAGAAGATGCCCGGGACATGCGACTTTTACCATCCGCATGATTGACTTGTTCGTCAGGCATCAAATGATTCTATGATGGAAGCCCGAGAAGAGGAGGAGGCAATGGTCCCACGGGTTGATTCCCTTTCATCCCGGCCATGCGGCCCGCTTTCATGTTGGCCGGCATGGCGATATCCATTTTTGCAGGCCGAGGCATTGTCCTGCAATTCATGATCTCGACAAATGTATCCCTGTCGGTCGAAAGGTTCAGTTGTTCGTTGAACTGCTTTTCCTCGCCGATAGTGGAAGCAACTCACGCTGGC
>ERZ1370068.6805-contig-5764_pt1 | contig 45479 bp, 72 predicted proteins | sample MGYA00561227_ERZ1370068 | MGnify/ENA primary metagenome ERZ1370068 (study PRJEB38410, sample SAMEA6850437) | metagenome | study: Metagenomic assessment of the ecological functions of the soil: analysis of the soil microbiota associated with the... | reverse complement strand
ATGTACTTCGTTCAGTTACGTATTCTGCTCCGACCAGTACGTCGGCGAAATGGTCAACCTCACCGCCACCGTCGAATCGACGTTGACCAAGTCCGGCATTTTCGGTGGATCAGGACAAAACCAAGACGGTTTGACAAAGACATTCTGATCATCGCGCCGACGCTGCGAGAACATGCCCGGCGTCAACGTCTACGTCACGGTGCTCGGTGAATTGGTGGAGTTCGATCCGGATGCCCTCAAAGGCAAGACCAAGAACTACACGCTCGATCTCACTTCGGACACAAATCGCCAAGTGCAGGGCAAGCCAGCCGTGATTGCGACCGCGGTGGTCGTCAATTCGACCGGAGTGGACATCGCGGAAGTGATTCCGCCGCCGATGACGCCGAGGAGCTCGAATTCCAGAAGCTGATGCGGCAGATCGGCCCGGCCAACACGGCGTTGCGCGCCGCGATCGATAAGATGGACGCGGCGGCGGTGAAGGAACAGGTGCGATCCTCGCGACCGCGTTCACGAAAACGGAAGCCTACTGGAAGACCAGAAGTCGGCCCGAGGCCACTGGTTTTGCAGGGGAGGCCAGAAGCACTCCGACACCATCAACACCGCCGTCGCCGCCGGCAATTGGGACGGCGTCAAGGCCGCAGCCGCACCGCTGGCCCAGCAGTGCGCGGCTTGCCATGGCACTTACCGTGAGCGGCTCGACGACGGGGACGTTCCGCATCAAGCTGGGAACAGGGGTCTCGCTGAAAGCGCCGCGTGGAATGAGCCGATCACCCGTGGAGGCTATGATCGGCTTTGTGGCGCGCGCCAGACCAATCGATCGGCGGTGACGGCTCAGGCTGGCTGAGCGGCGCTTTGTCGGTGGTTTAACCCGGACGCCGACCGGGCGTCCAGTTCGGACTGACATCGCACCGCCGATTCCGACGCGATCCGTGGCCAGCCGTCGCGAATCCGGACACTACGGCATCACACGCCAGCTCGGCGTCGGCGGAATGGGCGTCGTCTACGGGCGCGCGACGAGCGCCTGAAGCGCACGGTCGCGTTGAAGATGATGCTGGCGCTCGAGCACGACGAGACGGCACGCAAGCGGTTCTGGCGCGAGGCGCGCGCGCGGCGGCCAGCGTCAACCATCCCAACGTCTGCCAGATCTACGAGGTCGGCGAAGAGAGCGGCAACGCTGTTCATCGCGATGGAGCTGCTCGAAGGCGAGCCGCTGACGCGAGCAGCTGAAGCGCGGCCCGCTGAGCGTCGACCAGGCGGTGCCGATTGCCGTCGACATGCTGGCGGCGCTCGGCGCGATCCACGCGCGCGGCATCGTCCATCGCGATCTCAAGCCGTCGAACGTGTTTCTCACCCGCCACGGCGTCAAGCTGCTCGACTTCGGACTGGCCCGGCCCGAGGTCGAAGACCACGCTGGATTCCGCCGACGGCCTGACCCGCACCGGCGTCGTGATGGGGACGCCGCGCTACATGGCGCCGGAGCAGGTCACCGGCGATCCGGTCGATGCGCGCACCGATCTGTTCGCGGTGGGCGCGATTCTGTTCGAGATGCTGGCCGGCCGGCCGGCGTTCAGCGGCCGCACCGTGACGGCGGTCCTCAACGCCACGCTGACCGAGCAGCCGCCGGCCCTGGCCGGCTCGCCGGCCGGTCGCGGCGGTCGATCGCGTCATCCGGCGCGCGCTGGCGAAGAAGCCCGACAGGCCGTCCCGCCTCCGCCGAGGCGATGGCCGAACAGCTCAATGCGCGTGCGCGAGCATCGACGGCCACGACCACGCGCGGCGATGGCGCGAGCGCTGACGCGCGTCGTCGTGCTGCCCTTTCGCGTCCTGCGTCCGGATCCCGACACCGACTTTCTGGCCTTCAGCCTGCCGGACGCGATCACGACGTCGCTGGCCGGCATCGGATCGCTGATCGTTCGATCGAGCGCGACGGCCGCGCGCTTTGCCGGCGACGCGCCCGACATCAAGGCGCTGGCCGCCGAAGCCGACGTCGATCGCGTGGTCATGGGCACGCTGCTGCGCTCGGGCGATCAGCTGCGCGCGGCGACGCAGCTCGTCGAAGCGCCGGGAGGGACGCTGCTGACCTCGCACACGGTGCAGGCGCCGCTCGGCGATCTGTTCCGGATGCAGGACGACATCGCGCGGCGCGTGGTCGATGGGCTGGCGCTGCCGCTCGCGGGCGAGCGGCGCCTCGGCCATCTCCCGACGCGCCGCACAATCCGCGCGCCTACGAGCTCTATCTCAGGGCCAACGAGCTGGCGCGCACCTACGACGGGCATGCCGGAGTGCCCGCGCGCTCTACGAGCAGTGCCTCGAGCTCGATCCGCACTTTGCGCCGGCGTGGGCGCATCTCGGCCGCTGCCATCGGGTGATCGGCAAATACATCGACCCGACGCCCGACAGCGACAGCCGCGCCGAGGAAGCGTTCGTCCGCGCGATCGCGCTTGAATCCGCGGCTCTCGCTCGCGCACAAGTTCTACGCGAATCTCGAGGCCGATACGGGCCGGGCCCGCGACGCCGATCGTCCGGCTGCTGAACGAGGCCACGCGCCACGGCAACGACGCCCGAGCTGTTCGCCGGACTCGTCCACGCGTGCCGCTATGCAGGGCTTGTTCGACGAGTCGATCGCCGCGCACGCCGAGGCGCGGCGGCTCGACCCGAATATCGTGACCAGCGTTCAGCAGACACTGATGATGAACGGCTCGATATCGACCGGCTCGCTGGCGGCCGACTCCGCGGGACCGCGTTCCCGGGCGGCGACGACGGCATCCGCGTGATCGGCCTCGGCATGGCCGGCCGCCAGGACGAGGCGCGGCAGGCGCTGGCCGAATGAGCCAGCGGCCGAATATCCAGACGTTCCGCGCCTGGACGGTGCACCTCGCGGCCTGGCTCGATCGGCGCACCGAGCAGATGGAGGCGACGGTGGCGACCGATGACGCACGCTGAAAGATCTTCGACGACCCCGAAGCCATTTTCAGGAAGGTTGGATGTTCTGTGACGCCGGCGACTACACGCGCGGGCTCGACCTGCTGTACCGCGGCGTCGTCGCGGGTGATGCTTCGCCGTTCACACGCTGGTGAACGGCAACGCAGTTCGATCCACTTCGCGATCGACCGGATTTCCGGGCGATCCTCGCCGAGGCCCAGAGCCGGGCGCGATCGCGCGCTGGCAGCCTTTCGCGAAGCCGGCGGCAGCCTGCTGCTGGCGCATTGATCGCCACGCCATTCCGGTGCTGAAGACCCTGGCGTCCGAGCGCGGACAAGGCTGAAATCGTGCGCCGCCTCGGCGCACTGCGCCCGGACAGCGCGCGGCGCTGGGGCCGGATGTCGGCGCACCAGATGGTGTGCCACCTGAGCGATGGCTATCGGATGCTGACGGACCGGCGCGTTAGTCGCTCTAGCGCCTTTCCCGCTGCCTCGCGGCGCGATCAAGCTGCTCGCGCTCGTATCTGCCGGTCAACTGGCGCGCCAATTGCCGACGACGCCGGGCTCGATCGAGCCGGTGCCGGCACGCAGGCCCGCAGACTTCGCGCTGGACGTCGCAGAACTGCTCCGCCTGCTCGACGACGATCACGACCGACCCGCAGCGCCACGCCGACGGGCCGTTGCACCCGCTGTTCGGCCGGATGTCGGCGTCGGCCTGGATGCGCTGGGCCTATCTTCACGCCGATCATCACCTGCGGCAGTTTGGCTTTACAGCCAGCGAAGGGCTGGATCACCGGCCGACTGATTGGAGCAATCCATCCGGGCAGCGCGTCCCCGCTGAGGACACTGCAACTGGTCGGCTATAATCGCGCCGCTGATGTCTGCCGCGGCGCCGTGGCTGGCCCATTACGACCCGGGCGTTCCCGCAACACTTGCCCCGTATCCCGACCGCTCGCTGGTCGATTACCTGGCCGATGCAGCGCGCGATAGTGCAAAGCGATCCGGCGGTTCAATTCAAGGGCGCGACCCTTTCGTTTGCTGACCTCGAACGACCTGAGCGACGCATGCGCATCGGCATTCGTTGCGCTCGGCATCAAACGCGGCGAACGCATCGCACTGCTGCTGCCAAACTGTCCTCAGTTCCTGATCGCGCAGTATGCGCGCGTGGAAAATCGGCGCGATCGTCGCGCCGCTGAATCCGATCTATACGGAACAGCGAGCTCGAAGGACCGCTGCGCGAGCACGGCGTCGAGACCATCGTCACGCTGACCCGGTTCTATCAACGGATCAAGTCGCATCCAGAAGCGCGACACCGCTGCGCCGCGTCATCGCAACCAACATCAAGGACTACTTCCCGCCGGTGCTGCGGCTACTGTTCACGCTGTTGCGTGAGACGCGCGACGGTGACCGCGTCAGCTTGACGCCCGGCGATCACGACTTCGCGCACCTGCTGCTGGTCAACACGGGCCGACCGGCCGACGCGCCGTCAAGCTGGCCGGACGGATCCCGCGGTGCTGCTGATGAGCGGCGGCACGACCGGGACACCCAAAGGCGTCCTCGGCAGTTCACGGCGCCTACGTCATGGCCGGCCTCCAGGTGGTGGCCTGGCTGAAATCGGTGCCTCGAACACGAACGGCGATCAGTGTTTGCGCCGTTGCCGCTCGTTTCACGTCTACAGCAATGTCGGCGTCCAGTCGATGGCGCTGATTGCGCGGCTGCCGGTTGCGCTGGTTCCGAACCCGCGCGACATCGCCGATCTGCTGGCGACGATCGAAGAACGTCAAGCCGGCGTTTTTCAACGGCGTGCCGACGCTATATATCGCGCTGCTCAACCAGCCCGATGTGAAGAGCGGCAAGGTCGACTTCAAGTCGATCCGCCTGTGTGTTTCCGGCGCGTCGGCACTGCTCGCCGATACCAAGCAGCGTTTCGAAGCGATCACCGGCGGCCGCATCGTCGAAGGCTATTCGCTGACCGAGGCGATGATGGCGCTGTGCGTCAACCCGGTGAAGGGCGAGAACAAGCTCGGTTCGGTCGGCATGCCGCTGCCGGACGTGCACGTGCGGATTGTCGACGCGCGACGAGGGTACCGGACGCTGCCTGCGAACGAGGTCGGCGAGATCATCATCGCGGCGCCACAGCTGATGATCCGGGTACTGGAACCGAGCCGACGAAACGGCGGCGATTGCTTCGCGAGCACCGCGACGAATCGCCGACGCGGCGGTGGCTGCACACGGGCGACCTCGGTTATCTCGACGAGGACGGCTACGTGTTCATCGTCGATCGCAAGAAGGATCTGATCAAGACCAAGCGGCGGCTACCAGGTGTGGCCGCGCGAAGTCGAAGAAGTGCTGGCGACGCACCCTGCGGTCGCGGAAGTCGGCGTCGCCGGCGTCATCGACGAATCAAGGGGCGAAGTGGTGAAGGCGTGGGTCGTTCTGCGCACCGGCCAGGCGGCGAGTGAACCGGACCTGCGCGCCTACTGCAAGGAACGGCTCGCGCCTTACAAAGTGCCGGCGAAAGATCGAGTTCCGCTCGGAGCTCCCGAAAACGATGGTCGGCAAGGTCCTGCGCCGGGCGTTACGCGATGGCTAGGTTGGTTGCGGCGGTCCTGATTGCTGCTGTCGGCTCTCGTCCACGCCGCCGACATGGACAAGTACGGAAATCTACGCGGTGCGCTACGCGACGATCAGTGGCTTTCGCGTCTCAGCCTTGATTGCCGGCGCCGATCCGTCGCCGGCGTCTCGACATCGCGATGATGATCTGGGTGCTCAAGGGCATCGACGGACGCGTCGCGATCGTCGATTCCGGATTTCATCGCGAGCAGTAACTTCAAGCAGTTCGCCGTCAAGGACTTCGTCAAACCGTCGGACGCGATCGCGCCGCTCGGCATCGCACCCGAACAGGTCACCGACATCTTCCTCACGCACGCTCACTGGGATCACGCGGGCGGCGTCGATCTGTTTCCGAACGCGCGCGTGTGGATTCAGAAAGACGAGTACGACTACTACACCGGTGAGGCGTGGCAGCAGCGCTCCACCCACGGCGGCATCGACGCCGACGATGTTCTCGAACATGGTGCGCCGCAACACGTCAGGGCAAACTGTCGCTGGTCCGGCGGCGACGACGATACGACGATTTCGGGAATTACCTTCGGAATCGGCGGCAAGCACACCTGGCAGTCGCAGTTCGTCGTCGTCCATGGTGCGCACCACGAGGTGGTGCTGGCGTCCGACAACATGTATCTCTACGAGAATCTCGACACCCACACGGCGATCGCACAGACGCTGGACGCTGTATCGAATCTCGAACGCAGGATCGAATGAAATCGCTGGCCAGCGAGCCGCGATTTCTGATTCCCGGTCACGATCCCGCGGTATTCGAGCGGCTTCGAGCGGGTCAGCGACCGGATCGTTCTGATCGAGTGAGCCGGCGGGCCTTCAGCAGCACGTCAATCGAATCCGGCCGGCCGTTGACGAAATCGACCCTGGTCAGCCCAGCGTCGGTCTGCCGGATCACGCCTGGAATCGAGAGTGCGGTCAGGTGCCAGCCGCGCGGCAAGACGACTGAGTTTCGCGGACGGCCGAGGCTCCGCTCGAAAGTCAGCTCGTCGCCATCGAACCGATAACTTTGCGGCGCTGTATAGCGTTTCAGACAACCGCAGGCGAAGCGACTGCCCTTTCTTGACAGGCGGAAACCGCGTCACCACCACCTGCTGATCCGCCGCGACCGATTCGCCGCCGGCATCGATGCCCGCGGCTTTCAGCTGCGCACCCGTCAATATTTCGCCGGGAAGCCAACTGACCGGTGTCGAGGATTCTGCCGGAAGGGATTCGAGACGGTGCATTTCGCTTATGCGAACACGTTCAAATATTTGTCGATGCCCTCGCGCGCTTCGGTGTAATCGTGATACAGGCTGAACGCGTGAGTTTCCGGCTGCTGGAGAAAGTAGACGATATCGCGATCCTGGTAGGCACGTTCCGTCAATCGCGCGCGTTCGGTCGGACCTTGCGATGGCGGCGCTTCCCAACTGCGCGCGTTCGTCAGCGCTTTCGGCCTCGCCGCTTCTCCGGTTGGAGCACCGGGCGAGGCTTTGATCAACAGCGCTCGATCCGCCGCCGACAGACCTGCCGCGGCCGAAGGCGGAGTTCATGAAACTGATGCGGATGCGGCCGTCAGGGTCGGTCAGCACCTGCGACGGCATGTTGCACTCGAGCAACTGATATCCGGCCGGCAGGACGATCGCAGCGCGAGGCAGCGGGATCCGGCGGCTGAACACCGGGATATTGCCGTCGCTGCGATAGCTGACCGCATCGCGATAGGTCTTCGTGATGCGCAACCGAGCCTGCCCGCCGTCGGCCGGCACGGTGCGAGCGAGCTGGATGTGAAGGGCATCGCCTTCGACTGCGAATTTCAAGGCAGCGCCGGTCATCAAATCAATGGCGCCGTCGTCGGGGCCGGCGACTGGAGTCAGGCCGCTGCCGATACGGTCGCGAAACTCGGTCGCGCCGCTGCTGGTGACGGCCACTTCGTAGATCGTCTTGAACGTTCCGCTGGCCGGTGCAAGCAGGTCGTACACCGCATATTCGTCTTGCACTGCCTGCGCCGGCGTCTGCGGCTCGACGATCGCCGGAGTCATCGCGATGACGGCAGCCAGCATGCTGACTCGCACTTTCATGACAACTCGCGATTATGCGTTTCAGGAATTCCGATCCAGGCAACTGCCGCGAGCATGAACGCGAATCCAGCCACCGCGAAGGCTGCACCGAAGCCGCGCGACGCTGCCAGGCTGCCGACGATGAATGGTGCCGCGGCGCTGGCAATGCGGCCCGGTGTTATAGCAAACGCCCGCGGCGGTGGCGCGCACCGAGGTCGGATACAGTCCGACGATCACCGCACCAAAGCCACTGTAATAGCCGGTGCCAGAAAAATGCGACCAGTGGCCCGAGTAGCAGCAAAACTACTGGTTCCCGCAGAAATCCGTAGATCGGCAACAGCACACTCGCGGTCAGCACAAACAGCACATAGGCGCGCTTGCGGCCTGATGGCGTCAGCGAGGTAGCCGAAGCTGACGTAGCCGAGACTCACATGCCGACCTGCATGGCGATCACGAACAGCGACATCGTGGACGACGACAACCCGATGCCGCCGCGCGAGTCGGAAGATTCAGGTAGGCCGGCACCCAACTGTCTGCAGCCCCCACCACCCGAACAACGTGCACGCATTCATCAGCGTGATAAAGAACGTCAGGTTGGCAACGCCGGGCGCGAACAGCGCACTGATTCGTCCCGCGATCCTTCGCGGCGGTCTCGCGCCAGATTTTGGTTCTTCAACCCGCTGGCGGATCCAGATCGTGAACAACGCGGGCACGACGCCGACAAAGAACACGCCGCGCCAGCCCCAAATCGGCATCACGATCAGGTTCACCAGCGCCGCAAGGCCGTAACCAATCGCCCACGCGCTTTGTACGAACGCAAGCGCTTTGCCGCGGTGCTTGGCAGGAAAGGACTCCGATACCAGCGCCGCGCCGGTCGCCCACTCTCCGCCCATGCCAATTCCGAGGAGAATTCGAAACGTCGCGAGCTGCGCAATGTTTTGCGCGAATCCACACGCGGCCGTAAATACCGAGTAAATCAGCACGGCACCCATCAACGCCTTCTTGCGGCCGAGCCGGTCGGCGACGACGCCGAACACGATTCCTCCGAACGCGGCGGCAATCAGCGTGATCGAGCCAAGGATGCCGGCGGTGCTCTGCGACAGCTGCAATACCGGATCGGTCAGCAGCGCAGCCAGCACGATCGCGTAGAGCATGACGTCGAACGAATCGAGCATCCAGCCAAGCGCGGCGGCAATGAAAGCGCGCACGCGTACGAACGTCGGCCTCTATCCACCAGTCGAAAAAGGCCCTCTGGATGGCTGATGGCTGATCGCTGAATCTGAATGGTCAGGATGGCGGCTGAAGGCCGATGGCTGACTGGTGCGGACTGGCGCGTCGACGATGGTTTAGGGCGAGGTGTTGCCAAGGCTCGGATTCTACTCTGAGCCGACCGCTTTCACGGTGACGCCCGCGCGCTGCAAACCCTCGCGAATCTTGACGGCGAGGTTGTCCGATCCGGGCGTGTCACCGTGGACGCAGATTGTGTCGGCGTCGAGCGACACTGACTGATCCATCGATCGCGACAACCGTTTTCTCCTTGACCATGCGGACGGCGCGAACCACGACCGCTGTCCGGATCGTGGATCACCGCGCCGGGTTTGCGGCCGTGATGCGAGCTGACCGTCCGGTTCATAGGCGCGATCGGCAAACACTTCGGCCGCTACCCGCAGTCCCGCCTCGCGGCCGGCGGAAAGGATCTCCGACCCTGGCAGACCGAACACGATCAGCGACCGGTCGAACGCGGCGACGCCGCGACGCGATCGCGGCGGATAGCTCCTTGTTCCGCACCGCCATGTTGAACAACGCGCCGTGCGGCTTGACGTGCTGAAGCCTCGACGCCCTCCGGCCGCTGCGACGCCAGCAACCGCCGGCCACCTGATAGAGGACTAAGTCCTCGGCTTCCTGCATGGTGACGTTGAGTTCGCGACGGCCGAAGCCAGCCAGATCGGGAAAGCCCGGATGTGCGCCCACCGCCACGCCGCTGGCTTCGCCATCCGAATCGTCTCGCGCAGCACGGTGGGATCGCCGGCGTGAAATCCGGCTGCGACGTTCGCGGAGGTGATCGCCTTCATCAGACCGGTGTCGTGGCCGATGGTGTAAGCGCCGAACGACTCGCCAACGTCGGAGTTGATATCGATTCTCACGGACGTGAGGGTAGCGCGTGTGCATCGTCGCCAGAGCACCGGGCGACCAGTGCTTGCCACCAAAAAATGCGAGCGATCGGTCGCCGACACGCCGTCCCAGCAATCCGCGCAGTCGAGATCGCGGACAAATTGCAGGCCGGCCTGGTGCCCCAGTTCGTGGGCCGCGGTCGCACCGAAGCCGTGACCGAGCGCTTCAATCAGCTCGGCCCGCGGATGCCGATCGCACGAGGCGATGTCGTGGCAACCGACTACTGTCACCAGCGTCAGGTTCAAGCTAGCAAGGCTGACGTAATCTGACCTTCGACCACGATCGGCGTGGCGCCGATTCGCAACAAGTGACGATCGAGACCGGATCAGCCGTTCGCGGCTCGACATCCTCGGCGAAGTCAACATCGAACCCACCGAACGCGCCGCGCAGAGGTTGCAAACGCTGCCGCCTTGACGCGGGCTTGCTCGTCGGCGCTGAGCGCAATCCGGACCGAGGATCCAGTTGTTGTCGAATACCACTCCGACATGAAGCGCCGGCCGTGCCGAGCAGTGCGGCGCCGGCGAGGACCACCAGAGCCAGCGCAGATCCTAAGATCCTCAAATCCTGCAGATCCTCAAATCCTTGATCGTCATCATTCCACTATCGATAGCCTCCCGTAGTCTTGTTCTCGTCGTCGGTCTTCGGAGGCTTCGGCGGGCGCGGCCGGTTCATCGTCAGGCTGACGCCGTTCCAGAACGGATCGACCTTGCGCTCGACCTCGTGGCGGCCCTGCGACCAGGTAGTCGAGGATCGCCTTGTCCCACTGCAGGCCGGCGTTGGCGACCAGCTTCATCCAGTCGCCGCGCGCGGTCTCGTCGGGCGCCTCGGTGACGCCGTCCCAGATCGTCACGTTCGGCTTGCGCGTCATGAAGTCCTGGCTCTGCGGGTTGGCGCGCGCGCCCTTGATCGACTTGTAGATCAGCACGCCGTTCGTGAAATCGAGCTTGAAGTTCTTCTGATCGAAATCGAAGCTGTAGCGCTTGTAGCGATCGTAGGCGCGCGCGTTGAGCGCGACGGTGCCGGGCGCCGCCTTCGCGTACTCGGTGATCATGTCGAGCAGCTTCATCTGCTCGTCCTTGTGCCGCGGATAGCGCGCATCGTCCAGCCAGCCGAACCCGGGCATCCACCAGCCGCGCATCGTCCAGTAGTCGCGCGTCTCGACCGAGCGCGTGCGCACCCAGGCCGCGTACTCGGAGAACAGCTGCACCCATTCGTGCGACGGATAGCCGTGCGGGTTGAGGAAGATGTCGGGCAGCCAGGTGCGCCAGATCTTCGGCCGGATGCCGCTCTCGGGATAGATCGGATCCGGATCCCACTGCGCCGCTGGTGACGTCGACGCCGAGCGATCCGAGATAGCCGGCGTGCAGCATGTAGCGTCGGGTTGATCTTCTGCAGGTCGTAGGCGAGCTGCGCGCCGTCCGCATTCGTGATCGGATGAATGACGACGTTCACTTTGTTCAGCTTGTCGCGATACGCGGGATCGGTCAGCAGCAGCTCGGCCATCTTCAGCACGTGGCTCGTGGACGACACTTCGTTCGCGTGCTGCCGCGCCGAATAGACGATGGTCGGCTTCATCGTCGTCTGCTTGGCCTGCGACCAGTGCGACGCCGTCGATCGGCGGCATCAGGTCCATCGCCCAGACGTCTTTGCCGAGATAGCTCTCGCCCGACCTTGTAGACGGTCGCTTCCTTGAACGCCGACATCTTCGCGAGGATGCTCGTACGCCTCCGGCGGCGGAATCGGCGTGTCCCATTGGACCAGTCGTGGCCGGCTCGACGCGACGTCGCGCGCATCGGCAGCAGCTTCTTGATGTCGGGAAACGGCGCCGGCGATCCGTTGGGCTCGAGCGTCGCGACGACCTCGGTGGCCGGCTTGCTCTCGTGCTCCCAGCCGATCGTCACGCGAACGCGCGCCGAGATCGTGATACGCCAGCGCATCGCGATAGAGCCCGCGCGCGCGCAGCCGGTTCAGGTTCGCGAACACGCGCGGCGCCTGCTCGGCCGGACAGCATCGTGCGATCGACGCGCGTCTCGTCGGCTGCGCTTGATCAGCGCGTCGCGCTCGTCCTTCTCGGTGTCGACCTTCACGCCGCAGATCGAGCCGCTCGATGCCGTCGCGCCCGGCGCGGACGGTGGCCGCCAGCGTCTGCGGCCGATCGACCGCGATCTTCGGGATGTCGAGCCGCGCCTCGCCGCTGCGTGCCGTTCCGCTCGACGTATTCGACGACGACCGACGGCCGCGGCGCGTCGAAGCCGGTGATCGGAGATCTTCGCGCGGCCCGGCTTGCCGTCGGCCTTCGGATGCATCACCGGAATGACGCGGCCGGGATACGCGAGGCCGGCGCCGCGCGTGAAGCGGCCCATCACGTCGAAGAAATGGAGCGTGTTGAAGTAGATCTCCTCGTGGAGCGCCTCCATCGACGAGATCTGCTCCTGGTCGACCGGCAGCCGGTACTCCGGCTCGCTCAGCGTGAGGTCGACGGTCAGCTCGCCGAAGAACGGCGCGTCCTCCGGCGCGCGGCTTGCCGTTGCCGAGCGCCATCACGTGGTCGTAGAGCGCCGGCAGCGTCTTCGACTGGAAGCGATCCCAGAAGCGCTCGGGATCGGTCGCGATGCGCTCGTCGACCGCGGTCCTGCCGGCCGACGCTCGGCCTTGATCCAGCCGGTCGTCACCCGCACGTGCTCGTAGTCGGGAAAGCGATCGAAGAACGGCCGCTCGACGATCGCGGGATCGAAGGTGCTGACGGAGCAGCTGCGCGCCGCCGCGTCGCCGTGGCGATCACTTCGTAGGCCGGCGATCCGATCGGCGCCATCTCGAAGTGGATGTTCTTCAGATCGATCTTCAGCTCCGTCGCCAGGATCTCGTCGATCGGATAGATCTCGAGCAGCCAGCGCGTCGGCGCGAACATCCCCTGCTGCTTCCACCCGGCCGGCGGCCCGATCTCGGCGAACCGGATCGTGATGCTGATCGACCGCCTTGCCCTCGAGCGCCGGGCCGGACCACGTCGTACAGCCAGCTGTAGCCCTGCTTGTAGGCGGACAGGACCGTGACCGTCGTCGCCTTCTCGTCGGCGCCCGCCTTGATCAGCTCGGCGCTGCGCCTGCTGCTCGATCTGGCGGCGCATCTCCGGCGGCTCGCTCAGCCGCGCCTCGCACGGTCACCGCCGGCTGCTTCTTCAGGCCCGGGGATGACCTTCGCGCGCAGCTTCGTCCAGAACTCGTCGACCTCCGGACGGGATCTCGAAGTCGTCGCTGACGAGCGGCGTCCCTTCTGCACGTCGAGGTTCTGCACGTCGACGGTCAGCGATCGCGCCTTGATATCGCGGCCGCGGCCTCGCGCTTCGACGACGTCAGCGAAGTCCGTCGGCCGCCTTCTCGACGAACACCTGCACGCGCGCGGACGCGAGATCCTTGCCCTTCAGCTGCTCGGCGATCTTGTCGAGCTTGTAGAGCGCTCATCGCCGCCTGACCGGCCGGCGATCGCCCGGCGACGAACTTCCGCACATCGTCTTCCACATCGTCGAGCGTCGTGCGGTCCTTGCCGCGCTGCCCAGATGTGCGGAAACGTCTCGGCGAGCTGGCGGACCGCGCGCTCGCACGCCGGCGGCGTCGCCGCCGGTGACGATGAGCGCGCTCTTCTCGCCGAACGCCTTCTTCACCAGCTGGATCAGCCCTTCGCCCGGCTGCAGCGACGGCGCGCTCCCACTTGTTGCTCTTGATCAGCTGCTCGACGACCGGATGCGACGTGCCGATCAGGACGAGGATCGGCTCGCTGTCCGGCGCGGTGATCGATCTTCGCGGTCTGCGCGATCGGCAGCGAGATGCCGGTCGACTCGAGCCCGAGGCGCGCCGCCAGATCGATGATCGCCTTCCGAGCCGTCGCCGTCCGGCGCTCAGCAGCGACGTCGACGCGATCCGGAATCAGGTTGTTGTCGGAGTCGGCGAGCGCGCCATCGTTGGCGTAGAACGTCGAGAGATCGAAGTTCTCCTTCGCGCCGCCGCCCGGGCCGGCAGCGCGCTGGCGGCCGTGCGGACGCGATCCGGCGGCCGCGCACGCTCGGCAGATCGACGATCGCGATCCGCGATCCGAGCGCGCACTCGAACCGCAGCGCCCGCACCGTTGGCATACGACAGCGCGCGCTTCGCGTCACGCGCGCCAGTCGCCGTTGAACTGATTCAGCGCGACCATCGCCTTCACGAAGTCGCCGCCGTTGTCCATCTGCAGCGTCGACGGTGACGCGATCGACGCCGTCGCGGCGCGCGCTCGCGCACGTGCAGGACCGCGGACGCCGTCGCCGACGACGCCGTGACGCCTTTGCCGGCGAGAAACGTGCTTCACTTCGTCGCGCAATCTTGTCGGTGGTCGGGCTCTTTCTGGTCCCGAGACGTACGGCAGATGGCCGGCGAGCATCAGCGCCGCGGCAGCGAGGCCGGCGTCGTCGCCGCCGAGGACCGCAACCGCCGGCTCTGCCGCTGCGACGAACGCGACCACCGCGCCGTCGCCGGCCTTCAGGCCGGCGCCGCCGATCGCGTCGAGCGTGACGCCGGTTCCGGCGGCGAGCGCGCCGCGTACCGACGAAACATCGCCGGCGCTTCGCGCTTCGATCTGCGCGCGACCGGCAGCGGCAGGTTCATCGCCGACGTCTCGAAGCCGAGGCGCGCGGCGATGTCGCCGGCCGCCGCCAGCTCGCCGGCGGATGGCTGCTCCGGCAGCACGATGCGCGCGTCGACGAAATCGATCGCGCCGTCGCCGTTGCGATCCTGGAAGACCGACGCCGGGCTTGAAGAAGTCGAGCGAGCGCGGCGGGACGGGACGTCAGCGCGCTGCTGTCCAGCGCCCGACAGGGGGCACACGGACGCGACGCGCAAAGGCGAGAGCAGGAGAAGCGCTTGTTCACACCGAGAGAATTTATCAGTACAAAACAAAGAGGGCACCGCGTTATTGCGATGCCCCTCTGCTCTCACTGGTCTGGCTCCCCCAGCATTCACGGCGCCCTGCCGTAATCAGACCAGCGAACCTGCACCTATCTAAAGGCAAGCGGTATGCCCGCCTGTTTTGTTGAGGAAATACATCGGTTATACGCGGCGGAAGACGATCGCTGACGACCCACGATTTGTGGTGCGCTACTTACAGATCTGTCGAGATAGACCGCGGCAGCTGGTCGGATACAGGCGGCGAGCGCAGGATGCTGCAGCCGTCGCGGGGCGAGAGGATCGGATCGGTCACCGGCCACGTGATGCCGAGCGCCGGGTCGTTCCAGGCGATGCCGACCTCGCTCGATGGTCGTAGATGTCGGTGCACTTGTATTCGACCTGCGCGACGTCGCTCGACGACGCAGAAGCCGTGCGCGAAGCCGGGCGGGACGTAGACCTGCTTGAAGTTCTCGGCCGATCAGCGTCGACGCCGACCCAGCGGCCGAACGTCGGCGAGCCGCGGCGCACGTCGACCGCGACGTCGAAGATCTCGCCCTCGATGACGCGAATCAGCTTGCCCTGCGGGCGCCGCAGCTGCAGGTGCAGGCCGCGCAGCGTGCCGCCGACCGATCGCGAGTGGTTGTCCTGCACGAACGGCGCCGGCGATGCCGTGCTCGCGGTAGCGCTCGGCGTGATAGGTCTCGAGAAAGAAACCGCGGCCGTCGCGATGGACGTCGGGCTCGATGATCGACGACGCCCGGCGAGTGCGGTCGGAACGACGCGCACGTCAGAGCCTCCTGCTCGAGCATGTGCAGCAGATACTGGCCGTAGGCGCTCGAGCCCATCGCGCGCGCCAGGCCGCGTCAGCTCGGCGGCGGTGATGTAGCCCATGCGGTAGCGCGATCTCCTCGAGGCAGGCGACCATCAGCCCCTGCCGCTCCTCGATCGGCGTGGATGTAGTTCGACGCCTGCATCAGCGACTCGTGCGTGCCGGTGTCGAGCCAGGCGATGCCGCGCGGCCAGCTTCTCGACGTGCAGCTCGCCGCGCTCCAGATAGGCGCGGTTGACGTCGGTGATCTCGAGCTCGCCGCGCGCCGACGGCTTCGAGCGCGCGCGGCGATGTCGACGCACCTGGTTGTCGTAGAAATACAGGCCGGTGACCGCGTACGACGACTTCGGCTGCGCCGGCTTTTCCTCGAGGCTCGACGGCGCGGCCGGCCGCGTCGAACTCGACGACGCCGTAGCGCTCGGGATCGCGGACCTGGTAGCCGAACACGGTCGCGCCCGGTCTCGCGCGCCGCGGCGCTGCGCAGGTAGTCGGAGAAGTGCGCGCCGTAGAAGATGTTGTCGCCGAGCGCCAGCGCGACGCGATCGGCGCCGACGAACTCGCGGCCGATGATGAACGCCTGCGCCAGGCCGTCGGGGCTGGGCTGCGCGCGCGTAGTCGATCTGCAGGCCGATCTCGCTGCCCGTCGCCGAGCAGGCGCCGGAAGCCGTCCTGCTCGTGCGGCGTGGTGATGACCAGCACCTCGCGGATGCCCGCCAGCATCAGCGTCGACAGCGGGTAGTAGATCATCGGCTTGTTGTAGATCGGCATCAGCTGCTTGCTGACGGCGCGCGTCAGCGGATGCAGCCGCGATCCGGAGCCGCCGGCGAGGATGATGCCCTTCAGCATCTGTCACATGCCACGAGCCGCTGGCTCGCAGATCGTTAGCCGCTCACGCCTGTAGCGCCTGGCTCTGCTCGCACCAGTCGCGGTGCTCGACGATACCAGCGCGCGGTCGCGCGCAGGCCCTCCTCGAAGCGCGTGGCGCGGCGCCCAGCCGAGCTCGCGGCGGATCTTCGTCGCGTCGATCGCGTAGCGGCGATCGTGGCCGGGCCGATCGGGCACGAACGTCTTCAGATCGCGGTAGCTCGCGCCGCTTGCAGCGCCGGATTGCGACGCCGGCGGGCGCAGCGCGTCGAGCGCGTCGCAGATGCGATCGACGATCTCGAGGTTGGTGCGCTCGTTGCCGCCGCCGATGTTGTACTTCTCGCCGGCGCGCCCCTTCGCGCAGCACCAGCAGGATCCCGGCGCAGTGATCCTCGACGTGCAGCCAGTCGCGCACGTTGCCGCCGTCGCCGTAGATCGGCAGCGGCCGTGCCGTCGAGCGCGTTCAGCAGCATCAGCGGGATCAGCTTCTCGGGAAACTGATACGGCCCGTAGTTGTTCGAGCAGTTGGTGATCAGCGACCGGCAGGCCGTAGGTGTGGAAGCTAGGCGCGCACCAGGTGATCCGGCCGCCGCCTTGCTGGCCGCATACGGCGAGTTCGGCGCGTAGGGCGTCTCCTCGCTGAACAGCCCGCTCGCGCCCGAGCGTGCCGTAGACCTCGTCGGTCGAGACGTGCAGGAAGCGGAACGCGTCGCGCGCCGCGCGCGTCGAGCTCGCCGACGAACGCCCGCGCCGCCTCGAGCAGCACGAAGGTGCCGACGATGTTGGTGTCGATGAACGGCCGCGGGCCGTCGATCGACCGATCGACGTGCGTCTCGGCCGCGAGGTTGAGGACCGCGGTCGGGCCGGTGCTCGGCGAACACGCGCGCCATCGCGTCGCGCGTCGGCGATGTCGGCCTGCACGAACGTGACGCGCGGATCCGTCGAGCGGCGCCGTCGAGGTTCGAGCAGGCTGCCCGGCGTAGGTCAGCTTGTCGACGACGACGAGGCGATCGCGCGGTGTGCGTCGAGCGCGTAGCGGACGAGGTTGGAGCCGATGAAGCCGGCTCCGCCGGTGATGAGCGAGCAGTACATCAAGCAGCGCGAGCAGCGTCTCTGACGTCGACTGTTGAACCGACGCTCCTTCCGGATACATCAGCGCGAGCCGCAGTTCCTTCGCCGAGCGAATCGACGGTCGTGCCGCCGCGCTTCCAGGCGCCTTCGGTCTCGAAGCGCAGGTCGCCGATGCGGCGGCCCCACGGCGCGATGACGCGGCCGATGGCGCGGAAGTCGCGCGCGGTCGGCGTGCTCCTGATCGAGCCGCCGGATGACGTCGGGCGCGACGCGGATGAACGCGCGCAGCGCCGAGGCCGAGCGGATGCTGTAGCTTGCGGCCGTTCCACGCGCCGCCGAAGACGAGCGCGATCTGCTTGAAGTAGTTGACGAAGAACTTCTTCGCCTCCTCGTGCACGTCGCCCGCGCTTCGCTCGCCGAACACGCCGTCGGCGGCGAACAGCTTCTTCAGCTCCTGCGCCAGCGGCGCCTGCGCGACGCGGCCGCGGCCGACGCCGAGCAGCTTGATCTCGTCGTAGAGCGGCGAGTCCTCGCGATCGTTCAGCGCGCGGACGACGTCGTGCGCCGTGGCCAGCGCTCTCGTCGCGATACAGCTGCCGGCCCGAGAGGCTGACCAGGTGCGACGCGTTCAGCCGCGTGTGCTTCGCGTTGATCGTGACGAACATCTGCACGACGTGATCTTCGGGCAGGCGGTCGAAGATGATCGCCGGCACCGCGAAGTCCTCGCCCTCGAAGCGGTCGATGTCGGCGTGCAGCGCGAGCAGCCGGTGCTGGCCGTCGATCGCGCGCAGGATGCCTTCGCGCTCGGGCACCTTCAGGATGCCGACGCGCGCAGTCGTCGTCGGCCGGCTGAAACGTCAGCTTCTCGTCGCACGAGATGATGACGGCGCCGGGAATCGACGGCAGGTCGCGCGCCTGGCGGCACTGCTCGTAGTGCTGCACGAGCTCGTCGATCTTCTCGCCGGATGATCTGGCGCTGGTAGGCCTTGTCGCTCGACGCGATGCGCCGCTCGAGAAAGTCCCAGTTCACCTTCGACGGCGCGGCGCCGCGGCTTCTGCTTGCCGCCGCGGACCGGCGCCTGCGCGCTGTCGCCGTAACTCAGCACCTCGAACCGGACGAGCTTGTCGATGTCACTGGCCGTCAGTGAAGCTTGGTAGAATTGCACGCCGAACTGCTGCATCCGAATCGCGGCGACGTTGATCATAGGGTTCGAGTCCAAGACGCGCGGTCAGGACTCGGCCTGACTGTAACAGACTAGCAAACGAGGCGGCCATCTCAACGTTTTATCGCCAGGTACGACGGCCTGCACGCCAACTCCGACCGCACGCTAGCTAAGTATCACGTACATAAGGAGTTCTGTCATGTCTCAGTGGAGACGCCCTGCACGGCTTCTCGTCGTCGCTCGTCTTGCTGCTCGCTCGGGCTGGCTGACCGGCACTGATCGCGCAATCGACTGGAAACAAAGCAGTTGGGGCATCTGCCGCTGCGCAGCCGATCGGACGATCGGACTTTGCCCGGCTGGTCAAGGAATGGACGACGCGGCCGGAGTTCAGCAGCCCGCTCGTGGATCACCTGCCCAAAGTGGCCGGGATCCCGTCGCCCAAGGACGTGCTCGGCCACCACATCGGCGAGCCGAAGAAGCTGACCTACTACGCGGACATCCTCGAAGTACTACCGCGCGCTGGCGGCCGCGACGCCGCGCGTGAAGATGCGTGACCATCGGCAAGAGCAACGAGGGCCGCGACCTCGTCGTCGTCTTCGTCGGCTCCGACGAGTCGATCAGGAACCTGGAGACGTATCGCGGCTACCTCGGTCAGCTCGCCGATCCGCGCACGATCACGACGGCGCAGGCCGACGGAGATCATCGCCAAGGCGAAGCCGATCTACCACCTCGTCCGGCGGACTGCACAGCGGCGAGGTCGGGCCGTCCGAGATGCTGATGGAGCTGGCCTACCGGCTCGCCGACGGAAGACTCGCCGCTCATCAGCCAGATCCGCGACAACGTCATCGTCTCGATCACGCCGGTCGCCGATCCCGACGGCCGCGATCCGCAACGTCGACTGGTACTACAGCTACGGCATCAACGAAACCGAAGGCCGCACGACCGGCGCCGGCGTGCCGTACTGGGGCAAGATACGTCTTCCACGACGACAACCGCGACATCAACTACTCGCAGGTCGAGATGCGGTCGCTGCTCGACTGGTATCTGCAGTGGCACCCGCCGATCATGCACGACCTGCATCAGGCGCAGACGCTGCTCTACACCTTCAGCGGCCAGGCGCCGCAGAACCCGAATCTCGATCCGATCCTCTACGGCGAGCTGCCGGTGATGGCGAACTTCGAGATGTCGCAGATGGCGAAGTACGGCATGCCCGGCGTCTGGACGCACGGCTTCGTCGACATGTGGTCGCCCGGCTATCTCGCGTTCATGTCGTCGAACCACAACGGCATGATCCGGATGTGCGAGATCCAGGGATTCAGCGGCGCGAACACGCAGAAGATGCGGCTCGGCAATCCGAACGGCACCGGCGCGAACGGCGTCGGCGGCCCGGCGCCGGCCGGTGGCGGCAGAGGCGCGGGCGGCCCGGCGCCGATGCGGCGGCGGCGGCCGCGCGGCCGCGGCAACCAGGCCACGCGCGACTGGTTCCGGCCGTTGCCGGCGACCGGCGAGTTCGACTGGTCGCTCCGCAACAACACGAACTACGGCGAGACCGGCGTGCTCACGGCGCTGCAGTACACGTCGCAGTTCCCGAAGATCATCCTCGAGAACTTCTACGTCAAGTCGCGCAACTCGATGGAGACCGGCCGGAAGGAAACCGTCGCCGGCTACGTGATTCCCGGCGGGCCAGCGCGACATGACCCGCGTCGAGCGGCTGGTCAACCTGCTGCGGCTGCAGGGCATCGAGATCGGCCGCGCGACCGCCGAGGTCAAGCTGCAGGAAGGCACCTTCCCCGCCGGCTCGTTCATCGTCAAACGCGATCAGCCGTACAGCCGGCTGGCGAAGACGCTGCTCGAGAAGCAGGTCTATCCGGATCCGAACCTCCGCACCTACGACGATGCGTCGTGGACGATGGGGCTGATGAGCCACGCGGAGGTGAAGGAGATCGCGGACAAGAAGATCCTCGATCGTCGCGGTCGAGCCGGTGAAGGAGAACGGAGATTCATCTCGCCGGCACGCTGACGCGGCAGCGGATCGACTGATCGCCGTCGCGCACTACGGCTCGAACAACATGATCACGCTGCGCTACCGGCTGAAGGATCTGAAGGTCCAGGCGGCGGAGAAGGAGTTCAAGCAGGGCGACGTCACCTTCCCGGCCGGATCGTTCGTCGTCTCCGGCGATGCCGCGCGAGGTGCAAGAGCGCGAGTCGAGACGCTCGGGCTGACGGCGGTTGCGCTGCCGCGCGCGCCGCAGGTGGCGCTGCACGATCTCGATCTGCCGCGCGCTGGCGATCTACAGCATCTGGGGCAACACGCAGGACGTCGGCTGGGTGCGCTACGCGCTCGACAAGTTCGAGGTGCCCTACGACCTGATCTACAAGGAGCGCGTCAAGAAGGGCGACCTGAAAGGCGCCTACGACGTCATCGTCATGCCGAACCAGGGCGGCAGCGGCAAGCGGCTCGTCTTCGACATCGAGAACCGCGGCCAGCCGATCGAATACAAGAAGAGCGACAGTTCAAGAACCTCGGGATGTACGGCGAGTCGGACGACATCACCGGCGGCATGGGGCTCGACGGCGTCGCCGAGTTCGAGAAGTTCGTGAAGGCCGGCGGCCTGCTGGTGACGCTCGGCACGGCGAGCTACTTCCCGGCCGAGTTCGGGCTGGCGCCGAAGGTCGACGCGGCGCGGACGTCGGCGCAGTTCTACGCGCCGGGACCGATCATCGACGCCGAGATCCTGCAGCCGGAGCATCCGATCTTCTACGGCTACGACAAGAAGACGATGCCGGTGCGCTACGGCAACGGTCCGCTGCTGAGCGTCCAGACCGGCGCCAACCCGTTCGACGCCGCCGCCGCCGGGCCGCCGCCGACGCCGCAGAGCGTGCTGATGCGCTATCCGGGCGGCGACGATCACGTGCTGAGCGGCCTGATGCGCGGCGCCAACGAGATCCGCAATCGTGCGGCGATCGTCGATCAGCCGTCGGGCAAGGGGCGCGTGATTCTGTTCGCGGGCAACCCGTGCTACCGGTGGCAGAACTTCGGCGAGTTCAACATGCTGTTCAACACGGTGTTGAACTTCAACGACATCAAGCCGGGACGCCGAAACCGCCGGCCACCGATCTGCCGGCGCGGTCCTGCTTGAATTTCTTGTTACGAGTCGCGGCGCTTTGCGACTGTCTTTGCTCGCAGAAGATCCATTTATTCGGCGCATTTCAGATTTCTGATTCCAAATTCTGGATTGTTTTGGCGTCGCAGCGAACGTCTACGCTGCCGTTTCCACAGATTTTTTCTGCTTCCACCAAGCTCCTCGTTCGCTATTCCCGATTTATTTGGATCGGTGCGGCTCTTCTTTCCCACTATTTTGGATTTCTCGTCGTCTCAGGGACCTCGATCGGCTGATGGCAAGGCGCGACGACCGAGAAAGTGCCCTGTCCGCGACGAATCAAGTGCACCTAAGGCGACGTAGAACGCAAAGCGCGCAAAGGTCACAAAGAAAACGGAGCGCTCTGAGGCTTTGCGGGCTTCGCGGCCTTTGCGTTCTAAGGTCCGTTGGTCCCGTTTCAGCCGATGCAGTCAATTCAGGATCTGCGGATTGGTGCACGAATTCCCAATTCCAGAATTCCGAATTCTTAATTGTGCAACCCCCCTCGTGTTTATCGCGCCTTCGCGCGCGCCTTCAGATCGTCCTTGAACTGCGGGTTGACGCGGAAGCCGTTCTTCTCCGCCAGCTTCAGCTCGGCGCTCGGCGTCCGCCAGGCGGGCCGGCCTCCACGTAGACGACCGCGAGGTTGTTGTGGGCTTCGCCGAGCTTGGGGTTGGAGAGCAATCGCCGCCTCCCACTGCGTCATGGCCGCCGCCGCGTCGCCAGTTGCGGAACAGCGCGCTGCCGAGCGACAGCAGCACTTCGGCCGGCGCCTGGAATGCCGCTTCCATCGAGGTCTTCTGCCGTTCGAGATCGCGGACCCGCGCCTCGGCCTGCGTCGCACGGCAGCGTCTGCCCGGCCTGCGTCAGGCTCGGATGTTCTCGTTAGGCGCCTTGATCTCGTCGTCGCGCTGCCGCTCGACCTCGAAGCGGTGCGACCGCTCGGGCCCGTGCAGCGCTTTGAAGGCCTCGAGGCAGTCGCTGGTAGGCCTTGGCGGCCGTCGCGTAGCGGCGCGAGCTAGTGCGGGACTGCCCGAGGCCGTAGTGCGCCACGCGTCAGGAGCCCGTCCTCTGCACCGCCTTCGAGAACTGTTCGGCGGCCTTCTCGAACTGCTCGCCGGACAGGAATTCCTGGCCGACACTGAGAACTGCAGACGCCTCGCGGCGGTTCTGTTCGGTGGCGATCTGCTGGGCGCCTCGCCGACGACCGGTGAGCACGAGCAGCAGCTCGTCCACGCGGAGGCCACGCCGCCTGCAGCCGGGATCGTGCGTGTCATCGGGGCATTCTAAACAACAAGGGGGCCACCGGCGGTGGCCCCTGAAACCCGATCGAACGCGAGCGTCGGCCTAGAACGCGAACCGTGCGCCCACGCGAATCCCGCGCGGCGCCTGGAACTGCGGCCCCGAGACGTTCTGCGAGAGTCGGCGTGCCGAAGTCGGATTCGACACGTCGAAAGCTCAATTCCGAAAAATTGTTGTAGTCGGTGACACGTCTGCGTGATTGAAGACGTTGAAGACGTCGGCGAGCACCGTCAGCTGCACGCGCGCCGCCGAGCTTCAGCGACATGCACGCCTGCATGTCCAGCTGGCTCTCGAACGGCGTGCGCGTCCATGAAGCCGTCGACGGTCTGGATGCCCGTGCCACGCGCGGCGACCGGGATCTCGCCGCCGTTCGTCGTAGTTCGGATTGGCGGCCAGCGGCGTCAGCGGCTTGCCCGAGCTGAGCGTTGAAGCCGACGCCGAGGTTCAGGCCATGGCGAACGCGTAGTTGCCGAACAGCTTCACCTGGTGCGGGCGATCGAGCGGCAGGATGCCGTTCGGGTCGCCGAGGAAGCGGATGTCGCCCTGGTAGCCGAACTGCGGCGCGCCGATCGACGGTGTAGCTCGGATCGTTGGTCGGGAAGTCGTAGAGCGACGTGATGCCCGGATCCGACTGGCCGTTGTCGTCGCGGTAGAAGCCCTCGAAGTTGCCGCGCAGCCGCGACCAGCGATACGACGCGATCGCCGACCAGTTGTTCGACAGCCGCCGGTTCAGCGTGAACTCGACGGCGTCGTATGCTGTGCGACCGGGTCGTCGAACTGCACGCGGCGAACCGCGGAACGTCGCGACGCGCCGGATTGATCGGCGTCGCGCTGGTCGGGTTCGTCAGGATGTAGTCGACGCTGCCGCAGACGCCGACGTCGACCGCGAGATCGTACGCCGCCATCGGGCAGTTCGCGACGTCCTCGAGCACGCGGCCGATGTTGCGGTGGATGTAGCGCACGCCGACGCTCGTGTTGCGGCATCACCTCGCGCTCGACGCCGGCGACGAACTCGTCGGATGTACGACAGCTTCGCGTTCGGATCGATCGTGTCGGCGCCAGCGCCGGCGCAGCAGATAGTGGTTCGTGATCTGCGCCGCCGGCGTCTGCGTGACCGTCCGTTCGGAATCGGCTGCGTGCAGGTTCGGCGTCGAAGTAGTCGGCGCGCGTCATGCCGTCGTCGGCCGACGAGCGCGCGCGCGGCGAGGTCGTTCGGGACGCGCGCGTAGAAGCTGCCGTAGTTGCCGTAGACCTTCGATCCGGCCGTCGCCGGTCAGGTCGTAGGTCGCGCCGATGCGCGGCGCCCAGTTGTTCTTCAGCTGGAAGTCGTCGATGATCGATGCCGGTCAGCGTTCTCCTGCTCGTAGCGGAGGCCCGGGTTGATCGTCAGGCGGTTGCCGACCTTCCAGGTGTCCTGCACGAAGAAGCGTCGTGATAGCTCTGCGTCGTCGTCGCGGCCGCTGTTGAAGTTGGCGCGCGGTCACCCGGTAGATCTGCCCGAACGTCGACATCGGGAATGATCGTGATCTGCGCGCCGGTCGCCGTCTGCCGGCCGTCCGGCGCGAGTGAACGTCGGCCCGGTGCGCTGGTTGATGCTGGCTGTAGTTCGACGTCGTCGTACTCGAACGCCGTACGCTGATCTGATGGCCGCCGACGATGTTCGTCGCCTTGATCGCGCACTGATTGTTGAGGCTGCGGTTGCCCGGCTTCGTAGAAGCCGATGCCGCCGGTGATGACCGTTCGGCGTCACGGTGCTGATCGGTCGACGCGCCACGTGTTGACCGACGGCAGTCTCGTCGATGCTGGTTCAGCGCGCGCGCCGAAGTCGCCTCGACGAGCCAGTCGCTGGACAGCACGCCGTCGTAGCGCACGGTCTGGTTGTGGCCGCCGTAGGTCGAGCGAGCTGAACGCCGACGTGTCGTCTGATCGAGCAGCGCGGAGCCGCGCTGCGGGCCGTTGTCGCCGTTCGACGGGTCGCCGAAGAACGACGCGTCGATGCGGTGCTGGCGTTGATTGACCTGCCAGGTGGCCTTGGCCGAGTAGGTCACGCTGTCGTCGCGATCCGGTCGACGTCGCCGCAGGCTGCTCGAGCGGGAAGCCCTGGCGGCGCGTGGAGGTGCGTCTTCTCGCGCGACCGGATCGATCGCGCCGAAGAAGAACAGCGCGGTTCTTGACGATCGGGCCGCCGCCCTCGACGCCGCCGTCGCAGGTGCTGCGTGCCGATGCGTCTGCACCGTGCCGTTCGGCGACTGGAACTGCTTCCAGTCGCTCTCGAGCGCCGTGCGGCCGCGCGTAGCCGAACACCGATCCGCGCAGCTGCGTTGCGTGCCGCTCTTGGTGATGACGTTGACCACGCCGCCGGTCGACTGGCCGAACTCGGCCTCGTAGCCGCCGGTCTTGACCTGGACTTCCTTGATGAAGTCGAACGGCGTCGCGTTGCCGAGCGAGCCGAAGATGATCGAGTACGAGCCGAGCGCGCCGTAGCCCTGGTTGGTGACGTTCACGCCGTCGATCGACGTACTGGTTGTCGAGGCCGCTGCCGCCGGAGATCGACGGGTTGGCCGGCCGGCGGTGCCGGAGCTGCTGACGCCCGGCGCGAGATACAGCGTGTCGCTGATCCGGCGGCCGACCGGGACGTCCTTGAGCATGTCGCTCGACAGGACCGCACCAGAGGTTGTCGTCGCCGGTATCGACGACGGGAGTGCTGGCGGTGACCTGAACGGTCTCCGCCAACCCGCCGACCTCCATCTTCAGCGGGAATCTCGACCGCCTGCCCGAGGCTGACGCGAGACGTCCTTCTGTTCGACGGCCTTGAATCCCTGAAGCTCTCCGCGGACTGCGTAGATGCCCGGCGTGAGAAACGGAACGCTGAACCGGCCTTTCGGAGTCCGTCACGGTGTTCTTCGCACCCTGTGTGCCGGTGACGGTGACGGTGGCCCCAGGAACGGCCAGACCCTGCGCGTCGACAACTCGACCCTTGATGGTGCCGGTCGTCTCCTGCGCCAGTGCCGGAAAGGCCGTGGCAAACAGAACCGCCAGCATGACTAGAAGCTTTCCCAACTCTGCATTGGATGTGCTCCTGATGTTGATCTCGTCCATCGAGAGGAAATCCGCGGCCCCTCGCGATCTTCCATCCTAGCGTGTTCGGACACGGTTCGGTATCGGACATCGGCCGACCAGGGATAAAAACGTCAGTTATTCAATTTTTGGGTAACTCGATCATTCGTCATCTGCCAGAAGCATCCGCAGAGGGCGACCCGTCCGTTCCAGGAATCTTTTTGACGACAGGTTGTCGCACGATTGCGTACATCTCAGCCATTATCATCCATTTCATTGAATTTTAGCGTTTTCGCAGGCATAGCCTCACGACAGCTGGTCGATTTCGGACGCTGCCCAGCGTCTACACGTTCGGCCTCGGCTAGAAGGGCGACCTGTCGGTCGCGGGGTTGTGGCGGGTCAATTCTGGCGACGCGCTGGGTGACGCTGACAGGGACTCAGGGACCAGGATTGGGATCAGGTGGCCGGTAGGCGAGGCCGTCACGGTCCGGCCTGACGCCGGCCACCACCTGCCCTGCCGACTCTGACACGCCGGTGGCCATGTAGCTCTTGATCGCCGCGAGGACGTGCGGTCGACCTCGGCGTGGGTGTTGTAGAAGTGCGGCGAGAACCGGATGCCGGGACGATCCTGGCCGCCGCGCGTCGCGCAGCCGATCGCGATCCTTCTGGTAGAGCGCCGCCGACAGCTTGCGCGACGTCGAGGCTGCCCGGCTGGAACGACAGCACGGCGACGCGAGCGTGACGGATCCGGGCTGGTCCAGATCTTCACGCCGTCGATCTTCTTCAGCCCTGCGATCAGCGCCTGCGTCAGCTCGCGCGAGCGCTTCTCGATCTGCGCGCGGCCGATCTTCGTCTGGAACGTCAGCGCCTCGCCGAACGCGATCATCGCCGGCTCGTCGCGCTGGCCGAACCCTTCGAACGTCCGCGACACGCCGACGCGGCCCGGATAGGCGCTGAAGATGCTCGCCCAGATCTTCGACTGCGCGCTCTTGTTGATGTAGAGCACGCCGTTCTCTTTCGGCCCGCACGGCCACTTGTGCGCGCTGCCGCTGTAGAAGTCCGGCTGGATGTCGCTCAGGTCGACGTCCAGCAGCCCGAACGTCTGCGCGCCGTCGACCAGCGTCAGGATGCCGCGCTCGCGCGCCAGCCGGCAGATCTCCTTCGCCGGGAACAGATCGCCGACCGTGCTCGTCAGGTGCGTGAACGAGATCACCTTGGTCCGCGGCGTGATCGTCTTCCGTGAACGCCTCGACGTAGTGCTCGAACCCGGGATGCGGGTTCGGCACCGGCACGTCGATCACCGTGAAGCCGAAGCGCTTGGCCTTCTCCTGCCACGCGGTGTGGTTGCTCGGATGGTTGTCGGCGGTCAGCAGCACCTCGTCGCCGGCCTTCAGGTCGATGCCGGTCGACACGAGGTTGTTCGACTCGCTGGTGTTGCGCGTGATGACGATCTCTTCCGGCGTCACGCGCAGGAACTCGCGCCAGCAGCTTGCGCGTGTTCTCGCGGCCGTCGCCGAGCTTCGCGCGGTTGTCGAACGACGGATCCTGATCCATGTCCTTCGTCATCCGGTACAGCGTCTCGAGCACCGGCGCCGGACGACGGACAGAGGTTCGCCGCGTTGAGCATCGTCAGCGTCCTTCGGCATGACGAACTGATCGCGCACCGCGCTCCAGAACTTCTCGTCCGGCGAGGCCGGCGTCGGCGGCAGATCGACGGGCCGCGGCCACGCCACGCTTCGGCGAGACGAACGGGACCGCGCCACCGATGGCAAGAAGCCGGGCGAACTCGCGACGATTCATACGTCCTCCTCGGCCCGGCGATGAGCCGGGCACTACCCAGGGATTCTACGCCGACTGGGTCAGGTCCGATCGCCGGTCCTGTTCCGACTGGCGCCGACGAAACCAGCGCGCGCGCGGCCGGCGCGCCAGAAGTCGACGAAGCGATCGCGCCAGCCGATCGCCCGATACATCAGCGCGCAGAACAGCACGAAGGCGATGACCGTGCCCCACAGCGGCAGCCGCTGACGCCACAGCCAGCTCGCGTAGCCGTAGACCAGCTCGACGTGGATCCAGTAGATGAAGAGCGAGTGGCGCCCCAGCCGCTCGAGCGGTGTCGCCACCAGGTCGCGAGCGCGCCGACGCTGCCGCCGCGCTGCGGGCGGCGGTCAGCCGCGTCGGCGAGCTGCGCCAGCCCGTACAGCCACGGCAGCGACCATCAGGATCCCGACGCGGATCGCGAACCAGGTCGGCGAGCTGGTCCAGAACGACGACGGCGGCATAGATCGACGGCCGCGCCGCCGTGCAGAACCCGAGGACGATCAGCGCCGCGCGGCGACGGCGATCGCGGCGTTGATGCGCGCCGCCGCTCGCGCGATCGTCGCGCGCCGTCGCGAGCAGCGCGCCGAGCCGCGCCGCCGGCGAAGACGAAGCCGGCCCACGGCCACAGCGTGAAGATCGGTGAACTCGCCGGCCGGGCGCATGCGTACCACTGCAACCCAATCGGCAGCGCGCCGACCGGCGGCGAGGCGCGCACGATCGGCGTCACCATGCGCTCGATCGCCGCCGCGATCGCCGACAGCACCGACGACGCGCGCGCCGCTGGCGCTGGACGCGATCGACCAGACCAGGCCGGCGCCGACGATCGCCGGCCCCATGATGTTCAGGATGTCGACGCGGAAAAGCGTCACGAGTGGCTGCCGGGCGCTGACGATGAACGCCTGGATGCCGGAAGAGAAAGGCGAGGATGAAGATGATCGAGGCCGCGCCGGCACGATCGCCTCGAGCGCGGCCGCGCGGCTGCCGGTCCGCTGCCGCGCGCTGCGCGTCGCGCGCCAGCGCACGGCGAGCCCCGCGAGCCAGCAGAAACAGCGGCGCCGCGAAGCCGCCGAGGATCGTCGCGTCGCGGTAGAACAGTCCGCTTCTGTCGCGCCAGGCGCGTCCACGCATCGGTCGTGTGCGCCTCGATCATCAGCAGCACGCGCGATGCCGCGCGCCCAGTCGATGTAGGCGCGCCTATGGTACGAGGTCATGGCGGTCATGAACTCGATGTCCTGCCGCATCGAGTGCCAGACCGAGCAGTAGCTCTCCGCGACAGCGCGATGGCGCGCTCGACCGCGTCGGCCGGCACGTCGCCTTCGACCGTGACGTGCAGGCGTCATCCGCACGACGCGGTGCGGCTCGTCCGGCGAGCGATCGGCGACTCAGGTGCGAGCGCAGCGCGCGGAACGGATGGCGTCCCCTGGTGAGGATGTGCGCGACGTCGCGTCGTCATGCAGCCGGCCAGCGCGAAAGCCGAGCGCCTGGACCGGCGACGGCCCGGCGACGCCGGCGCTGTCGAGGGTGATGGAGGCCGCGGCCGCTGCGGCCGTCGAATCCCGAGATCGCCGAGTCCAGGTGAGGTCGATGACCGTCGGCGGCTTCGCCACGCGGCCGATATTACAGCGTTCGATGCCGCTCGGCTAAAAGCTGGCAACACGACGTGGAACGCAGAGACCGCTGAGATCGCAGAGAAAATCCGCTGGATTTCTCCGCGTGCTCTGCGAACTCTGCGTTCGAACGTCGTGAGACGCGTAGCCCGGCGTGGCGTTCGGGCACGTCGGACGCTGCGGCGCCCGGACGCGGCATCAGGCTGCTGAAGGCCAGCCAGGCGAGCGGCATCATCACGAGCAGGTAGGTCAGATACTCGGCCGTAGCGGCCGTCGGGCCCGTAGGGCTCGGTGGCCCAGTGCAGCGGCTCGCTGTAGGGGAAGATGTTGGCTTCGGTCAGCTCGTGGAACCCGTAGATGAGCAGCTGCACGACGAAGACGAGCAGGAAGACCGCGGTCACCTGGAAGAAGAGCCCGAGGTTCACGCGGTGGCCGTAGCGCGACCACAGCCACGCCACGAACGCCGCCGCAGACGGTGCCGATGGCGGCGCCGGCCATGATGTGCATCGGCGTCTGCTGGAACAGCAGCGTGCCCATCAGCAGCGCCGTCTCCATCCCTTCGCGCGTGATCATCAGCAGCGTGAAGAGGAACACGCCGGCGAACGCCGACGCGCCGGTCTTCATCGCCGTCGCTCGAGAGATGCCCTTCGATCTCGCCCTTGATGCGCCGCGCCGTGCGCCACATGTGCACGGTGAGCGAGGCCACCGACACCGCGGCGATGATGGCGAGCAGCCCTTCCCAGAGCGAGTGGTTCGAGGCGCGATGGAACAGAGAAGGCGGCGCCGATGCTGATGAAGAGCGAGAGCGCGATGCCCCAGTGCACCGCCGGGATCAGCTCGCGCCGTCCGCTCTTGCGCAGATAGCGCAAGGCTGATGGCGACGATGAGGAAGGCTTCGAACCCTTCACGGAGTGTGATGACAAACGCCTGCAGCATGGATGAGGCCGATCCGCAAATGAGACTCGAGTCTCAGGATGATGACGCACAGTGTATCCCGGCATATCCGACCGGTCAAGTCGGGGATAGGGGATGGGGATAGGGCGATAGGCGGTCTGAGGGACTGGATACACTCGCTCGTCCTCGAGCCTGTCGAAGAACGAGTGATGCTCCTCGATGGCGCATGATTACCATCGTCGCGCTCGGCGATTCGACGACCGCCGGCACGCCGGCGTTCAAGTCGCCGATCGAGGCGCCGCCGAACGGGTCGGGCAATGTCGAGAGCCAGTACGCGCTACTGGCTGATGCAGGCGCACGCTGACTGGCAGGTGCTCAATCGCGGCGTCAACGGGGAGCGCAGCGGCGAGATTCGCGCGCGGTTCGCCCGCGACGCGGTCGCCGCGAGCGCCGGCGGTCGGTCGTGATCATCGCCGGGGTCAACGACGTCTATCAGGGGCGAACGCGCGGCGGCGGTCGAGCGCGAGCTCGAGGCGATGTACGAGGCGGCGCGCGCCGCCCGGATCGCCGATCGTCGCCGGCAGCATCATCCCCTACAACACCGCCACGCGCCGACCAGAACGCGCGGATGCACGCCGATCAACGACTGGATCCGCGGCTACGTGGCGAGCCACGGCACGGGCATGGTGTTCTGCGACACGCGCGCGGCGGTCGCCGCGCCGGGCCAGCCCGATCGCCTGGTGTCCTCCCCGGACGACCTGCATCCGTCTCCTGAGGGCTACAAGCTGATGGCGGACGCGCCTCGAACCGGCCGATCGGCGATCGCGCTCGCGAAGGCACGCTGCATTGCGCTAAGCTGATCCCATGAACGTTGTCGAAACGGATGGCAGGCGCCGTCGCGCTCGCGGCCGCGCTGTCGATCGCGCTCGCCGCGCAGCAGCCACCGCGGCACAGGGCCGACGTTCAAGACCGGCACGCAGGTCGTCTCGCTGCTTCGTCACCGTCGCCGACGCGCACGCAGCGGCTGGTTCCGGGCCTGATCGCAGGACGACTTCGAGGTCTTCGACAACGACAAGCCGCAGCCGATCATCTTCTTCGAGAACGAAGTCCAGCCGATCACCGTCGTCGTGATGCTCGACACCAGCGGCAGCATGACGCTGACGCTCGATCTGCTGCAGCGAGGCGGCCGAGCAGTTCCTGCATCCGGCTGCTGCCCGACGGACAAGGGCGCGGGTCGGCGCGTTCAACGACAAGATCCAGTTCAGCTCGCAGTTCACCAACGATCGCGACCAGCTCGTCACCGACGTGAAGAACCTGGACTACGGCAACGGCACGCGGCTGTGGGACGCGGTCGGCGCGAGCCTCGACGAGCTGAAGGGGGTCGAAGGACGCCGCGTGATCCTCGTGTTCACCGACGGCGACGACACCGTCGAGCAAGCTGAGCCAGGGCACGGTCATCGATCGCGCGCGCGCCGAGGAAGTGATGATCTACGCGATCGGCCTCGAGAGCAATTACTTCAACGGCCAGCAGCATGGTGCGGACGCAAGCCGGACGGCGGCCTGCGCAAGATCGCGGACGAGACCGGCGGCGGCTATTTCGAGCTGAAGAAAACGAGCGAGCTCGCGCCGACCTTCACCAAGGTCGCGCAGGAGCTTCACAGCCAGTATGTGATCGGCTTCGCGCCGACGCTGCTCGACAACAAGGTGCACAAACTGGCGGTCAAGATGAAGCAGCCTGGGATGACGGCGCGGGCGCGCCGCAGCTACCTTGCCGCCGCCGACAAGATTGTCGAGCTCGGGGAAGTAGGCGGTTAGACGAACACCGCCGCGACGATCGTCAACGACCAACAGCAGACCGACAACCCATTCCGCCGACGCCGAAAAGCTCCATTCACGCATTGTTCGTATCATCCTGACCCTTCAACCACGTTAGACGCACGCCCCTCGCAAAGGTTTAATAGGCGCATGAGTGTCGCTCTCGGAACAGGAATTCCGCGACAAAAAGCGTCGAGGCGCTCGAAGACGCACGCCGTGCGCTTCTGCCACTGGCGGACACCGGCGAAGGGTTCGAGGTCGAGCTGCAGAACGGCGTGCTCAACCTCGTGTTCGAAGAGCCCGGCGAGATGAAGTTCGTGGTCTCGCCGAATGCGCCGGTCCGGCAGATCTGGGTGTCGGCGATGGCGCGCAGCTACAAGCTCGGCTGGGCGCCCGAGCTCAACGCGTTCGCGCTCGACGGCGAGACGCTGCCGCGCGCTGCTCGATCGCCTCGCGCGGCAGTTCCTCGACGGATCGGCATGAAGAACTTGTAAACAGATCACGTGGAACGCAGAGGCGCAGAGACCGCAGAGAAAGATCTCCGAGGATTCTCTGCGTGCTCTGCGAACTCTGCGTTCAACGTCGTTTCAGATCCGAAAACCGTCCTTCAACGGGTCGGACTCATCGACGAGAAACGTATGCTCGCCGGTGATCCACGCCGACCCTTCGATCTCGGGCACGATCGCCTGATACTCGCCGACGGCCGTGCGCGACGCGACGCGGCCGCTGAACCGCGTGCCGATCAGGCTCTCGTGCACGAACGGCTTGTCGTCGCCGAGCAGTCCCATCGCGTCGATCGACCGCCATGACCGGCCGCGGTCCCGGTGCCGCACGGCGACCGATCGACTTCGGCGTCGGCGAAGATCGTCACGTTGCGCAGATCGGCGCGCTCGTCGCTCGGCGGGCCGGTGAAGATCGTGCCGTAGATGCCGTGCAGCCCGGCTCGAGCGGATGCGCGATGGTGTGCGCCGCCTCGATCGCGTCGCTTGATCTCCATGCCGACGCGGCGCAGCTCCGGCAAGGTGCTGCACGTCGATCGGCAGCCCTACCGCCTCGCTGTCGACGATGGCGTAGAAGGCGCCGCCGAAGGCGACGTCGGCGCGAATCGTGCCGCGACGCCGAGCTTCACGGTCAGGCCGCCGTGGAGCACGAACGACGGCACGTTGACGAACGCGACGCTTTCGACGCGGAGCCCTCTGTTGTCCTCGCCACCCGACCCACCTCGACCCATCCTGCCCCACCCGACCGCAGCCGCGCCCGAGCCCGTATCGTCCCGGCGGGCGAGTCGTAGATCAACCGTCGCGCCGTCGCCGCCGGGCATGCAGCAGCCCGCGCTCGAGCGCGATCGTCGTCACCGCGACGATGCCGTGGCCGCACATCGTGCTGTAGCCTTCGTTGTGCATGAACAGCACACCGGCGTGCGAGCCCGGCGATGCACCGGCTCGGTGAGGATCGCGCCGTACATGTCGGCGTGGCCGCGCGGCTCGAGCATCAGCGCCCGCCGGAGATGGTCGGCGTGGCGGCAGCACCCACTCGCGCTTCTCGAGCATCGTGCTGCCCGCGCGGCGACGGAAAGCCGTCGACGATGAGACGCAGCGGCTCGCCCGCCGCGTGCGCGTCGATTGTCTTCAGCCGCAGCATGCGATAAAACTCTAGCATCGAATGAAAGTCGTTCTACTCCGGACACCTTCGTCCTGCCGCTGCCCGAGCATCATCGTTTTCCGATGGCGAAGTACCGGCTGCTGCGCGAGCGGCTCGTCGACGCCGGCATCCTCGGCCGACGGCGATCTGCAGATTCCCGAGCGCGATCTCCTGGGACGACCTGCGGCTGGTGCACGATGCCGCGTACGTCGACGCGGTCGCGTCGGGCACGCTGCCGCCGGACGCGCAGCGGCGGATCGGGTTTCCGTGGTCGCAGATGATGGTCGAGCGGTCGCGGCGATCGGTCGGCGCGACGCTGGCGGCGGCGCGCGAGGTGCGTGCGCGCTCGCTCGGAGCGGCGACAGGGTCGCGTCGATCTCGGCCAACCTCGCCGGCGGCACGCATCACGCCTTCCGCGATCGCGGGCGAAGGCTACTGCGTGTTCAACGACGTCGCGGTCGCGGCGACGCGTGCTGCTGCGCGAGGGCGCCATCGCGCGCGCCGCGGTCGTCGACTGCGACGTCCACCAGGGCAACGGCACCGCCGCCATCTTCCGGGACGAGCCCGCGGTGTTCACGTTCTCGTTGCACGGCGCGCGCAACTTTCCGTTCCGCAAGGAAACCAGCGATCTCGACGTCGACCTTCGAGGACGGCGCCGGCGACGAGGAGTATCTCGCCGCGCTCGCCGCGCACCTGCCGCGCGTCCTCGACGCGCACCGGCCGGATCTGGTGTTCTATCTCGGCGGCGCCGATCCCGTACGAAGGCGATCGGCTCGGGCGGCCTGAAGCTGACGATCGACGGACTGCGAACGCCGCGACCGCATGGTCTTCGACGCGTGCCGCGAGCGCGGCCTGCCGGTGGCCGTCGCGATGAGCGGCGGCTACGCCGCCGGACGTCGAAGCGATCGTCACCATCCACGCCAACACCATCCGCGAGGCGCTTCGCAGTCACGGGTTGGGTAATCTGGTAATCGGGTAATCTGGTAATCGATTACCCGATTACTCGATTATCCAATGACCCGATTCTGTGGAGTCCCCGTGTCTGTGCGCTTCCGCCTCCTGACCGAGGCTGACGTCAAGGCGGTTCTGACGATGGACGACCTCATCGAGACGATGACGTCGGCGCTGCAGCGATTCTCGAGCGCGCAGGTCGTCCAGCCGGTGCGCCCACGATCTCGATGGCGGCCGACGCGTTCTTCGATCACGATGCCCGCCTACGTTCGCGGCGGCGACAACGGTGAGGCCGCGAACCCGTCGCGCCAAGCCCGCCGTCTGGCGCCGCGCTCGGCGCGAAGCTGGTCACCGCTCTTCGGCGGCAACACCGCGCGGGGCCTGCACACGCACCTGGCGACCGATCGTCCTGCTCGATCCGGAGACCGGCGCGCTGCTGGCGCTGCTGGACGGGCGCTACATCACCGAGGCGCGCACCGCGGCGGTATCGGCGGTGTCGTCGCGGCTGCTCGCGCGCGAGACCGCCGCAGTCGCTCGCAATCATCGGGTCGGGCGTCCAGGCGCGGAGCCACCTGGAGGCGCTGTCGCGGGTGCACCGGCTGCGGCAGGTGACCGTCTGGAGTCCGCACAAAGCTGCACCGCGACGCCTTCGTCGAGCGAGGCAAAAACTGCCTGGTCGACGGCAGATCCGGCACCGATCCCGGTCTGACCGCACGGCATCACCGGCGGTCGACCACGCCGGCGAGGCGGTGGTCGGCGCGGACATCATCGTCCTGGTCACGCTCGTCGCCGACGCCGGTGCTCGAGAACGGCTGGGTCAAGCCGGGCGCGCACGTCATCTCGGTCGGCGCCTGCGCGGCCGAACCAGCGCGAGATGGATCCGGCGCTGGTCGCCCGCGCGCGCCTGTTCGTCGACTCGCGCGGCGCCGCGCTGGTCGAATCCGGCGACGTCGTGATGGGGATTCAGGAAGGCCGCTTCGCCGCCGGATCACATCGTCGCCGAGCTCGGGCGAGCTGGTTGCGCGCCGAGCGCTCGCCGGGCGCACGCAGCGACACGCGAGGTCACGATCTTCAAGAGCCTGGGACTGGCGGTCGAGGACGTGACCGCCGCCGAGCTCGCCTACCGGCGCGCCGTCGAGCGCGGGATCGGCACAGGAGCTGACGCTTTAGATCGTGAAGTCTGAGGAGAAGTCTGAATGCGAAGTCTCAGCTTCAAGTTCGAACTTCGAAGCTTACGGAGCGGCCGGGTCGCTGTCGCAGGCCGCAGTTCCTTCTCCTGATCGTCGTACCACTTTCTGATAGTCCGCCTGCGCTCTGGATCGTGACGAATCCGCGCATCCGGAAGTGGCCGAGGCCGCACAGCTGCGAGCAGGCGATCTCGTAGTCGCCGATGCGGTTCGGAATGAACCAGACCGGAATCGTCATGCCCGGGAATCGCGTCCTGCTTCACGCGCATCTCGAACAGGCCGAAGCTGTGGATGACGTCCTTGCTCGACAGATGCACGAGCACCGGACGATCGACCGGCAGATTCAGCTGGTTGATCGTCGTGATGTCGTCCTTCGCGTCCGGATCGCGTGCGATCGAGGCCGAGCGGATTGTCGGCGCTCACCGAGCTTGATGTCGGTGCGGCCGAAGCGTGCCGTCCGGCCCGGGATAGTGGACGTTCCACGCGAACTGCTCGCCGACGACGCGAACGACGACCGCTTCGCTCTCGGACGGAAACGCCTTCGACGCGCGTCGCCCACGCCGGAATCGCGTAGAACGACCAGCAGCACGCACCTCGATGACGGCGACGGCGACTTCGGTGCACTTCGCGAGATCTTGCCCTTCGCGCCGGTGTAGCTCGGCGCTGCGGGTTCGCGCCGCGTGCGGAAGCGGAACAGCACGAACATGAAGAAGACGCCCCACCCGACGAACATGCACCAGCATCAGCCAGTGCACGAGCACCGTCATCTGATCGATCTCGGCGGCGTGCGTCGACGCCTGGATCGGCATGCCGAGCCACTTCTGAGCATTCAGACCGTCCGACTTCCTGCGCGGCGACGCGTCTTGGCGCGCCGCATCAGGTAGATGAAGAACGACGCGAACGCGCCGAGCACGCCCGGCGACGACGATCAGCATCGCGATGATGCCCATGTTGGTGGCAATCGCCATCGGCGAGTCGTTGCTGACCGAAGCAGACCGGGCACGCGAGCGCGGGACGCGGCGCGCGCGAGCAACAAGCCACGACAGCACGAGCAGTCGCAGGCGACTGCATGACGTCAACCCCTTCGTCTTCCGCTGGAACGCCGCGCCGTAGACGGCCAGCCCGACGCCGCTCGCGCAGCGACGCCGACGCCGATCACCGCATAGCTCGGCGCGTGGTCCGGCCGATACTGCCCGACCGCCCACGCCGCGACGAACGCCGCGAGCACCACCGAGACGCCGATGAACACGAGGTGAAACGCGCGCAGCGACATGTTCAGTGCCCGCGGCGTGCTCGGCGCGCCGGCGCCGCCACGCCGGATCGGCGTGCCGATCGTGGTCCATGTGTCGTGAACGACGGCACCGTCATCAGGATGATGAAGCCGATGACCGTGAGGATCAGCGCGCCGTAGATCCACTTCTTCTCGTGGCTGAGGTGCATGAAGATCGGCCGCGACCATCGACCCTTCATCGTCGCGATGATGAGCGCAACGGTGATCGCGAGCGGCACCGCCGAGGTGGACCTGGTTGACGCGCCGACGGTGATGACCGGTGAACACGAGCAGCGCCGCGCCGACCATCCATGTAGGTGCGGACCGATCTTCCGATGATCTTCAGCCTGAATCCGGAATGCATGTCGAGGCCTTCAGTCTCCTACAACAGATACAGACACCGGGAACAGGAAGATCCACACCAGGTCGACGAAGTGCCAGTAGAGCCCGGTGTACTCGATGCGGTTCGCGAACTGATCCGGGTTCTTCTTCCACAGCTTCGCGCCCGGCCCGAGGAAATACGCCATCACGACCATGCCGCCCAGGATGTGGATGCCCGTGCAGGCCGGTCAGCGTGAAGTAGATCGCCAGGAACGTGCTGTGCGACGGCAGCTTCGCCGCGTGTCGAAGTGATCCGCGTACTCGAAATACTTGTTCACGAGGAACACGCCGGCCAGCAGGAACGTCGCGATCAGATAGAGGCGGTGCTTGCGCCCAGTCGTTCAGCTTCAGCGACGCCCACGCCATCACCATCGTCACCGACGAGCCGATCAGGATGAACGTGTTGATGCGCATGCCGAGCCAGACGTTCAGCTCGCCGTGCGGCCACTCCGGCGCGCCGGTGCGCAGGATGATGTAGGTGGAGAACAGCGCGCCGAACAGCATGACTTCGGACGCGAGGAACAGCCAGATCCCGAGCTTGCCGTTGGTCAGCCCGGTATCCGGCCGTTCTTCGACGGTGTACGGAATATTCATGCGCGCTACGCCTTCTCCGGCTCGAACTGCGGGCTGAAGTCCTTCGCGGCGCCCGGCACGCTGTATTCGTAGCGGCCGCGGTAGACGATCGGCTCGGTGAGGAAGTTGCCGTGTCCGGGCGGCGACGGCGCCGACCACTCGAGCGTCGTCGCTTCCCACGGGTTCTTGTCGACCAGTCTTGCCCCACTTGATGCTCGTGAAGAAGTTGACGATGAACGGCAGCTGGAACAGCCCGAGCGTCCAGGCCGCCATGCCGATGACGATGTTCAGCTTCAGGGCAGGCCTGCGTTGTGCGCATACTGCGCGCCGCCGTCATACATGCGGCGGTTCATCCCGCCGAGCCCCTGGATGAACATCGGCATGAAGACGATGTTGATGCAGATGAACGAGCCCCAGAAGTGGATCGCGCCGAGCATCTCGTTCATCTTCCGGCCGGTCGCCTTCGGGAACCAGTAGTAGATGCCGGCGAACAGCGCGAAGATCGTCCCCGGCGCCACGACGTAGTGGAAGTGGCCGATGACGTAGTAGGTGTCGTGCAGGTGGATGTCCGACGGCGCCAGGCCGAGCGGCAGACCGGTCAGACCCGCCGATGCCGAACATCGGCAGGAACGCCAGCGCGAACAGCATCGGCGTCGTGAAGCGGATCGACGCGCCCCACAGCGACAGCAGCAGCGCCGTCAGGATGACCACCGACGGGATCGAGATGATCATCGTCGTCGTCTGGAAGAACGCGCTCATCGTCGGTGCCCATGCCGGTCATGAACATGTGGTGCGCCCAGACGATGAACGACATGAAGCCGAGGAAGATCACCGAGTAGACCAGCGCCTTGTAGCCCCAGAGCGGCTTGCGCGTGTTGTTCGCGATGATCTCGGCGACGATGCCCATCGCCGGCAGGATCAGCACGTAGACCTCGGGATGCGCGAGGAACCAGAACAGGTGCTGCCACAGCAGCGGGTTGCCGTTGCCGGCGATCAGCGAGCGGCTTGCCGCAGACGACGAGACCGCTCGGCATGAAGAAGCTCGTGCCGGCGAGCGCGATCCATCAACTGCAGCACGCCCGCCGCCTCGAGCGGCGGAAACGCGAGCAGCAGCAGGAACGACGTCACGAACTGCGCCCACACGAAGAACGGCAGGCGCATGTAGCTGAGGCCCTTGGCGCGCAGCTGCACGATCGTGACGATGAAGTTGATCGAGCCGAGCAGCGACGACGTGATCAGGAAGATCATGCCGATCAGCCACATCGTCTGGCCGGGCGCGATGACCGCGAGCGGCGGGTACGAGGTCCAGCCGGACTGCGCGGCGCCGCCCGTCTGGAAGAAGCTGGCGAGCATCGTCGACGCCGCCGAGGAAGTACACCCAGTAGCTCATCATGTTGAGCTTGGGGAACGCCATGTCGGGCGCGCCGATCTGCAGCGGCATCACGAAGTTGCCGAAGCCGCCGACCGCCAGCGGCACGACGCCCATGAACACCATGATGGTGCCGTGCATCGCGCCGAGCTGGTTGTAGAACTCGGGCAGCATGATGCCCATCGGCGCGCGCGCCTGCCCGAGCAACATGCCGATCGAGCGGGATCGGCCGGCCGGGATAGGCCAGCTGCCACCGCATGATCATCATCAGCGTGAAGCCGAAGAGCAGGAACAGCAGGCCGGTAATCGCGTACTGAATGCCGATCACCTTGTGATCGACCGAGAACACGTATTTCCGCCAGAAGCCGAGCTCCTCGTGATGCTCGCGGATCGTGGCCGTGCGCACCGCTGCACGTGCGTGCTCGCCGCCGGGATGAATGCCGGTCTTGTCCATAAGCGAGAGCGATTGTATGCAAGACGGCACAAGCGGGCGCAAGGTGGTGCCACAGCGTAAGATCGGGCGATGAAGGCCGCTGCGGGGCGTCCGCGCCTTGGTCTGCGCCGCCCTGATCGCCGTCCGTCGCGGCGCCGGCGCGTGCCAATCCGGCGTCGGACGCCCTTCGCGCGAAGGCGGCGGCCGCAACGTATAACCTCGACCACGACGTGGCGATGGCCACGTTCCAGCGAGGCCGTCGCCGCGGACCCGAGCGACTCGGCCGCCTACCGCGGCCTCGCGACGTCGCTGTGGCTGAGCATCACGTTCCGCCGCGGCAACATGACCGTGGACGACTACCTGGGCCGCCCGAACAAGCCGACCTCCTCGCCGCTACCTCCACCGCCGCCGAGACGGTCGCCGGCCTTCCGGAATGCGATCGAGACGGCGATCGGGATCGCGCGCAAGCGCGATCGAGGCGAATCCGCCGCGACGCCGACGCGCACTATCAGCTCGGCGCCGCCGTCGGACTGCGCGCGTCCTACACGGCCACGGTCGAGGGCAGCGTGATGGGCGCGTTCCGCGCCGCGCGCGAGGCGTATGACGAACACGAGAAGGTCCTGTCGCTGGCGCCGCAGCGGAAGGATGCCGGTCTCGTCGTCGGCACCTACCGGTACATCGTCGCGACGCTGTCGCTGCCGGCCGCGGTGGATGGCCTACGTCGCGGGATTCGGCGGCGGCCGCGAACGCGGTATGCAGCTGGTCGAAGAAGCGGCGGCGTATGCCGGCGAGAATCAGACCGACGCGCGCTTCGCGCTCATGCTGCTGTACAACCGCGAGAACAGCGCTACGACGACGCCCTGAAGCAGCTCGGCGGCGCTGCGCGGAGCGCTATCCGCGCAATCGTCTGATGCTGGCTCGAGAACGGCTCGACGCTGCTTCGTGCCAGCCGGCCGGCCGGACGCTCTGCGAATCCTCAACGACGGATTCGCGCGCTTCGCCGGACGACCGGCGGCCGCGGATGTTCGGCGAGCTCGCGCTTGTGGCACTACAAGCGCGGCGCCGCGCTCGCCGCGCTGGGCCGCGCGGAGGCGGCGGCCGAGTTGAAGCAGGCGATTGCCAACGAGGGGCGCAAATGGGTGCATGGACGCGCGCACGTCTCGAGCTCGGGAAGCTCGCGCTCAAGGCGGGCAACCGCGCCGCGGCGCGCGAGGAATTCCGGGCGGCCATTCCGTTGTGCGAGAGCGATAATGACCAGGCGTGGGCGGATGAAGCGAGACGCCTGATGCCATGATGCCGGATTCGTCCGGATCGTACCGTCGCCGGAGCAGCCCGGAGAACATGGGTGCTCCGTCGTTGATCGCGTCGGTCATCATCGTCGGCGTCCTGGCGGTCGCCGTCGTCGGCGGCACCGCGTACTTCTTCTACCGGCACGTCAACGCGTCGTTCACGCCTCCCGAAGACGCCGACACCGAGTTCGCGCAGGCGCGCGCGCGCTTCGCCGGGCAGAAGCCGCTCATCGAGATCAGCAAGACGACGAACCGATCCTCCATCGCGAAGGCGCGACCAGGCGCGAGGCGTCGCGGCCGAAGCTGGTCTCGCTGCGCGTGCTGGCCTACGACAACCGCGCGCGACAAGCTCGTGCGCGTCACGATTCCCTTCTGGCTGCTGCGGCTCGCGCCCTCCGGCAAGAAGGTATCGTTCCTCAGCGACAACGGGATCGACTTCGATACCGATCGCGTGCACCTGACCCTGGAAGACCTCGAACGTCGCGGCCCGGGGCTGGTGCTCGACCAGGCCGATCGCCGCGGATCGCAAGTCCTCGTGTGGACGGGTAGCCTGCAGGACCACGACCCATCCGCCTCCGCTCCGCGCTACGGCCAAGCTCTGCCCCCGTGACCCTCCGCCTCCGCGCGCCCACGCGACCAACCGTCCCCATCAGAGGACGACATAAAGAAGAACGCATGATTTCGGCCTGAAATCGTGCGGCTTTCGTGGCATGTCGCTTGTAGTTTTGACAGGTGGACGGAGGGCACACATGTTCAGGGCACATCGATACTTCCCCGCACTGTCTGCTCGTGGCCGGAGTCGCGGTCTGCGAGCGCCGGCGTGCGGCGCAGAACCTATGGGTATGGCTACCCGACCCGCGGCGTCTACGGCCGGGACATCGAGCGGCGCGCTTACGACTACGGCTATCGCGAGGGGTCTCGAACAGGAAACAACGACGCGCGGCGAAACCGCAGCTTTTCACCCGATCGCCACGGCGAGTTCCGTGACGCTGACGACGGAGTACCGCCGCGGCGACGGCGACCGCTCGTTCTACCGGCAGAATTACCGTCAGGGATTCCAGGTCGGCTACCGTGAAAGCTCGACCGTATCGCGCGCTCGAACAGGGGATACGGCGTCTGACGAGCAACCGTGGCGGCGTGACGGCGGTCCGGTCTATCAGGACCCGCGAGTCGTCGTCACACCGCGCGGCGGCGTACGGCAACTACGCGGCGCAGGTCGGCTACCGCGACGGATTCGACGCCGGGCGCAACGACGCGCGCGACCGCAACCGCTTCGACCCGGTCCGGTCGAAGCGCTACCGCGACGGCGACCACGACTACAACAACCGCTACGGCGATCGCGAGCTCTACAAGCGCGACTATCGCGCGGCGTTCGAACAGGGATACCGCGAGGGATACGGAACGCGCTGAGATCTGGTGATTGAGTGAGTTGGTGATTGGGTGATTGTCTGGTGATTGAATTGGGCCGTTTAATGATTGCCAACCCAATCACTCAATCCTCAATCACCAATCGCAACAATCACCCAATCACCCGATCACCAGATCTCAGAAGGCCAGCATGTGCGTGTATTTCACGATGAGCCCGCGCCCGGCGTTGACCGGCGTCGGCTGCATCCGTCAGCTGCTGCTCGTTGTAGACGACGAACAGATCGCTCAGCGGACGGTGGATCAGATCGAAGCGGACGTTCGCGCTGAACTGCTTCAGGTCGGTGTTGTACTGCAGCAGCGTGTCGAGGAACGTTCGCGTGTTGAACGCGTAGCCGATGCGTGACGTCACCAGGTTGGTCACGAAGTCGTGCATCGGCAGCGGCAGCGTGATGTCGTTGCGCTGCAGCGCGATGTCGAACGTCAGGTGATACGACGGCCGGTAGACGACGCCCGACCTTCGATCGACTTCTGCGTGCCGTTCCAGAACCCGCCCGTGGTGATCAGCGCCGATCCCGACACCTTCCGGCTGTGGTTCGTCTCGAGCTCGAGCGGCGTACTCGTTCCAGCCATAGCTGCCGGGCGCGAACGACTGATCCGGCCGGACCTTGAACGGCGCCACGATCCGCTCGAAGCGCGGGTTCCACTGCAGCTCGAGGTAGCCGCCGCGTCTCGAAGAACCACGCCATCGCCACGTGATTGGTGTGCGACACCTTCGCGTTCGACTGGTCCGTGTAGATGTTGTAGCGCGTGTGCGGATGCAGCTCGCGGATCCCGAACTTCCGCCACCACTCGGGCCGGAAGCGGATGCCGAAGTCGACGAAGTGCTTGCGGATGCCGCTGCCGCTTGATGAACCCGATGTCGTCGCGGAAAGTTGTCGCCGACGCTGAGCAGCGAGTACTGCGTGTGCAGGAAGTTGTCGTTCCAGACGACCGAGCCCTTGCCGGACATCTCGCCGCCGTCGACGCCGGGCGTGAACGACCGCGCGAGAAAGCCGTTGATGCTGAGCGCCTTGCATGAAGCGGAAGTTGGCGTCGACGCCGGCGACCTCGTTGCGATCGCGTCGACGACGCCGGTCGACTGCCGCGACAGGAAGATCGCGCCGACGTCCGAGTTGCGCAGAATGTCGCGCCGGCCGCGCAGCACGGTGTAGTTGTCGCCGTCGCGCGCCCTCCGTGCTGTGTCTGAATCGTCATCAGCGCCGACGCCGGTGCGCGCCGACCCGTCCGGTCAGCCGCCCGCCGGCGGCAATCGGGATCTCCTCGCCGGCGTCGGTCAGCCCGATCCGCCGCGAGAAGAACAGCAGCATCTCCTCTTCGGGCGGCGCGAACCGCGCGTTGCCGAGCCGCGATTCGCGCGGGATGTCGCCGAAGTAGAACATGCCGGAGTTCTCGAGAAAGAACTCGCGCTTCTCCGGGAAGAACAGGCTGAACTGCGTCAGGTTCACCTGCTGCTCGTCGGCCTCGGCCTGCGCGAAGTCGGGCTTGACGGTGACGTCGAGCGTCAGCGACGGCGTGACGCCGTACTTGACGTCGAGGCCCGACGTGCGACGTCGTGTCGAACTCGCCGCCGCCGACCGCGCGCGTCGAGTCGGCCGCCGACCCACGGCTTGATGCGCAGGTTGCGTCCCTGGCTGGCGTCGGGCAGTCCGGTCAGCGTGCCGGCCAGGCCGGCGCGATACAGGTTGTAGACGCGCGGCACCGGCGACCAGTAGTCGACCTCGTTCTTGCGGCGGATGCGGCGGCTGAAATTCACGCCCCAGATGCGCCCGGCGCCGCGCTCGAAGCGCAGCGTCTTGAACGGAATCCGCATCTCCGCGGACCAGCCGTCGGCGTCGCGCCTGCGTCGCCACCGTCCACACGGCGTCCCAGCTGGTGTTGACGTCGCGCCCTTCGTTGGCGATCTGCGTGTCGGACTTCGCGCCGACCGGCGTTGGTGGCGAACACGAAGCCGTTGCGGCGATCGGCGAACGTGTCGAGCATGCACCTCGAAGCGTGTCCTGCTCGCCGGGCGTGAAGTCCTTGCGGATGTCGTTGACGATCAGCGCCGACGGCGTCGCGTCGTCGCAGCGGACGACGCCGATGTAGAGCGCGTCGCGATCGAAGGCGAGGCGCACCGTCGGTGCGCTCGGTCGCGGGCTGCGCCTTCGTGCGGCTCGGCCTGGACGAAGTCGGTCGCGGGCGTCGCGCGGCGCCACGACCTCCTCGTCGAGCGCGCCGTCGAGCGTGATGGGTGTCCGTGGTCAACCACCGTCACGACGCGGAGTCGGCAGGTGCGGCATCGACGGTCCCTGCTGAAGCCGCATCCCACCAGTAGCACGAGGGGAAGCGCGCGCATGCGCGGAATTTGTCGAGCGCAATAAAAACAAAAGCCCCCGCCAACGAACGACGGCTTTACAGGAGTTCAAGATCAGGAGTCTAATGCGCTTCTTGGAAAAAAGAATTTGATCTCCTGACCTCTTGTTCAATCCCGTCGCGAGCGTGCGGGCTCAACTCTTCCACGCGCGCGCCTACACCCGCCACGGGCGAAGAAGCCATCGCCGATTGTCGACGGGGCGCGCTGAAGGGATGTGCGGGCGCCAATGACCTTGCTGCGCGCGCCTCTGCGCGATCCAGCGCCGTAGCGCCGTGCCAACCAACCCAGTTCCGAGGAGCACCAGCGTTGCCGGTTTTGCACAGCGCTGACCGAAACCGTGGTCGCGATCGGTAGCAATACGTAACCCTGAACGAGCTACGCTT
>ERZ1370068.3816-contig-2917_pt1 | contig 45481 bp, 54 predicted proteins | sample MGYA00561227_ERZ1370068 | MGnify/ENA primary metagenome ERZ1370068 (study PRJEB38410, sample SAMEA6850437) | metagenome | study: Metagenomic assessment of the ecological functions of the soil: analysis of the soil microbiota associated with the... | reverse complement strand
CAGTTACGTATTGCTAAGCCGTAGATGCCGGCGATGATGCCAGCGCCGCCATCACGATGATGTCGGCGATCACGATGGCCCACCCGGTGAGCCATCCCGCGTGCGTGCCGAACGCCTTCGCCACCCAGTGAAGCTGGTGCCGCAGTCCGCCTTGTCTCGGTTCAGAGCTTTGTAGGCGAACGAGGATGAACAGCATCGGCACGAATGCGACCAACATGATGAGCGGAGCCTTTGTGCCGACCTCGGCCGAAACGCCGCCGAGCGTGGCGCTGTTGTAGCCAGGAGCCGTCGACGCGACGCCGATAACGATGCTGGAGAGCAGAGCCGATCGCGCTCGAGCTTCAAGCCTTTGTTTCTGGCGGGTGCTGAGGCGGCAGGCGGCGCGGGGAGCCGTGGTTGCCATGTGATGCCATCCTCCTAGACGGCTCGTCGGGACAGCGGATGGCGAAGCGCCATCTGTACTGCGTTTATCGCAGGTCAAGCTGCCGTTGACAAAGGTTTCCGTAGCAGTAGGCTCCTCGACAACAAGGTTTCAGTACTCGCGGGTGCCCGGATGCGGATCCTCTCGCTGGCGCGGGCGGCGCGTCGGCTGCCGCTGGGGATCGCAGGCCCGACGGGACTTTTCGACGCGATAGTCGTGGCCGACTACGACCCGCCCGGCGCAGCGCGCCCGTCGCCGTCGGGCGATTCCCGCTTCCTGGCCACCTAGGTGACGCGTCGTCCGCCGACGCGATCGCCGCTATATGTCGAAGCACCGCATAACCCACGTGGTCAACGCCGTCGATCCACGTTTCGTCATGCCGATCTTCGACGGCGCGTTCGCCGGCCGGGGCCGACTACCTCGACATGGCGATGTCGCTGTCGCGACCGCATCCGCAGACGGCCGTACGAGCAGACCGGCGTGAAGCTCGGCGACGAGCAGTTCGCCGTCGCCGACACAGTGGGAGGCCGCGCGGCCGGCTCGCCCTCGTCGGGATCGGCGTCGAGCCGGGCTCTCCGACGTGTCTCGCCCGGTACGCCGCCGACCACTCTGTTCTCCGAGATCGACGAGCTCGGCGTCCGCGACGGCGCGAACCTGGTCGTGCGACGGCTACGACTTCGCGCCGTCGTTCTCGATCTGGACCACGATCGAGGAGTGCCTCAACCCGCCGGTGGTCTGGGAGGCAGGACGCGTGGCTGGTTCACGCACCGAGCCCTTCTCCGAGCCGGAGGTCTTCGACTTCCCGAGGGCATCGGCCCGGTCGAGTGCGTGAACGTGGAGCACGAGGAGGTGCTGCTGATGCCGCGCTGGGTCGACGTGCAAGCGCGCGACGTTCAAGTACGGCCTGGGCGACGAGTTCATCGACGTGCTCCAAGACGCTGCACAAGCTCGGCCTCGACCGCACCGATCCGGTGCGACGTCCGCGGTGCCCAGGTCGCTCCGCGTGACGTGGTCGCGGCCTGCCTGCCCGACCCGGCCACGGCCTCGGCGACCGGATGCGCGGCAAGACCTGCGCCGGGACTGTGGGTGCACGGGCACCGGCACGGACGGCGAACCCGCGGCGACGTACACTCTACCACGTCGTCGACAACGACTGGTCGATGGCTGAGTACGGTGCACCAGTGCGTGGTCTGGCAGACCGCGATCAACCCCGTGGTCGCCTTGGAACTGCTCGCGGCCGGGACCTGGTCCGGCGCGCGGAGTGCTGGGCCCGGAGGCGTTCGACTGCCGCTACCGTTCCTCGACCAAGCTGACTGAGTACGGCTCTCCGTGGGGCCAGCGAGAAATGATCTAGTCTGTGTTCATGGCTGGCATCGGCCCGATGTACGGTCCGACCTCTCACGTTTCTCGGCGCGTGCCCCGCTGCGATCTGGGCGATGTCGACTCCTACGCCGGAGCCGACGTCGTCATCATCGGAGCGCCGCTCGGATGGCGTGCACCGCACCGGCCCGGCACCCGCTTCGGGGCCGAGCGCGAGTGCGGCAAGGCGTGCTACCCTCCTGCAGGACGTGACTCCCGGCCGTCGCTGGGCCCTGCGGGTCGACGCGCTGCAGGATCTGCGCGGGTTCTCGACGCAGGCGACGTTGAGATGCACTCCGGCTATCTGGAGCGCTCGCTCGCTGCCCTGAGGAGTGCGGTCGCCGCGGTCGTGCCACGGCCGGTGCCATCCCGGTGATTCTCGGGGGTGACCATTCGATCGCCCTTCCGGACGTGACCGGTGGCGCGAGTTTGTCTACGGTCGGGTGTCCCTGGTCCACTTCTGATGCGCACGCCGACACCGGAGACATGACTCATGGCTCGCTCTACGGTCACTGGATTGGCCGATGCGGCGACTCATCGAGTCGGGCGCCGTCCGCGGGGACCGCTTCCTCCAAATTGGACTGCGTGGATACTTAGCGGAACCGCCACATTGACTGGATGGCCGGAGAGCGCATGCGGTCGTACGAGATGAGCGAGATCGTGCGCCCGCGGCCTCGATCCGTGCCTCACCGAGGCCTTCGCCATCGCCACCGATGGGTGCGAGGGGTCTTCCCATCGGTCGACGTGGATGTCGTCGACCTGGGATGGCTCCCGGCACCGGCACACCAGAACCGGGTGGATCACCGCCCGGCAGCTGCTGACGCGGTTCGGCGGTGCGCGTATGAGCCCTGGTCGTCGGGCTCGACGTGGTCGAGGTCTCACCGCCGTATGACCATGCCGAGGTGACCGCGTACCCGGCAACCGGGTTGTCCTGAGGCACTCTCCGGGATCGCCTGTCGCCGGCTCGACGAAGCAGCGGAGCGGTGTGGGATCCCGCCGCGCCGCTCCTGGGCGATCGGCAGCGGCAGGAGGAGCCGACGCCGACTAGAGGCGGCCACCCGCGGCGGAGTCGGTGGAGAGCCGCTGGGCGATAGATCGGGACGACCGACAGCGACGATCAGGACCGCCGCGACCACGTTGATCGACCGGAGCCTGGTTGGGCCGGAACAGGTTCTGAAGATCCAGATCGGCAGCGTCCGGATGTCCGGGTCCGGCGGTGAACGTCGGTGACGATGATCTCGTCGAAGGACGAGCGCGAAGGCGAGCAGCGCCGCCGGCGAACAGCGCCGACCGGATGAGCGGGAAGGTGACGTAGCCGGAACGTCTGCCAGGCATGTGGCGCTCGAGGTCGGCGCTCGCCTCCTCGAAGTTCCCGCCCAGCGTCGTAGCCGGGCCAGCACAGTTGTTGTAGACGATGCACGACGCAGAACGTCGCGTGGCCCGACGATGACCCAGAACAGGCCCTTCGACCCCGAGCGGTTGATCACCGGCTGGTACGCGCTGTCCAGCGCGATGCCGGTGACGATGCCGGGCAGCGCGATCGGCAGCACGATGAGCAGAGCGAGATCGCGTCGCCGGCCGAAGAACCGGTACCGCTCCACCGCGAACGACGACCATCGATGCCGAGCACCAGAGCGCGATCGCGGTGCGCGCCGAGCCCGGCCTTGACGCGAGGTCAACAGCGCATCGCGCGCGCCCTGGTTGTCCCAGGCCCGGCGCCCACCACTCCAGCGTCCAGCTCGGTCGGCGGCCAGGCGAAGGTGCGGTCGGCGTTGAACGAGTTCGATCAGCACGATGCCAGCGGCACATAGATGACGGCCAGGCCCACCACCATGGCGAGGCGCAACAGCGCACGCGCCACGCGGCGACGGGGTGCGTGTTCACAGGCTGGTCCAGCGCTCCGGTGCGCCGGATGGCCAGCGAGGTAGCCGACCATGATGACGACCGGGATGGTCGCGAGCGCGGCCGCGAACGGCAGGTTGTTGCCGACGCCGATGTTCGCGTAGACGACGTTGCCGATGAGCTGGGTCCTGCCGCCGACGATCTGCACGGCGATGTAGTCGCCGAGCGTCAGCGAGAAGGTGAAGATCGAGCCGGCCACGATCGACGGGCACGATCATCGGCAGGACCACCGAGCGCAGCGTACGCGCCGACGCGCGCCGCCGAGGTCGGCGCGACGCCTCGAGCAGCGAGTCCGGCAGCCGCTCGAGCCCGGCGTAGATCGGCAGGATCATGTACGGCAGCCACAGGTAGGCCAGCACGATGACGGTGGCCGTGCAGGCCGTAGCCCGGGTCGTGCAGGCCCGACCGGCTCGAGCAGCCAGTCGACCGGCCCGCCGTTGGCCGAGCATGACCGCGCCAGGCGTACGCCTTGACCAGGTAGCTCGCCCACAGCGGTGTCAGGATCGCGACGACCAGCAGTCGCCGGGCCCGCGGCGAGGCGACCTTGGCCATGAAGAAGCGCCATCGGGAGCGCGATCAGCACGTCGATGACGGTCACCAGCCGCCGCGACGCCGATGACGCTGCGCAGGGCGACGTGCGGTAGACCGGCTCGGTGGACGAGCGTCTGAAGTTGTCCAGCGTCAGGCACGCTCGACCAGCTCGCCGGTGAAGCTGTTGATCGTCCAGAAGCGACGACGAGCGAGCAGCACGGCGAGCGAGCCGAGGTAGGCGACCACGAGCCAGAGCCATCGGCGCCGAGCAGCAGCGCGCCAGCCGCACGCCGGCGTGGCGGTGCAGCCACGACGCGAGCTGGCGCAGCGGCCTGCCGGACGCGCCGGCAGGCGGCCGGGGCCATGTCGCGTCTGGGGACGGTAGTCAGCCCTTGATCTCCGTCCAGGCCTGCGTCCAGGCCGCGTAGTCCTTGCAGGTGACGTTCGTCGCGGCCGTCCAGGCACTGGTTGCGATCGGCGTGGTCCAGTACCAGATCTGGCTCGAAGTACGCCTCGTCGTCGGCGTGGAAGGTCGTGCAGTGGTCGGTCTGTCGGCCGTCTCGGCGCAGGCGAGCTTGTTCGACGGCGCCTCGCCGAACCACTCGGCCACCTGCGGCGTTCGCCTTCGGGGAGACGATGTAGTTCATCCACATGTAGGCGCAGTTCGGGTGCTTGGCCTTCGACGAGATCATCCAGGTGTCCGACCAGCCGGTCGCGCCCTCGGTCGGCAGGATCGCCTCGACCGGGCGTGCCGTCGGCCTGGGCCAGGTTCGCGATGACCTGCCAGGTGGTGCCGAGCACCGAGTCGCCGGACTTGAACGCCTGGACTCCTTCTGGTGTAGTCCGACCAGTACTCGCCGATGATCGCGTTCTGCTCGCTTGAGCAGGTCGACGGCGGCCAGTGAACTGGTTGTCGTCCAGCGCGTACGGGTTCTTGATGTCCAGGTCGGGCTTGGTCGTTCATGAGGTAGAGCGCGCGCGTCGGCGATGTAGATCGGGCGAGTCGTACGCGGTGATCTTGCCCTTGTACGGGCGAGCTCGGGTCGAAGACGACGCCCCACGAGTCGGGTGCGGGCTTGACCACGTCGGTGCGGTACATCAGCAGGTTCGCGCCCGCGGCCGTGCGGGATGCCGTAGGCGACGCCGTTCGACCGAGTTCCACTGCTGTCAACTTGAGGCACGTCGAAGACGTCGCTTGTAGTTCGGGCACCAGGTCGGTGTTGACCGGCGCGACGTCACCGCCGTGCGATCAGCCGCAGCGAGGCGTCGCCTGAGCGCCGAGACCACGTCGTAGTCGCCCGACTTCATGAGCGTGACCATCTCGTCCGACGTGTGCACCGATCTTGTTGTTGCACCTGGCAGCCGGTGGTCTTCTCGAAGCCGGTGACCCAGTCGACGGCTCGGGTCGTTCGAGCCGTCCTCGACGTAACCGGCCCAGGAGACGATGTTGACCGTGCCCTCGCCCGCCCCGAGCGACGAGAGCTTGGCGATGTCGGGGGCGCGATGCCGCCCGGTCCGGTGCCGGTGCCAGGGCCGCTGCTGCAGCCCGCCAGTGCCAGCAGGCCCGCGGCGGCAATCGCCGCCGGCCACGTCGGCTCCGTCTCATACGCATGCACTCCTTCGGCGTTCCTGGTGGGCGGCGATCCGCCCGTCGGTTGGGAACCTGACTCGAGACGGGCGATGGCGACCACATGCTCCGGCCGCCAACTCAGACACACCGTCTCGTCGCGCAACCGCGCGACGTCGGCCGACGATGTCTGCTGGTTCTGCTGCACGACGATCATGGCGCGTGCCACCGGCCTCGAGGGTCGACCACGATGCGCGTCGTCGGGCCGGCGTAGACCACCTCGGCGACACCCGCCCGATCGCGGAAACGATGTCGCTGCCTTCAACCGGCCGCCCGTCAGTGGAGAGTTGGATCTTCTCCGGTCGGACTGAGAATGTGCCGGCTGCGGCCGAGGATCGCCGAGTCGGCCTCACCGCTGAGTAGGTTGGAGGTGCCGACGAAGCCGGCCACGAACGCGGTCGCCGGTCGCTCGTAGACATCCGCCGGCGGACCGACCTGTTCGATGCCGGCCGCTGGTTGAACACCGCGATCCGGTCGCTCATCGTGAGCGCCTCTTCCTGGTCGTGGGTCACGAAGACGAACGTGATCCCGACCTCGCGCTGGATCGCGCTTCAGCTCGACCTGCATCTCCTCGCGCAGCTTGAGGTCGAGCGCGCCGAGCGGTTCGTCGAGCAGGAGGACCCGCGGCCGGTTGACGAGTGCCCGCGCGAGCGCGACCCGCTGGCGCTGGCCACCCGAGAGCTGCGCTGGGCTTGCGGTCGCCGAAGCCGTCGCAGGCGGACGGTGTGCGAGCGCCTCGTCGGCCCGCGTCCGGCGCTCGGCCTTGGGCACCTTGCTTGCACCCGCAGGCCGTACTCGACGTTCTGCTGCGACGGTCATGTGCGGAAAGAGCGCGTAGTCCTGGAACACGGTGTTGACGTCGCGGTCGAACGGCGGGCTGGCGGTGACGTCCGTGCCGCCGAGCAGGATCGCGCCCGCGGTCGGCTGCTCGAAGCCGGCGATCATGCGCAGCACGGTCGTCTTGCCGGAGCCCGACGGGCCGAGCATGGAGAAGAACTTCACCGTCGGCGATGTCGAGGTCGATGCCGGCCACCGCCTCGATCGCGCCAAACGACTTTGCGCAGTCCGGACAGCCGGATTGCGGGCGCGTCCGACACGGATGCCTCCACGGAAATCGCTGCCTTAGTGGGGAGCCCTTCGATCCCTGAGCCGCAGGATAGCGTCGCAACGGATCCTGTGGTCATGTGCGAAGGCTGTTACGGTTCCGTAATGCGGCAATCGTGACGTTCTACAGCGGTCCGGACACGTCGCCGGGGACGCCCGGCGGCCGCGTAGTGGCGCGATGGGTCAGCCGGCGACGGTTTCACCAACGCCGACCGTGGGTCGGCGAGGACGGACACCGCATGCGATGATGACGGCCGCCGCCAGGTGCCTCCTACTGTGGACAGTCCGAGTGAACCTCAGGCCAACGCCTCCGTCAGATGTCAAGTCCACGGTGGAGGGTATCGTCGTCGATCACCAGCGGTGGCAGGAACCGCAGCACATTGCCGTAGGTGCCGCAGGTGAGCACGAGCAGGCCGGCGGCGTGGCAGGCCTGGGCGATGGCCTGCGCCGCGGCCGCGTCGGTGTCGGCCCATCCGGCCCGTCTGGCTGCGACGGGCTCGACGAGTTCGATGGCGATCATGGCGCCGCGGCCGCGTACGCTCGCCGATCTCGTTGATGGGCCTTGGCCAGTTCTGTCAGCCGCGGCAGCATCACCGACTCGATGCCGTCGAGCCGCGCGGCGCAGAGATCCAGCTCGCGCATCGTCTCGATCGCGGCGAGACGCCGCGGCGCAAGCCACCGGGTTGCCGCCGTACGTGCCGCCGAGGCCGCCCGTGTGGACGGCGTCCATGATCTCGGCCCGGCCGGTGACGCCGGCCAGCGGCAGCCCGCCGGCGATGCCCTTGGCCGTGGTGATCAGGTCGGGCACGACCGACTCGTGCTCGCTGGCGAACCAGTCACCGGTGCGGCAGAAGCCGGTCTGGACCTCGTCGGCGATGAAGAGCGCACCGTGCGTCGCGTGCACCAGCGCCGACAGCGCCGGCAGGAAGCCGGGCGCCGGCACGACGAAGCCGCCCTCGCCCTGGATCGGCTCGATCACAGCGGCGGCGACGTTCTCCGCACCGACCTGCTTCTCCACCAGGTCCAGCGCCCGGGCGGCGGCTGCCGCGCCGGTCGAGGCCGCCGTCGCGCAGCGGGTAGGACATGGGCATCCGGTAGATCTCGCCGGCGAACGGGCCGAACCGGTGCTTGTACGGCATGTTCTTCGCGGTCAGCGCCATGGTGAGGTTGGTTCGGCCGTGGTAGGCGTGGTCGAACACGACCACGGCGGCGCGACCGGTCGGTGCGCCGGGCGATCTTCACCGCGTTCTCGACCGCCTCGGCGCCCGGAGTTGAACAGGGCCGACGCGCTTGTCGTGATCGCCCGGCGTCAGCGCGTTGAGCTGCTCGCAGACGGCCACATAGGACTCGTACGGGGTGATCATGAAGCAGGTGTGGGTGAACCGCTCGACCTGTTCCTGTACCGCCTCGACCACCCGTGGCGCGGCGTTGCCGACACTGGTGACCGCGATGCCGGAACCGAAGTCGATCCACTCGCGACCGTCCACATCGGTCAGCAGCGCCGCCTGAAGCATGGTCCACATAGGACGACAGCATGCTGCCGACACCGCTGCGCCACGGCGGCGGCCCGGCGCTTGCGCAGATCCTCCGATGAAGTCACTTCACTCACCGCCCCCGAGGTAGTGCATGACGTGCTTGATCCTGGTGTAGTCCTCCAGGCCGTACATGGACAGGTCCTTGCCGTAGCCGGAGTGCTTGAAGCCGCCGTGCGGCATCTCGGCGACCAGCGGGATGTGGGTGTTGACCCAGACGCAGCCGAAGTCGAGGCGCCGGGAGACCCGCATGGCCCGGCCGTGGTCGCGGGTCCACACCGACGAGGCCAGGCCGTACTCGACGCCGTTGGCCCAGGCCACGGCCTCGGCCTCGTCGGTGAACCGCTGCACGGTGATGACCGGGCCGAAGACCTCGTCCTGGATGATCTCGTCGTCCTGGCGCAGGCCGGCCACAACGGTGGGGGCGTAGAAGTAGCCGCGGTCACCGACCCGCGCAGCCGCCGCGTGCGAAGGGCGGCGTGGTCGGGCAGGCGGCCGATGAAGCCGCTCACCCGGGTGAGTTGGTTGGCGCTGTTCAGCGGCCCGTACGCCGCGTCCGGTCGCTCGGGGCCGCCGGTCCGGTCGCCCGGGCCTGCTCGGTCAGCGCCGCGACGAAGTCGTCGTGGATGCCGCGGCCGGCGAGCACCCGGGTCGCCGCGGTGCAGTCCTGGCCGGCGTTGAAGTAGCCGGCCATGGCGATGGCCTCGCGCGGCCGACTCGACGTCGGCGTCGTCGAAGACGACGACGGGCGCCTTGCCGCCGAGCTCGAGGTGGGTCCGCTTGAGGTCGATGGCGGCCGCGCGCGGCGACCTCGCGCGCCCGCCCGAGTCGACCCGGTGATGGAGACGAGCCGGGGCGTGGGATGGGCGATCAGGTGCCGGCCGGTGTCCCGGTCACCGCAGACCACGTTGAGCACGCCGGGCGGCAGGAACTCGGCCGCGATCTCGGCCAGCAGCAGGGTAGAGACGGGCGTGGTGTCGGACGGCTTGAGCACCACGGTGTTGCCCGCGGCGAGAGCCGGGGCGAACTTCCAGACCGCCATCATCATCGGGTAGTTCCACGGCGTCACCTGGGCACATACACCGATCGGTTCCCGCCGTACGTACGACGTGTGCCCGGACATGTACTCGCCGGCCGATCGTCCTTCGAGGACCCTCGCGGCCCCGGCGAAGAACCGGATCTGGTCGACCATCGGCGGCAATTCCTCGCTGGCGGTGAGGCCGCGCGGCTTACCCGTGTTGCGACACTCGGCGTCGAGCAGCTCGTCGGCGCGCGCCTCGACCGCGTCGGCGATGCGCAACAGGGCCCGCTGCCGCTCCGACGGCGTCGCGTCCCGCCAGCCTCGGGAACGCCGTCGCCGCCGCGCGCCATGGCTTGGTCGACGTCGCTCGGGCCCGAAACCGGAGCCGTGGCAAACACTTCGCCCGTGGCTGGGTCGATCAGATCGGCGTACCCGCCGTTCGCCGGCTTTCGAGATAGGCGCCGGCCACGAAGTTTCGCAGGACCTGCTTGTCTGTCATGTGCCCCTCCTGCTGCGCGATTGCCGAAACCGACACCCACCAGCATCTTCGCCACTGTTTCCGTCGCGCGGACAAGACGCCTGGCGACTGTTTCCGCGCAAACCGCACGCGACGCGGACGGAGCGGCGCGAAGCGTCCGCCTCGCCACGCCTAGCCAACGCCTGGCGCAGTGGTGGTGTCTCAACGTCCAGGCGGGCCGACGGGATGGCGTTGACGAACCGGATGTTGCTGGCCGTGGGTTCGCCTGAAGTCCCTTGTGGAGGCGACTGGCGTCAGGTCGTGACGGGTGCGGCGAGCAATTGAGTCACATATTTGGCGGTGTCCCGCCAACCGGTCACAGCCACGCACGCCACTCCGATCGCCTTGACCGGGTAGTCGTTTCCGCCCTCGTCGAGCCGGTCGCCGACGAACAGGGTCGTCCTCGACCGTGAGATCGAGTGCCTGCAGCAGCTTGCGGATGCCGTACGCCTTGTCGATGCCCTTCCGGGTGATATCGACAGAGGTCGACCCACCACTCCGGATCTCGAGATCTGGGAGTCTGGTGGCGGCGTACTGACACAAAGCTCGGCGCTTGGAGCCGTCCGGGTCCCAGCGGTACTTCTCGTCCGGGGGAGCCGCCTGACCGGAGCGCGGAGAACGCGATCTGGCTGCCGCGGTCCTCGATGATGTCTCCCCACGGCTCGGGTTCCCAGAGGCCGAGGCTCTTCGCGCCCCGCTGTCAGTACGGCCACGATCTCATGCCGCTGATCCTCCGAAAGGTCCCTCGGCATAGACCAGGGACCAGTCGCCGTCGCCCCACCGGTAGTACCGGCGTGCCGCACGTCGGCATCAGGTGAAGCCGCGGTCGTAGATTCAACGGTATCGATAGATGGCGGAGCACCTGCGTCTCGAACTGCTCGAACCGTCCGCCGGAGATGATGCACACATCGATCTCGCCGAGCAGCCGGACGAGCAGGTCAGCCATCTCGTCGTCGATCCGAGACTTCGACACGGCCAGGGTGTCGTCGAGGTCGAACGCGATCACCCGGTAGCCCATGGCCCCGATGTTGCTAGTGCCCGACGCGCTGACGACTCTGCCCTCCCGCCTCGCCGAAACCGGCCTCCGCCCGGAAGGCGAAGTCTATACAGGGCTCGTTACGAGGGGCGCGACGCACTCGGACGATCCGTACATAATGGCGAAAGGCGCGACGAGCTGTCCGGCTAGGAGTGCAAAGCGTTCGCGACGATGCGGGTTGCGTCCTCCTGGATGCGCTTCAGATGCTCTGGGCCTTGGAACGACTCCGCGTAGATCTTGTAAACGTCCTCGGTGCCCGACGGGCGAGCGGCGAACCAGCCGGAGGCCGAGGAGATCTTTACGCCTCCGATCGAGGCGCCGTTGCCCGGGGCTTCGGTGATGGCGGCGATAATCGGCTCGCCCGCGAGCTTGGTGGCCGAGATGCCCCTTCGGCGAGAGGCTGTGGCCAGGATCGCCTTCTCTTCCCAGGTTGCGGGGGCATCGACCCGGGCGAAGACGGGGTCCCAGTGTCGCGCGGTCAGATCCCGGTACAACTCGCTGGGTGACTTGCCGGACACCGCGATCATCTCCGCGGCGAGCAGGTTCAACAGGATGCCGTCCTTGTCGGTCGTCCGGGCCACGCCGTTTCGGCGCAGGAAGGAGGCCCCGGCGCTTTCCTCGCCGGCGAAGCCGAGCGCTCCCGCCTCGAGCCCGGGGACGAACCACTTGAATCCGACCGGCAACTCTTCTAGCCGCCGACCGAGATCGGCCGCGATCATGTCGATCATGGATGATGACACGACGGTCTTACCGACCGCGGCGCCGTCCGACCAGTCAGGCCGGTGCCGGAACAGATACTCGATGGCCACGGACAGATATTGATTCGGGCTCATCAGGCCGGCATCTGACGTCACGATCCCGTGGCGATCGGAATCCGGCGTCATTTCCCACCGCGACGTCATAGTCGGAACGCGCCCGGATCAGGGAGGACATCGCGTAAGGGGAAGAGCAGTCCATGCCGGATCTTGCCGTCCCAGTCGAGGGGCATGAACCGCCAGGTCGGGTCGACGTCGGGATTGAGAACCGTGAGATTGAGGCCGTACCGCGAAGCGATCTCGCCCCAGTAGGCCACGCTCGCACCGCCCAGTGGATCCGCGCCGATCCGCACGCCAGAGGCCCGGATCGCGTCAATGTCCAAGACGTTGGGCAGGTCGGTCACGTACCGATCGAGGTAGTCGTAGTGCTGGGTCGTCTCGGCGGCGTAGGCCTTCTCGGCCGTCACCCGCCGGACGCCCTTCAGGCCGTTCTCGAGCAGCTCGTTGGCGATGATCTCGATCCGACGGGTGACATCGGTGCCCGCCGGACCACCGTCCGGTGGGTTGTACCTGTAGCCGCCGTCGCTCGGAGGATTGTGTGACGGTGTCAGGTAGCCACGCCATCGGCCAAAGCATCAGGCCGGGCGGCGTTGTGAGTCAGGATCGCCCGGCTCATCGCCGGGGTTGGCGTATAGCCCGACCGGCTGTCGACCAACACGATGAGTCCGTTGCCGGCGAAAACCTCCAGCGCCGTCGTCATCGCCGGTTCGGAGAGCGCGTGGGTGTCCTTTCCGAGGAAGAGCGGGCCGGTGATGCCTTGTTCCACGCGGAAGACGCAGATCGCCTGCGAGGCGGCCGCGATGTGGTCCTCATTGAAGCTGTGGGTGTAGCTCGACCCGCGGTGCCCGGACGTGCCGAACATGATGCGCTGCTCGGGTGTGGATCGCGTCGGGGTGGCGCACGTAGTAGCCCCGACCAGCTTCGGCACGTCTACAAGATCTTCCGGAAGCGGGAGCGTTCCGGCGCGGGGATGTATCCGCGTCGATTCGATCCGGTCACCATCGCCTCCTGTTGCCGCGGCTCAAAGGGGATCGCGCTAGTCAGATTACGCGCTGGCCGCGGCCCGCCGGACCGCAACAGGTATGTGAGGTCGGTCGCGGCGGACGCTGACCATCTTCCTAGGCCATTTCCATGAGTTCGGGGTCCTTCGACCTCTCGAAATGCCCCGGAAGATCTCCTCCGGACTGCTGGATCGTCAGCCGCCGCGTCCCGGACCGACCGCGACGAGGTAACCGACCGACGGTCGTGGGCGCCCGCAAGCTGCGGGGGCCGGCGCCGCAGCGCCGAGCCACGCGCTGGAGGTGAACCGGTGTCCTTGGACACGCAGTTGCTGGAGATCCTGGCCTGTCCCGACACACACCACGCGCCGCTTCGGTACGACGAGACCGCGCAGACATTGACGTGCACCGCCTGTGGCCGGGTCTTCCCGATCCGGGACGGCATTCCGGTCCTGCCACTCGATGAGGCCACGGCGCCGGTCGAAGGGGAGCGACCGCGCCGGCCGAATCGGAGCGGAGCCAGTGATGATGCCGCCCGACGAACGGGCCGGAGTTCTGGGACACCGTCGTGTCGAGGAAGCCCTGCTCAACGACCCGAGCCGCCTGCTCGCCGCCGATCCGTCCGGGATGCTGCGCGCGCTGGCGTCGGCGGGGGCGCAGGTACGTGAGTCCGCCGCCCTGGCGGCCGAGGCGAACCTGACGGCGCTGGCCGATGGGGGCCGGCCGCCAGGGCGGTCGTCGTGGCCGGCGTCGGCACCGCCGCCCGCACCGGCGATCTGCTCGAGACCGTGGCCGGGCCGCGCGTCCCCGGTGCCGGTCGTTGGGCACCGCAGTGCGGGCATACCCGGTTGGGTCGGCGCGGCGGACGCAGTGATCGCGGTCTCCGCGTCGGGCCGGAGCCCCGAGGCTCTCGCGGCGGCCGATGCAGCAGGTCGTCGCGGCGCCCGTCTCGTCGCGATCGGGCCGCCGGACTCGGAACTGCAGGCGCTTGCCGAGCGCGCCCGGGCGCCGTTCGTCCCAGTACCACGACGGGCCCCGGCCCGGGCGAGCCTGTGGGCGCTCACGGTGCCGGTACTGCTGGCCGCCCGTACGCTCGGGCTGGTCCGCATCGCCGAGGCGGACTTCGCGGAGACGGCCACCCGCCTCGATGAGGATGCCGAGCGCTGCCGCCCCGGCGCCGACTCGTTCGTCAACCCGGCCAAGGCGCTCGCCCTCGACCTCGCCAACTCGATCCCGATCGTCGTCGGGGCTCGTCGCCCTTGGCTACCGTGGCGGCTCGACGAGTGGGGGACATGCTCTCGGCCAACGCGCGCTACCCGGTCGTGGCCGGCTCGCTCGAGTGAGGCGGGTCGCGGTCGGGTGGGTCTGGTCGACGGCATCTACGGCGGCCTGGTCGAGTCGGAGCGCGACATCTTCGCCGATCCGCGCGACGAACCAGAGCCAACCCGGCTGCGGCTGCTCGTGCTCGCGCGACGGCGGGCTCGCCGACGAGGAACGCCGGGGCGGGCGAACCGTCCGTGGTGGAGGAACGCCGCGCGGACGCCGTAGTGGAGCTCGCCGCCCGCCGCGGTGTCCGATGTGGAGTGATTCAGGCCGAGGGTGGCTCGCCGTTGGAACGGCTCGCCTCACTCATTGCCGTGCCGGACTTCGCATCGGTGTACCTTGCGCTCGCGCACGGACTGGACCCGGACCGCCGTTCCCGCGGTCGGACGAGATGAAGGAGTTCACACGTCGATGAGCGAGCGAAGCGAGCACGCGAGCGAAGCTTGCGAGCGAGCCATCCAGCCGAGCAGAAGGCACAGTGCGTTTGGAGCCTCGCGCCCGCCCGCAGCGAAGCGAGACGGGCGTGAGCGCAGCCAGTGGTACTCGGGCGATCATCGCGGCGCTGGCCGCCAACCTTGGCATCGCGGCGACCAAGTTCGTCGCCTTCGCGCTGACCGGCTCTTCGCTCGATGCTGGCCGAGTCGATCCACTCGGTGGCCGACTCCGGTAACCAGGCGCTGCTGTTGGTCGGCGGCAAGCGGTCCCGCCGTGAGGCGACGCCGGAGCATCCGTTCGGCTTCGGCCGGGAGCGCTACATCTACGCGTTCATCGTTTCGATCGTGCTGTTCAGCGTCGGCGGGCTGTTCGCCCTGTACGAGGGCGTACCACAAGCTGCAATCATCCGGAGCCGATCGAGTCCTGGCAGTGGGTCCCGATCGCCGTGCTCATCATCGCGATCGCGCTCGAGTCCTTCTCATTCCGGACCGCGATCCACGAGGCAACCAAGTTGCGACGGCAGGTCGACCTGGGTCCAGTTCGTGCCGCCGGTCGCGAGTACCGGAGCTACCGGTCGTACTGCTGGAGGACTTCGCGGCGCTGATCGGTCTGGTCTTCGCCTTCTTCGGCGTCGGTGCTCACGCTCATCACGCACAACGGCGTCTGGGACGGCGATTGGCACCGTCCTCATTGGACTTCTGCTGGTCGGCGTGGCGTTCATCCTCGCGATCGAGACGAAGAGCCTGCTGATCGGCGAGTCGGCCACAATGGAGGATCTGAAGAAGATCGAGGCGGCGCCTCGTCGACGGCACCAGCATCGAACGGATCATCCACATGAAGACCATGCACCTCGGACCGGAGGAGCTGCTCGTCGCGGTCAAGGTCGGGGTCTCTCAGTCCGCGACCGCGGGCGAAATCGCGACCGCGATCGACGCCGCGGAGGCCCGCGTCCGGGAGGCCGTGCCCCGATCGCTCAGGTGATCTACATCGAGCCCGACATCTACCAGAGCGCCGTCGTTAAATGATCCCGCTCGACAATCCGATCCAGTCCTACGCCTGGGGATCCCGATCGATCCTGGCCGCGTTGCGGAGTCGGCCCGTGCCCTCGTCCGGGCCGGAAGCTGAGATGTGGCTCGGCGCGCATCCGGCCGCGCCCTCGCTGGTGCCGGGCCGAACGGGCCGATCCCGCTGACCGGAGGCGATCGCCGCGGATCCGGACGCGATCCTGGGCCGTGGCGTGAGGTCCGTGTTCGGCGACCGGCTCCCATACTTATTGAAGATCATCGCTGCAGACCGCCCGCTGTCCCTGCAGGTGCACCCCGACGCGCAACAGGCCGCGGATGGCTTCGCACGGGAACAGGCGGCCGGTGCGGTGGTGCGCCCAACTACGTGGACCCGTTCCACAAGCCAGAGGTGTTGGTCGCGATTGAGGACTTCGACGCCCTGTGCGGATTCCGGGATCCGGAGGTGTCGGCCGCCGAGCTCGCGGCCCTGGACGTACCCGCCCTGGCTTCCGGTGATCGACGCGCTTCGTCACGGCGAGGTTGACCAGCGTCTGCGGCGCGCGGTGGCGCTGACTACTCGATTGGCCGGTTGACGACCGTCCTGCACTGATCACCGCGGTCGTCAAGGCCGGACATCCACTCGCGGTTCGCCTCGCGGAGAGTACCCGGCCGATCCCGGCGTCGTCCTGGCGCTGCTGCTCAACCGTGTCCGGATGCGCCCAGGCGAAGCCGTGTTCATGCCCGCCGGCAATCTGCACGCCTACCTGCACGGGGCGGGTGTCGAGAGTCATGGCGGCCAGCGACAACGTGCTGCGCGGCCGGGCTCACACCGAAGCACATCGACCCGGCCGAGCTGATGCGGGTGCTGCGCTACGAGGCGCTGGCGCGACCACTCTTCCGCACCGGTCACGCTCGGCCCTGGCGTGGTCTGTTGGCAGCCGGGCGTGGCGGAGTTCGTGCTGGTGCGGGCGAGCGTCGCGGAAGGCGCGGTCGCGTCCGGTTGCCCGGCACCGGGCCGCGAATCGTGCTCTGCTGTTCGCGGTGCGGCGCAGCTGTATCGCCGGCACTAGCGCCGGCGCCGACCCTACCCGCCGGCGAGCGGTTCGTCGCCGCGAATGAGCCGCCCATCGAGGTCAGCGGTGACGGCGTCGTGTTCCAGGCCGTCAGCCCAACGTCTGAGCCCCGAACGGGTGAGCATTTCGGGGACGGTCGACGCGATCTGCGGCGTTAACGGACAAATCGCCCAGGTACGAGCTAATTTTTGCCGCTTTGGCTTGACGCCGGCTGCACGCACCGAGTGTGAAGCCTCGAACCACGCAGCGTTATCGCGACTACAAGGTCTCGAGCCACGCGCGGGGAACTCAAACCGGGGAAGCACGGGGGTGGTCGGCCCTGAGTGGAAAGTCCACTTACGGCGACCACCCCGTGCGTTATGTGCACTGGCATCGGGGCACGCGTGATGACTCGCGAGACCTGGCCGTTTGGTTGCGCGCGTCGTGGTGAGCTGTGGCGTCGGTGCGCACGCGTAGTGAGTGGCGAGATCGTGGTCGTTTGGTTCCGCGCGTCGCTGTGTTTGCGGCACGGTGCACCGGTGCACGAGAAAGCCACTGACCGTACCCGATGATCGCTGTGCACGGTGGAGCGCACTAGTGCAGGGGTTGCGTCCACGGAGGTGGTGTACGACGGGCCTGAGTTTGGGCGTGTCGTGAAGTAAGACGCGGTCACCGCAGAGATCCTTTTTCAGGACGTCCAAGTCATGATCAAGGAGACCTACGCGATGACCGCACCCAAGAGTTTGGACCCCGCCGGCTTCCTACGCGAGCAGCTGGCCTCGGCGAGCCCGGATCTGTTGCGGGAGATGGTGAAGACGTTCGCCGACGCGTTGATGTCGGCCGAGGCCGACGACGGTTGTGCGGCGCCTCCTACGGCGAACGCAGCGAGGAGCGCACCAACTCCCGCAACGGCTACCGACGCCGCGACTGGGACACCCGAGCGGGCACGGTGGAGCTGGCGATTCCGAAGCTACGCACCGGCTCGTACTTTCCGGATTGGCTGCTGAGCACCGCCGCCGGGCCGAGCAGGCCCTGGTCTCGGTCGTGGCCACGTCGTACTTGCTGGGAGTGTCGACCCGGCGGGTGGAGAAGCTCGTCGAGCAGCTCGGTGTCGCGTCGTCTGTCCAAGTCGCAGGTCCGCGAGATGGCGGCTCATCTCGACGCGCAGGTGGAGGCGTTTCGTAACCGGCCGCTGGATTCAGGTCCGTACACGTTCGTGTGGATCGACGCGCTGACCATCAAGGTCCGCGAGCACGGCCGCACCGTCAACGTCCACGCCCTGATCGCGGTAGGCGTCAACGGCGACGGGCAACGCGAAGTCCTCGGCGTCGACGTGTCCTCGCAGGAGGACGGCGCGGGCTGGCTGGCCTTCCTGCGCAGTCTGACCGCCCGCGGCCTCGTCCGGGGTGCGGCTGGTCATCTCCGATGCCCACCGCGGCCTGGTCGACGCGATCGGGGCCACGTTGGGCGGCGCGGCGTGGCAGCGGTGCCGCACCCATTACCTGCGCAACCTGCTCACCAAGGTCCCGAAGTCGGCCCAGCCGTGGGTGGCCACGATGGTGCGGACCATCTTCGACCAACCCGACCCGGCCGCGGTCCGCGCGCAGTTCGGCCGCGTCGTCGAGACCATCGCGGCCAAGTTCGGCGACGCTGCCGAGCACCTCGACCAGGCGCCGCGACGACCTGCTCGCCTTCGCCGACTTCCCGCACGAGATCTGGCGTCAGATCTGGTCCAACAACCCGCAAGAGCGCCTGAACAAAGAGATCCGCCGCCGCACCGACGTGGTCGGCATCTTCCCCAGCCGGTCCGCGATCATCCGCCTCGTCGGCGCGGTCCTCGCCGAGCAGACCGACGAATGGACCGAGCAACGCCGCTACATGGGCACCGAAATCCTCACCAAAGCTCGAATGACAGTTATCGATGGAGAAGGAGGCACCGACGCCGGCGACTCGCCAACCACAGCGATCGCCGCATAACATCAACCCGGATCTACCCGGTGATCGACTCTTACACCATCACCGTGGACGTGACCAGCAGGCAACAGTCGTGCCGGGCCGCAACTCCAGTGATCGCCGCTCAAGGTCGCCGGGAACTTTGGCGGTGTGGGGCACGCGCGAAACTCATTCCACGCCGTACCCGGTGATCACCTCCACGGTGATCGCGTACCCGGTCACTAGCTATCCGGGTGGGACAGGCGTGGGCGTTCGCGGATCGATGCCTGTTGGTTGGGTATCGTGGTGCGTCGGCCTGGACCAAGGAGTTATTTCATGACGAGCACGCTGCCCGCCCGCCCGCGGACCGTTGCTGATGGCGACTTCAAGGTCGCCGACCTTTCGCTCGCCGCCTTCGGTCGCAAGGAGATCCAGCTCGCCGAGCACGAGATGCCCGGCCTGATGGCCATCCGCAGCGAGTTCGCCGACGGCCAGCCGCTGCGGGCGCGCGCATCACCGGCTCGCTGCACATGACGATCCAGACCGCCGTGCTGATCGAGACGCTGGCCGCGCTCGGCGCCCAGGTGCGCTGGGCGTCCTGCAACATCTTCTCCACCCAGGACCACGCGGCCGCCGCCGATCGCGGTCGGCCCGTACGGCACCGCCGAGGCGCCGCGCGGGCGTGCCGGTCTACGCCTGGAAGGGCGAGACGCTGCCAGGAGTACTGGTGGTGCACCGAGCAGGTGTCTGCTCTGGCCGGACGGCGGCGGCCCCAACATGATCCTCGACGACGGCGGCGACGCCACTCTGCTCGTGCACAAGGGCGCAGAGTTCGAGGGCGCCGGCGCGGTGCCGGCGACCGGCGACGGCCGACTCCGAGGAGTACGGCGTCATCCTCGAGGTGCTGCGCCGCTCGCTGCGCCGAGGACCGCAGCGCTGGACCACGATCGCCGCCGGCATCAAGGGCGTCACCGAGGAGACCACGACCGGCGTGCACCGGCTCTACGAGATGGCCGAGGCCGGCACGCTGCTCTTCCCGGCCATCAACGTCAACGACTCGGTCACCAAGTCGCAAGTTCGACAACAAGTACGGCTGCCGGCACTCGCTGATCGACGGCATCAACCGCGCCACCGACGTGCTGATCGGCGGCAAGGTCGCGGTCGTGTCTCGGCTACGGCGACGTCGGCAAGGGCTGCGCGGAGTCGCTGCGCGGCCAGGGCGCCCGCGGTCATCGTCACCGAGATCGACCCGATCTGCGCGCTGCAGGCCGCGATGGACGGCTACCAGGTGGCCACGCTCGACGACGTCGTCGAGACGGCCGACATCTTCATCACCGCGACCGGCTGCTACAGACGTGATCACCGCCGAGCACATGGCGCGGATGAAGCACCAGGCGATCGTCGGCAACATCGGCCACTTCGACAACGAGATCGACATGGCCGGCCTGGCCCAGGCGCGCGGACGTCGCAGCGGGTCAACATCAAGCCGCAGGTCGACGAGTGGGTCTTCGCCGACGGCCACTCGATCATCGTGCTGTCCGAGGGCCGGCTGCTGAACCTCGGCAACGCGACCGGCCACCCGTCGTTCGTGATGTCCAACTCGTTCTCCAACCAGACGATCGCCCAGATCGAGCTGTTCACCAAGACCGACGAGTACCCGATGCGGCGTCTACACGCTGCCCAAGCACCTCGACGAGAAGGTCGCCCGGCTGCACCTGGACGCCCTCGGCGTGCGAGCTCACCGACGCTGACCAAGGAGCAGGCCGAGTACCTCGGCGTGCCGGTCGAGGGCCCGTTCAAGCCGGACCACTACCGCTACTGACGCTCGTTCACCCACTGCGATCGGCGCCCTCGGGACTCCTTCCCGGGGGCGCCAATCTGCTCTCTTGTGGACCGTACCGAATTATCGGCCTATGTCGATCGTCACACAGCGTCGGGATCGCATGTGTCTCTCAAGTCCACAACCGCAGCGTTGCGGCTACCACGCTGCGGGTTGTGGGGACGAGACACAACACCTGCCGCCGGCGTGGCGCGACACGCCGGTCGTTCGGCTTGCCAACTCCTCGATCACCCATCCACAGGAGCGACCAGCTCGCGGGCCGGCGGTCGCACACCGGGCGGCGGCTCGACCGGGCTCTCGGCGGCCCACCCACGCCGGCATCGTCGGCAGCGATGACTCGGTTGCGGCGGCCAGGTCCGGCCAGACTGTCGCCGCCCGGGCCTGACCGAGGCTGGCTGACGCACGCGCGGCGATGCCGTTCGGCTGAACGGCCGCGCAGGTACTCCACGCCGGTGTGCCGGGCGGCGGCGGGGATTTGGTCGCAGTGGCGACCTCCCGCACCAGGCGCTGGCCGAGCGCGGTCCGGGCGGGCTCGCGAATGCTGCGGTTGCGGGCAAGGGAAGTTTCGGGTACCCAACGCCAGGTCGTCGTCGAGTCCGGTGAGGTCGAGGGTGGCGGCCCAGGCGGCGAGCTCTGGCGGCATCGTTGGCACCCAGCCCCACGCCGCCGGGGTGCGTTCGTGGATGACGATGGTGCCCGCGACGTGATCGCCTAGACGCTTGCTCTGGGGATTGCCGATCATCGTCCAGATCGTGACGAGCCAGGTCAGTGGCGCGCCGATAAGGCCCGGCCACTCGATGGCGAGACCCACGAGGCTTCGGGTCACGGCCTGCCGGAACGTCACCGACCGCCGTCGTCGCGGACCACCCGCAGGCCCAAGATTAATTTGCCGAGCGTGCGTCCCCGGGTCATCGTCTCCAGCAGCACCGGATAGCCGAGCATCGCACAGCAACGAGACGATCGAGATCGTGGCGCCGACCGCGCTGTCAAAGGTGATCACGTGGAGCTGCCGAGAATGGCCGCCACGATCAGCAAGAAGATGATCAGCGTCGCAAGAACAGGACCACCTGGATAACGGCGTCGATCATGCGAGCCAGGGCCCGCGATCCGAGCCGGGCAACCCGCACATCGAGGTGTACCGCCTCGCCGGTGAGGATCCGGGCGTGGCTGGGATCGGGCGTGGCCGAACTGACGCCGGTGACGAAACCAGGGGAGCAGGAGCCAGCGTGCCGGGGGTCACCGGACCAGTCTCACGACGGGTACGCTCGGCCGGCACCCCTACCGAGGAGCGATTGGTGGATCTGGACGCCTTCGTGACCGAGCACGGCGCGAGAGGAACCGGTTGCAAGTCTTGGCCGGCATGCCGCCGGCGCGTTGAGCGCGGAGGAGGTCGACGAACTCGTCGTCCTGTACCGCCGGACTGGGCCACCCACTTGTCAGTGGTGCGCAGCCGGTCCGGTGACCCGGACCCTGGTGGCGTGGCTTTCGCGACTGGTGCTGCAGGCACGGGCGGCGGTCAGCCCTTCGGCCGGCTTCTCCGGGGCGGCCGTGCGGCGATTCTTCACGGTCTCGTTTCCGGCCGAGGTCTATCGGGCCGGCGGCTGGTGTCCCCGGCGTCGCGGGTGCGTTTCTGGGCTTCGCCGCAGCTCCTCGGATGGCTTGGTCGCCACCGACCCGTCGATCTCGGCCGCCCTGTTCAGCCCGGAAGAGATCGACAGCCTTGTCCGCAACGACTTCGAGGCGTGCACTACTCGGAGTTCGCGCCGGAGAACTTCGCCCTCACTCGTGTGGCTCCAACAACGCACCTCGTCTCGGCGATCTGTCTCGGCCGGCGGGGTGCTTGTGCTGCCAACGGTCTACCTGCTCTTCGAAAACGCGGTCAGCCTCGGGTTGGTGGGCGGGGTGATGGTTGGCAATGGACGCGCCGACGTCTTCTTTGGACTGATCACCGTGCATGGCCTGTTGGAGCTGACCTGTGTGTTCATCGCGGGTGGACTCGGGCCGCGGGTCGCCTGGGCGTGGATCGCTCCCGGGCCGCTGCGAACCCGCACTCAGGCGCTGGCTCAGGCCGGCCGGTCGGCGACCGTGGTCGCGTTGGGACTCGCGGCGCCCCTGTTCGTCAGTGCGGCATGGTCGAGGCGTTCGTCACCCCGCACCGCTCCCGGTCGAGGGGAAGCTCGTCATCGGGGCTGCGGTATGGCTCGCTTTTCTGTCCTATGTGGTCATTGCCGGCGGAGCTGCCGTGCGCCGCGGGGACAGCGGCGACGTGGCGCCCTTCGAGCGCGAAGCCTCGAGGCGCCCACCGTCTGATCCTCACAGCCGGCCGGCCGCCTTGAGGTCGAGGTAGCGGTCGGTCACCTTCGAGGCGAACGTCCCGCGCGGGTTCGTCCACGACGGCCACGCCGTAACGGGTGAGCGCCGCCCGTACCCCTGCGCAATTCGGCAAGACCTCGCTCAGCGGCAGCGGCCGTATGGATGGCGGCGGCGTCGCCACGTGCCGTGGCGAGGTCGTCCAGGGCCTGGTCGCACGGCCGCCACCATGACCATGTGTCGCGCCACCAGGCTCGGCAGCACCGGGAGCAGACCTCGCCGAGGGCGCCCGGGGTCGAGCGTGGTGAAGAGCACCACGCAGGGCGCGCTTGCGCTCGCGGTCGAGCACCTCGGCGACGACTCGGCCGAAGTCCGTCTCGACCAACGCCGGCTGCAGCGGCGCCAGGGCGCCGATCAACTTCGGCAGGCCGCGCTTGTTGGAGGCGGAGACGTTCGCGTGGGTCTGGGTGTCCACGGCCAACAGATCCACCCGATCGCCGGCGTGGGCGGCGACGCTCGCGAGCAGGAGTGCGGCGTCGATGGCCAGATCCAGTCGCGGCTCGCCGGTCGACTCTGGTCCGTCGCCGCTCGCGGCAGAGCCGGCGCGGGTAGCGATCCGTCCCGCGCTGGTGCGGCCCGTGTCGAGCACGCACAGGACTCGTCGGTCGCGCTCGGGCCGCCATTGCTTTGTCACCAGGTGCTCCTCGGCGGGCACCGCCACGCCAGTCGATGGCCCGGGGATCGTCGCCCACGACGTAGTCCCGCAAGGAGTCGAACTCGCTGCCTTGTCCCCGGCCCCGCGTGACCACCTGTCCGTCGATGACCCGCAGCCGCGACACCTTCTCCGGCAGCAGCCGGCGGGAGCGGAATTCCGGCAGCGCGCGCAGTGTCCACGGTGGAGTGATCTGGTCGGCCCGACGTCGCGTGGTCTGGCGGTAGGCGAGCCCGAGAAGGGCCGTACGACCGGACTCGTGACTCGCGCGGCGGGCCGGTCCCCGCGCCGGGTGGGGGTGAGCACGGTCTCGATCGTCGCGGTCTCCCCGGGATCGAGAGCGAGGACGTGGGCGTACGGGTCGGCGGCGCCGGCGGACGGAACCCAGGCGTCGCGCACGACGGCGCGCATCGTGCGCACGGAGACGTTGGTGACGCGTAGTGCCACCGTCGCCGAGTCACCGAGACGGACCTGCGGTTGGGTCCGTCCCGGCTCAGCTGCACCTCGGACGCTGGCGCGGCCACCAGCCAGTCAAGCGCGCTCCAGCAGCAGCAGCGCGCCGGTGAGCACCGCGAGCGGTAGCCAGGGCGCGCACCGGCGACAGTCGCGACCGCGATCGTCGGGATGCCGAGCGCTACCAGCAGTGCGGGCACCCGCCAACGTGATCATCGCGGGTCGGCACCGTGGCGAGCAGCGAGTCCAGCACCGCGCGTCGGCCGTGACGCCCTCGAGCTCGGCCTCGTGCCGAAGCCGTACCCGGTGCCGCAACGCTGGCCTCGCCACGGCCTTCAACGTCGTCGGGTGTCACGTAGCCACGGCCGGTGAGCCAGGCGGAACGCCTTGGCCGCGTTGAGCAGGCCTGGTCGCCCCGCGGGGCGAGGCGCCGAGGTCCAGGGACGGAGCGCTGCGGGTGGACCGGCACAGGTCGACGACGTACGCGAGCACGCCATCGGCGACCTGTACCCGCTGCGCGCCGGCGCGGGCGGCGACGAGGTCGGCCGCGGTGGCAACCGGGCGCACGCCGGCGGCCTGAGGTTGCGCGGATCGAATCCGCGTTGTGGTGGGCCCGTAACCACGCCGAGCTCCTCATCGCGGGTCGGCAGCGGCACCGTCAGCTTGAAGCAGGAAGCGGTCCAGCTGCGCCTCGGGCAGTGGATAGGTCCCCTCGTACTCGATCGGGTTCTGGGTCGCCGCGACCAGGAACGGCTCGGGAAGCGGCACGTGGCGAGCCTCGACCGATACCTGCCGCTCCTCCATCACCTTCGAGCAGCGACGCCTGCGTCTTGGGCGGCGTCCGGTTGATCTCGTCGGCGAGGAACAGGTTGGTGAACACCGGTCCGGGTCGGAACTCAAACGCGGCCGCCCGGGCATCGAAAATGAGCGATCCGGTGATGTCGCTCGGCATGAGATCGGGAGTGAACTGCATCCGCTTCATCTCCAGCGAAAGCGAGGCCGCCAACGCCCGGACCAGCAGGGTCTTGGCCACTCCCGGTACGCCTTCCAGCAGTACGTGTCCGCGGCACAGGAGGGCGAGCACCAGCCCGGTGACGGTGGCGTCCTGACCGATGATCACCTTCCCGATCTCGGCCCGAAGCCGTCCGAGGGCCGCGCGGGCGGCGTCGGGTTCCGGCCCGTCCAGGGGCCCAGGTGTGTCGCGCCACCCGGCATCGCGGCGGTGTGGGTCACGGCGTTCCTCCTGATCGGGTGCGGCGTCGCCGGGTCGGGACGGTCCCACACCACGGCCGAGACGAGCTGGTCGAGTTCGGCCGTCGCCGCCACCAGGGCGGCGTCGTCCGTCGGTAGAGGGTCCATAGAGGACGGTCCAGACGGCGCGGTCGGACCGCCCGACCCGGGCCGCGACCTGGGAAACGAACCGGTCGAGAGCGGGGCCGGGCGTGTTGAGCTGTCGCTCCGAGGCAGCCGACGCGGTTGGGTCGAGCACCCGCACGATGCGCGCGATCGCGGCGGCCCGCAGCGCCGCCAGGCTGGCGTCGCGCGCGTTGATGTGCTCGTAGAGCCGTCCCCGGCCGGTGACCGCCTCCGATGCCGGCACGAGTACCGGCAGCGGCTCGGGAACCGGCGGGCCGAGCCGTCGCGCCCGAGCTAGCGCCAGCAGGACCGCGCCGGCGAACAGTAGCGCCATGACCGCCCACAGCTGCACCGGAAACGCGTCGAGCAAAGGGATGCCGGTGTTCGTCCGGTCCCGGTCGCCGCGTTGGTATGTCGGCAGCGCCGGCAGGTTCGGCCGCGCCGTCGCGTTCACCGGGTTGGCTTCGAGCCGGTGGACATCGACCCAGATCACTCGCCCGAACTCGGAGAGTAGGCCGGTCGCGAGCGCGGAGTTGCCCGCCTCCCCGATGCGATCGTTGCGGAACGGCTCGGTCGCGCCGATAAAGATGATCTCACGTCCTCGCGCTGGAACCCGATGAGGCTGCCGTCGTAGCACAGGGTGGACGGGCGGTCCCCGTCGTAGGCGTCGCGGTGGACCGCGGCCGCTCCGGCCCGCCGGGCGTAATCGGTTTCGCACTGTGGCGCGACGATTGCGGTCGCCCACCGGCTACTGTGGACACCCGCGGGGACGGTGGCCGTGAGGATGGCCCGCCGCCCTGGGCGCACCAGCACGATCCGGTGCCGGCCCGGCATGCGCGAGACCTGCAGCACGAACTGCGGATCGAGATAGTCCGGGGCGGGTACGAACAGGGTGGCGTCACCGGTGCTCGCCTGCGCGACCGCGGCGGCGCTGGACGTGACCCGCACGATCGATACGCCGGCGGCCTCGAGCTGGCCGGCAAGCAAACTGAGCCATGCCGACCGGCACCGTCCGGGGCCAGCGTCTGCGAGTCGCTCAGATCCGGTTCCTGGTACCAATGCGCCGCTCCGGTGGCCATCCATATCAGTGCGGCCACCGCGAAGCGGGATCACCACGCGCAGCCATCGCCGCGAACCTCGGCGCACGCCCGGCTTGACCACCTCGCGCTCGGTCGAGAGCGGGGCGGGTGGCCTAATCTCGGTGCTCGTCACGACGGGCTCCCGACCGGCGCCGTTGCGTTGACTGAGAATTTCCGCGATCGCGACGGCGTGGCCTCGCATCGACAGGTCATCGTCGGCCGTGGCCGGCCGTAATCCGTACCAGATCTCCGAGAAGATGTCGACCGCAGCGGACAGTGGCGCGGCGAGCGACGGTCGCGTGACCAGCGGCAGCGGCCAGTTCCGTGACCGTCCATCCTGGACTGTCGCGGGAGCACCTCGCGTTCGATGAGGTCACGGACCACGGCCCGCAGCCGCCCCGCACCGCCTCGGCGTAGCGACCGGCGGCGGCGAGTTGGTCGGCCGTAATTGCGAGAACCTCGGCCGGAAGGTCGGGCAGCATGTCCGGTGGGAGCTCGAGCTCCGGCGCGACTGGGCGCCGACGACGCCAACGCCAGCGCAGGCGCCAACGCCACCGCAGTGAGCCGAGGCGGAAGCGACCGCGCCAACCCGAACGGCGCCGGCGGCTGCGGCCGGCCCGGCCGTCGAAGCGAAGCCGCCACAGCCACGGGCAGCCAGGCCGGCCAGAAGTATTCAGCCGAGCGCCACCAGCGTGGCGACCACAAAGGACAGAAAGACCAGCGTCGGGACGCCGCCGCGCACCTGGTCGGCGAGCAATGCCACGAGCTCCGGACCAGCTACGGGTCACGACGTTCACCGAGGCACCTGGAGTGTCGCCTCGGTGGCCACCGCCTCGCTGCAACGTGCGGCGCACGAGAATGTCGAGGCCTTCGGTGCGCATGCGTGACCTCGAGCAGAAGCACGACGTCGAGGCAGCCGAGCACCGGGTACGCGACGGCATTCACGGTGACCGCGGCGACGGCCAGCACGATGTTGTCCACCGTCGCGGATGGGGACGTGAAGATCAACTCAACCAGGCCGATCGTGGCGAGGATGAGAGCGAGCCTGATCAGCACCCAGCTCAGCCACGCCGAGCACCCGGATCCAGACGGCTCCGCAGCGCGTCCCGACTCGCCAGCCGGACCGAGCGCAGCAGGGCCGAGCCGGGTCCACGCTGTTCGATGACGGCGGCCGGCGCGGCCAGACCGACCAGCCCATACGGCAGCGGCCAGAGCACCGTCACGAGCAGTCCGGCGACGATGAACCCGCCGTCTTGCAACGGTTCCAGCACCACCAGGAAGGGCAACGCAGTCGCCGCCGCGCAGACGAGCATGGCCATCAACGCGACGGCAGCGACCGAGCCTGGTCGCGCCGGCGGGCAGGGTGGTGCCGCGGCACCCAGCAGTGCCTGTCCGCCCTCGGCCGCGGCGACGCCGCCGAGCAGGGCGATGATCAACGCCTCGGTGCCGAAGCCGGCCAGGAGCAATATCCCGAACTCACCCAGTCGGCCAGTGGCCGGGAAGAGGCTGATGTCCTGATCGGCCAGGCGCCGCAGCGGAAACAGCAGGGCCTGCTCGACGACGGCCAGGAGCACCCCAACCAGGATCAGCCGCGCCGGCCGGGCGCGCAGCAGCACCACCGCACCATCGAGCAGCTCACCGGTGGTGAGCGGTCATAGCGGCAGGGCACCCGGGCGGGTGAGATCGGACACGGACTGGCTCCCAGACTTGACCGGGCATCATGGTGACACGTGCCGGACACCCGCTCGACCCCGCCATGGCCCACCGGACCCGCGACCAAACGATCTGCCTCGCCCGTCGTTCCCGCGGGCAGCCAGTTACCACCAAACCGGCGGTGCCATCCAAACGCGTAACCAGACGAGCAGGTCTCGCGAGTCATTCTCGCGTGCGGCGTATTACCACGAAACCGGCGGTGCCATCCAACGCGTAACCGGACGAGCAGGTCTCGCGAGTCATTCTCGCGTGCGGCGTATTACCACGAAACCGGGGTTAATGGTCGTTGATCGTGCGGTCGGGTAGGCTCGGACCGCCTCGGACGTACTACGACACCGGTCGTGACGACGATGCCGTTCCCCGGTTGAAAGTGAATCATTGACGCCATGAGAGCCCGTGTGCTGGTGGTCGACGACGACCCGCCCTCGCCGAGATGCTCGGCATCGTGCTGCGCAGCGAAGGCTTCTCTGCCCTCGTTCGTCGCCGACGGGAGCGGGCCTTGGCGGCGTTTCGCGAGGCGCGTCCCGACATCGTGCTGCTCGACCTGATGCTGCCGGGCATGAGCGGCATCGACGTATGTCGGGCCATCCGGGCTGAGGCCGGACGTGCCGATCGTGATGCTCACCGCGAAGAGCGACACGGTAGACGTGGTGCTCGGGCTCGAGTCCGGGGCCGACGACTACGTGGTGAAGCCGTTCAAGCCCAAGGAGCTGGTGGCTCGCATGCGAGCCCGGCTGCGTCGGGGCGAGGACGTCGCGCCTGAGCTGCTCAACGATCGGCCCGAACGGAAACCAGATCACGATCGACGTGCCGGCGCACACCGTGCTGCGCAACGGCGACGAGGTGAAGCTGACCCCGCTCGAGTTCGACCTGCTGGTGGCGCTGGCCCGCAAGCCGCGCCAGGTGTTCACCCGCGAGGTGCTGCTCGAGCAGGTTTGGGGCTACCGGCACGCCGCCGATACCAGACTTGTGAATGTGCACGTCCAGCGACTTCGCGCCAAGATCGAACCAGATCCGGAACGGCCCGAGGTGATCCTCACCGTCCGCGGAGTCGGCTACAAAGCGGGAACGGCCTGACGGCCGGCGTTCATGCTACGGCCACCCCGCCCCGCCTCACTGCTCGCCCATCTCCGCCGAGCCTGGCGACGTTCGCTGCAACTGCGCATGGTCACGATCACGGTGGCGACGACCGGCGTCGTGATGCTCGCGTTCGGGCTCATCGTCGGATCCCTGATCACCAATGGGCTGATCAGCACGAAGAGAGGCCGCGGCCAAGGCGATCGTCGACAAGAACAGCCACGAGGCGGTCAACCTGTTGGAGCGGCAGACATCGGGCGTGCGCGACCCGTTGGCCATCTCCAACATCAAGTCCGTCGTCAACACGCTCAGCAAGACCGATGGGGTGAACCTGGCGATCCTGCCCGAGCTGGTCGAGTCCCCGCCCCCGGACAAGCAGCTGATCATCGCGTCGCCGGCGGTTCCGGACAGCCTACGGGCGGCCGTACGCAAGCGACGCCTTCGTTTCGCAGCGCCTCAATCTGGATATCGGCGAAGGGAGCCAGCTCTATCTCGTCTTCGGACGACAGCTCGAGCCGAGCTGGGGCGCGGTGCAGGCCTTCTACTTCTTCCCGCTCAACGATGTGGTCAGTCAGGCGCAGCTGGTCGTCAATACGATCACGGTGACCGGGATCGCGATCGTGGCCGTGATCGGTCTGGTCGTCTTCTTCGTGACCCGGCTCGTGGTCAACCCGGTGCGGGTCGCCGCGCGGACCGCCCAGCGACTGTCGAACGGCCTGCTCGATCAGCGGATGGAGGTCACCGGCGAGGACGATCTGGCGGCCCTCGCCGCGTCGTTCAACCAGATGGCCGAGACCCTGCAGCGGCACATCCTTCGGCTGGAAGACATGTCGCGGCTGCAGCGCCGGTTCACCTCCGACGTCTCGCACGAGCTGCGCACCCCGCTTACCACCGTGCGGATGGCCGCGGACCTGCTCTTCAACTCGCGGGACGATTTCGACCCGGCCGTCGCTCGCAGCGCGGAGCTACTGCAGACCGAGCTGGACCGGTTCGAGGCGCTCCTGGCCGAGCTACTCGAGATCAGCCGTTTCGACGCCGGCTTCGCCGCGCTCGACGCCGAGCCAACCAACCTTTCGCCGCTGTTGGAGCGGGTTGTCGAGCGGCTGGCGCAAGTGGCCGAGCGGGCGAACGTGAGGATCGATCTGGACGTGCCGACCGAGCCGGTCGTCGCTGAGGTTGACGTCCGGCGGGTCGAGCGGATCTTGCGCAATCTGTTGGGCAACGCCATCGAGCATGGTGAAGGCAAGCCGGTCAGGGTACGCCTGGCTGTGCGTGAGGGCGCGGCCGCGATCACGGTGCGCGACTACGGGGTCGGACTCCAGCCGGGGGAGGAGAAGCTAGTCTTCAACCGCTTCTGGCGGGCCGACCAATCCCGGGCTCGGCAAACCGGCGGCACCGGCCTCGGTCTATCGATCAGCGTCGAGGACGCCCGACTTCACGGCGGCTGGCTCGAGGCGTGGGGTGCGCCGGGTCAGGGGCCCAGTTCCGGCTGACGCTACCAACGAGGGCCGGCAAACGTCTCGTCTCCTCGCCGCTTCGGCTCGTGCCGACGGACTTCCGGCCGCCCAAGGAGGCCGAGCCGGAGCCCGTGATCGGCGCCAAACCACCGGTGCCCACCGGTCCGGCCGTCCTGCCCGCGGTCCGGGCCGAGCCGTCCGGCGCAACTCCGGAGGGCGAGCCGTGGCCGTGCTTGAGCGACACCGGCGCTGGCAGGCGTATCTTCTGGCCGTCCTGCTAACGCGTCGGCCTGAGTGGCTGCGGGATCTCGGCGCAGGGTGACCCGGTCGACGAGGGCGACGCGGTCGCCGGCGGGCCGGTCGTGACCAACAACGACACGGAGGTCCCGCCGTCGCCGAACGAGGCCAGCTCGGCCGAGGGACTGGTGCGCAACTTCCTGATGGCCGCCGCAGGTGGATCGGCTTCGGCCAGCGAGCAGATGAAGCGTTACCTGACCGCCAATGCGCTCGCCAACTGGCGCGAGCCCGTCAACGCCGATAACCCGCCGCTCACGATCGTCCGGATCGTCCGTGGGCCAACGACCGGCGCGGCCGTCGGCGACCGCACCCGGGTGACCGTCGACTACCAGGTCGTCGGGGATATGAACGACAAGGGTCGCGTCGACGAGCTGGCTGGAGCCGACGACCCGGCAGATGACGTTCTGGGTGGTGGCGGATGATCAGGGAAATCCCAGGGTCGACGAGATCGTCGGCGCGACGCCCGGACTCTTGCTTAGCGATGAGGCGCTCACCAGGTACTACCGGATCCAGCCGATCTACTTCTGGGACCAGGGGTACGGCACGCTGGTACCCGATCTTCGCTACCTTCCACTGACCATCAAGCCGGACCAGCGGGCCAGTCGTCTCGTGCAGTGGCTCGTGGCCGGACCGTCGTCCTCGCTCGCGGGTGGCGTGCAGGGCCTCCCAACCGGCACAAGCCCGACCGACAACGTCGTCACCAAGGACGACGGCACGTTGGTGGTCAAGCTGAGTGCCCAGGCCGGCGCCGGCGGCGGCCGGACGCACTGCGTCGCCTGCTTTTCCAGTTGCAATGGACGCTCTCCGTCAACGGCGGACCCACGAAGGTCGAGCTGTACGTCGACGACAAGCTCATGTCGGTTCCCGCGTCCCAAGACGAGTTCCTGGACCAGAACCGCAGCTACGCGTATCGCGGCGCGCCGCCGCGATTCAACATCAGCACCGACCTGAAGGTGGTCCCGGTCCCGACCGGAATCCCCGTCCCGGCCGTGCTGGGGACGGCGGAGAACGCCAACGTGGTCGCGGCGGCGGTCGGCCACAACGGCAACGCGGCGGCGTTTGTACGCCAGGACGGATCCGGTCGGCGCTACCTGCAGATGGTGCGCGATGGCGTCGGCGGTCACGTGGACGCCCACCTGCAGCGTCTCGTTCAACCTCGGCCGTCCGTCGTTCATCCCGGGCGTCGATGACATCGTGCTGATCCCAACCGGTGGCCCGGACGGCCGGCTGATGGCCGTGTCCATCAAGGACGGCACCTACGTCAACGCGACCCGCAACTTCGCCGGCGTCACCTCGGCCACGGTCTCGCCGGACGGGCGGCGGATCGCGTTCGTTGCCGGGGCCAGGCGTACGTGTCGTCGTTGATCGTGGCCAACAACACGGTAACCGTCGGTTCCAACGCCCGCCCGATCCTGCCCGGTCAACTGACCGCGACCGCGGTCACGTGGACCTCCGAGTCGTGGCTGTTTGTGGCCGGTACGGCCGGTGGCGCGCCGGCGATGTGGAAGGTCACCGCCGACAGCGTGGTGGGGCAGAACCTCACCGACAGCATGGGTGGGCTGGGCGTGCTCGACCTGGTCGCCGATCCGCAATGGTCGGGCCGCGGCACTGTCGACGTGTTCGCCATCACGCCGCTGGGCGTTTACACGTTCCGTACGTTGTTCACCCCGGACAGTTCGCTGCAGACCCCGTTCTTCGGCAGCTGACTCGGTTCATTGTCCACACTTTGTCCACAGGGGACGGTGTGGCCTGGCGGCGGCCGCCGCGTTCGCCCACCCTGGAGGTGTGGGCGAACTGCTGGCGACGCTGCTCGACCTCGTGTTCTCCGGTGGGTGCGCGGGCTGCGGTTCGTCCGCTCGTACCGGTGTCTGCCCGTCATGCGCGGCCGAGTTGGCCGAGCCACCGACGCAGCGTCGTCCCCGGCCGATGCCGAGCGGACTACCGGTGTGCCTGAGCGGTGGCGACTATGACGGAACGCGGCGGGCTCTGATCCTCGCCTACAAGGAGCGCAACCAGGCAACGCTGGCCGGGCCGTTGGGCGATGCCCTCGGAGCGGTCGTGCGTGCGGGCTGGCCGGGACCGGGACCCGTCGTCGTCGTGCCGATCCCGGCGACGTCCGCGGCGGTGCGTGCGCGGCACGGGGACCATATGTTGAGACTGGCGAGGCGGGCCACCGCGTGGCTGCGGGCCGCCGGCTGTCCCGCTGGCGTGGCCCATGCCTTACGGGCGCTGCCGAAGAGCGACTCGGCACACCTGGACCGGGAGCAGCGTGCGCTGTCCGCCCGACACGCGTTCGCGGTTAGGGCGCGCTGGCGGGGAGGGCCACGGCTGGCGGCGCTGCACGCGCTCACCGATGCCGGCGCCGTGGTACTCGTCGACGACATCCTGACCACCGGCTCGACGCTGGCCGCCGCCTCGGCCCAGCTGCTGGACGTCGGCGTCCCAGTGACCTTCGCCGCCACCATCGCCGCCACCCGCCTGCGCGGTGCACCGTCGTAACCACCACGCCCTGGGGCGCCACCGTCTGTTCTGAGGTGGCGACGAACGCCGCGCCAAAGTCGCCCTGGGCGCCACCGTCTGGACCAAGGAGCGCAGCGAGGAACGAGCGGAGCGACGCGGGAAGACGGTGGTGAAAGAGCCCAGGGCCCGCGCGAAGCGTGAGCGAGCGCCAGATACACAGTGACTAGTTATCCACGATGGGGTGACTGTTTGGCGTCGAGGAGTTGGCGTCGATGACCACGGGCAGTTCACTCACCCGCGAGGAGGCCGAGGGTTGGCTGCCTATTGGCACACCGAACACCTTGGGGAGGTCACGAGTGGACGTCGTCGTCAAGGGCCGCAACGTTGAGGTTCCCGATCACTATCGGGTGCACGTCGCCGAAAAGTTGCACAAGATCGAACGTTACGACCAAAAGATCATCGAAGTGAGCGTGGAACTGCTCACGAACGCAATCCTCGTCAGTCTGACAACTGCCAACGCATTGAGATCACCTGTGTCTCCAGGGGTCCAGTGGTGCGGGCAGAGGCCTGCGCCAGCGACTTCTACGCCGCCTTGGACAAGGCGATGGAGAAACTGAACACCCGGCTGCGCCGGGCCGCGGACCGCCGACGGGTGCACCGTGGTCGGCACGCCCCCGTCTCGGTGGCTGAGGCCACCGCCCAGCTCGCCGCCTTCACTCCACCGTCACCGAACTCGTCCGCGGTTGCCGTGGCCGAGCATGAGGCCGAACTCGAGGAGGCGGACCAGCCCTGGCATATCGCGCGGACGAAGGAACATCCGGGCGAGCCGATGACGATCGACGACGCCCTGTTCCAGATGGAACTCGTCGGCCACGACTTCTACCTGTTCCTGGACAAGGACTCCGGCCGTCCGAGTGTGGTCTACCGGCGTCACAAGGGCTACGACTACGGCGTGATCAGCCTCGCCGCCGCCTGAAATCCGCATCACCCCTGACAAGTCGCGCTACGGCCCATCCACCGGGCCGGGTCGGCCGTACCAGTTAGCCAAATCGAACCCACTGAATATCATCGATTCTCGTGCCGTTGGGCCCCGGGAGCCGGCCGCGGTGGTAGCCCTCACGCTCGAATCCGGCGCGTTCCAGGACTCGGTGCGAGGCCACGTTATCCGGCGCCGTGCCGGCGATGAGCCGGATGATGCCCACGCGGGCGAAGGCCCAGTCCGCGACGATGTTGACCGCTCGAGTGGTGAACCCCGGCCGCGCCAGCGCGGATCGAGGCTGTAGCCGATCATCGCCTGCTGGGTCGCTGTTTCCCAGTAATAGAGCCCGATCTCGCCCGCATACGTGCCAGTCAGGGCATCCCGGATGGTGAAGTCGGCGCGTTGACCGGCGAGCCAGGCCGACTGGGCTCGGGCACACTTCTGCGTGATCGCGGCGAGGTCCGGAGCGACCGGCGGTACGGATGTGCGGACCACGTCGGGTAGCGACCGCAACGCGTGGGTGTTGGCCGCATCCGCCTCGACGAGCGGTCGCAGGGTCACCACGCCGTCGGTCAGCTCGCCGCCGGGCAGGTCCGGAAGCACTCGTGGGGTGGGCTCGCCGGAGTCGGTGCCGAGCCGAGCCCACACGATCTCGTCGTGGCGCGAACCGTCGCGACTCGAGGCCATTGCCGCGAGCGATGCCCTCGCGGGTGAAGCCGGCCGCGAGCGCGACCCGTTGGCTGGCCGTGTTCTCCGGCTGGGTGTGCAGCACGAGCCGCTCTACGCCCTGGCTGAATACGTGTGTCGCGAGCAGCCGGGCCGCCTCGGTCGCCACCCCACGGTTGCGGGCCCACGGCGCTACCCAGTACCCAATCTCACCGGCGGAGTCCCTGCGGCGCTGCCCGCCGCCACCGCCGATGAGCCGATCGGTGTCGGGGTCGGCGAAGCCGTACGCCCAGCCGCCCGCCCCGACCGCCGCCGGCGCACCCTCGGTGATCCACCAGTGCGCGTTCCCGCGCGTGTACGGGCTGGGCAGGAACGGTAGGAACCTTTGCGTCAGAGCGTCGTCGCAGCCGGCCGCGAGATCGTCGGCGTCGTCTGGCCGCATCGCTCGCAGCACCACGGTCTGGCCCCGCAGTACTTCCATGTCAGGCCTCCTGTGGTCTGGGATCGGTCGCCGAGCCGGGCGCCGAGCCACGCGGTCTGGTACATCCCCGCTGCACGAGCGCGTCCCGCGTTGCCCCTTCGATCTGGAAGCCGGCCCGCTGGGCGACCGCACGCGACGCGTCGTTGCCAACGTATGCCTGCCACTCGATCCGGTGCAGCCGCAGGGCCGCGAAGCCCCAGTCGCACAGTGCCGATAGCGCGGCGGACGCGTAGCCACGACCGCGAGCCCACGGTCCGATGAGGTAGCCGACCTCGCCGGTGAGTGTGGTCAGCTCGTCGCCCTCAAGTCGCAGTGTCATCGAGCCGGCGTACCGGTCTTCGCCGTCCGCCACCGCGTACACCGCCTCGAAACCGCGAGCCCAGGCGGTGGGGGCGAACGTATGCACGAAATCCTCTGCTTGGGCCGCCGAATAGGGGTGAGGCACGGTGGTAAATCGCACCGAGTCGGGATCCGTGCATGCCGCGACGATCGCTGGTACGTCCTCGCCGCGCAGCGGTCGCAGCCGTACCGGCTCGCCCCTGTGGGTCGTAGCCGGCAGGACCGGTTGCGCCCGCCCGAAAACAGCGCATCGGGCCGTGGCGCGGATCATCTCCGGCTCGCTCGCGGCATCCGCCTCCCGCAGCTCGCCGGAGAGCAGCGCCCCTGAACCAGCCGTCGCAGACCAGCCGTTGCGATCCCGCAGTTCCGGCCCGAAGCACGCCCTCGAACCGGACCCCGATCCGAGCCGCGACCACCCGGGATGGGTGGTTGCCGACCTTCGCCCGCCACGCCAGCCGGCGTAGCCGCAGCATGTCCAGTGCCCACCGGGACACCGCCCGCGCCGCCGCCGTACCGACCCCGCGGCCGCGCGCCCAGGGCGCCACCCAGTAACCGAGTTCGCCGTGACGGGCCTCGCGGTCGAGATCGCCCAGGGCGCACGAGCCCAGCATGTCGCCCGTCACCGCATCGAAGACGTCCGAATGGAGCACCCGTGCCGTGTGCCCACGTCGACCTCGTGAAGGTCGTCACGTAGTCGACCGCGTGCTCCATCCGGTACGGCTGCGGGACCATGGTCCAGCGTGCGATCTCCGGATCCTGGCAGGCCCGGTACACGGCGTCGGCGTCCTCCGCCCGCCACGGGCGCAGAAGCAGCGCGCCCTCCTCGCAGTTCCACGTCGGTCGGAGGCGCCGGGTTTCCATGGCCCGACATCCTGCCCGACGCGACGCGGCCAGCCCATCGTTTTGACGGCCCCGCAGTGGCGGGTCGGGGGCGGGCGCGCAACACTGGTTATCCTGACCTGTCGCCTGGTGCCGTGGGCGGTTTGTCGTTTTCCGGCGTCCCCATAGCTGGGCCGCGGAAGCCTGGTGCCACTGTTGGGCGCCTACGATGGTCGCGGCAGAAATGTAGGGAGCGTCTGACCCGTGTCGATCATCGATAGAATCCTCCGCGCCGGTGAAGGGCGGACTCTGCGGCGGCTCAGGGCCGTTGCGAACGCCGTCAACTCGATCGAGGAGAACTACACCGACCTCACCGACGCGGAGCTGCGGGAGCTGACGGAGACCTACCGCGAGCGCATAGCCAGGACGGGAGACCCTCGACGACCTGCTCCCGGAGGCGTTCGCCACGGCGCGGGAGGCCGCGCACCGGGTGCTCGGCCAGCGTCCGCTACGACGTGCAGGTCAGGGCGGCGCGGCATTGCACTTCGGCAACATCGCCGAGATGAAGACCGGTGAGGGCAAGACCCTCACCAGCGTCACTGCCGGTCTACCTCAACGCGATCGCCGGCAAGGGCGTGCACGTGGTTACGGTGAACGACTACCTGCGCCCGCCGCGACGCCGAGTGGATGGGCGCAGGTGCACCAGTTCCTCGGCCTGTCCGTCGGCGTGATCCTGCCCAACCGGCCCGTCGGCGGAGCACCGCGAGGCGTACGCAGGCCGACATCACATACGGCACCAACAACGAGTTCGGCTTCGACTACCTGCGCGACAACATGGCGTGGAGCCAGGACGGACCTGGTCCAGCGCGGCCACTTCTTCGCCGTCGTCGACGAGGTGGACTCGATCCTCATCGACGAGGCCCGGACCCCGCTGATCATCTCCGGGCCCGGCCGAGCAGTCCGCCCGGTGGTACGCCGAGTTCGCCCGCGTGGTCAGCCGGCTGGAGCCGGGCAAGGACGGTGCCGGCGACTACGAGGTGCGACCTAGCCAAGCGGACGGTCGCCGTCACCGAGCGCGGCGTCGGCCCGGGTCGAGGACTGGCTCGGCATCGACAACCTGTACGAGTCGCTGAACACACCGCTGGTCGGCTACCTGAACAACGCGTTGAAGGCCAAGGAGCTCTACAAGCGCGACAAGGACTACATCGTCAACGACGGCGAGGTACTCATCGTCGATGAGTTCACCGGCCGCATCCTCTACGGCCGCCGTTACAACGAGGGCATGCACCAGGCGATCGAGGCCAAGGAAGGCGTGGAGATCAAGCAGGAGAACCAGACTCTCGCCACGATCACGCTGCAGAACTACTTCCGCCTCTACGAGAAGCTCTCCGGCATGACCGGTACCGCCACCACCGAGGCGGCCGAGTTCCAGCAAGGTCTACAAGGTCGGTGTGGTGTCGATCCCGACCCACCGGCCGATGATCCGCGTGGACAAGTCGGACGTGATCTACAAGAGCGAGAGAGGCGAAGTTCAACGCGGTCGTCGAGGACATCGTCGAGCGCCACCAGACGCGGCCAGCCGGTGCTCGTGGGCACGGTCAGCGTGGAGAACTCCGAGATCCTGTCCCAGATGCTGCGCCGCGCGCGGGCATCCCGCACTCGGTGCTGAACGCGAAGTACCACGCCAAGGAGGCGGAGATCATCGCGCAGGCCGGCCGCCGCGGCGGCGGTCACCGTCGCGACCAACATGGCGGGCCGCGGTACGGACATCCTGCTCGGCGGCAACCCCGAGTTCCTCGCGATCGTCCGAGCTGCGCAACCGTGGCGTCGACCCGGAGGAGTCGCCGGAGGAGTACGAGGCCGCGCTCATCGACGCGATCCCGCGCTGGAAGAAGCAGTGCGACGAGGAGGCCGACGAGGTCATCGAGGCTGGTGGCCTCTACGTGCTCGGCACCGAGCGGCACGACTCGCGACGCATCGACAACCAGCTCCGCGGCCGGTCGGGCCGGCAGGGCGACCCGGGCGAGTCCCGCTTCTACCTGTCGCTGCAGGACGAGCTGATGAAGCGGTTCCGGGCCAGCGCCGGTCGAGGCCGCTGATGGACCGGCTCAACATCCCGGAGGATGTGCCGATCGAGTCCAAGCTGGTCACTCGCCAGATCAGGAGCGCGCAGACGCAGATCGAGGCGCAGAACGCCGAGATCCGCAAGGACGTCCTCAAGTACGACGAGGTGCATGCAACAAGCAGCGCCAGGTGATCTACGCCGAGCGGCGGCGGGTGCTCGACGGCGAGGACCTGCACGAGCAGGTCACGCACATGATCGACGAGACCATCGCCGCCTACGTAGTGGGCGCGACCGCAGACGGGTTACGCGGAGGACTGGGACCTCGACCAGCTGTGGACCAGCCTCAAGCTCAGCTCTACCCGGTCGGGATCACCATCGAGGAGCTCGAGGAGGAGGCCGGCTGCCCGGGCCGCGATCGACGCGGACTTCCTCACCCAGCACCTCACCGAGGACGTCCACGACGGCGTACGAGCATCGCGAGGAGGAGCTCGGTCGAGCCGGTGCTGCGCGAGCTCGAGCGTCGGGTGCTGCTCGATGTGATCGACCGCAAGTGGCGCGAGCATCTCTACGAGATGGACTACCTCGCGGACGGCGTGGGCCTGCGCGCCTACGCCCAGCCGCGACCCGCTGGTCGAGTACCAGCGCGAGGGCTTCGACATGTTCAACCAGATGCTCGAGGGCGTGAAGGAAGAGACCATCGGGTTCCTGTTCCGGATCGAGGTCCAGATCGAGGAGGCCCCGAAAGAGGTGACCGGGGTCGGGATCGCACCGAAGCTTCTCGGCAAGGGACTCACCCCGTCTGCCCAGCGCCGCCAGCAACAGTTGCTCTACAGCGCGCCCGCGGTTGACGGCGCCGCCGGTCGCGGCGAGATCCGGTGCTCGTACAGGACTCGCCGCCGGTATTGGGCAACGGCCGGGCCGGCACGCGCACCGGCGAAACTGCCCGCGCCGCCGGTTCACCGGGTGGGCAGGCGGCTAGCAAGCGCCCCGGCGGTTGGCCAGGTCGTCGTGGTCCGGCCCGTCGCGCAGCGGGCCCTGCCCGTGCGGATCAGGCAAGAAGTACAAGCGCTGCCACGGGGCGCCCACGACCATCTGATCCTTGCCGCCGATCTTGGGTGCCGATCTTGGAGAAATGCGCGTTAGTCGATCTCTGTTCACGCGTATTTCACCAAGGTCAGCGCGAGTCGGCTGGAGCCCCGGAACGCCCGCCGGCTTAGGGGGCCACCGCCGCGCCGTCCGTCCCTAGAGGGTGGGCGGTGACTGTGCCACGACGGGCGCTCCGGGAGACTGATGCGCGCACCACGATCTCCGGCTGCACGCGTGGTCATCTCGAGTCCGAGCTAGGTGAACTCGGCGACACCACCGAGCGAGAGGCCAACTCGGCTACACCTGGCACCGAGCGAGAGCCGACTCCTTGGCTACATTCACCAGAGCTATGAGGCCAACTCGGCTACACCACCGAGCGAGGCCAACTCCGGCTCCACCACTGAAGGTCGTCATGTCCGCCTACACCACTTCGAGGTGGGTGCACAGCCACCGGCCGCGGGCGAGCTCCATCCGGACGGCCATCGCCCATACCTTGTCCTTGCGGGCCATCACGACGGCGATCTCCGCCACGCCGTCGAGGACGTCGCAGATACTTGACCCGGCGAATGGTGACCCGGTCCGCGGGTCCGACAGGCGCAGTCCGGCCGGTGCGCGGCGGACCGCCTTGGCCGGCGATGACCGAGGCCCGCGTCGCTCCGTGGCCCCGCCCGAGCCCTGACGGCCGAAGCAGCCGGCTGACGATCCAGTCAAAACGCCCGGCACAGAATTGGCGCAGCTGCCCGAGTGGTCGATAACCTGCCGACCACTTCCACGCAGGTGGCGAGCATGCGCTGGGCGGCAAGCCGCAGCTCGACCGCATCCGCCGCGTCAGTCGCGTCGGCACCGTCTGCGTGACTGTCGAGCGTGAGACCGGGCGGCGCGGACAGGCCTGCCGACGGAACGGAGCGGCGGCTCCCCGTCAGGCCGGCATGCACCGCCGTGCGATCCCGCCGCTCCGTCTCCCACATACGCGCTGTCCCCCGCCAGCGCGCTCGTCAATGTCCGCCCCTGCCCAGGCGACGTCGCCAGGCGGTGGGACGTCGGGGGCGCCGGCCTTGACCTCGTTGGCCGGTCCGGCGCCCCACGACCGGGGGCCACGCTGTACCCGCACCCCGTGGGCAGGTCCAGCGGAAGAAGTTGGGCCGCCATCGGCGGTGCGTCGAGACCCGCGGCCCGCCGTTCGTCGTCAGTGAGCGGTTCCGACCGAGGGACGGGAAGCACTCCGGACGGTCGTGCCCCGTCGGGCCGGCTCGACGCGGTCGCGGGTCGGGCGGTCTCGCGTCCATCGCCAGGCATCGCAGTCATGGCCACTCCCCGTCGATCTTGCGTTTGCCTCTCGTTTGCCTGACATCGATAGTTCTAACCTATCGGCAGCACCGATCGCAAGACCCTTGCGTTTGCTTTCGTTTGCCTTCGCTGAATCCGGAGGCGCAGAACGGGACAAAGGCCCGTGAGGCGAATCAGTCCTCGAGTGACCACGAGGGGTGTCCCGATCGCACGAACTCGGGCGGTCTCCTCATACTTCGTGGCGATATAGTCCTCGAGCTTGCGAACGCTCGATCCGCCATTGCCCTCGTCCACCGATCTTGATGGCGGGCAGTTCGCCACCGCGAACCATGTGGTAGATCTGCGAGAGCGCAGGTGGCCAGCTCATCGGCGACGTCCTGCATCGTCATGAACCGGCCACGGCCATGCCCAGAACTTCATGCACTCCAGGGGCGGCCAAATCCTTCCGTTTGCCCGTGGTTGCCTGCCATCCAGTGTGGCAGCCGCAGCGTCCGTCATCACAGCGATGCCGGCGTGGTGCATGGCCGGAGCGCCCGCGGCGGCGGGTACGACGTATCCGTCAAGCGAGAGGGGGGCGTGAGTGACCGGGTCTACCTACCGGCGACGCTGGCGCTGTCGGCGCTGATTGCAGGCGGATTCGTAGCACCCCCTGCCGACTGGAGGTCAACGCGCATCGCCGTGACGCTACAGAACTGCGTGAGTGGTACGCCGACGGGACGAGGAAGAGTCGAATACATCGCCTTCACCCGGGCCGCCCAGGAGTCGTTGCTGCTGCTCCGTCACGATCCCCAGACGCCCCGCAGGCGGGCGTAAGTTTTCCTCGCCGTCGACGTCCCCGCTGACCAGCCGCAATGGGCGGGCCAGCAGTTGGTCACAGCGCTGGTCGGATCGACGGCCCGATCCGGTCACCGAGGTCGCCAGGCGGTACACGTCGACAGTGGAGCCGGCGGCGGGACGCGCCAGCGGCGGCCGCGGTGGCGCTGGAGGCGGTCGCCGGTGACGAGGACGCCCATGAGTTCACCGTCGACAGCGCCAGGACCACGAGCTCGAGTGGTACGACGTCATGAGTCGACCGTTGCCGGGTAAATCCACCGAATGCTCAGTCGTCCGCGACCCGCATCGTCCGGCCGGACCGCGAGGATCATCGACGTGATGCCGCTGGCGAACGCGACCACCAGGGCGTTGGGTAGGAGTCGAGAGAAGTCGAGAACCCCCGGCCATGCGGTCCCCCGGAGAGGCCCCACGCCGAGCAGTGACGCGCCCCCAGGCTGGGTGAGGGCCTCCGTGAGCAGCAGGCCCGGCAGTGCCCCGGCCAGGGGAGGTGCAAATTGCGGGCCACGGCGCGGGGAGCCGTGACGCAGGAACCAGAACACCCACCAACCCCGCCACGACCCCGCACACCCCGGCCTGGACATAGCCGAAGATCCCGACGCGGTCGCTCGGAGGAGCCACCGTCTCGCCTGCGCCGAACAAGCTTCGTGAGCGCGGGCTGCAGCACCGTGAAGACTGTGACCAGGCCAGGAAGACGACGAACGTGCCCACGATGCCGGCGGCGAACACCGGTCGCGGGATGGCCATGCCCTGGCGCTGCCCAGCGCCGAACCTGCGCCGACCGTGATCGCGGAGCACCGCGATCGGTGAGTGGGCCCCGTACCCGAAGAGGATGACCACGGCAGATCGCGCCGAGGATGGCCCGGCCCCGAGCCTGCAGAGCAGCCGTTGCACCGTGGAGGACGGTCCGCGGCGCAACCGTCCAGTGGCTAACAGACCGCGCTGGTCGCGCCGGTGAGGAGGCCGGTCGCGACTGGCTGGAAGTGCTGTCGCCGCCGAGCCGAGCGCGACCGCCGGGTCGAAGGAGTTGCCGACGATAGAGGCATGCGCGGTCCACATGGTCGCGGTGAGCCAGATGACACCGGAGCGAGGATTCCGGCGCCCACTCCCGCGGGTAATCTTCGTCAACCTCGTCCACGGTGTCGGACTGAGGTTTCAGCCAATTGCATCCATCTGGGCCCTGCGCTGCGGACGGGCCTGCCAGCTGGAGGTGGGCGGTACGGCGATGCCGGGTTCGGTCATGGTGGATCTCCCACCGCGGTGGCGGACACCGCGGACACCCCGACGCTCCGACGTGAGGCGATAGTGGCCGTGTGGCCCTCGAGGGAGGAGTCGGCCTCCCCAGACGTGAAAGGATGAGCTCGAGTCTCGCTACAGTGTCGACGATAATCTCGACAGAGGAGCAGGTTATGGATGCGCTGTTCACCGTGCCGGAGCCGCAAAACGAACCGGTCGGTAAAGGCGCTCCGGGCAGCCCCGAACGGGGCCGTGCCTGCAACGCCGCCCGCCGGCTTCTCGCCGCGGAACGCGTCGAACTCACCATGACCATCGACGGCAACAGTCGTATGGGTGGCGGAGATGTGCACCGAATGCCGTCCGCAACCGCACAGTGACCAGGATGTGGGGGTCACCCACAATGCGACCAACGAGGATGCCGGAGGCGGTCGCGGCCGCGAAGCGCGCGGCCCGCTGATGGCGGGCAATGCCGTTCGAACAGCGCGCGCGGCGATCTCTGCGGGCGGCGGATCTCCTCTCCGGGCCCGTGGCGGGCGACCTCAACGCTGCCACCATGCTCGGTCAGTCCAAGACCGCGCACCAGGCCGAGATCGACTCCGCCTGCGAGCTGATCGACTTCTGGCGCTTCAACGTCCACTTCGCGCGGCACCATCTACCGCCGAGCAGCCGCTGTCGCCGCCCGGCGTGTGGAACCGACGTCGACGCACCGCCCGCTCGAGGGCTTCGTCTTCGCGATCACGCCGTTCAACTTCACCGCGATCGCCGGCAACCTGCCGACGGCGCCGGCGCTGATGGGCAACACCGTGGTGTGGAAGCCGGCCGAGACGCAGCTGCTCGCGCCTACCACATCATACCAGTTGCTCGCGGAGGCGGGCCTGCCGCCCGGCGTGATCAACCTGGTCACCGGCCTGCCCGGAGAAGTCGCCAGCGTACGTGCTCTGACCACCGGCGACTCGCCGGCGTGCACTTCACCGGCTCGACGCCGCGTTCCACCATCTGTGGCGGGAGATGGCCGCGAACCTCGACAACTACCGGTCGTACCGGATTGTCGGCGAGACTGGGGGAAATTTCGTCATCGCGCACCCGAGAAGATGACGCGCGCCACTGGGCCAGCGCCGATCCGGGCGCCGGAGTACCAGGGCCAGGTAAAGCGTGTTCTGGCCGCCTCGCGCGCCTACGTCTTACACGCCGTGGACAACGGTCTGCGCGGACTGGTCGCTGCCGCGACGACTGATGACCTACGACGGCTGCCGACTTCGGCAACTTCGGCGGCGCGGTCATGCGCTCGTTCGACAAGCTCGCCGGGCGCTGGACCGCATCAAGAACCTCGACGGTGCTTTCGGTGCTCGCCGGTGGGACGCGACGACAGCGAGGGATTCTTCGTCCGCCGACGGTCGTGGAGTATGTGTCGACCCAACCACGAGGCTAACGACCGGTACTTCGGGCCGATCCTGTGTCTACGTCTCAGGACGCGCACTTCGAGGCGACCGTGGCCCAGGCCGAGAGCGCGTCCCCGCATGCGGATCGGGCGCGATCTCCTCGTTACCGACCGGCGCTCACACCGGGCTCCGACTCGCTGGTACGCCGCAAGCAACATCTACTTCCCAACGATAAGCCCACGGGTGCCGTCGTTGGACAGCAACCATTCGGCGGCGCACGCGCCAGTGGCACCGTCCAGCGGGCATTAGGTCCTGGCACAACCTCATCCGTGGATTTCGCCGCGTGTCATCGCAGTGAGACATCTGTGCTGCCCACCGATCACCGCACCCGGCACATGGGGTGACCGTTGTCGCGCACCAGGGACCGTCCCACGTGGACAGTCGAGTCATCACCGTGGTACGATCCTCGATCGCCCGCGCGTGATCCGGCCCCCATGTGTATGGCCGCGCCGTGATCCGGCCCGGGCCGAGCCTGTCGTCGATGCTGATGCCGCCCCCAGGTGTCGCATCGCCCGGCTTAGCCTGGAGGCGCTACCGTCGTACGGCACGCCTGGCGCGCCCGCGTCTGGCCCACAAACGCCTGGAGCAGCAGCCGTCGTGTCGACCCGGTCGGTGCTGATCGAGACCTATCGCCACGACGTCCAGCTCCTGTCGAGTTTCTCCCGCGACGTGGCGCTGGCACGGCAGCGGCGCGTCGTCGACGTCCGGGTACGCCCTTTGGCCTGCGCCGAATCTGCCGAGCTGAGGTAATAGTGTCGATATCGAGGCCGGTCCGGGGGACACGCTCTTCGATCGCGCGGCTGTGCCCGATGCTCGAACTCCCCGCCGCCCTCACCGGCTATTTTTGATCGAGGGACGCCCTGAGCAATACGTAATCGAACGAAGCGCTA
>ERZ1370068.10878-contig-9539_pt1 | contig 45481 bp, 40 predicted proteins | sample MGYA00561227_ERZ1370068 | MGnify/ENA primary metagenome ERZ1370068 (study PRJEB38410, sample SAMEA6850437) | metagenome | study: Metagenomic assessment of the ecological functions of the soil: analysis of the soil microbiota associated with the... | reverse complement strand
CGTTACGTATTGCTCGGCCGTTCTCGCGTTTCTCGGGCTCACGTGGTGGGCGACCGTCGATCGGCATCATCTTCTACTTCTCGCGCGAAAGCGTTCCACGTCGTCGACATCCGCTTCTTCCCGTTCCTGCAGCTCGGGCCTTTGCCTGTGCGCGGCAGTGGGGCTCGGGCTGCTGCTCGCCGACGCTGCCGGCGCCGGAGATCTGGCCGCTCGTCGGCGCGCTCGCGATCCCGCATCGTCGTCGGCACGCAGGTCACGTTCATCCCGTCGTGGGTGAAGTGGAACTACTCGGGCTTCGAGCGGAAGGGCACGTAGGGGCACGCTCAAGGGGATCATCGACAAGCTCAAGGGGCAGCGTCGGCGATCCGCGCGTCGTCTACGAGCACTCGCCCGGACCACGAGGCGCTCGGCACGATCCGCGTCTTCGAGAACCTGCCGCTCTTCACCGGCCGCTCGACGCTCGAGGGCCTCTACATGCAGGGGCTCGCCGTCCGCGCCGTTCGTCTTCTACATCCAGTCCGAGGTCTCGAACGTGATGTCGTGTCCGTTCCCGGACTGGGGCTGCTCGCGCCCGAACGCTCTCGCGCGGCGTCGACGCACCTCAAGATGATGAACGTCTCGCACTACATCGTGAAGTCGAAGCCCATCAGTGAAGGCGCGCCGCGAAGCATCCGGGGCTCGACGCTCGAATCGACGATCGGCGACTACCAGATCTGGCGCGTGAAGGAGAACGCTCGACCGCTACGCGATCCCGGTGACGACGAAGCCCGTCCTCGTGCACACGCGACACGTGGAAGGAGATCGTCGTACATGTGGTTCAAGACGGCGACGCCGCGAGAGCGTGCTGCCGGTCTTCACCGACGAAGGTCGAGCCCGGCGACGAGAAGCTCGTTCGCGCGCGTGAGCGACGGCATGCCGGCGGAGTTCCCGCGCGAGCCGCTCGGCGCGCCGCCCGTCCTCCAGGAGGCGATGGAGAACGACCGCATCACGATCACCGGCCGCAAGCCCGGCTATCCGATCCTCGTGCGGATCTCGTACCATCCGCGCTGGCAGGCGCTCACCGGCGAGAAGGTCTGGCTCGCCGGCCCGACGCTTCATGCTCGTCTTCCCGAAGGGCGACCGCGTGGAGCTGCGCGTTCGGCGGCAGCCCGGTCGTCACCGTCGGCCGCGTGCTGCACGCTGATCGGCTGGCTCCTCTTCCTCCTCGCCGTGCTGCCGACGCGGCCGCGCGCTCGTCGCGGCGCGCGAGCGGCTCGCGAGATGCCGCGGGTCGCCGGGCGTTCGCTGCGCTCGGACTGCGCGGCGTGGCCGCGTCGGCGTCGCCGCCGCGGCTCCTCGCGGCGGCGCTGCCGCTCGCCGCCGGCCATCTTCACGTCCGCGGGCGTCGCCGCGCGCGAGCCTCGACGCCGGACGGCTCGTACAACTACGGCATGAAGCTCTACACCGCGCAGAATTTGAACGGCGCGATCCCGTACTTCCAGCAGGCGCAGCGGCTCTCGCCGCTGTCGAACACCGCGATCCACTCGACGTACTTCGAAGGGATCCCGTACTTCCGCCAGGACGACTGGGCCGAGGCGCTCGAGGCGCTTCGAGCGCCTCGTCGACGCGCTTCCCCGAGGGGCCGTCGGTCGCCGGAGGCGCCTCTACCACATCGGCCTCTGCAAGGCGCGGCTCGGCGACATGCCGGGCGCGATCGCCGCGTGGCAGGAGCACGCAGCGCTATCCCGACACGCCCTGGGCCAAGTACGCGGGCGAGCGGCCTGCCGAGCAGCAGAAGATCGATGAGCAGAAGAAGATGGCGAGCACCAGAACAAATGAGCGCGCACGGCGTTCACGGTCGGCATCCCGGTGTTGAACGAGGAGGCGATCCTCGTGCCGAACACCGAGCGGCTGCTCGCACTTCCTCGACGGCCTCGGGCGCGACTACGAGGTCATCATCGGCTCGAACGGCTCGACCGACTCGACGACGACGCTCGGCGTCGACCTCTCGCGCCGCTTTCCGCAGCGTGCTCGTTCTTCCATCTGCCGGAGAAGGGCGTCGGCCTCGCGTTCACGGAGTTCGTCCGGCGCGCGCGCCATCCGTTCCTCGTCTCGGTCGACATGGACCTCTCGGTCGACATCGGCTTCGTCGCGACGGCGGTCGAGCTGCTCGAGACGCACGACATCGTCGTCGGCTCGAAGAAGATGGGGAACCAGCAGCGCTCGCTCTTCCGGCGCCTGGGCTCCGACTCGTTCCTGCAGGCGACGCGGCTCCTGCTCGGGCTCACGTACGACGACTACTCGATCGCCGCGAAGGCGTTCCGCGTCGACGTGCTGCGGAGCTTCATCGATCGCATCAACGAAGGCTCGTCGTACGTGCTCGAGATCTGCTACCTGACGAAGCTCCGCGGCGGGCGGATCACGCAGGTGCCGGTCACGTGCGAGGATTGGCGCGCAGTCCAAGTTCAACTCCTCTCGGCACGAGGCGGTGTACAAATACTCGCATCTCGTGCGGCTGCGCGGGAGCGCGGGCGGAAACGGGACTGACCCCATGGGCGCTGGTGTGACTAGCGCGGCGCTCGTCGAAGCGGCGAAGACGATCGAGCCCGCCGTTGCGGCGGTCGTCGCGATCGCGCCCTGGTCGCGCGCCGCGCGCGCGGTGGCGCTTTTCGCAGCTGACGTCGCGCTGTCGCCTGACGCGCCGATGGCGCGCCGGACGGAGCTCGCGCCGCTGGCGGTCGTCGTGACGGTCGCGGCGGCGGTGCGCCTCGTCGGGTGGGACTCCCGGCGTGGACGCCGGCCTTCTGTTTCTCCGAGGTGTCGACGCTGTGGGTCGACCGATGGACGGAGACGGGCGAGCTCTGGATCCAATGGCTGCAGGAGCCTCGTCGACGACCGTGCTCGCCGTACGTGATGGCGCTCGTGCTGCCCGTGCTGGCCGGGCCTGCGCTCGTCGGCCGCGCTTCGCCCGTCTTGTGCGGGGCCGCTTTCGGGACGCTCGCGGTGGTGCTGGCCCGGGCGCTCGGCCGGCAGATGCGGTCCGCGGTGGCGTTCGGGCTGCCTTTGCCGCGTTCGTCGCAGTGTCGCCGCTCGCGCTCACGTGGTCGCGTCTCAGCGGCTTCTGCGTGGCGGCGACGACGTATCGCCCCTGCTCGCGCTGCTCGTGGGCTGGGAGCGGGCGGCGCGGCAGCGTACTGCTCGCGCTCGCCGGACTCGTCGCGTGGGCGAGCGTATCACTACTACGCAGCGCGGCGATCGCGTTGTTCTGCGCGATCGCGGGCGCGGGATCGCGGTTCGCCGTGTGCCTCGCGCGCTCGTGCTCGCCGCGCCGCGGCGCGCGTGCGGCGGAACCGGGTGGCTGGCGTTCGGTGGCGCGAGCGCCTGCGCGAGGTCTGCCGAGCTACGGCGGATGGCCGCGGGCAACCTGGGCGAGCGCACGCTCGTCGAGTTCGTGACCTCGGAACATCACGTCGTTCCGCGTCGAGCTCGGACACGCGATCATGCGCTACCTCGCCGAACGGCGGGTCGGCTGGGGCGGGAGCAGCGCTCGTCGCGGGCATGGACTAGGCGGGTCGTCCTCGTGCCCGTGTCGCTCGGCGTCGTCGGGATCGTCGCGTGCGCCGCGCGGCGCCCGCGCACGCAATTGCCTGAAAGTTCGCTTCGGCACAGCCGCCGCGGGGCCTGGCGTTGCCGTGGCGATCAGCGTGATGACGGCGCGGCGCATCCGTCTTCGACGTCGTGCGCGTTCGCCGCGCACGGCTGCCTGGCGGTCGTCGAACGCTCGGCGCCGGGCCGCTTCGTGCGACGCGCGCGCGGCTCGCGGCAGGCGGCGTGGCGCTCGTCGGCGTGGTCCGTCGCGATCGTCTTCCTGCTCGCCACGCTGCCAGCAGGACGGCGCAGCAGATCCCGTTCGCCGACGCCGGCTTCGGCGACGGTGTCGCGTGCCGGCGCTGTCTCGACGCCGCGAAGGAGTGGGCGCGTGAGATCGGAGGATTTTGGCGCCTTCGTCGTCCTCTTTCGACAACGACGTGATGCGCGAATCGCACCAGCCCCGGCGGGCTCTCGAGCCACGGCAAGATCGCGAGTCGCCGCGTCGCCGGCAAGCCCGAGCGCCATCCAAAGGCTATGCGCCATGGAGCAGCCGTGACCGAGCCCGACTGTTACGGCGCTTCGAGCCTGCACCGGCGACAGATTTCGATTCACTTCGTTGGCAGTTCGATCGCGTGGCGCCAGCGCGACGCAGGTGTGGCAGTCGAGCAAAAACGATATGTCGGAGCTGGCCCGCGCTACGCGGCTCATCACGCGGCAGCGCGAGGAGTCGACATGGCCGTCGCCACGGCCTGGTGATCACGCTGGTTACGCTGCCGCGGCGGCTGGTGCACACACGCCAGTGGAACCGCGCGGGCTCGTCGCGAGTCCGGATTCGCGTTGCGTCGCGCTACGCTCGAGCGGCAGATGCTCGCGGCGGGGATGCCCGTCTGGGCGCTCGCGGCGTGCGCCTCCGGCGGCGACGCCGCCCGGAGTGGCTCGCGATGAGCTTCTTCGCGCACCGCTATCAGCCTTCGCCGTCGGCGATGCCGCAGGCGCGGGCCGCCTCGGTGGAGCGCGGTCCGCTCGGCGCGGAGACCATCCGCTTCTTCGTGGAGGACGGGCGCGACATCGCGTTCGCCGTCCTTTCGTCGCTCCGACGCACGGAGATCTCAACCCGTGCTGGCGCTCTGCATGGACTCAACTGCGCCGCCCGCGCACACGGACACCGGTGGCTCGTGAACCTGTGGACCGGCGCCGTGCCGGCACGCACCCGGCGCGCAGGAGTGTGCCGCGCGGCGAATGGATCGGCATCGCGATACCGGATCCCGAAGGCCGCCTCGTGCTGGCGTCCGGCATCAACGGATCGTCGTGCGGGGATCCCGAGCGGCGGACCGAGGTCGCGAGCTTGCGCGCGTCGGGCCGTCGGTCCGCTGGCTGACCGACGAGTGCACGCCGATCGCGGCCGGCGCCGACTGATAATCGCCACCGCCGACCTCCGTACCGCCGTCGTGAGCGTCTACGATCGGAACGGACGCGATTTCGGCGCGCGCCGGCTCGACTACGGGTGCGCGATCGTCGTCGCCGATGACGACGATCGCGGGCGCGGGCCGATGGCTCGGCATCGCGTTCGGCGGGATGGTGTGGACTACGACGTGCGCATCGCGCCCGAGTGCGCCGCGCCCTGACGTCTCGCCGTCGGCTCACGCCGTCGGATCGATCCACCGCCGCCAGAGCTGCATCAGCCAGCCCTCGTTCCCGCCGGCGCAATCGTGACAGCGCTCGGAGTGTCGTGTTCTGGACCGTCACCGGGTCGCTCGGGTAGTGACGATGATGTAGGCGAAGCGGTCGCGGCGCGGCGGTTGCGGCCGCGACGCAGTCGCAGAGGGCGAGGTGCCAGCGGTGGCGCTACCCATGGCCACGCGGAACGCGGAGGAGAAGTTGAACTCGCAGCGGCCCGCGCCCACTTTCCTGGGGCGATAGAACGATCGCCGCGTAGAAGAACCGCGCGCGTCCTCGCTCTCCGGCGCACCTTCGCGTCCATCAGACAGCAGGCGAGCGCGCGAGGCGCGACTCTCCGGCGTCGAAGCGTTCGTTTCGCCGTCGTCGCGCGCTCCGCGCTCGAGAGCTTTCCGCCGGGCGGCGGCGGGTCGTCGCGCTCCTCGGAGGCGCCCGTGCCGCGGGCGCCGACGCCCTCGAGACGCCAGAGACGCCACCCCGGCCGCCAGCCAGGTACGAGAGCACGCCGTACTCGCCGACGAGCGTCCATGCGTCGCCGAGCGGACGGTCGAAATATGTGAGCCGCAGGTTTCCAGCGTGCGCACCGTAGTGCACGCGGTTCCCGAGGCCGGTGTGATGAGTGAGCGTGCGCCCTCGGCCAGCGGTTGGGGCGTCGCGTGCACCACTTCGACGACGAGCGGCTCGTGGTGAGCTTGCGGCGGCGTCTCGACCTCGGTCCCGACGCGCGGTCACGCTGAGGTAGAGCGCGTGGAGCCGGTAGCCGATCGTGGTCTCGGCGACGACGCGCGGCGGGGCGTGAGCGCGCCTCGATCGCCGGCACGACCCGCTGGAGCGAGTCGCGGCGGATCCGCCCGCGGCCAGCGTCGGTCGTCCCACGAGCCGATAGGAGGTTCCAGCGACGAGCTGGCGCGTGAACGCCGTCACGAAGCCAGGCTGCGGCGCTCGGCCGACCACGCCGCGGATCGCGTCGACGCGTCGAGCTTCGCCGCGTGCAGCGCGATCGGGAACGAGAGATCGGCGCCACGATACCGGAAGATGCGCGGCACGCGTGTAGTACTCGTCGAGCGAGAAGCCGCGCCGGGAAGAACTCGATGAGCAGGAAGAACGATGCCCCAGAAGCCGAGCAGGGCAGCCAATCGGCGCGATCGAGCCGGCCGCGCACGGCCTGGCCAGAGGAGGCGCGAGCGCACAGCGCGTACGGGAACGATGCCGAAGAGCGTCGTCGCCGAACTCGGACCCGACGAAGATCATCCGCACGTAGCGGGCCCACTCGAGCGGCAGGTCCTTCGCCTGCCACCGGATAGTTCGCCGCGTGCGTCGAGACGAACGGCGATGTACGTCCCGAGGCTCAGCCTGCCAGTAGAGGATGGTCGCCGCAGTGGCAGGACGACGCTCGTCGCGACGAACGCCTTCGCCGCGCGCCACCGCCGTCCGAGCGAGCGCGTAGAAGGCCGAGCGCCGGCAGCGCGTACACCGCCCAGAGCTTGACGTAGAATCCGTACCAGAGCGCGAGCGCGACGAGCGATGCCCTGCCGCACGGGCCGGTCCTCGTAGCAGGACGAGGGCCGTGAAGCCGAGCGCGAGCGCGCCCGCCAGCACAGAGGTCGTTCGTGCAGCGGCGTCCCGCGGCACGACCTCGAACGGCGCCGTCGCGACGAGCAGCCCGCCGAGGAACGCACGCACGCTGTCCGTACCCCATGCGCACGAGCAGCGCGTACGCCGAGCAGGACATCAGCGACGAAGACGGCGATCACGGTCGGCAGCGAGCACCGTCGTCTCGGTGACGCCGAAGGCAGCATGCCGACGACGTAATTCAGGCAGCCCAGCCCGCCGAAGCCGCACCTGCAGCTGATCGCGGAAGTCCGGCCCGCTCGCGACGACCTGCTGGAGCACGCCGAACTCCTGCCGTCGTCGCCGAGGATGAGACCCTGCAGCAGCCACGCAGCGCACCACGCAACGCGGTGACGAAGAGCCCGAGCGACCGGAGGAAGGTGGCGGCGCTTCACGGTCGTCGGTACGAGTGTTGCCACGACGGCTGCACCATCCGGCAGTGTGGGGGCGAGCGGGCGGCGGCGGCGGGCTGAGATGGGCGGAGAGCCAGCCCGCAGCGCGGTGGGTGGTGGCGAGGTGGCGGCTGGGATGCGCGAGGGCCTGCAGGCGGAGCCCTCGCTCGCCACGCCGCCCGCTCGCCCTGCCGCATGTGCCTGCCGTCGCGGCGCACTGAGACGCTCGCGAGCATGGTGCCGACGCGGTTCGCGTTCGCCATGATGTTGAACGTCAGAGCCCTTCGGGCGAGAGCCACGGGAACACCGGAGCCGTCGGCGACGCAGACCCGCGCGCGTCGCGCGCAAGCCGGCTCGAGCGGTCGCACGTGAGCGGATCGTCGCCGTCGGGCCGGATCGGGAACGTGCCGCCGTAGTGCAGGCTCGATCCGTGCCCCGGCCGGATCGTCTTCAGGCGGACGGCAGCCGAGCTGCCGGAAGAAGCGCAGCAGGATGCGCTCGTCGTCGTGCTGCATGCGCTCCTCGTCGGGAGACTGGCGGTAGCGGACCTCCGAGCCGGTCGGGCTCGCCGCGATGCAGGACGCAGTACTTCTCGGAGCTCGGGAGCGGTCGGCGTGGTGGATGCCGAGGATCGCGAAGTTCGGCATGAGGACCTGCAGGATCTTCCGCGCCTCGCGATAGGCGATCGGCGCTTCCTTCATGAGCTTGAACGTCAGCAGCGAGGCGATACGAGAAGACCTGCGACTGCAGCACGCGGCCAGGGAGCCGCACCATGGCCGTCAGCTGCGCGCAGGCTGTAGCGCCGATCGCGCGCCGCGACGGCTGGCAGCATGCCGAGGTTCAGCATCGGCACGTAGCAGTACGCGTTGCAGCACCATCGGGATGCGCGTCTCGTAGCGGCCGAGCGAGCGCAGCACGATGCGCGCCGTCCCGAACGTGCCCGGCGGCGAGCACGTCCAGCGCCGCCGCCGTGTGCGTCTCGCGCCGGCCGTCGTCGGCGCGTCGCACGTGCACGGCGCACGCCGCCGCCCCTGCTCGTCGAAGGTCTCGACGAAGCGGCGGTTCACGTACGTGAAGTTGGGCGCCTGCAGAGCTCGTCGAGCGTCCACTGCGGGCGGTAGACGCTCCGGTCCATGTCGGCCCAGTACTCGAGGTCGAGATAGCCGTGCGGACCGCGCCCGCGATGCTGCCGCGTGCAGACGGCGAGGCGCGGCCAGCCGAGGAAGCCCTTCTCGTTCAGCGCGGCGCGCTTGCGTTCGTAGCGGGCGAGGATCGTCTCCGCGTTCACGTCGACGTCGAGCGCGCGGCATGATGCCGGGGCTCATCGGGAAGAAGCAGCTCGAGGTCCTCGCCGGGACCGCAGACGCCGATCCGCTCGACGACGGCGTCGTAGTGCGGCTGCATGGTCGGCGACGGCTGAGGCCCATGTCGCGGAGCTCGTCGTCCGATGAACGGGAAGACGCCGGCGCTCCAGCCGCGCGCCGAGGCCGCCGCGCGCGAGGCTCATGGACACCGCGAAGTCGTCGGAGTCGGCCGGCTGCAGCGCGCGGCGCGTCGGCGCATGATGTGCTCGCGCGGCGGCGTGAGCTGCGCGCCGACGCGGACGTCGCCGAACGGGACGCCTCTCGAACCCGTCCCCGATGAAGTAGCGATGCTGGCTCGCGTCGGTGCGCCGGAGCGTCGAGAACGGCCTCGTGCGGGATGAGCGGCGCGTAGCGGCGGTCCTCGTTCCCGTAGTCGAGCATGAGGACGCGCTTCCCGGCCTCGACGAGCGGCGCCGCGCTGTTGACGCCGCCGGACCCGAGCCGACGACGATGACGTCGGCCGCGTCGCGTCACGCTCATGCGATCCCGCCGAGCGCGCTCGAGCGCGCGCTTGTCGACTCTTGAACATCGGGCGTCACGGGCATCTCCGGCGAGCACCGTGAGCCCGTCGGGTCGCTTGAAGCTCGCGAGCTCCACGCCGACGAACGCGCGCAGCTCGGCGAGCGTCGGCGGATCGATCGGCGTCGCGCGGCCGGACGAACGCCCAGCCGATCTCGCCGAGCCGCTCGTCCGGCACGCCGAGCACCGCCGCGCGCGCGACCTTCGGATGGCGTGCGAGCACGTCCTCCACCTCCGACGGATAGACGTTGTAGCCGCCGCGGATGAACATCTCGCTCTCGCGGCCGCGGAGGTGCAGATAGCCCTGCGTCGTCGAGCCAGCCGAGGTCGCCGGTGTGGATCCAGCCCTCCGCGTCGATCGATCTGCGCGGTCGCCTCGGGTTCCGCCAGTAGCCGCGCATCGTCGCCGGCGAGCGGATCGACGACCGTGCCGACCTCGCCCGGCGGGCAGCGGACGGTTGCTCCGCGTCGACGACGCGCGAGCTCGACGCCCGGCGGTCGGCTTGCCGACCGTCGTCGACAGGATCGTCGATCGGATCGTCGGCGAGCGACGCCGTCGCGATGCCGACCTCGGTCGACGAGTAGCGGACGACGACCGTCACGCCGAGCGTCTCCTGCACGCGGCGGATGAGCGCGGGCGACGACGGCGCGCCGCCGAGCAGCATCGCTCTTGCAGCGACGAGAGGTCGCAGCCGCGGCGCGGTCGGGGTGGTCGAGCAGCATGATCGCCTGCGTCGGGAATGCAGCCCAGGTGCTCGAGCCGCTCGCGCTCGATCGATCTCGAGCACGACGCGCCGTGTCGAACGTCGTCGTGCGACGATCGACGCAGCCCGTGCCGCCGATCTGGATGCGCGATCCGCGCCATGGTGCCGACGTGCGCGAACGAGAGCCCGGCGGCCGAGGTGCTTCGTGCGGCGCGGCGCACCGCCCGCGTGGCGGCGGTCCTCGATCTCGGCCAGCGCGAGCGGGTTCCGATGCGTGTACCAGGCGCCCTTCGGGCGCGCCCGTCGTGCCGCTCGTGAAGACGATCGCGACGCGGATCGTCGGGCGTCGGGCTCGCCGGCGGGCGGCGCCGCCGAGCAGCCCGCGGACGATCGCCCGCGTGCTCGCGCGGATCGTCGTCCGGCTCGAGCCACTCGGTCGTCGCGAGCTCCGGCAGCTCGGGCGGCAGCGACTCGACGATGGCGCGGAAGTCGGCGTCGTGCCAGTCGGTCGACGGCGAGCAGGCAGCTTCGCGCCCGACTGCCGGAGGACGTGGCCGATCTCCGTACGCCGGTAGCGCACGTTGATGCCGGTCGTGACCGCGCCGAGCCGTGCGGCCGCCGAGGTAGGCGACGAGGTAGAGCGGCGTCGACGGCAGCAGGAGCGCCACGACGTCGCCGCGGCCGACGCCGCGCGCGGCGAGACCGCCGGCGAGGCGGTCGGCGAGCGCGCGCCAGTCGGCGTACGTGATGCGCTCGTCGCGATAGCGGAAGGCGTCGGCCTGCGGGGCGTCGTGCCGCGGCCGCGCGCAGCAGCGCGGGGATGCGTGGCGGCGCGACGGCATCACGCGAGCCAGCCGCGCTCGCGACGATACTGTCTCGTCGAGGCCGACGAGTGCGCGTTCAGCTCGCCGAACGCCGAGCATGCGATCGCCGCCACGCGCGCGTCGCGCCGTCGCGCGCGAGCGTCGCGAAGAGCGTCCGCAGCGCGTGCGCCGACGCAGAGCGGCGCGCACCGGCACGAGACGAGGCGATAGCCGGCCGCCGCGAGCTCGGCGGCGGAGCGGAGCGGGCGTCTTCCCCTGCTCGACCATGTTCGCGACGAGCGGCACGCTCGGCGGGCAGCGCCGCCCGCACCCGCGCCATCTCGTCGACCGACTCGCGGGGCCTCGACGAACACGCAGCTCGCGCCGTGCTCGACGAACGCGCGCCCGCGCGCGGATGGCCTCGTCGAGCCCGGCGACGGCGCGCGCGTCCGGTGCGCGCGGTGATCCAGAAGTCCGGGCCGCCCGGTCTCGCGCGCGCGCCGCGAGCTTCGGCGAGGTACTCCTCGAGCGGTACGATGCGCTTGCCCTCCATGTGGCCGCAGCGCTTCGGCCACGACCTGGTCCTCGAGGAAGCAGCCCGCGGCGCCGAGCCGCACCAGCTCGCGCACGGTGCGCTCGACGTTGAACGCGTTGCCGTAGCCGGTGTCGATGTCGACGAGCACCGGGACGTCGGACCGCCGCGACGATGCGGCCGGCCGCGTCGAGCACCTCGGTCTGCGTCAGCAGGCCGAACGTCGGGCTCGCCGAGCCGCGTCGCGGACAGGCAGTAGCCGGAGATGAGCACGGCGCCGAAACCCGCCTCCGCGGCGAGCTTCGCCGAAGCGCGTCGTAGACGCCGGGAATCACGACGGGGCCGTCGCCGGCGAGGAGAGCGCCGATGCGATTCATGCGGTTGCCGGCTCCGCGACGATCCATGGCACAGATCGTCGCCGCGCTGCAACGCCATGGCGTCCCGGAACGCATCGTCCTGCCGCACCCTACCGCGCGATCGATCCGGCCGTGCGGCGCGAGCTGGTCGACCACGCGGCGGCGGACGGCTTCCCGCTGACCGGCGTCCTCTATCGCCCGCCGCGGCGGCGATCCCGACGTCGGTCGTGCTCGCGATGCACCCGCGCGCCGACTTCACGCGCCACTACCTCGGCGCCGCAGCTCGCGGCCGCCGGCTACGCGTTCATGGGCGCGCACGACGCGGTACCTGAACCACGACGCCGACGCGCTCCACGAGCGGCTCTGCGTCGACGTCGCCGGCACGATCGCGTGGCTCCGCGCGCAGGGCTTCCGGAAGGTCGTGCTGCTCGCGCAACTCGGGCGGCGGCTCGCTCTTCGCGTTCTACCTGCAGCAGGCGGCGCGCGCGCCGGCGAGCGCCGCATCGCGCGCGCGCCGTCCGGCGATCGCGTGCCGCTCGATCGACATCGAGCTGCCGCCGGCCGACGGGCTCGTGCTGCTCGCCGCGCACCTCGGCGAGGGCGCGTTCCTGCTCGACCGGCTCGATCCGTCGGTCGTCGACGAGGCCGATCCGCTCGCGACCGATCCGCGCGCTCGACATGTACGACCCGCGGAACGGCTACCGGCCGATGAGCCGAGGGCCGTCGCGCTACGCGCCGACTTCGTCGCCGCGTTCCGCGCCGCGCAGCGCGCGCGCTGCGAGCGGCTCGATCGCGGCGCGCGCGAGCGCGCATCGAGGAGGCGCGTCGTACGCGAAGCGCCGCGCTCGGCGACGCGCGCCGCCGACGAGCGGCGCGCGCTCGCGCGCGCGCGCGCTCCAGCGGCCGCTACCTGCTCATCTACCGGACGCTCGCCGATCCGCGCTATCTCGATCCCGACGCTCGATCCGTCCGAGCGCCCGCTCGGCTCGATCTTCTCGTTCGGCCGCGATCCGATCGTCGGCAACTACGGCGAAGGGCTCGCGCGCGCGATGACGCGCGCGCGGCTGGCTGTCGACGTGGTCGGGCCTCGTCGTCGCACGCGTCGCTCGAGCGGACGCTGCCCGAGGTGACGGTGCCGACGCTCGTCGATCTGCGCGACTGGCCGACATGGACATCTACCCGACGGACTGCCGGCGCGCGTTCGCGGCGTCGGGCGCGACCGACAAGGCGTACGCCGAGCTCGTCGCACGCGAGCCACTACCTCTACCCGGTCGGCCCCGAGGGCGCGAAGCTCGCGCACCCGCAGGACCGCGTGGCCGACGAGACGATCGTGCCCTGTTCCGCGAGCGCTGGCCGCGTCTGAAATTCCCTTGCCGCGCCGCGCAAGGCGGCGCGTAGACTCGGGACAGGGAGGCCCGTCCCATGCTCGCGCCCCGGCCTCGCGCTGCTGGTCTTCGATCCGCTCACGCGGAGTGTCGGCGCCGCTGCGGCCGTCGGGCAGCCGATCGCCGCAATCGCGGCTGATGCTGCCGCCGCTCGTCCAGCGGCAAGGAGACGACTGGCGTTCGTCTCGAAGGACCCGGCGTTCCTGTTCCCGGCGATCGGCGGGCCCGACGATCCGACGCCGGCCGGCTCGGGCGGGCATCGTGGTCGAGCTGTTCGCGCCAGGCACGCCGGCGGGTGTCGCCCTCGATGCGCCCGGTGGCGTCGGCAACGCCCGGGTGGTCGGTGCGCACCTCCGTGCCGCCGCGCCTCCAGTTCAAGAACGGCGCAGCGCCCGATCGCAATGTCGACGTTCCGCTCGATCACGCCCGGCAAGTCGAAGCAGCTCAAGCTGAACGGCAAGGAGACCGGGCTCGACCGTCTCGGCGCCGCTCGTGTCCGTCGGCATCCGCGTCACGACGGGCGCGCTCGTCAACTGCGCGCGCTTCGGTCCGGGCACCGTGACGAAGGACGCGAACGGCACGTTCGTCGGCCGCGACGCCGCTCTCGCGAGCGCGCTCGATCGACTGCTCCGACGACGTCCCTTGCGAGCCTGTCGACCGTCACCACCACGACGGACGGCATCACCAGCAGCTCGCTTCCCGACCACGACGTCACCACGACGCCTGCCCGCCACGTGCGGCGACGACGCGGATCAATCAGGCGAGCGAGCAGTGCGACGGCGACCGACGGCGCGTTTTGCGAGAGGGCTCTGGACGGCGGCCGCGGGCCGGCGGATATCCGACCGGCGTGCCAATGCTGCGTCGACGACTCGGTCCGGCGGGCGGGGTCCCGAGCCATACCGTTGCTGCGATCCCGCGGCCACCGAGGTGTTCGCCCCGAGCCTCAGACGGTGCGCACGAGCACACGCACTGCGGCGGGCGCGTCTGATTGCGACCTCTGGCACGCTGTCAGCCGGACGCGCTGCTGCGCCGCCGTCGGGCGGAACGTGCGCACTCGCGGGCGGCGGCGTGCGGAGCGTGGCGCATCCGGTGGTGGCGATGCTGCGATGCGCGCGCCGCCGTGCAACTCCACCGTTCCCGAGCGGAACGTGCTGTCTGCTCGCCGGCAGTCGGCTGCAGCCGCCGACTGCCAGTGTTGCAGCGGCGAGCTGCGCCTCGGGGCAGCTGCGCGCCCTGAGTCGCGCCTGTCGCGCCAGCTCCGCCGAGCAGGTCGCGCGCGCGGCCGACGAGCCGCCAGCGCTGCTCGTCGGTCAGGCCCGGCGTTCGCCGCACCGTGCGGCTTCCGCGACAGCACGACGAAGAGCGCGCGGTCGGTGCGATCGACGAGGTTGCCCGGCCGGGTGAGGTCGGTCGCCTTGCCCTCGACGCCGCCGCCGGCGGCGCCGTGGCACGACGCGCAGCGATCGCTCCACAACTGCTTCGCCTCGGCGCGGTCGGCGTCGGATTGGTGGAGCGTCCACACGTACGCGACGAGGTCCCAGCGCTGGAGCGGCGTCAGCGCCGTCCATTCCGGCATGCCGCGGCGGCGATGGCCGAGCGTCACGCGATCGAAGAAGTCGGCCGGCGTCTCGTTCCGCATGAAGAGCACGGTCGGTGAAGTCGGCGGGGCTTGATGCCGGCGCGCGCCGCGTCCGCGCCGTCGCCCGCGCCGCGCGCGCCGTGGCAGCCCGCGCAGTTGTCGGGATAGAGCTCGCGGCCGCGGCGTCGCGGACGGCTCGCCGTCGGCCGCGTGTCGCGCGCGACGCCGGTCTTCGCCGTCACGTCGGCGGCCATCGCGTCGATCTCGGTCGGCAGCTCGATGCCGCCGACCTGGACTCGAGCCGGCGCGCGATCGTGGCGAGCGACGCCGGCGGCACGAGCGACAGACGGTCGTTCAGGTTCTGGGCCTCGCGCACGAGGAGGCGCGCTTCCTCGAGCTGATCGGGCGCGACGAGCTCTTCCTCGCCGTCCTCGAACGCTTCCATGTAGGCGATGCGGACGCCGGTCAGCAGATCGAGGAAGCGCCGCGTTGTCGTCGGTGCGCTCGTCGCGCGGGGACGCCCGCCGGCATCAGCAGCGCGGCGAGCGCGAAGATCAGGCGGTGCATGCAGAACGACGGGCGGAGCGGCGCCGCCGCTCCGCCGGTGTGACCATCGTGCGCCGTAGAGCTACTCGGCCGGTCATGCGCGATCGTCTTGCAGGACCGAGCCGGTAGTTGTCGCGATACGTGATCTTCGCCGGCGTCGGTCGCTGACGTCGATGCGGACGTAGTTCCGGCGGTCGATGTCGTAGAACTGGATCGCCGGGAAGAGGCCCCGGCAGGCTGCTCACGAACGGCAGGATCCGCCGCCGGCAGCTCGCGGTAGATCGGATCCATGCCGATCGCGCCCGGCGATGATCTCGGGCACGCCGCCGCCCGCCGGGCCCGGGGTTCGCGACCGCCGGGTTGTAGATGGCGGCGTGGATGTCGGTCGAGAGGACGACCACGTTCTTCAGGTGGTCGTCGGTCATCGTGTTGCCGTCAGGGTTACGGATGAACTCGAGCATCTCGGTGCGCTCGGCCGCGTAGCCCTCCCAGCGGTCGTACGGCAGGAAGAGCAGGCCCGTGATGACCGGACCGTTCATGATGAACTTCCACTTCGCGGTCGACGTCGGCGAGCGCGTTCTTGAGCCACGCCTTCTGCGCCGCGCCGAGGTACGTGCGCGCCGGGTTGTTGATCTCGGTCTGGCACGCGCCCGCCGGCGGGAGCGTCGCGGGGTCGCTGCCATGCTGAGACACGCGGGCTCGGTGACGTACGCCTGCGGGTCGCGGTACTGGCGGTTGTCGGTGAGGAAGAACTCGGCGACGTCGCCCCACTTGATGCTGCGGTAGAGCTTCATCGGGTCGCCGCCGTCCTCGCGGATCGGCATCCACTCGCGGTACGCCTGGTTGCCCGCGACGATCTGCGGGCCGAACGCGCCGAACGGCGAGCCGTAGAAGTCGTTCGTGACCTCGTGGTCGTCCCAGATCGGTCGCCGTGCCGACGCTCGCCATCAGGTTCCGAAGCGCGCTGTCGTCGCGGTTCTCGGCGTACTTCGCGCGGTAGTCGGCGAGACCATGGCTTCGCCGGTGCCGCTCGCGCGTGTCGTCGGGTAGATCGTGTCGCCGATGTAGAGGAACAGATCCGGATCGTCGCGGGTGATGCCGTCGAGGACGGCGTACGGCTTGAAGAACGCGTTCGAGTCGCCGGTGAACGCGAACGTGGCAGGTGCGGTGGACGTCGGCGACGGCGCGGGTCCGGATGCGGCCGATGCGGCTCGCGTCGCGTCCGCATCGTGGCAAATCGGTAGTAGTACTGCGTCGACGCCGTGAGGCCGGTGACTTCGACCTTGATCGTGTCGTCGCCGCAGCAGGTTCGGGATCAGGCGTGGATCGCTGACGACCGGCGCGACGAGCGTCGGCGTCCGTGCGCCACCTCGAGAGTACCAGCACGGGCCGACGCGACCCGCGTCCAGGCGATGAACGACGTGTCGGTCGGATCGCCGGCGGCGACGCCGTACGAGAAAGTCGTTCAGATCCGACAGCGCGTCGCACCGCCGCGGCCGCCGGTGTCGCCCGGAGACGCGGTAGCGGCGGCGAGGCAGCGCGAGAGCGCGTCTTCGGCGGGATCGAGTTGTTGTTCGTCGCGGGATGCGCTCGAACGTCATGTACTGGAACGCGCTCGCCGGCGCGCCGGCGCGGTCGTCGCCGCAGTCGCCGCCGAACTTGAGCGCGGCGTCGAGCACCTGCGTGTCGCTGCAGGCGGTCTCGACGATCGTGATCAGCTTCGTCCGCGCCTTGTCGAGCGCGAGAGAGCGCCTTCTCGTTGGGACAGATCGTCGGCGGTTCTCGACGAGCGCGATCGGCTTCGCGCACTTTGCAGCGCGCCTTCTGCCGAGCGCCGAGCTGCCCTTCCGGAGCGCCTTGCCGATCGTCTTCTGGCACTTCTGGAGCGAGCGGATCCGCGATCTGTCCCGACGTGTGGTACGCGGTGTCGATCAGCAGGTCGGCGCTCGGCCCGTGCACGTCGTCGGTGATGCACGTCGACGACGTCGTTCACGGTGAGCTGCGCCTTCTTGCACGCGAGCCCAGGTCGGCATCCGGCGGCGAGCCGCCGGGGCACTTCGCGGTGAGCTTGTCGCTGAGCTTGGTCGTCGGCTTTCGCGATCGCGCCGAGCACGGCTTGGTGTCGATCGAGCAGTCGGCCGGCGTGCCGGTGACGGCGCGCCCGTCGCGGCACTTGGCGAGCGCCTTGTAGCGGCGCGTCGTAGTACTTGCGGGCCGAGCCGGCGATCGCGTCCTGGCACTTCTGCTCGGGCGTGAGCCCGGCGGACGCGAGCGAAGCCCAGACGACGACGGCGGCGATGACGATCGATCTCATTGGTGGAGTCCTCCCCCGATTGGTAGACCGATCCGGAAGGCTAACCCGCCGGCACTCCGGACTCTGTCCACGACTAGTTGGCGGGCTGTTCCTGGAAGCGCTTCCGCATCTGCTCGCCGATCTGCTTGGAGAGCTCGTCGGGGTTGATGCCGTGCTCCTGGAGGATGCGCCGGGCCTCCTCGGGCGGGGTGGCCGCCGGCAGCGTGCTCGGCGGGGTCGTGGTGGCGGGGCAGGGTCGTCGGGGCGGCGGTCGTCGAGCGGCCGTGGCGCGGTCGTGGTCGTCGCGGGGGCGGTCGATTCCGAGGCACCGCCGCAGCCGGCGACGCAGCAGGAGCGCCAACGTCGTCGCGGCACGGGCGTCGTCGTGGGTGACATGCCGCCGAGCGTGCACCGAGTCCGGGCCGCCGTGCTACCCCGGGCCCGTGCCGAAACCGCGCGCGCCGCCATCGTCGGCATCGGCCAGATCGACGTTCGCGAAGCAGATCGGCATCACCGAGGCCGAGGTCGCCTGCCGGGCGCGATCGCTGCCGCGCTCGACGACGCCGGACTCGCGCTCGCGCGACGTCGACGGGGTCTGCCTCTACGACATCGAATCGAACACCGTCGGCGACCTGGTCGGCGGTGCTCGGCGCTCGACCGACGTGCGCTTCTTCTCGACGCACAGCCACGGCGGCGGCGCATACTGCGCCGTCGTGCGGCATGCGGCCGCGGCGCTGGCCGCCGGCCACGCGTCGGTCGTGCTCGACATTCCGCGCGCGGAATCGCGGCCGTCGCTCGTCGTTCGGCAAGGGCATACACGGAGGGCGGCCGCCCGTGGGAGAAGATCGCGCCGCGCATCGACGGCTTCTACCAGTGGCAGGTGCCGTTCGGCGTGGTGTCGCCGGTGCAGGAGATGGCGCTCATCGCGCGCCGCCACATGCTCGACCACGGCACCACCGACGACCACTTCGGCGAGGTCGCCTGCGCCGATGCGCAGCCACGCGGTGCGGAACCCGCACGCGCTCATGCGCGAGCCGCATGACGCTCGCCGACCACCACGCGTCGCGCTGCGTCGCCGAGCCGCTCCGGCTGCTCGACTGCTGTCATCGAGACCGACGGCGGCTGCGCCCTGGTCGCTCACGACGGCCGAGCGCGCGCGCGATCTGCGCCAGCGGCCGGCGCACGTGCGTCGCGTCGCGTCCAGTGCGTCGGCCCGGCGCATCACCATCCGCACGACTGGTTCGCGCTTCGACCGGCGGCGCTGGATGAGCGCGCGCCGCCGAGCGCCTGTGGGGCACATGCCGGCGTCGCGCCCGGACGACGTGGACGCCGCGATGCTCTACGACCACTTCACGCCGATGGTGCTGCTCGCGCTCGAGGACTGGGGCTTCTGCGCGGCCCGGCGAGAGCGGCGCGTTCGTCGCAGGCGGCGCGCATGCGCTGGCCCGACGGCGCGCCTGCCCGTGAACACGCACGGCGGTCAGCTCTCGGAAGCGTTCATCCACGGCTACAACAACCTGACCGAGGCGGTGCGCCAGCTCCGCGGCACGTCGACCTGCCAGGTGCCGGACGCCGAGCTGGTGCTCGTCGCGGCGGCGTCGAGCGATCCGTACGGGCGCTGTCCTCGGCTCGCGAGCGAACGTGACATGCCGTGCGCCGCCGCTGCCCGCACCCGGATCCCGACACGCAGCGAGTTCTGGGACGGCTGCCGTCGCCACGAGCTGCGCCTCCAGCGCTGCGCCGACTGCGGCGCGCATCGCTTCACGCCGCGGCCCGCGTGTCCGTGGTGCGGCTCGCTCCGCTTCGCGCTGGATCACGTGCGAGCGGCCGCGCGACCATCTCACAGCTGGACGGTCATCCACCGGCCCGACGCTGCCCGCCTTCCAGGCCGATCGTGCCGTACGCCGCCGGGCGTCGTCGGAGCTCGAGGAGGGCGTGTTGCTGGTCGGCCAGATCCGCGGCTGCGAGCCGCCGACGATCGCGCGCCGGCATGCCGCGTCGCGCGTCGAGTTCGACGACGTCGGCGACGACGTCTCGCTGCCGCACTGGCGGCGTCGCGTGACGCCCGTCATCGCCGCGGTCGTGGCGGCGTAGCGCGGTCGCGCTTCTCGCGCCGACGTCGGCGCGACGGCGACGTCGTCGGCCGCGCAGGCGATCGCCGCCGCGCTCGACGCCGCGACGCGAGCTCGCGCCGCGCGACGTCGACGGCGTCGTGCGCTTCGACCGCGACGCGCTCTGGGAATACGACCTGCCGGGCGTCTGCGGCATCGCGAACCTGGGCTTCTACGGCGCAGTGCCGTCGGGACTCGGGCGGCGCGCCGGCGCTGCTCGCATGGCGGCGATGGCGATCACCAGGCCTCGCGAGCGTCAGTGCTCTGCCATCACGCGCTGCGACGGCGTCGCGCGCCCGATGCCGCCCGCCGGCCGCGGAAGCGGCGTGGCTCGCGCGCCTGCAGCGCCTGAGCGAGGCCGACGTCGCGCGCACGACGCTCGCGCATCGCCGCGCGGCGCTGCGGAGCCGAGCGCGCTGGTGCGCCGTCCGCTCAGCGCGTCGGATCACCGAAAGACGAGCCCGTACGTCGCCGGAGCCGATCCGCCGCGTCGACCTGGCCGCGCCGGCGGCGCGGCGCGTGCGCGTTCGTGGTCACTGCGGCCGAGCGCGCGCGCCGTCCCGCGCCGCGCATCCTCGGCTCGATGCAGGTCGCCGCTCCCGTCGCTCAGCGCGCCACCCGTCGGACTGGCTGGCCGCGTCGCCGCTCGAGCAGATCGCGCGCGGCTGAGGCGATGTGTCGCGGCTGCGCGCGTGCGGCCGGGCGACGTCGGCGTCGCGTGCGTGAACGCCGACGCGAGCCCGCTCGTGCCGATCGCGGTGAAGCTCTATCGCGTCGCGACGGCGCGCGTGAATCCCCACGGCGGCCAGCTCTGCGAGGCGCGCCGCTCGACGGCGTGAACGACGTGGCCGAGGCGGTACGGCAGATGCGCGGCGACGCCGCGACGCCGGTCGCGGGGCGCGGATCGCGCTGGTGACGGGCTCGCTCCTCGAGCCGACGTCGGCGGTGCTCCTGGGGCGACCTTCGTAGTTGACCGGGCGCGGTACGCTGGTTACACCCCGGTCGTCCGCATGCGTCGCGCGCTCCTTCCCGTTCTGCCGCTGCTCCCTGCGCCGTCCTGCTCGTTCCCGCCCTCGCGGATGCGATGTGCCGCTGCCATCGCACGCGCGTGGCGAAGTGCGCGAACCCGGACGAGAAGCACCGCGTGACGCTGAAGATCGACCTCGCGGTCGTCGACGGCACCGTCGAGGTCCTGACGCAGTCGGGGCCGTACCACGTGCCGTCGCCGACCTCGACGGGAAGCAGGTGCTCTTCATCTTCATGCCGAAGGGCGAGGCGTTCCACGGATTCCTCGAGGAAGCGATCCCGACAGCATCACGATCGGCGCGTCATGCAGGGCGCCACCGCGAGCATCACCGACGGCGGCCGCGTTCGTGCCCGGCGAGTACGAGATGCTGCTCTTCGTCGACGCGGCGCCGGGCGGCGGCATCGGGCCCGACACCGCGGCGACCTCGCGGCGTTCGACAACACCGTGCTGCGATCCGACCGGCGTGTCGATCCGCGTGCCGTGCGTCGGCTGCGAGGACGCGACGGTCACGCTCACGAACAAGCACTTCATCATCTTCTGATGCGCGCCTCTCGCGTCATCGTTCTCTGCTCGCCGCGCTCGCGCCGTCGCTCGCCGGTGCGCGTGACCTCCGCTATCCGCAGATTCCCGCCGCTGCCGCCGCCGCCGCGCGATCCGGCGAACCCGCCGACGCCGCGCGCGCGCGGAACCTCGGCGCCGAGCTGTTCTTCGACCACGCGGCTCTCCGGCTCCGGCATCGACGGCCTGCAACAACTGCCACGTCTTCAACACGAACTGGCAGGACAACCTGGTGAAGCCGCGGCCCGACACCAGCCAGCGGCGCGAACTTCTTCACGCTGCCGTTCAACACGGAGTCGCTGCATCAACATCGTCCACCGGCCAGCGCTTCTTCCGCGACGGCCGCACGACGGACCTCGGCCACGCGTTCACCGAGCCGTGGATCGAGGACAACCAGCAGCTCGGCACGACGCGCGCCGCCGCCGCGGCGACAGCGCTGGCGATCCTGCGCGCGCATCCGGGCTACGTCGCGCGCTTCCAGCGCGCTCTCGGCAGGACATCCGGCACGATCGCCGACGAGGCGGTCTTCGACCTCGCGGGCCAGGCGCTTGCCGTCTTCGCGCGCCAGCTCGTCACGCGCGCGAGTCCCGTTCGACCGCTGGAACGCCGGCCGCGGCAAGATCCCCGCGACGCCGGAGGCGGGCGTCGCGCTCTTCGCCGGCGGGGCGGGTGCATCGCGCTGCCACGTCGGCGCCGAACTTCTCCGACGGCCTCTTCCACAACGTGAGCACGTCGCCGCCGCGCCGGGACGGCATCCGCGCCGACGAGGGCCGCGCGCGCGTGACCGGCGATCCGGCCGACGGCGGCAAGTTCCTCACGCCGACGCTCCGGCAGGTCGGCGACGACGTCGCCGTACTTCCACGACGGCTCGGCGCTGCGACGCTGAGCGACGTGCTCGACCACCTGAACTCGCAACTCCGGCGACGATCCGAACCACGATCCGATCGTCGGCCACGCCGCTCGGGCTCACGGCGCGGAGAAGTTCCAGCTCTACCAGTTCCTGAAGACGCTCCGGAGCCCGCCGTCGTCGTCCGCGGGCCGACCGGCAGGCTCTGCGACGACGCCGCGGTCGCGGCGCTCCGCGCGAACCTGCCGGAGTGACGTCGCGCGTGGCCGCGTCGCCGCTCGAGCGCCTGACGATCGGCCACTACATGATGCGGCAGTGGTCGCTCGGGGACGACGACGTCCGCGAGCTCGAAGCGGCTCGGCTTCCGCTCGATCGGCCTCGCCGTCGACGAAGCTCGACGCGTGCGGGCCGAGCGCGCGATCGCGCTGCTGAAAGCGTCGTCGCCGCGGGTGGCGCATCGTCGGATCGTACGGCCGCTTCGGCACGACGCGCGCGTCGCGGCGCGCGGGCATGGACCTCGTCCGGCGCGCGATCGAGTGGACGCACGCGCTCGGCGCCGAGGTGCTCGTCGTGATTCCGGGCGGCCGCGACGGCGCGAGTTGGGACGCGCCGCCGCCGTCTACGCCGACGCGTACGCCGCGCTCGTCCCCGAGGCGGTCGAAGGCGGCGGCATCCGCCTCGCGATCGAGGTGATCCATCCGCTGCGCCAGGACCTGTCGTTCGTGAACACGCTCGCCGACGCGCGCGAGCTCGCCCGGCGCGCCGGCCCGCGGGGCGGCTACGTCCTCGACGTGTGGCACTCGGGCGGGGAGCGGCGGCCTGCTCGACGCGTCGTCGCGGCCGACGCGCCGCCGCATCCACGCCGTGCAGCTGAGCGACTACAAAGGCCGTCACGATGCGGACGATGGACTCGGGCGCTCTCTCGGCGAGGGCATCCTGCCGCTGCGCGAAATCGTACGGACGCTCGAGCGGAACGGCTATCGCGGCTGGCGGTACGAGACGGAGATCATCTCCGACGACGTCGACGCCGATGGGCTACGAGCGCGCGCTCCTGCACGCGCGACGCGTTCGCCCGCCTGATGCGTGTGATGGGGCCCACCGCGCACCCCGTACGGCGGCTGCGCGAATCCCCTGATGACGTCTTGACCGCCGCCGCGAAACGGAGCGACGATGCGAGCATGAGCTCCCGGGACGACGGCTCTGCCCAGACTGCGGCGTCGCCAACGCCGCGGACCACAACTACTGCAAGCACTGCGGGTGCCGCTGCGCGGTCGGCGTCGATCGACCACGAGCTGGCCGTAGCCCCGCCGAGCGCATGCGCGACCGCTACCGCGCGCTCTGCGACGCGTACCCGGACAACGCGGCGCGCGCACTTCAACCTCGGGCTCGGCGTACTACCACCTGGGCCAGGTCGGGAACGCGGTCCGCGCGTTCCAGCGCGCGATCCAGCTCGACGACGACTATGCCGGCGGCGCACTTCCAGCTCGCGCTCTGCCACTACCGCCGCGGCGCGATGGCGGAGTGCGTGTCCGAGTCGCGGCGGGCGATCGCGCTCAATCCGTTCTCGGCGCCGGCGCACTTCCGGCTCGCGATCGCGCTCTTCCATCTCGGCAAGCTCGAAGAGGCGGCGCAGGCGTTCGAAGCGACGCTCGGCGCGGACCACGAGTACGTGATCGCGTGGTACCACCTCGGCATCATCCGCGAGCGGCAGGACGACTACGACGGGCGCCGATCGCGTGCTTCGAGCACGTCGTCGAGGCGAACCCCGACGACGCGTCGGCGCACTATCACCTGGGCCTCTCGCTACGAGCGCCAGGGCCTCGATGCGCTCGCGATGAGCGCGCTCACGCGCGCGCTGCAGCTCGATCCGTCGGACGAGGCCGCGGCGTCCGCGCTGCAAGAGCTCCAGCGCTAGCGCGAGCTCTTCGGTCGCCAGGGCGCGATGGCGCGCGGCCGCCGCGGCGGCGGTGAAGAGGCCCGCGATCGCGCCGAACGCGACGCACGCCGCCGAGCTGCAGCCAGCCCGCGAGGTCCGCGGGCGCGACGATGGCGGCGAGCGCGTCCGCGAAGCCGCCGCCCTTGAGCCACGGGCAGGGTGGCGAGCAGCGCCGCGCCGATCAGCGCGCGGCGATCGCCGCGCCCGCGACGCCGCGGCCGACGAGCGCGCCCGTCCCGAGCGGCTCGCCTGACGCGACGGCGGCTCGATCGTGAACTCGGGCTCGCGCGTCCCCGGCGGCACGAAGCGCGCGAGGAGCGCGAGGCCGGGAATGCCGCAGACGATCGTGAACCAGAAGAACGCGCGCCAGCCGATCGCGTCGACGAGGAATCCGCTCACCGGGCCCGGCGAGGATGCGGGGCAACCCGAACAGGCTCGAGAAGAGCGCGAACTGCGTCGCCGAGAAGCGGCGCTGCGTGAGACGGAGCAGGAGCACGGAGAACGCGCCCGTGCCCATGCCGGACGTGAGCTGCTCGAAGCCGATCGCGGCGTACATGAGCGGGCGGTCGACCGGGCTGTCCGCCACAAGGATGTAGCCCGGCGTTCGACGCGATCTGCAGGACGCCGAAGACCCACAGCGGCGTGGCCGAGCCCGATCCGGCGTGGTGACGGCGCCGCCGAGGAACGTGCCCGCGAGCGTCGACGCGAGTCCGACGGTCCCGAGCGCGACGCCGCGGTCGTCCGCGCTGTACCCCATGTCGATCAGGAACGGCCGCAGGAGCGCGCCGGCCAGGTTGTCGGCGAGCTTGTAGAGGACGACGAACGCCAGGATCTCGAAGCGCGCGATGGCGCGCGAGGAAACCGAGGAACGGCAGCCAGATCGCGTCGCGCAGCGACGTGCGGCGCGACGGGCCGCGTGCTCGGGCTCCGGCGCGTAGCCACGTGACGACGAGCATCGGCAGGTAGAGGCAGGCCAGGATCACGTTCACCGCGGGCCAGCCCCAGCGCGCCGCGAGCGTGATGCTGAGGCCTGCCGGCGACGAACATCGCCGCGCGATAGATCGCGGTCCGCGCGCCGACCGCGACCGCCCTGCTCGTCGGGCCGCAGCACCTCGACCGCGTACGCGTCGATCGCGATGTCCTGCGTCGCCGACGCGAATGCGATCGCGAGCGGCGAGCGCCGCGACGACCCACGGCGCGTCCGGGTGCTGGCCGACGCCCGCGAGCGCGAGCGTCAGCAGCAGCAGCGCGCACCTGGGCGATCGCCGCCCAGCCGCGCGGCGCGGCCCAGGAAGCGGCGGTACGTAGCGGTCCATGAGCGGCGCCCAGAGCATCTTGAAGCTCCACGGCGCCTGCGTGAGGCCGAAGAGCCCGACCAGCTCGGATGTCGACGCCGACCGATCGGAGCCAGTCCGGGATCGCGAGCGACGACGACGCCGAGCGGCAGCCCCGACGAGAAGGAGAGCAGCGAGACCGACGCCGTCCGCCACGACGTCATCGCGTCGAGGAACCCCTGCCGCCGCTCCACCGCCACCGCCGACGACGGTAGCAGGCGCCTCGGCGCGGTGAAGAAGATTGCGGCCGCGATTCGTCGTGTGGTACGGCCGCGCGATGCGGATTCCGCGTGCGCTGTCCTGCCGTCTCCGACTGCCGCTCGCTGGCAGTGCGCAGCTGCCGCCGCCGCGCCCAGCCGCTCTGGGCGCAGCGCTGGGCGACGCACAGCACACGGCCGTCGTCCAGCGTCGCGCAGCGGGCGCGCTCGGGAGCATCCGCTGGCAGACGACGCGTCGACACGCGCCCGCCAGTACACGGCGAGCGGGTCGCTGCTGGTCCACTACGGCTCGCCGGTCGTCACTCAGGCGAACACGGTGATCGTGCCCGGTGAAGCGCCGGACGACGGGCGGCTTCCAGCTCGTCGGGCTCGCCGGCGCCGACGCGCGGAAGCTCTGGCGCTTCCGGTCGAACTACCGCGCTGCCGCCGCACGACTGGATTCCGAGCTTCGGGCCGACTGATCAGTCCGAACGGCACGCTCTGGATGCCGGCGGCGGCGGCGTGCTCCTGCGGCGCGGGAACCTCGACGTGCGCGGCGGCGCGCGCGCAAGGAGTACGTCGCGTTCTACGGCTACGACTTCTACCGGCGCGACCGGCGGACGTACATCGCGAACACGGTCTTCGTCAACACGCCGCTCACGGCCGGTCCCGACGGCGCCGTCTACTTCGGCTTCCAGGTGACGGGCGACAACGCGCTGTCGCTCCAGAGCGGCATCGCGCGGCGTCGCCGACGACGGCACCGGCGCGTGGGTCGCCGCGACGACGGCCGCCGGCGATCCTGCGATGACGAAGGTCGCCCACAACAGCGCGCCGGCGTTGAGCGCCGACGGCAGCACGCTCTACGTCGCGGTGATCGGACGGCAACGGCCTCGGCATCGGGCACGGCTACCTGCTCGCGCTCGACAGCGAGACGCTCGCCACCGTCGCCGTGCGGCGCCTGAAGGATCCGTCGAACGGCCTCGACGCGGCGATCCACGACGACGGCACCGCGTCGCCGATGGTCGGACCCGACGGCGACGTCTACTTCGGCGTGCTCGGAGGCGTCGCTCGGCTCGCACCATTTCCGCGGCTGGCTCCTGCACTTCGACGCGGGGCTCGCGCCGGCCGGCGTCCCGGGCGGCTTCGGCTGGGACGACACGCCGTCGGTCGTGCCGTCGTCGATGGTCGCGAGCTACGCGGGCACGTCGCCGTACCTGCTGTTCGTCGAAGTACAACGACTACGCGGGCGCCGGCGGCGACGGCGTGAACCGCATCGCCGTGCTCGATCCCGAGCGACCAGATGCTCGACCCGATCTCCGGCGCGCCGATCATGCGCGAGGTCCTCACCGTCGCGGGGCCCACGCCGGACGTCGACAAGCTGCCGCTCTGGCCGAACGCGGTCCGCGAGTGGTGCATCAACACCGGCGCCGGTCGACCCGGCGACGAAGTCGATCCTCGTGAACAACGAGGACGGCAAGCTCTACCGCTGGAGCATGACGACCGGCGCGCTGTCGGAGTCGATCGTCGCTGACGGCGGGCATCGGCGAGGCCTACACGCCGACGCTGATCGGTCCGGACGGCACGGTCTACGCGATCAACGACGCGACGCTGTTCGCGGTCGGGCCCTAGGCGCCGCGCAGGCGCGCGCGGGCTGGTCTTTCCGCAGCCTTGCCCGTCGCGTTCCCGCGGCAGCTCGGCCATGAGCTCGAGCTGCTCGGGGATCTTCTGCATCATCACGCCGCGCGCCTCCATGAAGTCGCGCACCGCCGGCGAGCGTGAGCGTCGCCGCGCCGGCGCGCATGCACGACGCACGCGCAGACGCGCTCGCCGCTGTCGCGATCGGGCACGCCGACGACCGCGACGTCGACGACGTCGCGGATGCGCGGCCAGGTCGTCCTCGATGCCCTTCGCGGAGAGGTTCTCGCCCTTGCGGATGATGACGTCCTTCCGGCGGCCGGTGATGCGGACGAAGCCCTCGGCGTCCATGATGCCGAGGTCGCCCGTGCGCACGTAGCCGTCGCTCGGTGAAGACGCGACGTTCGAGCGTCGGGATCGAGGTAGCCGACGCACATCTGCGGGCCGAAGAGCTCGAGCTCGCCCTCGACGCCGGCGGCCGACGGGCCGTCCCGCGTCGTCGACCGCGCGCACGATGCAGCCGGGCGACGGCCGGCCGTCGGTGCTCGAAGCACTTCTCCGCCGGATCGTCGGGCCGTCCGGAGGTCACCATCGGACACTCGGTCATGCCGTAGGAGCGGATACGCGAAGCAGCCGAAGCTGCTCGCGCACGCTCGCGGATCAGGTCCGGCGAGACGTCGGCGGCGCCGGAGCCCGACGACGCGCACGATGCGCAGCTTCTCCGGCGAGAAGTTCGGCGCCGCCAACATGCCCTGCAGGATCGCCGGCGGACCGCCGGCGCTCGGTCACGCCGATGGCGCTCGATCGAGGTCGATCGCCAGCTCGGGGTCGAAGCGCCTCCATGAAGACCGTGCTCGTGCCCGTGTGGAGCAGCGCGCGCACGAACATCACCACGCCGCCGATGTGCATGAGCGGAAACTGGAGCAGGCCACGCTCGTCGGGCGCGCGCGCCGAAGATCGTCGCGCTGGCCAGTGTGAGACGCGCCGAGCGGCGTCGACGACGTGTGCAGCACGCCCTTCGGATCGGCGGTCGTGCCGGACGTGTAGAAGATGAACGAGACGTCGTGCGGGCCGAGCGGCGACGGGCCGAGCGGCGCGCGCTCGGGTCGTCGCTCCAGCGATTCGAGCGTCCGCTGCCCCGGCAGCCGGCTCGGCGCGCACCGTGAGCACGTGCTCGAGGTCCGGCGACTCGGCGCTGCACCGTGCGCGCGAGCTCGCGATGGTCGACGCCGCGCACGACGCCCGGCACCACGAGCACCTTGCGCTTGCGACTGGCGGCAGGCGAAGCCGACCTCGCGCTCGCGGTAGATCGTGATGATCGGGTTCTGACACCGCGCCGATCGCGGTCGATCGGCGACAGGCGAGCGCCGACGCCCTCGAACCAGTTCGGGATCTGATACGACACGACGTCGCCGGCCCGCACGCCGAGCGGCCGTCAGCGCCATCGGTCATCCGATCCGCGCGGCGCTTCAGATCGCCGAACGTGTGCGTGGCGTCGCCCGTGCGCGGCGCCCGCGATGCGGTAGACGCGGTCGCCCGCGTCGGCGGCGCGGGCGTCGAGCAAGCGCCGAGAACGATTCGCCGGGCCACTGGCCGGCCGCTTCGTGACGGGCGATGCGCTCGGCCAGGCAGGTCGTGGGCGCGGCATGGCCCCGTCCGCTAGCGCATCGCGATGTCGAGTGCCATGGCCCGGCCGTCGTTTTGACCCATGGCCGGCCGGCGGTATCCCTGACGGTCATGGCCACGATGATCACGACCGAGTGCATCAACTGCGGCGCCTGCGAGCCAGAGTGCCCGAACACGGCCATCTACCAGGGCGGCGGTCCAGTGGCAGGCGCACGACGGGGCGATGCACGCGCGCGATCTCGAACGACATCTTCTACATCGTCCCGGAGAAGTGCACGGAGTGCGTCGGCTTCCACGATCACGAGGCGTGCGCGGCGGTGTGCCCGGTCGACTGCTGCGTCCCGAATCCGCAGATTCCCGAGACGCACGAGGTGCCTGCTCGCAGCGCGCGCGGAGCTGCATCCGGGCGAGGCGATCCCCGGACGACGCGCCGTCGCGGCTTCAAGAAGGCCGAGCGCGCCGGCGCGGCCGACGCGCCTGCCGCCGGCGGCTGCGCCGCGCCGCGGTGCCTCCGCCGCGGCGCGCCCGTCGCCGGCGCCGTCGTCTACGCCGAGCCCGGCCGCGGGGCTCGCGATCCCGTCGCCCGAGGACTGGGAGGTGCCGGTCCACTGCTTCCGCTGCGAGGGCGACTACAGCGTGCCGTTCGAGAACTTCCAGGCGGGCGTCGTCTTCCGCTGTCCGTTCTGTCTCGGCAGCGACGGTGCCGACGCTCGAGCATGGTGCAGGCCGTGACGCGCGAGGCGATCGAAGGCTTCTACGACAAGTGGGCGACCGCGTTCGAAGCGTTCCGACGACAAGCGCCAGCCGCGACCTCGAGCATGTTCGAGGAGCGCCAGCGCCAGAGCTCGAGCGAATTCGAAGCGAAGGCTGCGTCGGCTCGCGAGTCGCGAGAAGGTGCCCGGCGCGCCCGACGAAGCGGAAAGCCGTTCTTCTCGTTCTGACGAGGCGCTCTAGCGCGTGCGGCAGCGTCTCTACGACCACCCGCTCGCGCGTCCGGACGGCGCGACGCCCGACGAGCTGGCCGACGCTCGTCTTCACGCATCCCGGACGCGACACCGAGTTCGCGCACCGCCTCGTCGCGCTGTTGCTCGAGCCCGACGCGCGCTTCCGCTTCGACGAGGTCGCCGGCCGCTGGATCGGTGCGCGACCACGAGCTGCTCGCGCGCCGCGCTCGCCGACACCGAGTTCGTCGTCGTCGACCTCGAGACGACGGGCGGCGCGCCGGGCCCGAACGGCATCATCGAGATCGGCGCGGTGCGCGTCCGCGGCGGGCGGCCTGCACGACACGTTCACGACGCTCGTGAATCCCGGCGTGCCGATCCCGCCGTTCGTCGATCGGGCTCACGGGCATCACCGAACGAGATGGTCGCCGACGCGCCGCGCCATCGCCGAGGCGCTGCCGCGCTTCCTCGAGTTCGCGGGCGACGCGGTGCTCGTCGCGCACAACGCGCCGTTCGACGTCGGGCATCTGAACGGCCGCGCGCCGCGCGCACGAGGGCCGGCCGATCGACGCCGCCGCCGTGTGCACGCTGCGCGCTCGCGCGACGGCTCATGCCGGAGCTCGAGCGGAAGGGCCTCGACAGCGTCGCGCAGCGCGCTCGGCATCGCGTGTCGTTCGACCGCCATCGCGGGCTCGGCGACGCGAAGCGTCACGGCCGAGGTGCTGTGCGTCTTCCTCGAGCGGCTCGTCGCGCGGAGGCGTCCCGCGGCTCGGCGATCTGCTCGCGTACCAGCGGCAGGCGCCCGACGGTCTCCCGTGGGAGGTGCACGTCCCGCTCGATCGGCTGGCCGACGTGCCGGCGCGTGCCCGGCGTCTATCGATTCTTCGGCGAGGACGGACGGCTCCTCTACGTCGGCCGCGCGCGGAAGCTCCGGCGAGCGGCTGGCGGGCTACTTCGCGAGCCCCGAGAGCCACTCGTCGCGGACGCTCGCGATGCTGCGGCTCGTGCACGACTTCACAGTACGTCACGACCGGTCGGAGCTCGCGGCCGCGCTGCTCGAAGGCGCGCGCCATCCGCGACGAGCGCCCGCCGCACAACCGGAACCGCCGGCACCTGCCGCGCCTCGGCTTCCTGAAGCTGAACCCGCGGAGCCACGTCCCGCGGCTCGCCGGCGACGCACCGGCTGAGCACCGATCGCGGCCTCTACGTCGGCCCGTTCCCGGAACCTCGATCAGGCGCGGAAGGCGCAGAAGGCGCTCGCGCCGCGTGTTCGGGCTCCACACGCGCGTCGGCGATCCGCTGCCGAAGGACGTCGTCGCAGTACCGCGAGCGCGTCGAGGTCTTCCGCGCGTTCCGTCGAGGGCCGCGGGCCGTTCCACGCCGGCGAGCTGCCGCCCGAGGACCGCGCCGCGCTCGACGACGTCGTCCACCGCCAGCGGACGATCGGCGCCGTGCTGACGCGGCAGAACTTCGTCGTGCTGCTGCCGACGGTCGAGCGCGACGCCGCGCAGCTCTACGTCGTGCTCGGCGGCGCGGCTCGCGTTCGAGGCGCGCATCGGCGCGGACGCGGATCTTCCAGCGCGGCGATCCGCGTGATCCGGGATCGGTACGACGCGTTCCAGAACGTGCCGCTCGGCCGCGCCGACGTCGAGGCGACGACCGTGCTCGCGGGATGGCTCCGCGACCGCAAGCGCGAGGGCCTGCTGCTGCAGCCTCGACGAGCCGACGGACTTCGAGCGCGCGGCTCGACGAGCCTCGCCGTGACGCTGCACGACCTCCGCCAGCGCGGGCCCGCTCGCCGGCGATCGACGGTTGGCATGAGCGGCCCGGCGGGCCGCCCCTGAACCCCATGACCGGCCCATCGGGCCGCTCCTCGCGAACTCGAATGACGTCAGGCGTCGCCTGATCGTCAGCGGCGACGACTTCGGCGTCGCGGAGGAGGTGAACGAGCGGGCATCCTCCGCGCGCATCGCGACGGGATCCTCGGCCAGACGAGCCTCATGGTGACGGGCGCCGCCGCGGCGCACGCGGTCGCGCAGGCGAAGCGCGACGCCGTCGCTCGCGGTCGGCCTGCACCTCGTGCTCGCGCAGGCCGGCCGGCGGCGCCGCCGCGCGACGATCCCGGAGCTCGTGCGCGCTGACGGCGCGTTCCGCGACACTGCCGATCCGGAACGGGCTCCGCTACGCGTGGGCCTACGTGCGCGCCGCCGGGCGCGCGCAGCTCGTGCGCGAGATCGACGCGCAGCTCGCGCGCGTTCGCGGCGACCGGGCCTCGAGCTCGCGCAACGTCGACGGACACCTGAACATGCACCTCCATCCCATGGTGCTGCCGATCCTGCTCGAGCTCGCGCCGCGCTACGGCATCCGCGCGATGCGCGTGTCGCGCGAGAGCCTGGCAGGCGGCGCTCCGCTACGACCGCCGGCACGCGGCGCGGAAGCGCTTCGAGGGCGTCGCGTTCCACGCGCTCGCCGCCTACGCGTCGCCGCGCGGCTCGCGCGCCGCCGGCATCGTGTCGAGCGAGCGCGTCTTCGGCATGCACCAGACCGGGCACGTCGACGAGGCGTACCTGCTGCACGTGATCGCGACGCTGCCGCCGGGCGTGAGCGAGATCTACGGCCACCCGGCGACGCGCCAGGCTGCCGTCATGGCCGGCTTCCAGGACGGCTACGACCACGCTGGCGAGGTGGCGGGCTTCACGAGCCCGCGCGTGCGCGCGCGGCGCTGGCATCGGCCGGCGTCGAGCTGACGACGTACCGGGATCTCGTCCAAGGACGTGCGCTGACGGTCGCGGCTGGCGGTTGCCGGCCGGCTGTCGATCGCCGTAGACGCAGCCATGCGCGCGCGCGAATGGGCCTCTGTCGGCGCTCTTCGTCGTGATCCTCGCGCTGCCCGTCGCGGAAGCGGTCCTGCGGATCAGAGCGGTGGCCGCTCACGACCGTCGCGATGTTCTCGCGGCGGATCTCGCCGTCGGCGCCCGTGCGGTACGTGGACGCTCGTCGGCACGACGGCGGACGGCGCCGAGCGCGAGATGACCGCGCGCGACTTCGGGCTCACGCCGAACGAGCCTCGACCGCCGCCTGCCGCCCGACATGCCGCTGGCTCGGCAAGCGCTGCGGCGAGCTCGGGCAGGCCTACAACGCGCGGCCGCGCCCGCAGCCGGGCGGCGGTCACGGCCATGCGCGCGGACGTCACCGTCATGGCGCGGCCGGGCGTGCCGCCGCCGCGCCATCCGCGCGCTGGGGCGCGGACTGTCTCCTGGGCGCGAAATGAAGCAGCGCGCTCGCGCGATGGCATCGCCACCGGTTCGAGCCTCGCGCCGCTCGCCGACCTGGCGATGGCGCGCATCGTCGTCGTGCTGATCCTCGTGGTCCTCGGATCGACGGCGGCCGCGCGTCGTGGGTCGCGCTCGCGCCGCCCGGCCGTGTTCAAGCCGATCGCGTTCCTCGAGGCGATCGCCTCGCGGCGCAGCCGTCGCCCGCGCTCGTCGAGCGCGTCGCGTCGATCGAGAACACGCTCCTCGTCTCGCCGGGCTCGGCGTCGTCGCGCGGCCGGCCCTCGCGGGCATCTTCGTCCTCCAGCTCCTGCAGGAGGGGCGGGTGAACTCGCTCGGCAAGGTCACGCACGCGACGGTGCTCGCTCCTCTGCACGATCGCGTTCCTGGCGCTCGCGCCGTGCGATCGCGCGCTGTCGCTGCGCGCCCGGCTTCGCGGGCCGGCCGGCGGCGTCGCTTTCGCCCGACGCGCGGTGGCCGATCGAGCTCGCCGTCGTGGTGCTCGCCGCGTACTACTGGAAGGCGGGCGTCTCGGAAGCTCGCTCGACGGCGGGCTCTGCGTGGGCGGACGGCGCGACGCTCCAGTACTACCCGCTGACGAGCCGCATGGCGTGGGGCACGTGGCTCGCCGGATTTCCGGCGGCGTGCGCGGCGCTAGCCGACGTGCTCGCTCGCGTTCGAGCTGGGCTCGCCGCTCGCGATCGCGCGGCCGCTGCGCTGGATCGTCCTCGGCGCCGGCGTGGCTGCTTTCACCTGGGAACGTGGCTGTTCCTCGGCATCACGTTCTGGCCGCTCGTCGCGACGTATCTCGTCTGCGTGCCCTGGACGCGGCTCGCGACGGGACTTACGACGGGACTCGACGCACGGGTCTTGGCGTCCCGCTCGACACGCCTCCGCGTGCGAGGCAGTAACCCCGGCTGGAGGGGGAGACGCCAAATGCAGGAAGTGTTCATCGTCGCAAGCCGTGCCGTTCGCCGATCGGCCGCCGAAAGGGCGGGCTCGCCGGGCTCCACCCCGCCGACCTGCTCGGCGCCGTGCAGCAGGCCGCGCGTCGAGCGCGCGGGCATCGATCCGCGCGGAGATCGGCCAGATCGTCGGCGGCTGCGTCTCGCAGGTGGGCGAGCAGTCGTTCAACATCGCGCGCACGGCCTGGCTCTCGCAGGGCCTGCCGCTCGAGGTCGCCGTCGACGACGATCGACAGCCAGTGCGGCTCGTCGCCAGCAGGCGACGACGCTCGCCGCCGGGCTCATCGGCGCCGGCATCGAGGACCTCGTGCTCGCGTGCGGCGTCGAGATGATGACGCGCGTCCCGCTCGGCTCGAACATGACGGGCGGCTCAGCCCGCTGCCGAAGTCGCTACCGCGACGCACTACGCGCTCGCGTCGCAGTTCCAGGGCGCCGGAGATGATCGCGAAGGAGTACGGCATCACGCGCGCAGGACACCGATCGCTTCGGCCTGCAGCAGCCAGCAGAAGGCGATCACGGCGTGGGAGCAGGGACGCTTCGACGCGCGAGGTGGTGCCGATCGACGGCGCCGGTGCTCGACGAGGACGGCAAGCCGACCGGCGAGACGCGCATCGGTCGAGCCGCGACGAGGGTCTGCGCGAGACGTCGCTCGAGAAGCTCGCCGCGCTGAAGGCCGTCGAGGCGGACGGCGTCCACACCGCCGGCACGTCGTCGCAGGTGTCGGATGGCGCCGCGGCGGTGCTGCTCGCGTCGCCCGAGACGCGTGAAGGCGCTCGGGCTTGAAGCCGCGCGCGCGCATCGTCGCGACGACGCTCGTCGGCGTCGATCCGGTGACGATGCTCGAAGGGCCCGATCCCCGCGACGCGCGAAGGTGCTCGCGCAGACCGGCCTCACGATCGACGACATGGACGACGTTCGAGGTGAACGAGGCCTTCGCGTCGGTGGTGCTCGCCTGGGAGAAGGAGCTGCGGCCGAATCCCGGAGCGCGTCAACCCGAACGGCGGCGCGATCGCGCTCGGCCATCCGACCGGCTGCACCGGCGCGCGCCTCATCACGACCGCGCTCCACGAGCTCGAGCGGACCGGCGGCCGCTACGGCCTGATCGCGATGTGCTGCGGCGGCGGGCCCGGCACCGGCACCATCATCGAGCGGTTGTAGCATACGAGGGACTCTGTTCCTCCTCGCCCGGCGCGGCAGAAGCCGCGCCGTGGGGCCCACTCCCCGGCTCGCTCGTGCGTTCGGCGCCGCGAGCCGCTGCGCGCGCGGATAGCGAAACTCGGTCACGCTCGGCCCCGCGGGTCGCGCTGCTCCCGCCGAGCGTCGCGTCGGCTGCCGTTGCGGCCCAAGAACCGCCCGAGCGACCCGCTCCTCGACGCGCTCGTCGTCGACTGCAGCGGCTTGCCGGGCGGGCGGATGCAGCCCGCGAGCCGGCTCGGGCACGCGGCCCGAGCTGTTCACGCTCGTCGTGAAGACGGCGGAGCGGGTGCGCTCGCCCCGCTCGGCCCCGCGACGTGGGACCTGGTCGTCGTGCGGAGCCCGGGGCACGCCCGCCGCGGGCCTCGCGCTGCCCGACGGCTGGCGGCGCACCGGTCGCGAGCCGTACCTCGCGGCGGCCCGGCGCGCGGGCGATTTCCTCGTCGCGACGCCGCTCGCACGGCGGCTGGCCCTGGAGCTGCCCGCCGAGGGCGACGCGACGCCGTGGTGGTTCCGCTGACCGCCGACACGACGCGCGATGCTCGACGACGACGTCACGCCCGGCGCCCGTTCGGCTCCTCCGGCTGTGGAGCGCGACCGGCGACGCGCGCTATCGCGCCGCGGCCGAGCACGGCATCGATCTTCATGACCGAGGCGCAGCTCCCGTCCGGCGCGTGGCCGCTCGACGCGCGGCCGTCGTGGCTCCGGACGCCTGCATCCGCACTTCGAGGACCAGCCGGTGCTGAACGACGGCGCGACGCCGCCTCGCGATCACGACGCTGCTCGCCGCGGCGCCGGGCGCTCGATCGCCCCGACCTGCCTGCGCGCGCGGCGCGGGCGGCGATTGGCTCGTGTCGGTGCAGGGCGCCGAGCCGCGCGCCGGCTGGGCGCAGCAGCACACGGCCGCCGGCGCGCCGGCGGGCGCCCGCGCGTTCGAGGTGCCCGCGCTCGCGACGTGGGAGACGCGGCACGCGATCGAGGCGTTGCGTCGCTCGCGCGGCGGAAGCGACCGGCGAGCGCTCGTGACCGGAGTAGCAAGGCCCGCGTCGGCAGCGCTGGCTCTGACGCGACCCCGCGTCGGTCCCGCGCGCTGGGCGCGCTTTCGTCGATCCCGTCGGACGGCCGCGCGATCTTCGTCGATCGAGGCCGGCGCGGCGCGTCGCGACACGTCGGCGAGCTGGCGCGGCCCGGCCACAGCTGGATGGGCGAGTTCGGCATCCCGTGGGTGCTCCGGCGAGACGGGCATCGAGCGGGAACGACGCGCCCTATCGCGTGCCTGGCGATCCCGGCCGATGTCCCCGCAGGTGACCCGGCCCCGCCGCGACCGCCTGCCGGGCCGCGCGCGCTCGCCGCGGAGGCGGGTACGCGCTTCGTCGATCGTCCGTCGCGGCGTCGAGGCGCTGCCGCCGAGTCGCGACTGGACGGCTCACGCCGCGGCGCGCCGCGGGCGTCATCTCTCTGGGCGCGCCGCGCGGGCTCGTGCGGTGCTCGGCGATCGGCGCACAGGCTGTCGGACTCCGATCCCGAGCGGTCCGTTCAGCAGGTTGAAGCAGTTCTCGACCGCGTTCATCCACGTGATCGCGACGATCTCGCGCCTCGTCGAAGTGCGCGCGCAGGTTGGCGAACGTCTCGTCGCTCACGCGCTTGTCGCGCGTCGCCTCCTCGACGTAGGCGAGCGCGGCACGCTCGGCCGGCGTCGAAGAGCGGAGCTCGTGCGCCACTCGTGCACCGCGTCGAGCTTCTCGAACGTGAGGCCCTGGTACGTCGCCACCGCGCGGCCGATGTCGACGCAGAAGCTGCAGCCGTTCATCGCCGGCGACGTGGTGCTGCAGCAGCAGCTGCAGGCCCGGCCTCGACGCCGCCGGGCTGACCCGACAGTGGCCGCAGTGCAGATCCCGGAGCTGCCCCGCGATCGCCTCGGGAAGCGGGAGAAGATGACCTTTGGCCGGCGTGATGGCCCCTTCCGAACTGGCGCTTCATGGCCCAGTACATGAGCTTCACCACCGGGTTCGTCGGATTCTCGATGGGCGTGAGTCGCATGATCGTGACCTCCAATCGCGCTGGCCGAGGCATTGCGCATGCTCCGCATGTGCTCCCAGCGGTAGTGGACGGAACGGAAGGGCGGCCAGAGCGTCCCGGGGAGCGCGGTTTGCCGCCGGCGATCCGCACGGCGTCGCCTCACGCGACCACCCGTGCGCGCGATGCCGCCCAGGGGACGCGAAACCACGTCACTCCTGAGAGCAGCAGCTGCGGGGACGTAGACGCTCCGGCGCGTCGATCGACCAGTGCGTCGCGCCGGCAGCCGGCCGGCAAGCGTATCGGTGACGTGCACGAGCGCGTGCAGGACGTAGAACATCGAAACGATCGTCGAGCATCGGGACGCGCAGCGGTGGGCGCGCGCGGCCGCGAAGAGCAGCGCCGCGCTCGTGACGCCGAACGCGCCGCCGATGTCGCGGACGCGAAGTGGGTGTTGAGCGGGCCCCGTGTCCTGGCGCACCGCCGCGGGCAGGCCCGCGTACCAGCCGGGGCTGGATCGGCGAGCATCCAGGATCGCGTTCGGCGTTCGCCGCGTTGCCGAACGCGAACACGACGAGCACCCACCACCAGGGATCGCTGCGGTCGTGCTCGCGATTCGCCCTCCGTCGATCTCGTTTGCCGTGTGGTGCGGATCGGCGTTGCTCGCCTGCCCGCGCGAGGCGCGCCGCGGCCTCGCGCATGACGACGCCGAGGCGCGCGATGCCGTCGGTGATCGCGTCCGGCGCGAGCGCGGCGAACGGACAGCGCCAGATGACGCCGCCGCGCCCGTCGTCGTGGAACAGCTCGCCGCGCGTGATGCGACGCCGCGTGCGAGCGCCGCCTGATGATGCGCCCGCGCTTGCGCCTGGCCGGCAGCTTCACCCACACGACGAGATTTGCCCGCGGTCGTGCTCCAGCGCGTGCCTGACCGGCATCTCGCGCGCGAGGCGCCGCCAGTGAGCCGCATCGAGGTGCTGCATATACGCGCCGCATGCGCTGCACGTGGCGCTCCGAGGCCCCGGCGCGTCGCGAGAGCGTCGCGAGCGCGGCCTGGCTGACCGCGCTCGTTCCGAAGTCGGTCGCGACCCGCAGCATGATCAGCCGGTCGAGAAGCGGCTTCGGGCGCGACGACGTAGCCATGAGTCGGGAGCTGACGGAAAGAGGCTCTTCGAGAACGCGCGGCGTGGATCACGTGCCCACCGGGATCGTGCGCCTTCAGCGCCGGGCAGCGTCGTGCCCGCGTAGCGGGAGCCTCGCAGTCGTAGTCGTCCTCGAAGATAGGAAGCTGGTGCTCGTCGGCGAGCGCCATGAGCGCGCGCGGCGGCGCGGGACGTCATGACGACACCGGTCGGGCACTGCGTGCGCCGGCGTCACGTACATCGAGCTTCGCCCGCCGGACGCGGAGCATGCGCGCGAGGCGGTCGGTGTCGAGCGCCTCCGTCGTCGACGTCGACGTCGAGGAACTGTGCGCCGCGGCCGCGGAACGCGAGCGGTTGCGCCGAAGTAGCTTCGGTTAGCTCCACGACGACCGCGTCACCCGGGCCGACGAGGGCGCGGGCGGTGAGTCAGGATCGCCTGCTGGAGGCCGTTCGTGATCGCGACTCTTCGGGCTCGCACGCGATCCCGCGCGTGGTCAGGTGGCGCGCGACCTCGCGCGCGGAGCGGCGGCCAGCCGTACGGGTCGGCGTGCGCCGCCACGGCCTGAGGCGTGCGCGGCTCGAACGTAGCGCGCGAATGCCCAGCGCAGGTCCTGTAGCGGCAGCGTCGCCGGATCGATCGCGGCCGCCGCGCAAGTCGAACGGTGCGCGCCGAGCTCGGCGGCGCTGGAGCGCCGGCGACAGCGCGACGTCGGCGCTGCGCGCGAAGATGCGCCGGACCACGCGAAGGCCCGGGGCGGCGATGGCGGGCGTCGGCGTCGTCACCCGCCCGGCGGCGTCGCGCTCGCGACGAACGTGGCGAACGGTGCCTTGGCCCACGTGCGCGGTGACGAGCCTGCGGCCGGCGAGGATGTCGTACGCGGCTGCGACCGACTTGCGCGAGAGCCGCGAGCCGACCGCCACGTCGCGCCGTCGCCGGCAGCTTCGTCCCCGCGGCGAGCCGTCCCGTCTCGATCAGCGTGCGCGCACGTGGTCGGCGAGCTCGCCGCGGCAGTGGCACGTCGCCCGCGCGGTCGGCGCTGAACGCGAGATCGAGCATGGGCGCCACCCTAGAGGAGTCCAATTGGCATCGGAAGATCCCATGAGGAGGCCAACTGAACCCACACCGGGGAAGCCAACCTCACTCGAACGGGCGGCCATCCTTGTGCGATGTACTTCCACCCCGCGCCGGTCGCACGCACGCGGAGGTCGTGGTCCGGATACTCTGCGCCGTCGCCGGGCAGGCGATCGCCGACCTCGAGGTACGACGTGGCGCGGCGCGGACGTCCGGTTCACGAGCTGGTGGCCGTCCGGCGACGCCGCCCGCGAAGCCCGCGCACGCGCCGGGTCCGAGCACCTGCTCGCCGGCGTCGGTGACGAGCGTCAGCTCGCCCTCGAGCACGAAGACGAACTCTGTCCTGGCGGCGATGCCAGTGGCGTAGCGCGGACGCGCGCACCGGGCGCGAGCGTGCGTCGAGGTTCACGCCGAACGTCGTGCAGCCCGAGCGCGTCGCCGAGCATGCGCTTCGCGCGGCCGGCCGTGACCTTGCGCATCTCGTCGGTCGGATAGGCCGAGGTGGTGCGCGGCGTGACCGTCGACGGGATCGAGGCGCGGGGAGCGTCGATGCATCGCCGCTCATGCGACGGGCGTAGTAGTCCGCTGCTCGAGCCCCGTGCAACGCCGACCGATCGTGGCGCCCGTCGCGCCGGATCGAGGTGTCTATAGGTGGCGCGATGGTTCCCGCCGAGACGACGAGGACTTCGCGGCGCTTCTCGCCGCGCAGCGAGCAGGCGAAGCGTCGCGAGAAGCCGATCAAGGCCGGCGACGTCGTCCGCGGCCGCGTGATCGCCATCGGCGCGTCGAGCGGCGTTCGTCGCGGTCGGCGGCAAGGCCGAGGCCGCGATCGACGTCGAGCGAGTTCCGCGATCCCGCAGACCGGCGAGGTGCAAGCTCGAGGTAGGCGACGAGATCGAAGCGACGGTCGTCGACGACGGCACGCGCTCGGGCTCGATCGTGCTCAAGCGCGTCGCCGGCCGCGGCGGCCACTGTGCCGGGCGAGCTCGAGCAGGCGTTCGCAGAACGGCATCCCCGTCGAAGGGCCTCGTCTCCGGGCGAGAACAAGGGCGGCTACGACGTGCAGCTCGGCCTCGTGCCGCGCGTTCTGCCCGGGCTCGCAGATCGACCGGCGGCGCGGCGATGCCGCCGCAGTACGTCGGGCCAGCGCTTCCGGTTCCGTGATCACCAAGCTCGACCCGAGCGGGCGGAACGTCGTCGTCTCGCGCCGCCAGCTCGCTGGAGGATGAGCCGCGGCGCGATGGCGGCGACGACGTGGGCGGAGCTGCGCGAGGGCGCGATCGTCAGCGGGCACGGTGAGCTCGCTGCGCGAGTTCGGCGCGTGCTCGTGCGACCTCGGCGGCGTCGAGGGCCTGATCCACGTGAGCGAGCTCGGCCACGCAGCGCGTCGCGAACCCGGCCGACGTGCTGGCGGTGGGCCAGCGCGTCGAGGCGAAGGTCGTGAAGCTCGAGCGCGGCCGGCGGCGGACCCGGGCCGCATCGGGCTCGTCGCTGCGGCGCTCGCGCCCGGACCCGTGGGACGACCGTCGCGCGAGCGCTTTCCGGTCGGCGACGACGACGCGCGGCATCGTGCGGCGGCTCGAGCAGTTCGGCGCGCTTCGTCGAGCTGGCGCCGGCACTCGACGGCCTCGTGCACGTCTCGCGGATGGCGCTCGACCGCCGCATCGCGCACCCGCGGCAGGTCGTGTCGGTCGATCAGGAGGTCGACGTCACCGTCGTCGAGATCGACACGGAGAAGCGGCGCATCGGCCTCTCGATGGTCGAGTCGGCGAAGCGGCGCAGGCACACCGCCGAGGCCGGAAGAGCGACGCGACACCGAGGCGCACCTCGCGCAAGCCCGGCGAAGGATCGGCGCTCGGCACGTTCGCGCGACCTGCTCGCGAAGAGCCGTCGCCAGCGCTGAGCGCAGCGTCAGCCTGGCGGCTGTGGCGGCGGTGGCGCGCGTCGGCCGCGGCGCGCGCAGTCCGTGCAGCGTGAACTCGCGAACGATCGGTCGCCGCGTCGCAGGTGGCAGTCCTCGCCTGGACCGATCTTCCGGCCGCAGGCGCCGCACGTCGCCTCGCGATTCGTGACGACGCGTGCCCACGTCTCGGCCCTCGTCGCGGGTCGCTCGTTCGTGGCTCTGGAACATGCGGACGATCAAGCTCGTCGACGCCGCCGATCACGTCGGCGACGAGGCCGCGCACCTCGTTCAGCATGCCGCGCACGTCGTCGGCCATCGGCCGCGTGTCGAAGCCGGCCGCGCGTCCACTCGCGCGCGATCTCGCGCGCGAAATGGCTCGCGTGCTCGGCGACGCGCTTCGCCGAACGTCTGCGCGTCGCGCGATGCGCTGCGCGAAGTCCTCGGCCGCGTGGCCGGTGCGGTCGCGACTCGCGGCGATGCCAGCGGCTCGTCCCCACAATGCGTCATGATCGGCTGCTCCTTCTGATGGCTGGCCGGCTCTGCGGAGCCGGCGAATGCACGTCCGGCACAGGAAGGCCGGCGGACCCGGGCTCGTCGGTGAGGCCGCGGTAGGCGTGCCCGCCCAGCGCGAGATCGGCGTCGCAACGGGCGCAGTCGGCGCCGCGGTTCAGGATCAGCTCCCGCCAGCCGTAGACGGTGTCGAGTTCTTCGACGGCGTACGGCTTTCGACGGGCCCGTGGCGCTCTCGCCGCGCGACCGCCGCGCGATCTCGACGCTGTCCTCGACGATGTGCTCGACCATGTCGAGCGCGCCTTCGAGGACGTCGCGGACCAGCGTCGAGACGCGGCCAGCGCGGCGGCGGAGCGTCCCGCGCTTGAGCGCGTACTCTCGAGCTCCTCGGGGATCCGGGCGTGCAGCCAGCGCTCGTGGCGATGTCGCCGTCGCGATCGACGCATATGTGATCACGGCGGTGATACACGCTCAATCCCCCCGCCGCCCGGCGCGTCACGCGCCGACAAAGCGCTCGATCGACGCCAGGAGGTCGCGCGGGCGGGCCGCAGCGCACCATGTGGCCCGGCGCCTGGGATCTCGACGAAGCGACACGTCGCGGAAGCTATGCGAGCCGCCGCTGCAGATCGTCGGGCTCGAGGTAGATCGCGCCCGGCTTGCTCGCGCCAGAACTCGCCCGACTCGCCGCCGTGGACGATCAGCGTCGGCGCCGTCATCTGTCCGCCAGAAGCGCCATCGCGTACTCGAGGTTGAACGGCCCGTTGATCGACATGCGTCGTCGAGCATCGCGTCGAACTTCCATTCGAGCGTGCCGTCCTCGCGCGCGCGCGTGCCGAGCAGCGCCAGCTCGCGCGCCTTGCGCTTCGGTCAGGCGCGGGTTGCGCTCGCGGAGCGCGCCTGTAGGCGGCCTCGAGGTCCTGCAAGCCCGGATGGTCCGGCGAGCGCGCGGTCGATGCGGGCGAAGCCGTCGGCGGCCAGCTGCGCCTCGCTCGTATGTCGATCGGCGGCGGGCCGAGGCCCTCGATGATCACGACGCGCGACGGGACGTCGGGAAGCAGCCGCCGTAGGTGCGCGACGACCTCGCCGCCCATCGAGTGCCCGATGAGCATCGGCCGCTCGAGACGCAGCGCGCGCACGAGGTTGTGCAGGTCGAGGATGAAGTGGCCGAACGCTGTAGTACGGGCGTCGTCTCGCTGTCGCCGTGGCCGCGCAGGTCGATCGCGCAGCACGTGGAAGCGATCGAGCGAGGCCGCGCGCGAGGTCGTCGAAGGAGTGCGAGTGGTCGCGCAGCCCGTGCACGATCACCAGCGGCGGCGCGGCGGGATCGCCCCAGTCGCGGAAGTGGATGCGCAGCGTACCGCTCCGGAAGAAGCGCTCGGACGTACTCAGGCATCCGACGCGAAAACATCGTCGGTCCGGAGTCGAGCTCACTCGCAATGCGGTGGCAAAGCCGGCGAGCCTTCGCTACGACCAGACGGCCATGGCGCACCCGACTACCGCCTGCCTCGACCTGGAAGGCGTCGCTCGTTCCCGAGATCTGGATCGGCGTCGCCGAGGCGCACCGGCATCGCGGAGCTCCGGCGGACGACGCGCGACGAGCCCGACTACGACAAGCTCATGCGCGGCCGGCTCGCGATCCTCGAGCGCGAACGTCTCGGGCATCGCCGACATCCAGAAGGTGATCGCCGGCATGCGACCGCTCGACGGCGCGCCCGCGTTCCTCGACTGGCTGCGGAGCCCGCGCGCAGGTGATCATCCTCTCCGACACGTTCATGCAGTTCGCGCAGCCGCTGCATGGCGCAGCTCGGGTTCCCGACGCTCTTCTGCAACGCGCTCGTCGATCGACGACGCCGGGCCGCATCCGCGACTATCACGCTCCGCATCGCCGACGGGAAGCGGAAGGCGGTGATGGCGCTGCAAGCTGCTTGAACTTCCGCGTCGTCGCGGCGGGCGACTCGTACAACGACACGACGATGCTCGACGAGGCCGACCGCCGGCATCCTCTTCCGGCCGCCCGACAACGTCATCGCGCGACTTTCCCGCAGTTTCCCGTCACGCACGACGTACGACGAGCTTCGCGCCGCGTTCGTAGCGCGGCGGCGCGGCGGCATCCCGGTGAGCGAGGCCGGCGTGACCGACCTTCCGCTCTCGACGCGCTTCACGCTCGGCCCGACCGATCACGCACGAGCAGCGCGCGTTCCTCGACCGCCACGGCTTCCTCCATTACCCGCGCGTCGACGCCGGACGCAGGTCGGCGATGATCGCCGCCGGAGGTGGACGCGCATCGAGCACGCACGTGGTTCGCCGGAAGGGAGCGCACGCGCGTCTTCGGCATCCCGCTCTTCTTCGGCAGGACCACGAGGGCAGATCCGTGCCTCCAGCGCCTCGGCGTTCACGTCGGTCTTCTCCGAGATCGATCAACGCCTTCGTCGCGCGATCCGCGCTTCGCGCCGATCCTCGAGCTGGTCGGGCCGCGATGCCCGCATCGGCGACGCGCGAGAAGGACGGCGTCGTCATCAATCGCTTCCTGAACGTCCGCGGCAGCGTGTATCCGCGGCTCGGCTGGCACACCGACGGGCCTCGCGCGATCCTCTTCTATGGCCGCATGCCGCAGCGGATGCTGAACGTCGGCCTCCACCTCGACCGCTGCACGCGCGAGAACGGCGGCACTGCGCTGATTCCGGCAGCCACGACGCATGGGCTTCTGGTCGATGTGCTTTCCGGAAGACCGTACTTCTGTCTCGCACGGCGACGATCCGGAGGAGCTTCTGCGTCGAGACCGAGCCCGGCGACCTGACCGTGCACGACGGCCGGCTCTGGCATCGCGTCGCGCGCTCGCAGCTCGCAGGGGCGCGCCGAGCCTCCGGCGCTCGATGTACCTGCCGTATCTCACCGGACCGTACGAGCCGAAGAGCGACGACAGCCCGACGCCGCTCTACCATCGCCTCGGCGAGTGGATGCGCGGCCGTCGCGGCGTGGGATGTGAGCGCGGTCGAGCGTCACGACTCGAATCACGACGCACTGGAGCGTTGGGATACCGAAAGCCAAATTGCCTGTTGTGCGCGTATCCGCCGAGTACGCCTGTCGGAACCATGCGCAATCGACTCGGGTGCCTCTTGTTTTGTTCCTCTGCGGGCGTCGTTCGCTTACGCGCAATGGCGACCTGGGGTTGGCTGCTACGGAAGACGACGGCGGTGGTCATCGTCAGCGTGTTCCGTGCAAACGGAACCACGGCAAGCCGTTGAAGTATCTCGGAGTGCGAGACGGTGCAGTACCGGGCGAGACTCAAAAGGGCAGGACCTGGACAGCATTTGCGCACTGGCGGCTTTGCCTTAATGATGCCCGACGGAGTCGTACATACCATCAACGCGAACGTCCCCTGCATTGAGGCACCAGTGGTGAGGAGTGCTCGGTTCGACGGACTCGGGTCGATAGCAAACTCTGATTCCCATACCGTCTCGGGCGCTTGACGTCACCAGTGGTCGCATCCCCGCATTTTTGGCCTTCACCGGGGTGGTGTTACCTTACGATGCGCCTGCCAATACCCCGGAATAATCGCGGATCGGTCAAATCCACGCCGGTCGTGCCCGCGGCGACAACGATCCGCACGATCGACGTCTGCGATCCGAGCGCCCTAGGTAACGCAGCATGCCAGCGTTCCTGATCGCCTGTACCGACAACAACGCCTGTATTGATCGATCGTTCGACGGCATCTGCGTTTCCACAGAGGGCCTCGTATGCAACGACAATAACCTCTGTACCCTCGGATTTACATGCAACCTGATCAGCCGGGCAGTGTTCTCGCGCGAGCCTCGTCTGCAACACAACGACCCTGAGCAATACGTAACTGAACGAAGCACACCGAGG
>ERZ1370068.7232-contig-6162_pt1 | contig 45485 bp, 74 predicted proteins | sample MGYA00561227_ERZ1370068 | MGnify/ENA primary metagenome ERZ1370068 (study PRJEB38410, sample SAMEA6850437) | metagenome | study: Metagenomic assessment of the ecological functions of the soil: analysis of the soil microbiota associated with the... | reverse complement strand
GTGAAACAGCACCGAGCCGACCGCTACCAACAGCAGTATGATTGCAACAGCCATCCCTCATTCATCCTTGCCGCTAAAGGCTGCGGATACGAATCAGAGGGCGGAGCTCACACCGTCGCGATGGCAGACTTCACAGTCGCCGTCGTTGTGCCTCTTGCCTCGCCCATTCAGCCGGTCGCGACGTCAAAGCATGACACAGAGTCACGAACCGCTAAGCCTCATCGGAGCCAGGGGCGTTTAGAAGTTTTAAGATGATACCTCGTCGAGCCTGGCGTCAATAGCTCAGTAGAATGCCGTCGCCGTGCTCGTTGAGCGGATGCTGCGCGAGCCGGCGATGCATCGGTCGATCGCCAATCTTTGGTGACGCAACGCAACAAACGATTTGTGCGGATGCACAATTCACCCAACCAGTGAGCGCTATCTGCCTGCATTGCATCATCGCGCTAAGCTGACCGCACCGGTCGCGACAGGTGTCGTCCGGCAAAGCTCCTTCTCGTTGAATCTGGTTTGCCGGGCTCGATCGCGATTTTCGCGCATGAGGCGGATGTGCGCGTTTTGAGGCGCGCCGTTCCCCTGCGACCACGAGCAAGGAGACCGGAGCCATGGCCACACGTATTCCGACAAATCGTAAACCTAAACTACAAGCGTTCGGCGTCGCCAGCCGCATTTGTCGTTCGCAAGATCAGCCTTTCCGACCTGAGCGACGCGCTGCGCCTGGGCTGGGAAGACTTCAAGGCCGTCCCAACTCACGCCGTTGTCCTGTGCGTGATCTATCCCGTTCTCGGTCTTGTTCTGTTCAGACTGGTCCTTGGCTATTCGGTGCTGCCGCTGCTGTTTCCGCTGGCCGCCGGTTTTACGTTGATTGGTCCTTTTGCCGCGCTCGGCCTCTACGAACTCAGCCGCCGCCGCGAAGCGCGGCGAGGAAGCCGTCCGCGTGGGATGCTATGCACGTGCTGCGCGCACCGTCTTTCGGCGCCATGCTCGAACTCGGCATGCTCCTGCTCGTTCTGTTCGGGATCTGGATCGCCGCCGCGGACGCTATCTACATTGCAACCTTCGGCAACGCTCCGGCTGCAAGCATCCCTGACTTCGCAACGCGCGTGTTGACGACGCCGGAAGGATGGTCGCTCATCATCGTCGGCTGCGGCGTCTGGCTTCGCTGTTCGCCGTCGTGGCCCCATGCGTCAGTGTTGTGTCGTTTCCGCTGATGCTCGACCGGCATGCGACTGCGATAGACGCAATCCGACGTCGCTGCGGGCCGTGATGGAAAATCCATTTGCCATGGCCGCATGGGGGCTGATTGTTGCGGTACTGCTGGCGATCGGTTCGCTACCGTTCTTCGTCGGTCTCGCTGTCGTTCTGCCGGTGCTCGGTCATGCCACCTGGCATCTTTATCGGAAGGTGGTGGAGCCCGATCCGAATCCTCCACAAGAACAGCCCCGCCCGCCGAATAGGACATCGCTATGCGGCAGATTTCCCGGCCTCCCTCTTCCCGCAGTGGAGTCGCGAGCGCTGGTAGATGTGAGCACGATCCGGAAAAGTATGTCGGTTTTCCGACAAGAGCATGCTCAAACAAAAAAGATAGAGCGAGACGAGGTTTCGAAGAGAAGTCATCTCGCGCCAGGGATGCCCGCGTGCCGGGCAACGACGAGGCTCACCATCAAGGTTGCGCCTCGTAGTAGCGCGCGACCTGGTCGATCTCTTCCGCCGTCATCTGCCGGGCGATGTTGCGCATCTGCTGGCTGATGTCGTTGCGGCGGGCGCCGGCGGCGAAGGCCTGCAGTTGCGCCTTGATATAGACGGCCGACTGGCCGCCGAGCCAGGGGCTGCCGGCCTTGTTGTCGATGTCGCCATGGCAGGAGCCGCAGGGCGCGATGTTGCGCATCGGCGCGCCGGTCGTCACGATCGGCGGCGCCGGCAGCTTGCGGATCGAGATTGTTCGACGGCACGCCGCGGCAGATAGGAATAATAGGCCGCGAGATCCAGCATGTCCTGGTTGCTCAGATTGGCCGCGAACGGAGCTCATCACCGCGTTGACCCGCGCGCCGGTCTTGAAATCGTTCAGTTCCTTGTAGGTCACGGCGGCGAATTGCCCGGCGAGGTTCGGCGAATTGGCGTCGCTGACGCCCTGCGGCCCGTGGCAGATCGCGCAGCGCTGCGCCAGCGTCGCGCCGCGGCCGATCGATACCTGGCTCGTGCCGCGTCAGCATCTCCGACGTCATCACCGACGTTGGAGGTCTTGAAATCCGGCTGGATGGCCGTGCCCTGCGGACGATACGCGCGGCACGCCGGCGGCGCTGCAGATCGCGTCCCAGATGCCGCTGCAGTTTGAGGTCGGGCTGCGCCAGCGGCAGCCAGATCAGGCCGGCGAACGCGGCAAGCACCGCGATCGCCGGCCGTCACGCCGACGCTCGCGCTGAACCACGGATTGCGCAACGAGAACAGCGGCTGCTCGCTCATCGGCTGCGCTCCGACATAGACCGCGGGCACGTTGGTTTCCTTCAGCACCATCAATTGCGCGATCGGATAGCCGTAATTGACGACGGTGAGCCCGATCATCAGCGCCGAGCCACAGCCCGAAGCTGTTGAGCGCGGCCGGCATCCGCGCGCGGCATGTGCAGCGGCGACGCTGAAGCGGTAGGCGCCCGCCTCGCGTCGCCGGAGCCGTCTGGCCGCGCGACCAGCACGATGAGGAACAGGATGCCCGAGATCAGCAGGATGAAGCCGCCGATCGCCGACATCGTCACCGACAACGCCTGCGGCGGAGATCGCCGGATTGGCGTAGTCGTAGAACGCCATGCGGCGCGGCATGCCGAGGATGCCGACATAGTGCCACGGGAACGTCGTGCACGATCATGCCGATGAACCACAGCCAGAGCTGGGCCCGCATCAGGCCGAAGCTCTCCAGCGCGCCGGCCGGTCAGATGCGGCCACAGGTCGTAGGCGATCGCGAAATACATGATCACGATGGCGCCGCCGAAGATCAGGTGGAAATGGCCGGTGATCCACTGCGTGTTGTGGACGCTGGCATCGAGCTGATAGCTCATGTTGATCAGCCCGCCGGCGCCGCCGAAGCCGAGCATGACGCAGCGACAAGCGCGGTCGCCAGCATGATCGGGTTCTGCCACGGCAGCGCCGTCACCCAGCCGAACGCGCCCGTGCCGCCGCGCAGGCGGCCGGCGATCTCGGCCGAGGCGCAGATCGTGAACACCGTCAGCAGCGTCGGCAGCGCGACCAGCGCCGGTGAACACCGAATGCATGAACTTGAAGCCGGCGCCGACCTGCGGATCGGCGAACAGATGATGCACGCCGATCGGCATCGCGACCACGACGAACAGGATGAAGGCGATCCGCCCCATGGCGTCGCTGTAGAGCCGGCCGCCGATCGCGCGCGGCAAGATCGTGTAATAGGCGATGTAGGTCGGCATCAGCCAGAAATAGACGATCGCGTGCAGCGTCCAGGAGAAGAACACGCGCGCCAGCCCGGCGTCGATCGGTCGACGTCAGGCCGAGCGCCACCGGCAGGATCTGGAACAACGAGTCTCGAGCGCCGCGCCGACCGCGGTCCAGCCCCAGAGATAGGAGCCCGCGACATTGGCGAACATCGCGAGCGGCACCGGCTTGCCCGGATTGTCTCGCTTCCAGGCCGCCAGATTGATCGACATCAGCGCGACCCAGATCCACGAGCCGACCACGACCATGCACGACGCCGATGTAGTAGAAGGGATTGCCGACCATCGGCGGATAGAAGGTGTAGAGCACCGAGGCCGAGCCCGAGCGAGACCGGGACCATCGCCACCACGGCGCCGACGGCGACCAGGCAGAAGCCGGCCCAGGCCCAGCGCAGCCCGACCAGCGGCCGCTCCAGCGCCAGCTTCCGGTGATCGCGTAGCCGAACCCCATCGCGACCAGGGTCGGGAACACATAGCCCATCGCCGAGCCGTGCGCGGTGACCGAGCGATAATAGAATTCCGGATTGATGATGCCAGGCGTTGCAGCGGGCTGCGCACGAACATCTGCCAGGCGCCGAGCACCAGCGCCGACGCCGAACACCGACGAAGGCGAGCCAGAAATGGGCGAGGATGAGCCGCTTGTTAATCAACACAGCTCAGCCTCCGCCGCGTCGCCGCCATGCTGCGCGAACGCCGGCCTTGTCGACCACCTTGACCTTGCCCCACATGCCCTGATGCCCGATGCCGCAGAATTCCTGGCACGGCATCACGTGCTCGCCCGGCGTCTTGAAGCGGATCGGCAGACGCCGAGACGTAGCCCGGCACCAGCATGGTGTTGATGTTGGTGCCCTCGATCAGGAAGCCGTGCACCACGTCGGCGCTGGTGGCGCGGAACGTGATCGGCGTATCCGCCGGCACCACGATGCATTGCGGCGTGAACGAATATTGCTGGCCGATCGCGCGCACGGTGACCGAGCCGTCGGCCTCGAGCGCGCTGCCGAGATTGCTTTCGATGAATTCGCCGGAGAGATGCAGCGTCTTGGGATCGGCGGTCTCGACACGGCCCTGCGGCATCGTCGCCTGATGGATGCCGATGAAGGTCGCCATGCCGACCAGCACGCCGACGATCACGATCGACAGCGTCGCCCAGCGCCGCTCGATGCGGGCGGCGACCGCTTCGCCGATGCCGTGATCCGGTCTCGCTCGTCATGCTCAGGCGCTCCGCGGCAGGAAGACGAGCAGATAGAACGCAAACCACAGCGCGATCGACGATCGCGGTCGCGATGCCGGCGACCGCGACCGCGCCGCTCGGACCGGAACGCGACGATGGCGTCGACGCGCTCGCTCTTCGGAGCCTGGCACGTCGGCGACTGCGGCGGGGATGAATTGATCATGACGCTGCCTCAGTTCAGCGTTGCCGCACGCAGTTCATTGGCCTGCCGCGCCGAGACCGGCGCGCCGCGGTTGCCCCAGGAGGTGCGGATATAGGTCACGACGGCGGCGACCTCGTCGTCGGACAGCCGGTGCGCGAAGGGCGGCATGCCGTAGGGCATCGGATTGCCGGCCGTGCCCGGCGGATAGCCGCCATTGAGCACCATCCGGATCGGCGTTGACGGCCGACGCCATCTGGATCGACTGGTTGCCGGCGAGCGGCGGATAATGCGGCGGCATGCCGAGCCCGTCCGCGCCGTGGCAGCTTGCGCATTCGCGGTCGTAGATCGGTCTTGCCGAAGCTGAGCAGCAGGCTGCTCTCCGCCGACGGCAACGGCGCGTGCCGGCTTCTCCGGCGAGGTGCCCTGCGCGAGGCTCTTCAGATAGACCGCCATCGCGCGCGGTGTCGTCGTCGTTCAGATATTGCAGGCTGTTGTAGACGACTTCCGCCATCGGCCCGTAGACCGCGCCGCGGCTGGAGACGCCGTTGCGCAGATAGATCGGTGATCTCCTCGATGCTCCAGTCGCCGAGGCCGGCCTCCTTGTTCGAGGTGAGCGACGGCGCGTACCAGTTCTGCATCGGGATCAGCCCGCCCTCGAAGGCCTGCGATTCCGAACTGCCGCCGAGCGCGTTGATCGCGGTGTGGCACATGCCGCAATGGCCGAGGCCTTCGACCAGATAGGCGCCCCGGTTCCACTCCGCCGACTTGGTCGGGTCGGGCTTGAACTCGCCTTCCTTGAAGAACAGCGTGCGCCAGCCGATGATCAGCGAGCGGTTGTTGAAGGGAAAGCGTCAGGTCGTGCGGCCGGTTCGGCTGCTTCACCGGCGGGACCGAGCGCAGATAGGCGTAGATCGCGTCGCTGTCCTCGCGCGTCACCTTGGTGTAGGACGCGAACGGCATCGCCGGATAGACCAGCCCGCCGTCGGGAAAGCGGCCGTTGTGCATCATCTGGTAGAACTGGTCGGACGTCCACGTGCCCGATGCCGGTCTGCGGATCGGGCGTGATGTTGGACGTATAGAGCGTGCCGAACGGCGTCTTCATCGGCAGGCCGCCGGCAAAGGTCTTGCCCTCGCGCGCGGTGTGACAGGCGATGCAGTCGCCGGCGCGGGCGAGATATTCGCCCTTGGCGAGCAGAGCCGCATCCTGCGCCATCTGCTGCGCGATCGCCGACCGGCAGCGACGATACGAGCAGAGCCGGCGAGCGCAAGAGCTGTCAGGTTCTCGGCATATGCGCGATCTCCCTTCAGTTCGGCTCGCTGCCGCAGACGAGCGGCATCGGCAGGCTGCCGCGCTTGGCGCAAGCGACGGGTCCGGCGGCGCCGGCACGCGACGACAGAAAGGCCGCGACGCGCCTTGACGTCGTCTTCGGTCAGAAGGCCCGCGACGATCTGCATGCAGTCCGGCGCCGCGGCGGTCCGCGTGCCGTAGCGCCAGCCGCCGAGCTGCGCGCTGATATAGCTGGCGCGCAGGCCGAGCAGGCCGGGGATCGCCGGCTCCATGCCGCCAAGCGTCGGGCCGTGACAACCGGCGCAGGCGGGCACGCCGCGCTGCGGATCGCCGTTCGTGGCGATCGATTCGCCGCGCGCCGAGGATGTCGTTGCTGACGGTCGGGAACCGCAGGCGCCGGAAATGGCGGCCGCAGCGAGGCGAAATGTTCGGCCATCTGCTTCAGATACGCGTCGGGCAGAAATTCCAGCAGATAGTTCATCGGCGGATATTTGCGGCGCCCGTCCCTGAACGCCACCAGCTGGTTGTAGAGATAGCCCGCGGGCTTGCCCGCCAGCCGCGGAAAATAGACGTCGCTGGTGCCCTCGCCCTCGCGCGCCGTGACAGGACGCGCAGGCCAGCACGCGCGCGGCCATGGTGTCGGGTGCGCGCTCGGTCGGTCTGCGCACCGCGCAAACGCAGGCGCAAACACGATCGCGGCAAGAAGCGAGAATATCGGCAGGAATCGATGCGTCACCGTCACTTAGCCCCAGTCTCGACGACGAGATGGAACTTTTGCACATCGCATGCCGGCGGAGGCAACGAAACTCGCGCGTCGGGCGGCTACATCATCCGCGCATGGATCAATTGAATCTATTTGCGATAGACTTTGCGTCGGATCGAACTGCCTGTCCGCGTCAACGAATGACAATCGCGTGTCACCGTCGACTCACGTCGACCTTGCGATAGAAGCACGAATGCCGCCCGGTGTGACAGGCCGCGCCCTGCTGCTCGACGCGAATCCAGATCGCGTCCTGATCGCAATCCAGCCGCATCTCGACCACGCGCTGGGTCGTGACCGGAAGTCTCGCCTTTGCGCCACAACGCGTTGCGCGAGCGGCTGAAGTACCAGGCCTCGCCGCTGGCGATCGTCTTGCGCAGCGCCTCGTCGTTCATGTGCGCGACCATCAGCACGTCGCCGGTCGCAGCGTCGGTCGCGACGCAGGTCACGAGGCCCGACGCGTCGAATTTGGGCTGGAATGCCAGCCCTTCCTCGCGCTCGTGGTCATGCTGCGGATGTGGACACGGGCAGCCTCGCAAATTTCCGGCGAGGTTACCGGCTCGGTCCTCGCACCATGGACAGGAAACGCGCCTGCTCCGCCGGATTGTCGCGGAACATGCCGGTGAAGCGGCTGGTGAACGTCATCGCGCCGTGCTTGGCGACGCCGCGCACCGACATGCAGGTATGCTCCGCCTCGATCATCGACGGCAACGCCGCGGGGTTTGAGAACCTCGTCGATCGCGGCCGCGATCTGCGCGGTCAGATGCTCCTGGGTCTGCAGGCGGCGGGCAAAGATGTCGGTGAGGCGCGCAAGCTTCGACAATCCCACCACCCGCTCGACCGGCGTATAGGCGATATGCGCCCTGCCGTAGAACGGCATCATGTGATGCTCGCATTGCGAGGTGAATTCGATGTCGCGGATCAGGACGAAATCGTCGTAGCCGGCGGTCTCGCCAAAGGTGCGGTCGAGCACCTCGGCCGGGCACTGGTGATAGCCCTGATAGAGTTCGTCGAAGGCTTCGACCACCCGGCGCGGCGTATCCAGCAGGCCCTCGCGGCCGGGATTCTCGCCGATATAGCTGAGCAGCGTCTGCACCGCCTGCTCGGCCTCGGCGCGCGACGGGCGCGGCTGGTCGGCGCGGACGGCGGCGGCCAGGAATTCGGACGGATCGAGCTCGGCCGGGCGGGTTTCCGGCGACTCCGGACGTCGAGGTCGGCTTCAGCGTCAGAGGCTTGCCGGGGCGGAGGGATTTGATCAATGCGTCCATGTCGTCTCTCCGTTCGACCGGTCCTGCAGAGACCGGAGTGTCACCGGGCAGACGGGGCGGCTTGCCGCCGGGCGCCTGAGTCCCCATTCTAACACGCTGGCGGCCGAACTGGCTTCCATGTCTGGCCGCCGTCGGCGAAACGGCCGGACTGTATTTCCGCCGTTCGCTGTCCATATATAGGACGGTGAAACCCAGCCGCCAAGGGCGCTCGCGACCGCCGAGCCCGGGACCTCGATCTCATGCTGAACGACATCTACAACAAGCGGATCATCGAACTGGCCGGCAATATCCCCCGGCTGGGCCGCCTCCCCGACCCCGACGCCAGCGCCACCGCCCACTCCAAGCTGTGCGGCTCGACCGTCAAGGTCGACCTCAAGATGGACGGCGCCGTGGTCACCGACTTCGCCCATGACGTGAAGGCCTGCGCGCTCGGGCCAGGCCTCCTCCTCGATCATGGCAAGCCACGTGGTCGGCTCGACGGCGGAGCGAGCTGCGCGAGTTGCGCGAAACCGTGCGCAAGATGCTGAAGGAAAACGGCAGCCGCCGCAGAGGCAAATGGGCCGACATCGCCGCTGCTCGAGCCGGTGCGCGACTACAAGGCGCGCCACGCCTCGACCATGCTGACCTTCGACGCCGTGGTCGATGCGATCGGCCAGATCGAAGCCGAGGCGAAGCAGCCGGCGTCGGCGTAGGGGCTGCCCAGCACGCCGTCGTCATGCCCGCGAAGGCGGGGCATCAGTACGCCGGGAAATCTCGATTCATCAGCACGCTGCGGCGTACTGGATCATCCGCTTTCGCGGATGATGACGCCATGCGGTTGGCGGAACTTACTTCTGCTGCGGCTGAACTGGCGCGGGCGCAGTGCCGCCGGTCGGAACCACGGCTTCGGCGGTCTTGGTCGACTTGCGCCGGCTGCGGTCTGCGCGTCGCCCTCGACCGTGCTGAACTGACGAAGCGATCCTGCGTCGGCTTCGGCTTCGCTTCGGCCATCGGCACCGAGGCATTGTCCTGCGCGGCAGCACGTCGGCGACCGCATCGGTCGTGACGAGATTGGTCAGCCGCAATTCGGCCGCGCGACAGTTCGTGCAGATCTTCCCACGGCGGCACGCTCAGCGCCAGCGACAGCAGATCGCCGGTGCCGCCCATGTCGAAGGTGTATTTGGCGAGACGGCCGATGTCGCGCTCCACGATCATCAGATCCTGCGCGGTGTAGCTTGCGGCCTTGGCGTCGTCGGCGCGGTCGCCCATCCAGATCTGGTGCACGCGGACATGCGCCGCATCGCGGCACGTAGCGCGTCTTGCCCGACAGCAGCAGGAACACGCACATCGACTCGCAATAGGCTTCCGGCGCCACGCTCGCGCGGTCGCCGTGCGGCGGTCTGCGTGTCGCACGGTGGTGCCGACGGTGGTCAGCGCGCCGAGACTGCGGAAGCGTGCGGCCGAGCGCGATGGAATCGTTGACCGAGCCGCCGCTGGAATCCAGCACGATGGTCGCGCCGCCGAGCTGGCGTCCGCGCGCGAACTCGTCGAACTCCCTCGGACTATCTGCCGTGACGATGCCGACCGCGCTGAGACCCAGCCCCTGCAATCCGGCTGGCACGCGACCCAGTTGAAATGCATCGGCAGCTTGCGTTCTTCGAGGGTGCCGCCGGCGTGCGCCGAATTGCCCAGCGTCGTGATCGCGCCAGGCAATGCGATGACAAAGGGCGGTGGCGCCGAGGAGCGCCCAGCCGCGAAATCTAAGCGACTTCACAAACCTCAATTTGGTTCCTTCCCCAAGCCCCGATCAGCGAGCAGTGGCAACGGCCCCACTTCAACGCGACATGATTCTGTCATCGAAGCGTTATCAAAACGGTAACCGTACTGACCTGTATCGTCCATAATACCTTTGCTGCACGCCACCTCGAACGGTGCGATATTTGCGAACTGTGGCGTAAATATCTGCACGCATTCGAGTTCCTGCGCTGGAACCCCGCAAAACTACGTACATCGTTCAGCATGGCGCCCATGCAGATCATTCATCGTCATCTCCGACGCACTGCACGGATTGTGCCAGCGCGGTCCGTCGCCTGCCGCGCAATGCGGGGCGCGCGCTGATCTGGATCTACCGGCACACGCTGTCGCCGCTGGTCGGCTACAACTGCCGGCATCTGCCGACCTGTTCGGTCTATGGCGACGAAGCGATCGAGCGCTTCGGCCTGTGGGGCGGCGGATGGATGACGCTGGCGCGGATCTGCTGCGCTGCCAGCCCTGGGGCACGTCCGGCATCGACAACGTGCCGCTGACGAAGCCGGCCGGGCGCGCGATGGTATCTGCCGTGGCGCTACGGACGCTGGCGCGGCGTCAACGCGCCCATGAACGCTGCATTGCTGCATGCGCTGGAACATGCGGTGTCCGCCGTCCGCATTGATTTGGTACTCCCTCAGGGAGGAACACAAACAATGCGCTGGAAAATCAGCTGACCACGGTCACGATCCCCGGCATGAACGACCTGCTCGCGATCCTCGCGCTGCTCATCGTCATTGTCGCGGCGTGGCAATATTTCGGCACGCAGTCCGAAGCCGCGCCAGACACGCGGCCTTCATCGTGCCGAGCCAAAGCGTGCGCTGGTGAAGTCCGGGCGTTCTAGCGCCAGAAGAAAGCCGCTCGCGGCTGCGGCAGAAATCCAGGAAGCCGCCGCGCCGTATCACGCCGGCGGCCGCGGCCTCGCGGGCGCGGCGGCTGGCGGCGGCGGCATCCGTCGACGCCGCGGCGTCGGTAGCGCGCGATCCGTCGTCGGGCAATCTCACCGACAGCAGCAGGTTCGATTCATGCGTGCGCCAGCGATAGCCGATGCCGAAATCGATCGGCTGCGCGCGCCGGAACAGCTCGGCATATGATTCGCTGGTAGCGTCCGGGGAATTCGTCGATCGGGCCCGGCATAGCGGCCGAACGGGAAGAAGCGCCATTTCTTCGTGATTGTAATAGGCGAGCGGAATGCCGGAATCGTCCTGGATGATGGTGGCGCTGTTGGCGAGCAGGAAGTCGCGCACGGTGGTGAAGTTGCCGGAATGCAGCAGATAGGACGCGCTCTTGATCAGGCTGTTGCCGGGCGCGAGCGTCGCGCAGAATTTCAGGAAGCCGCTCGCCTTGACGCCGGAGTTGGAAAGATCGGTCGAGAAATAATACAGCGTCTTTTCCTCGCCGTCGCTGCCGGCGAACATGATGCGCACGCCGCGCGCCGCGTTCGGTGCCGGCATTTTCGTTGCGAAATACGCCGCGCCCTTGTCGTCGAGCGCGATCGGACTGACGCTCGCGGATGGTCTTGCCCGAGCGCGCCAGGAACACATAGAGGATCGGCAAGGTGCCGCTGATCTGGCCGGCCTGCAGATCGGTCTTCATCTGCTTGGTGATGAAGAAGCTGAAGCTCAGGATCGAGCCGAGCGAACGCTCGACATTGTAGAGCGCCGCACGCAATGCCGCCGCGCGGCAATCGCGTCAGGTCAGGCACCGAGCCCGACCGGCTCGAGCGCGCTCAGCACGTAGGTCGTCGCCTTGGAATAGAACGCGTCCGCATAGAGGAAGTCCGGGCCTGCAGAACATGTAGAACATGGTCGGCCGCGGCGCCGCCAGATTGGTGTCCGCCCAGGCGCGGATCTTCGACAGCTGGCGCTGCTCGAGCTGCGCGAACGCGCTGTCGAAGAATTTGGCGTGGCGCTGCCAGGCCGGATCCTTGGTCAGCGGCGTCAGCGGCGAGATCCGCCGACGGCGGCATGCCGGCCAGGAAACTGCGCGGTATCGTCGGCGGTCACGGTGTCGGCGGCACGCGCAGGCAGCGCCGCCGCGAACAGCATCACGGCAGCAAGCGTCGCCATTCTGAACGGAATGCAGCATCGTTCATTCGCGACCCGAGCGATGCGGTCGCGGGGCCTTGATCTGCCCGCTTGCGGAAAACGGCGTAAATCAAAAGGCCTGAAATCATGATCAAAGTACCCAGCAGCGACTGCAGCGGCCGTTCGGTCAAGAGATAGTACATCATGAAGCCGGTCACGAGCAGGAAAACCACAGGCGTTACCGGGTATCCCCAGGCGCGATAGGGCCGCGGCAGATCGGGATGCGTGATGCGCAGCTTGATCACGCCGAGCACGGTGAAGAACGAGCAGAACAACAGCGCGAACTGGATGAAATCGAGCACCGCCTCGAAGCTGCGGGTGAACAGCATCAGGCTCGCGACCGCGAGCTGGAACAGGATGGCGTAGGCCGGCGCGCCGCTGGTCGACCTGCGGGCGAACAGCCGCAGCGCCGGAATGTCCTCGCCCATCGTCATCATGACGCGCGGCCCGATCCACATCATCGCGCTGATCGAGGAGATCAGCCCGATGCAGATCATCGCGCCGACGATGCGGCCGCCGAACTCGCCGAAGATGTAGCTGCCGGAAATCCGGGCGACGTCGAGCTGGCCCGGCGAGCTTGTCGATCGGCGCGGTGTGCAGGAACACCGCGTTGAGCGCGACATACAGCACCAGCACGATCAGCGTTCCCGACCAGCATCGCGCGCGGCAGGTTGCGCTCGCGGCAGTCTGCATCTCGCCGATGATGTAGGTCGCGGCGTTCCAGCCCGAGAACGAATACATCACGAACACGAGGCTGATCGCGAACGGCGCGCTGGCGACATGGGCGAAGTCGGAAGCCGACGGCGCGAACGACACCGGCTGCGGCGTGCCGATCGACGAAGCCCGCGACCAGGAAGGCGACGATCAGCACGACCTTCAGGATGGTCGCGATCAGTTGAAAGGTCGAGGAGTGCCTGACGCCGGTGAGCTGCACCAGTCGACACCAGCCAGACCACGCCGATCGCAAGCGCCAGCGGCGGCGCGTCCGGAAGCACCGACTTGCCGTATTCGCCGAACGCCATCGCGGCCAGCGCCACCGGTGCGGCGAAGCCGACGGTCGCCGACACCCAGCCCGCCACGAAACCGAAAGCCGGGTGATAGGCCCGGCCAGGAAATTGTATTCGCCGCTCGAGCGCGGAAACATCGCGCCGAGTTCGCCGTAGGAAAACACCCCGCACAGCGCGACGATGCCGCCGACCGTCCACAGCAGCAGGATCGAAAAGCCGGAGGGGATGTCCTTGACCTGAAAGCCGAGGCTGGTGAAGACGCCGACGCCGACCATGTCGGCCACGACGATGGCGGTCGCCACCAGCGACCGAAACCGTGGAGCCGCCGCCGGAGAGCGGGCCGGGCCACGCCGCGCTTCCCGTTTCTGATGCCGCCATGTCGGACCGTACCTTCAGCGCCGCACGCCTGGATGCCGCATCGTGCAGGCTGACGCCCGTCAATTCAAGCAATGTTAACAATGATTTAAATTGGGACACGAAATAGGTATCTATAATACCTGCAGCCGACGTCCGTGCCACTACCGGCATTGCGAAAACATCGTGACGCGTCCCACAATCGCGACACGATTGCGTGTTCTCTCAGGGCGTTCCGGACGTGGGGAGTTTTTCCGGAAGCTTAACGTCGCCTAAACGCCGGCGCGCTCAATACGCCGGTTGCCGGTGGATCTTGGGGCAATGGGGTGGATGGTCGGGGCAAATCCGAAATTCCAGATAGCATGATCGCGCGAGCCGGGCGACGTCCCCGGTCACGCTGCGCCGTGCCTGCCGTCCGCTTGCCGCTGCGATGGCACTGGATCGCGCTGGCTGCGCTGTTCGTGCCGCTGTCGTTCGTTCTGGTTCAATGCGGCAAGGCGCCGAGCGCCGGAATGCTGGCCGCCAACGCGCAATCCAGCGCCAAGTCCGAGCTTCGGCCGACTACGTTCGACGACCGCTTCCCGGCGCCGCAATTCAGCGGACCGCTTCCCGACCGCCAGTGAAAGCTTCGTGCCGCAGGCGCAGCGCCCGCGTCGCGCTGGCGCCGCAGCAGCCGCGCGACCGTGCGTACCGAGCCGCGTCCGGCGTCGCGTCGCTCGCGCCGACGCTGCCGCTACCGCGCGACCGAGCGCGAGGAGCTGACCACGCTGGTCAGCATGAAATCCTCGGCCTTCCCTATTTCGGCAACAATCCGCGCTCCGACGCGCCGTTCCTCAACATCTCCAAGGGCGACCGCCAGCGGCCACCGCAGCTATGGCGGCCGGGTCTACTGGCAGGACGAGACCTACAACGACAACCGCGTGCTGGTGCACGTCCCCGAGACGTTCGACGTCCGCAAGCCGGGCGTGATCGTGGTGTTCTTCCACGGCAACGGCGCGACGCTGGAGCGCGACGTCCGCGACCGGCAGCTGGTGCCGCAGCAGATCTCGGATTCCGGCGTCAACGCCGTGCTGCTGGCGCCGCAGCTCGCGGTCGACGCCGCCGATTCCAGCGCCGGCAAGTTCTGGCAGCCGGGCGGCTTCAAGCGCTTCATCGATGAGTCGGCCGAGCCACCTCGCCCGCCTCTACGGCGATCCGAAGTCGGCGCAGGCCTTCGCCAACATGCCGATCGTCATCGTCGGCTATAGCGGCGGCTTCCTGCCGACCGCCTGGAGCCTCGAGGTCGGCGGCGTCACCAACCGCGTCCGCGGCGTGTTCCTGCTCGACGCCGTCTATGGCGAGCTGGACAAGTTCGCGTCCTGGATCGAGAACAACCGCTCCGGCTTCTTCGTCAGCTCCTATACCCGCTACACCAAGCGGCACGACCAGGAACTGATGGCAGATGCTGCGCGACAAGGGCATCACCGTCACCGAGGACATGGACGGACCGCTGCGGCCCGGCAGCGTCGTGTTCGTCGCAGACGCCCGACGGCGTCACCCATCGCGACTACGTCACGCAGGCCTGGACCGAACATCCGGTCAAGGAAGTGCTGGTCAAGATGGCGGCAACGCCGGCGCTGACGCAGGTGGCAAGCGCGCCCTCACCCGCGAGCCGCTAGTCCGCGATCCGCCCGGCTCCCGACCTATCTCTGAAAGCTGGCAATGTTCGGTAGGCCGCGCGATTTTCATGCGCGCCGGCACTTGTTCGCCGCGCGTCACCGCGTTGTAGCGCACTAGGGATCATCGACAACTTTTCGGGGAGCGGGATTTGCAGCGGGATCGTACAAGGTTAGCAATTTCACACGGTTCATGGCGACCGGCACTGGCGTAGATTTGCGCTTGACTCGCGCGGCAGCTTCAGTGGCGGCAATTGCGGCTTTCAGCGATTCGATCGGCGACTACGCTTCGACAACCGAGCGACGGCATTCACTGTCAGCAGCTGTCGACCGCAACGCCATACCGAGCGATCCGGCATTCAGCCGCGTTGTTCACAACCGGACGATGATCACGCTGACGCTGAAGGCGCATCGACCATGGCTGATATGGTCGAAGCTTCCGAAGGCACGCGCTGCAATCACCGGGCGTCGCCTTCTCAGGCGGTGCGACCAGGATCTGCGAGCTATACTGCGCCGGCGGCAGTCCGGCCCGATCTGGTCAGGATCACCGTCATCAGCGCCAGCGCGACGAACGCCATCGCGACATAGCCTGCGCCGTAGCAGCAGATCGCGCGCAAACAGCACGCCGCCGATCGCGGAGCCGATCGCCTGTCCGATGTAGAGCACCGATGTGTTGAGCGACACCGATGCCGGCGCGAGCGCCGGCGCGGCACGCGACCAGCCGCACCTGCTGCATCGAATTGGTCGAGGCAAAGCCCAGCCCCCAGATCGCGACCGAGCCGGCCATCAACGGATAGATGCCGGCGCTCAGCGCCCAGCCGGTAACGCCGGCCAGCATCAACGACCGTGAACAGCACCGACGTCTTGTAGGCGCCCCAGGAATCGACGATGCGGGTGGCGATCGCGATGCCGATGAAGCCGAACACGCCGTAGAGCGCAAACACCAGCCCGATCGCGTCCGGACCCGCGCCGGTCAGCTTCGCCAGCAGCGGCCCCATGAAGGTGAACACCACGAACTGGCCGGACATCTGCAACGTCGTGATCAACAGCAGCAGCAGCGATCATCCGGTTGCGGCCGAGATCGGCCCAGGTCTTGAGATCGACCGGCGCGCCGATCAGCCCGCCGGGCAGCCGCCACGCCAGCAACATGAAACTCACGCAACCCGATCACGCCGATGCCGCCATAGACCGCGCGCCAGCCATAACGGCTGGCGATGAACGTGATCAGCGGCAGGCCGATCGCAGCGGCAAGCGACCAGCCGAGAAAGATGTAGGCGATGGTGCTGCCGCGCTTTCTCGGCCGGCACGATCAGCGCGCCGGTGCCGGCCGCCTGCGGCGTATAGAGCGCGCCGACCGCCAGCATGACCAGACGAATGACGAGCAGGCTCGCGTAGTCGGGCGCGAACGCCGACGCGGCGTTGGTGAGCGCGAGCACCGCGAGCGTCGCCGTGAGCAAGGTGCGGCGCTCGATCCGGCTGGTCAGCCACGCCGTCAGCGGCGAGCCGACGCACAGCACGATCGCGCCGAAGGTGATCAGCAAGGCCGGCGGCGCGGATGCTGACGTCGAGTCCATCGAGACAATTCGACTCAGCATGCCCGCCGGCGCCAGCACGGAACAGCCGGTGACGATATTTCGAGCATCAATGCGGTGGGGCGAAACGGCGGTCGGCTAGGGGCAATTTTCATGCAAGTGCATGTAGGCCACGCCATCGCGAAATGAAAGAGCGCGCGATACGATTATTTCGCGAGCGCTCGCCCGCGCCGACGGCCTTTGCCGGAGGCGCGATGTTTCTTGGCGGCGGACAGGTGCTGCAGCCAGGCTCGATCCAGCGCGCCGCCGAGCCCTTCGTTGGAGAGTTTTGCGGTACGGGCCAGCCGCTGTCCATCCGGCGCCTGCGCCGTTTCGGTGAAATCGAACTGCGGCTCGCGATCAAGCGACTGATGACGCCTCTCGGTCATGCGCAGGCCCCAGATCTCGAACCCTCGCAGTCTTGGCCGGCGGCGATGTAAGGATTCAGCGACGCCGAGCTGCCGCTCGGAAATCGACAGCGCGCGGGAAAACCGTCGACGTCGGCGCCGGGCGCTGCACGTCGAGTTCGAACTGATCGGCGTTGAAACAGACGCATCCGCCACTGCGTCATGCGCGCCACGATTTATCGGCCTCATTCTTTCGACGACGGCCTTGCGCGCCCATGCTGCGGCCGTTGTTTTCGAACGTCCAGGGCGTCTCGACGAATTCGCGCCGGTCGATGCCAAAGCGGACGATCTCGTCGCGGGTGAGCACGTGCATGCTTTCGAAGCTTGATGCTGCGCGCGAGTTCGAGCAGCGACGTCGCCGCCCATTTTGACGATATAGCTTGAAAGCATGCGGTCGGCGCGTTCGAGGCCGCGTTCGGTCGCGGCCGCGCATCTCCGTGGTCGGCACACCGCCGCGGAAATGCACGATCACCTTCGGCCGAATGCACCGCAAGCACGCGCATCGGCAGCGATCTCGCGCGTGGTCGCGCCCAGCATGCAGATAGGGACAGGCCGGAGTTGCAGGTCGCGCCGCGGGTCCAGAGATCGCCGTGCAGTTCGCGGCCGGATTGCTTCAGCTTGAGGCAGACCTCGCTGTCCTGCGCCTCAGAAGCCGCACTCCTGACCACGGTGCGCGCCACCCTGGCGCCACCGCAGGCCGCTCGCGCAGCATCGCGCCCATCGCCAGCGCCTGGTCCAGATTGCCGCCCGGGCGAGTGAGAAATAGATCGGCAGGTTGCGGTCCCTGATCCGCTGCAGGAATTTCTGGAAGGCGCGGCGCGGCGACATCGACCTGCCCTTCGACCGCGATCCAGCTGTCGCAGCCGCGGCCGCAGGCATCCGGCGCGCCCTTGGCGACGTAGAACACCATCGGCGGCGTCGCGTGCCGTGGCGGGCGCGGCCGACGTCGGCGCAGAGCCGCCGATGCCGGTCCGGCGGTCAGGACAAGTACAGGCACTGCGAGGAAACGCTGCGCGCAGATTCATGGAGAGCCGAAGCGAGAGTGAGCGAACCGGCAAACAGCTAACAAGGCCGGCGGCGAGTCAAGTCCAGTGCTGAGCAATCCGGCGGCTGCGAATTGTCTGAACAGGCGCCGTCGAGTGCCGTCGAAACGCCGATTTTCCTCGGGAAATGCCCGATTGCGCCGCCCGAATCGCCTGCTATACCGCTGCTTCCCGCTTACCTGCGCTCGTTCGCAGGAGTGAGCCTCAGGAGACGACAATGCCTGACCAGCAATACGCCCGCATCCGGATTCCAGTTCAGCCTCGCGAATCTGAAACCGGCCGAACCCATGCAGAAAGATCGCCCTCACCTTCCCCGACGGCGCCAAGCGCGAATTTCCCAAGGACATCACCGGGCTCGAGATCGCCAAGGGCATCTCGCCCTCGCTGGCCAAGCGCACGGTGGCGATGGCGCTGGATGGCGTGGTCGCCGACCTCAACGATCCGATCTCGAGCGATGCGAAGATCGAACTCATCGCCCGCGACGACGCCGCGCGCGCTGGAACTGATCCGGCATGACTGCCGCGCATGTGCTGGCCGAAGCGGTGCAGTCGCTGTGGCCGGGCACGCAGGTCACCATCGGCCCGGTGATCGAGAACGGCTTCTACTACGACTTCTTCCGCAACGAGCCGTTCACGCCGGAAGATTTTGCCGCGATCGAGAAGAAGATGCGCGAGATCATCGCGCGCGACAAACCCTTCACCAAGGAAGTCTGGGACCGCGAGAAGACCAAGCAGGTGTTCCGCGACAAGGGCGAGGCCTTCAAGGTCGAGCTGGTCGACGCCATTCCCGGCGACGAGCCGATCAAGATCTATTTCCAGGGCGACTGGTTCGACCTCTGCCGCGGCCCGCACATGACCTCGACCGGCAAGATCGGCAACGCCTTCAAGCTGATGAAGGTGGCGGGCGCCTATTGGCGCGGCGACACGCAACAATCCGATGCTGACGCGCATCTACGGCACGGCGTTCGCCAAGCAGGAAGAGCTCGACGCTTATCTGAAGCAGATCGAGGAAGCCGAGAAGCGCGACCACCGCAAGCTCGGCCGCGAGCTCGACCTGTTCCACTTCCAGGAGGAAGGCCCCGGCGTGGTGTTCTGGCACCCGAAGGGCTGGACCATCTTCCAGGCGCTGATCGCCTATATGCGCCGCCGCCTGACCGGCGACTACAGCGAGGTCAACGCGCCGCAGATCCTCGACAAGGCGCTGTGGGAGACCTCCGGCCATTGGGACTGGTACCGCGAGAACATGTTCGCGGCGCAATCCGCCGGCGACGAGGCCGAGGACAAGCGCTGGTTTGCGCTCAAGCCGATGAACTGCCCGGGCCATGTGCAGATCTTCAAGCACGGCCTGAAGAGCTATCGCGACCTGCCGTTGCGTCTGGCCGAATTCGGCGTGGTGCATCGCTACGAGCCGTCGGGCGCGATGCACGGCCTGATGCGCGTGCGCGGCTTCACCCAGGACGACGCGCATGTGTTCTGCACCGAGGCAGCAGCTCGCCGACGAGTGCCTCAAGATCAACGAGCTGATCCTGTCGACCTATGCCGATTTCGGCTTCGAGGGCGAACTCACGGTAAAGCTCTCGACCCGGCCGGACAAGCGCGTCGGCACCGACGAGATGTGGGATCACGCCGAGCGCGTGATGGCGACCGTGCTGGCGGAAATCCAGGCGCAGGGCCAGCAACCGCATCAAGACCGCGATCAATCCCGGCGAAGGCGCGTTCTACGGGCCGAAGTTCGAATATGTGCTGCGCGACGCCATCGGCCGCGACTGGCAATGCGGCACCACGCAGGTCGACTTCAACCTGCCGGAACGTTTCGGCGCGTTCTACATCGATGCCGACGGCTCGAAGAAGGCGCCGGTCATGGTGCATCGCGCGATCTGCGGCTCGATGGAGCGCTTCATCGGCATCCTGATCGAGCACTTCGCCGGCAACTTCCCGCTCTGGCTGGCGCCGGTGCAGGCCGTGGTCACCACCATCACCTCGGAAGGCGACGAATACGCCAAGGTGGTCGCGGCCGCGGCGCGGCGCGCCGGCCTGCGCGTCGAGATCGACCTGCGCAACGAGAAGATCAACTACAAGGTCCGCGAGCACTCGCTGGCGAAGATCCCGGCGCTGCTCGTGGTCGGCAAGAAGGAAGCCGAGACGCCATTCGGTCTCGATCCGCCGGCTCGGCAGCGAGGGCCAGAAGGTGATGCCGACCGACGAGGCGCTGGCCGCGCTGGTCGAGGAAGCGACCCCGCCGGACGTGAAGCGGGCGCGCGGACGGCCTGATCGTTTCACAATCGATCTAGACTCGCTTCCGCTGCGATCGGCCGTACTTCCTATCTGCCGGCATGATGCGCCTATGCCAGTACGAGAGAGATCCACCAGTGCCCGACGCCCTTGAACTCCTGAAGATCCGCCGCTCGGTAAAGCCGCGCGAGATGAGCGGCCCCGGCCCCTCGGCCGGCCGAACTCGAGACCATCCTGACCATCGGCGCGCGGGTGCCCGATCACGGCAAGCTGACGCCGTGGCGCTTCATCGTGTTCGAGGGCGACGCCCGCGCCCGCGCCGGCGACGTCATCGCGCAGGTGTTTGCGAAGAAAAATCCGGCCGCGCCGGCCGCCGATATCGAGGTCGAGAAGCGCCGGCTGATGGACGCGCCGCTGGTGATCGCGCGTGGTCAGCTTTACCAGGCCGCATCCGAAGGTGCCGGCGTGGGAGCAGGAATTGTCCGCCGGCGCCAGCGCGATGAACATCGTCACCGCCGCGACCGCGCTCGGCTATGGCGCCATACTGGCTCACCGGCTGGTTCGCGTTCGACCGCGACGTGCTCGATGGGCTTGGATTGAAGCCGGACGAAAAGCTCGCCGGCTTCATCCATATCGGCACGCCGACCGAAGCCGAGCCGAAGACCGCCCGCGCCCGGCGCTGTCGGATATCGTGACGCGGTTCTGAGATCTCGCAAGAGCGTGATGCGATGCCGCTGAGGCGCGGATGCAGATCTATGGTTGCAGCCGTGACGACGGTGCGAGCCGAGCCCAATTCTACTTTGCATGGGGTTGTTTTCGCGATTTCGTGCCTGGCTAGCGCGCGACGACCTCGACTTCGCCGTCGACGCCGTTGACGACGTTGAAGGGCCGCTCGAACACCTTGCCTTCGTTCTTGGCGATGGCGCGGTATTCGCCTTCGGACAGCACGACGCGCGGAAACGCGCCGATCGATTCCTTGATGACGTCGCCGCCCGGCGTGATCACCGACCACGCGGTGTTGGCCAGCGCCTCGCCGCCCTTGTCGCTGACCAGTTTCAGCGTGATCACCGCGCGCGCGATGGGTGACGGTCACGTCCGTCAGCTTGCCGGCCTGGACGCGGATATCGGAGCGCACCACCGAGTTGGCGTCGCCGTAGTTGGAGATGATGTAGTAGGTCCCCTCCGGCAGCAGCGCGACGTCGCCGGCGGCGACGTTGGGCACCAGCGACGCGCGCTCGGCGCCGCCTTCGAACTGGCTGCCCTTGTAGAGCGCGAACGAAATCTGGTTCGGCGGAATCTTGCTGGTGCCGACGCGGCCCTCGATGCGCAGGCCGCCGGCCGGAAGCACGAAGGACTCGCGATCGGTCTCCGACTTTCAGGCTCACCGCCCGCACCGCGCTGACCAGGCCGAGCGCGACATGGACGACGTAACTGCCGGGCGGCAGCACGATGTTCGGCGTCGCGCCGCGCTCCTCGCGGATCAGCTTGAACGTGCCGGTGTCGTCGGGCTTGTCGGCGAACACCCGCCACACCAGCCCGCTGTTGATGACCGGCAGATCCTTGCCGTAGCGCGCCGTCAGCGACAGCACCGCCTGGCTGGCGGTCGAGGCGCCCGGCGGCGGCACCACCGGCGGGACCGTTGCGATCGACGGCTGCACGATGGTCGGCTGCGTCAACGGCGCCGGCAGGCTCGGGATCGATCCCGGCCCGGACGGCGGCGCCAGATTCATCGCAGGCCGGTCGGGCGTCCGGAACCGACGGCCGGCGGCACCGGTGGCGGCCGGTCCGAGAACATCTGGGCCGAAACCGGGGCCGGAAGCAGCGCAACCAGCGCCAGCGGCAAGCGCGCAGCGCCGGGAAAGGCCGTCCGCCCCGCCCGGATCCACCGATACCGTTACCCCTGAAGTCATGGCCATGCTTTTCACCGAAAACGCGGCAAATTCAAGCCTCCGTAGCGAAGTTCGGCCGGCGGCGGCTGGCGGAACCGCACGGAACACCCAATGTTAATCCTGCGGTCGCGGTCCAGTCACAATCCCTGCCTAGGCCGCTTTCGCCGGGCATAAACCATGCATGCGGATCGGTATGGACGATGTCTGGCGCGGCCGCGCCGCGCGAATATCCTGCGCCAGCAGGAGAGTTTCGGTGTTGGATAGCTGGATGGGCCGCGGCCAAAAGGCTCCGACGGTCGCGACAAGGTAGGGCTCGGCAGCATCCGCCGGCCGGTGATCGGGCTGGCGCTGGGCGGCGGCGCCGCGCGCGGCTTTGCCCATATCGGCATCGTCCGGACGCTGATCGCCCACGGCATCGTTCCCAACGTCGTGGTCGGAACGTCGATCGGCGCCGTGGTCGGCGGCGCCTATGCAGCCGGACATCTCGATACGCTGGAGGAATGGGCGCGCAGCCTGCAGCCGCGCAACATCCTCGGCTATCTCGACATCCGCCTCAACGGCTCCGGCCTGATCGGCGGCGCCAAGCTCGCCGCCGAACTCGAGGCTGCGATCGGGCCACGACCCTGATCGAGGACCTGCCGGTGAAATTCGCCACCGTTGCGACCGAGGTCCGCACCGGCCACGAGATCTGGCTGACCCATGGCCGCATGGTCGACGCGATGCGCGCCTCCTACGCGCTGCCCGGAATATTTTCGCCGGTGCTGGTCGGCGACCGCTGGCTGGTCGACGGCGCGCTGGTCAATCCGGTGCCGGTGTCGGCGGCGCGCGCCTCGGCGCGGAGATCGTCATCGCCGCCAATCTCTCCAGCGACGTCTTCGCGCACTCGCACGACGATCTACTCGCACGGCCCGGCGCGCCGGAGTCACGGTATCGGTCGATGCCGGAAGTCGCTGGACCCGACCCGCCGAAACGCGGCTTCGGCAAATTGTTCTCCGCCGAGCGCACCATGAAGCGCGAGTTCTTCGGCAGCAGCGGGCGGCCGGGCATCTCCTCGGTCATGGTCGATGCCTTCAACATCATGCAGGATCGCATCACCCGCGCGCGGCTGGCCGGCGATCCGCCGGACCTGCTGATCTCGCCCCGCGTCGGCCAGATCGGCTGGTTCGATTTCCACCGCGCCGACGACCTGATCGCGCACGGCGCGCGCGCCGCCGAGCGCGCCATCGACTCGATCCAGGAGGCGATCGACATTCTGGCGCCGGCCGACCGGCGGCCGGCCGATCGCAGCGCCGACGAACGCCGAGCGGCTGAAGGAATAGCATCAGGCCGTCTTGATGTAGTCGCGCAGCGCTTCCTGCTCGGTCTCGTATTCCTGGACGCGGCGCTTGACGATGTCGCCGATCGAAATCAGGCCGACCACCTTGCCGTCCTCGACCACGGGCAGATGCCGGAACTTGCCGAGCGTCATCATTTCCATGATGCCGGCTGACGGTGTCGGACTCGCCGGCAGCTGACGACCTTGCGCGTCATCACCGCGCTGACCGGCTCGTCGAGCACCGCTGGCGCCGCGCTCGCCGAGCACGCGCACGATGTCGCGCTCCGACAGGATGCCTTCGATGCCGTCCCTGGCTCATCACCAGCACGGCGCCGATCTTGCGCTCGCCCAGGATCTTGATCGCGGCCGAAAGCTTGGCGTCCGGCTCGACGCTCAGGATCTGATGGCCCTTGGTATCGAGAATTGAACGTACCGTCATTGTCGCCTCCCTGAATCCGTTCGCGCCCTCAAGAGCCCGATCTTGTTCGCGAGTCTTCAATCAACAGTTCCGCGCCGGTTTCGTTTCGGGCGCGGTTAGCAAGCGCAGCCATCATGCACGGCAGCGGCTTTGGCTTGCGTCACAGCATGCGCTGGATGATGGATGAAATCGCCCTGCGCCGCAAGCGGCGATCAGACGCGGCCCGGATCTGATCCGGCGATGACGCATCCGCAGCATGCGGCAGCGCACGCGGCACCGGATCGAACAGCGAAAACAACATCAGGCCGGCGAGAAATCCGCCGATATGCGCCTGCCAGGCGACGCTGGCGCCGTCGGCGCCGATCGCGATCGATCCGATGCCGAAGATGATGTTGACGCCGAACCAGACCGCCGAGAAATCCGAGCACGCGCGTGTTGCGCAGCGCGCGCGGCAGCGACAGCGCCGGCACCTTCGCCGCGGCATCGGCATCGCCCCGGCTGAACGAAGGAAACTGCCCTGCACGAAGGCGAAGCGGATCGCGGCCGCCATGGTGCCGGACACCGACGCCGAGGCGCCGATCATCGGCGCGATCGCGTGCTCATGGGTGACGAGATGCGCCAGCGCGCCGGCCGCCGCGCGTCACCGCCATGAATACGAAGAACCTGATCGCGCCGAACCGGCGCGCCAGCGCGCTGCCGAACGGCAACAGCCACAGCACGTTGAAGCCGATATGGCTGAGATTGGCGTGCAGCAGCGAATAGGTGACGAAGGTCCAGACCTTGGCGCCGGTGCCGCCGGGAAAGTCGATGTCGAGCAGCGTCGAATCGTAGCGCTTCGGAATGAAGCCGAACACGTCGATGGTCCAGTTCTCCAGTTCCGGCGGCAGCAGCACCCGCAGGTGGATGACCGCGATCAGCGCGACATAGGCCGTCAGCGCCGCCAGGCAGCGTCAGGATCGGCTCGCGCGGGGCGTCCGGCGGCTCGACGGGATGATTCAGACTGGGATTCCAAGGGGTCAGGACCTTAGCACGGCGGCTTCGAGGGCGTATTGGCCCAGATAGGCGGCTTTGCCCGCCCTGTGCAAGTGCACAATCGACAGCTAGTGTCCATATCGGGCACATGAGCGGGCGTCGTAGGGCTCTCGCCGCGTCCGGGACACGAGTATGTGCCAATCGGCAGAAGAGGAGGACGCTGAGAACGTCCTCCCTCGTCTTGCTGATCTTTCGCGCCCCTGGAGCCGGGATCACATCCCCACCCCTCCCCGCGCGATGACCAAACTGTTTGACGCCACCTGTGTACCAACCGCGCCGGCAACCTGGAGATAAGCCGGCGCCGATCCGATGCGTTCCACACTACGCAGGCCGCACCGCGATCGCCAACCTCATAGTTAATTTAACGTTAACAACGCAAAGCCGCCGCCGAGCGCGGCCAAATCGCGCTCCGCGGCATGGACGCTGCAAAGCCTGTCCTGCACAACAACCAAGGGAAAGCGCGTTGCGCAAAAGCGGGACAGATGTGTCCCGCCGAGCCAGGCACTGGGGCAAGGTCTAAGATATGAAACATCCATCGAGCCGCGAGTTCTTCGCCTATTGGGATGCGAAGCGCGGCGATGCGCGCGGCGCCGGACCGCAGCGAGATCGAGCCCGGCGCGGTGCGCGAACTGCTCGGCGACATCTTCGTGCTGTCCTACGACAACGAGGCCGGCTATCCGTTTCGCGTCGCCGGAACGCGGGTCTGCGCCCTGCTCGGCCGCGACCTGAAGGACACCAGCTTTTCCGCGCTGTTTGCGCCGGACAGCCGCCGCGAGATCGAGGACATCGTCACTTACGTCGCCGAGGAAATGCTGGCGGCGATTGCCGGCATCACCGCGACCTCGGAAGACGGCACGACCGCGCATCTGGAATTGCTGCTGCTGCCGTTCAACAACCGCGCGCATGCGCCGATCAGCCTGACCGGCGTGCTGGCGCCGTTCGAAAGCGATCTCGGCACGCTCAGGGATTTCAAGCTGACGTCGTGGCGCTATCTGCACCGGCCGCAAAGCTCGTTCCGCGCGCCTTGCGCAAGCTCGCTATCGCGCGCGGCTTCATGGTGTATGAAGGCCTGCGGTAATCACGAACCGACGGGTTCAACGAACGCCGCAGCACAATGCATGGTCGCGTGACCGTGCTCGAAAACGACCCACAAAAAGCCGCCAAAAGAGCACCGCCCAGCATTGCCTAAACGCGAGGCGTCGGGCAGAGGTCGAACCGCGACGTGGAGCCGGGCCACATCAGCCGAATGTACGCACCGAGGCAATCTCGGAGGCGGTGAATCGGCGTAACCTCGGAGACGTTAAGAATGCCTTTCAAGAAACTGTTGCTTGCCGCCGCAATTGCCACTGCCGCGGTGGCGACGCAGGCCCATGCCGACGCCCTCGATTCCATCATGAAGTCGAAGGTGATCAAGATCGCGGTGCCGCAGGATTTGCGCCGTTCGGCTCCGCCGGCCTCGATCTCAAGCCGCAGGGCTACGACATCGACATGGCCAATCTGATCGGCAAGGAACTCGGGGTGAAGACCGAGATCATCCCGGTGACCAGCGCCAACCGCATTCCCTATTTGCAGACCAACAAGGCCGACCTCGTGATCTCAAGCCTCGGCAAGAACGAGAGCGCGAAAAGGTCATCGACTTCTCGATCGCCTATGCGCCGTTCTTCTCCGGCGTGTTCGGCACCAGGGCGATCGCGCGTCGCCAGCGCCGCCGATCTCAGGGCAAGACCATCGGCGCTACCCGCGGTGCGATCGAGGAACAGGCGCTGACCGCCTCGGCGCCGCCGGACGCGACCGTCAAGCGTTTCGAGGACAACAACGCCACCATCGCCGCCTTCGTGTCCGGTCAGGTCGACCTGATCGCCACCGGCAACACGGTGGCCGCCGCGATCGCCGAAAGGTCCCTGCCCGTGCGCCGGCGCTGAAATTCGTGATCAAGGACAGCCCCTGCTATGTCGGGCTCAACAAGAACGAAGCCGGCGCTGCTAGCCAAGGTCAACGAGATCATCACCAAGGCGAAGGCGTCGGGCGAGATCGCCAAACTGTCGAGAAGTGGCTGAAAGCGCCCTGCCGCCCGGCTTCGAGACGCGAAGCGCTGGGGCGCACCGCAGTGAACTACAAACTGCAATTCGCGCGAACTGCTGCCCTACTGGCACGTGCTGCTGCAGGGGCTGATCTTCACGATCGTGCTGACTGTTGTCGTCGACAGTGGCCGGCATCGCGGTCGGCACCGCCGGCGCCTCGGCGCGCACCGTTCGGACCCGGCATGGCTCGGCCGCGTCGTTGCGGTCTATGTCGAACTGATCCGCAACACGCCGTTCATCGTGCAGCTGTTCTTCATCTTCTTCGGCCTGCCGGCGCTCGGGCTGAAGCTCAGCGAGACCACCGCGGCGCTTCCTCGCCATGGTGATCAATCTCGGCGCCTACTCGACCGAGATCATCCGCGCCGGCATCGAGGCGGTGCCCGAAGGCCAGATCGAGGCCGGCCTCAGCCTCGCGCATGAGCAAATGCGAGGTGTTGCGCCGCATCGTCCTGCAACCAGGCGTTCCGAAAGATCTATCCGGCGCTGTCGTCAGCAGATCATCATCGTCATGCTGGGCTCGGCGGTGGTGTGCGCAGATCTCGGCGGAGGACCTGACCTATGCCGCCAACTTCATCGCAGTCGCGGAACTTCCGCAACTTCGAGGTCTATCATGCATCGCGGCGCTGGCCTACCTCGCTGCTGGCGATCGCTGACGCGCTCGCTGCTGCGCGGCGCTCGGCCGCGTCATCTTCAAGGCGAGGTGAACCATGACTGCAGTTCAGCTTCTGGGACATCCTGTCGCAACCTGCTGATCGCGCACGCAATGGACGATCGTGCTGTCGCTGATCGCGTTCGTCGGCGGCGGCATCGTCGGGCTGGTCGCTGCTGTTCATGCGCACTTCGCAGATCGCGCCGCGCTGGAATGGTTCACCAAGGTCTACATCGAGTTCTTCCAGGGCACGCCGCTGCTGATGCAGCTGTTCCTGGTCTTCTTCGGCATCGCGCTGTTCGGCATCGACGTCTCGCCGTGGACGGCCGCCACGCTGGCGCTGACGTTCTGGACCAGCGCCTTCCTGACCGAGATCTGGCGCGGCTGCGTCGAGTCGATACCGAAGGGCCAGTGGGAGGCGTCCGCCAGCCTCGCGCTCAGCTACGTCGAGCAGATGCGCTACGTGATCCTGCCGCAGGCCTCGCGCATCGCGATCGCGCCGACCGTCGGCTTCTCGGTGCAGGTGATCAAGGGCACGGCGCTCGCCTCGATCATCGGCTTCGTCGAGCTGACCAAGGCCGGCACCATGCTCAACAACGCGACCTTCCGGCCGTTCCTGGTCTACTCGCTGGTCGCGCTGATCTATTTCTGCCTGTGCTTTCCGCTGTCCTGGTGGGCGAAGAAAATCGAAGGCCGCCTCAATGTCGCTCGTTAGCATTCGTGACGTCAGGAAGAGCTTTCGGCGCGAACGAGGTGCTGAAGGGCGTCTCGCTCGACATCGCCAAGGGCGACGTGGTCGCCATCATCGGCCGCTCCGGCTCGGGCAAGAGCACGCTGCTGCGCTGCATCAACGGGCTGGAGACCTATCAGTCACGGCAGCATCATCGCCGACGGCATCGAGGTCGGCGGCGCCAGCGCACCAACCTGCGCGAGCTGCGCCGCCATGTCGGCATGGTGTTCCAGCAGTTCAACCTGTTTCCGCATCTGACGGCGGCCGAGAACGTCATGCTGGCGCCGACGGTCGTCAACAAAGTGTCGAAGGCGGAAGCGCGCGCCACCGCCGCCGAGGTGCTGGCCAAGGTCGGGACTGTCGGAAAAGATGGACGCCTATCCGAGCGAACTCTCCGGCGGCCAGCAGCAGCGCGTCGCCATCGCCCGTTCGCTGGCGATGCGGCCGAAGGTGCTGCTGTGCGACGAGATCACCTCGGCGCTCGATCCCGGAGCTGGTCAACGAGGTGCTGCGCGTGGTCGAGCAACTGGCGCGCGAGGGCATGACGCTGATCCTGGTCACGCACGAAATGCGCTTCGCCCGCGACGTCGGCACCAAGCTCGTCTTCATGCACCACGGCAAGGTGCATGAGGAAGGCGTCCGAAGGAGGTGTTCGCCGCGCCGCGAACGCCGGAACTGCAGCAGTTTGTCAGGCCAGGTCGGCTGAGCCAGGCGTGGACCCGTAAATCTACCGAGCGGACGGCTTGTCAGGTCCGCTATGCGATGATAGCGGACCAAATTCCGCATCGCACCGAAACGACGCTATGTGCCGATATTGTTGCAAGAGTCTTTTGGGAGGCAGGCGGAAGTGCATTCCACGAACCGCTGATGCCTGCACTCGCGAGCGAGCGGTGAGGGGGTCACCATCGAACATCCGTGCTGGAGATCGTATCCAGGCCTCCTGCGGCCGAAGCGGTGGACACTCTCCGGGATAGGTCTGGGCATGTCTCAGCGTCGGCACACTTCATTGGTTCTGCACTCGGTTGCATCCGGCTACTGGCCGCCTTTGGCTGGTGCTGGAAAGGCTGGACAGCGCGTCCGCTCGAAGAGGCGGCACGTGGCGCGAGTCAACCTGAGATATGCCTGGACCACGTCGGCCCGATCGCATTGGCGCGCTGCTGGATGCGTATCATCGTCGGCTTCGAGCAGAACATTGCGCAGGCAGATCGTGGTGCTCAGGATCTGGTGATCCCTGATCGATACGGCTCGCCTGGCGAAGCCATTGCCCGCGACACCTGCGCGCAGCCGGCGTAAATCCACCGACGAGCCGTGTCGGTGCCGCACGCGCACCGCCACGCGGTGGTGCCCGCGGCTATAACCGGCATCGCCGTTGTCGGCGAGCGCCGCAATCAGCCCCGCCGTGGGCGAATTAGCCCGTGGGCATTGGTATGCAGTTGGCCAACCGCAACCCGACGATCACGGCGTTGTCCGTCCGCTTTGAATACAGTGGCTCCCGGGGATCGGTGAGCGGGCTCTGCCGGAAGTGGCGCTCGAAACCATCGGGGATCACGGTGGTGTTCATGCGCGAGGCGCCCCATTGGCTGCGTGGTCGAGCGCCATCGCATCGCCGCCTCTTTGCTTTGTCGGTATGGGCGCTAATGACGAAGTTGGGATCAATCGCGTCATTTTGGTCGTCGGCCGACATTACGCATCAGATTCCATATTCACCAAAACTTCCCCGGCGATGATTTCGGGGTCTCCAAGATCAAGGTCATGCAGGCTTGCTTGAACAAACTCCAGTACTTTATCGTTCGCCGCATTGGCGCTTTCGCGGTCCTCGAATATCATCACAGCGACACCGACGCCTTCGCCCCCATCCAGTACATAATAAGATCTGAATCCGTGCGATTCCCTTAGGATCTGACCGATGCCGCTTTTGGCGCGGCGGGCAGCATCCGCAACCGAACGAACCTTGGTGTACTTTCGAATGAACATGTACATGAGGCCACCCATGCGTCTCAGTTCCAGCCCCAAGGCATCAAAGCCATATCGGGCCGTTGCTGGACTAGGGCCGACTTCCGTTCGCAGGTCCATCATCGCGACCGGAGCCAACCAGTGGCAAGCCGACGCCATGTCCGCTGTTCCGCCGAAAGCGGGAGGAATTCACATTAAGCCTCGGGGCGTGGACTCATTACACGCACGCAGCATGGCGGCCCTGGTTTCGGTTAGACCAGTGCGAAAACTCAAGACAGCGTCACGTTATCGAGGAATAGGCTGCCAGGAGAGTGCCTCCCTGTTGGCCTTGATCAAATTGTCCATCCTCTAAAAGCTTACCGACGCATCTGAAGTATTCACAAAGGAATGACGCATCCGGCAATTGGTACACGTGCTCATCCGGGACCCACAGATGAAATTTCCTGGCGGTGCCCAATGCGGACGCGATTGCAGGCTTGAGATCACCCACATTGTCCGGCCATCCCGACGACGGCGTCCGTATTTGAGGCTATCTGAAAGACTGCGAAATTTAGCGCCGAGGCTCCGGAGTTCGGAAGCTTTTTCTCGTCCGACTTCCGGTTCCACCATTCCAGTGAGGCGCCAAGTACGATCCCCGTCAAAACACCAACACAAATTTAAACCAACGCTGCTGGCCCAGTGCGCGAAGGTTATCAAAAACGGGCGTAGCCACAGCGTTGCGAAAGACCGTCGTGGCCATACCGCTGGGATCGGAGAAGACGTTTTCCGCCAACCATTTTTCGAGGATGAGGCGCGATCAGTGGGATCAGCGAGAAGACCCCAAATTCCAAACAGAAACTGTTTAAGCCATTTGGACATGGAGCCATACTGTTTAGCCCAGATGAATAACCATCCAGCCGATTAAAGGTTGCACGGGTCACGGCCTAGCGCGACAGCAAATTGGTCTTCGCCACGTCGATCACTTCGTCGCCACGGCCGCTCATCACAGCGCGGAGCACCCAGAGGCTGAAGCCCTTGATCTGCTCTGCCGTGATCGTCGGCGGCATCGACAATTCCTGCGTCGCGGTCACGACGTCGAGGACGGCCGGACCGTCATGGGCCAGCACATCGCGGATCGCGTTTGGCAGCTCGCCTGGGATCCTCGACCCGCACCGCGTGAATGCCCATGGCGCGGGCCATCGCGGCGAAATCGGGATTCTTGAGATCGACGCCGGTCTCGATGAAGCCGGACGCCTTCATCTCCATCGCGACGAAGCCCAGCACGCCGTTGTTGAAGATCACGACCTTCACCGGCAGCTTCATCTGCGTCAGCGTGATCAGGTCGCCCATCAGCATGGCAGAACCCGCCATCGCCCGACATCGAGATCACCTGCCGCCCCTGCTGCGCGGCCTGCGCGCCGATGGCGTGCGCCATGGCGTTGGCCATCGAGCCGTGAACCCAGGGAGCCGATCAGGCGCCGGCGTCCGTTCATGGCGAGATAGCGCGCCGCCCAGATCGTCGGCGTGCCGACATCGGCCGTGAACACCGCGTCCTGCGACGCCTGCTCGCTCAACAGGCGCGCCAGATATTGCGGGTGGATCGGCTTCTGCCCGGCGTGCCCTGCGCGAGTTCGTCGAGCCCGGCGCGGGCCTTCTTGTAGTGGGCCAGGCTGTCGTCGAGATGCTTGCGGTCGGTCTTCGCCTTCAGTTTCGGCAGCAGCGCCCCGATCGTGGCGCCGACGTCGCCGACAAGGCCGAGGTCGAGCTTGCAGCGGCGGCCGAGATTCTCCGGCCGGATGTCGACCTGCGCGATCTTCGCGTCCGTCGGCAGAAACTGCTTGTAGGGAAAATCGGTCCCGAGCATCAGCAGCACGTCGCAGCGCATGCATCGCGGCATAGCCGGACGAGAAGCCGATAAAGCCGGTCATGCCGACGTCGTAGGGGTTGTCGAACTCGACGTGCTCCTTGCCGCCGAGCGCATGCACGATCGGGCTCTTGAGCGTCTCGGCCAGCCGCATCAGGCCATCATGGGCGCCGGCACAGCCGCGGCCGCAGAACAGCGTGACGCGCTTGGCGCCGTTGAGGAGCTTGGCCAGCGCCTCCAGTTCGCCTTCGGCCGGCCGGACGATGGGCGCCGCCGGCAGCAGCCGGCATTCGGCGAGATGCCGCGCTTCGGCGCTGGACGCAACGCGACGTCGCCGGGGATGACGATGACGGCAACGCCGCGCCGTGCCCACGGCCGCGCGAATGGCGTTTTCCAGGACGTAAGGCAATTGCGCCGGATCGGAAACCAGTTCGCAATAGTGGCTGCATTCCCGGAACAGATCCTGCGGATGCGTCTCCTGAAAGTAGCCGCCGCCGATCTCGGCGGACGGAATCTGCGCGGCGATGGCCAGCACCGGCGTGCGGCTGCGGTGCGCATCGAACAGGCCGTTGATGAGATGCAGGTTGCCCGGGCCGCACGAGCCCGCGCAGACCGCAAGCTCGCCCGTGATCTGCGCTTCAGCCTGCGGCCGCAAAGGCGGCGACCTCCTCATGCCGGACGTGGATCCAGTCGATCGCCTTTCGCTTGCGCAGCGCGTCGGTCAGGCCGTTCAGGCTGTCCCCGACCACGCCGAAGATGCGCTTGACGCCGGCCTGGGCCAGCGTCTCTGCGATGAGGTCGGCAACATTCTCGCTTCCCATGATGGCCTGGTCCTTTCTCAGCGTCCGCTGAACACCGCCGCACGTTTCTCGAGGAAGGCGTTGCGCCCTTCCACCGCGTCGGCGCTCAGACGGATCTCCGCCTGCGTTTCGATCTCGCGGCGGAACTGATCGGCATAGCTGGCGTGTTCGCTCTCGTCGATCAGGCGGCGCGTCGCGACCAGCGCGCGCGTCGGTCCGCTCGCGAGTCTGCGCGCCAGGCCGAGCGCGCCGTCGCGAAGCGCGGCATCGTCGAACGACTTCGCGGACCAATCCCCACTCCTTGGCCTGATCGGCCGTGAGCGGCTCGTTGGTCATCATCAGTTCGAGCGCACGCTGCCGGCCGACGAGGCGCGGCAACAGCCAGGTCGAACCGAGATCGGGGACCAGCGCGATGCGGCTGAACACCTGAATGAAGCTCGCCGAACGCGCCGCGACGATCATGTCGCCCGCCATCGCAAGGCTGAACCCGCCGCCCGCCGCCACGCCGTTGACGGCGACCACGACCGGCACGCGGCATTCGCGCAACGCCTTGAACGTCGGCCAGTAATACTTCATCACGCCGGCGGCGATGTCGTCGCCGAGGATTTGCGCGGCCTTGAGGTTCTGGCCCGAGCAGAAGCCGCGGCCGGCGCCGGTCAGCACCAGCGCCCTCACCTGCGGATCGTCGTTCATCTCGCCGATGGCTGTCGCGAGATCGCCCAGCAGATCGGGCGTCATCGCGTTCAGGGTCTCAGGCTCATCCAGCGTCAGCACGCCGACGCTGTCGTCGCGTTCCGCTTCACTCCCGGCATTTTCGCAACCTCCGTTCGCAGGCATTTCTGGCCGGCCCGGCCGGGCGCGAGAGTAACCCTAATGGTACCGACAACGCGCGACAACAATCGCCTCTCGCAGACTTGACCAGAAATCGCCGTTCCCAGAGATACTTGGCCGATTGGACGTGAGTTATGTTTGAGATCGGTATTTTCTGCGTCAATTTTTCTCGCGGTGGCCTATTGGGCCGTGCTCTGGCTGATGGGACGTCGCGAGGACGTGCTACGCATGGCGAGTTCGTCAAAGACGACCCGCCAGCTGATCGAACCCCTACACGCCCCTGTAATTCCCCGAAGCGCCCGATGCGATCCGCGCCGCCCGGAACGCCCCGATGGCGAGCGCCTGCGCACGCCGCGTTCCAGCAGGAACGACTGGGTGTCGCCACCGAACACGATCAAAACGGGATCTCAGTCAACTCGTGCAGAAGTAATCGCTCCTGCGTAGCGCGGCAGAGCTGCGCGGCGTAGTGCGTCCGATTCGTTCGACCCGAATGCGACCGCGCCGCGATGATCGGCCTCACCGTCCCATTGATATCCCGGTTGACACCGGCCCCGGCGGGCGCAGCTCGCACGCCAGCTTCGGCGGGGCAAGCGGTCGCAATGAGCGATACCCGGCTCGGAACGCATTTTTCGCAACGACGAAACCGATCCGCTCGACGGCAAGGTGCGCTGGTGCCCGTCGAAGTCGCTCTGGATCCACGATGACTTTCCTAGCCATCACCTCGGGCCAATGTTTCTGACCTGGAGCGCCCTCCTCCTCTTCATTGTCACCAGCGGCGTAACGCTTTGCTTCGGACACTCCGTCGGCATGCATCGGCGCCTCATCCATTGCTCAGTTTCGACTGCCCGCTATGGCTCGAACATTCTGCCGTCTATCTCGGCACGCTGGTGGGCATGGCCGGTCCGTATCGGACATGATCCGATTGCACGATTTCCGCGATTGGGCCGGCGCCAGTCGCAATGCCACGATTATTCCCTGCCACCGCTCAGGCTTTTGGCGCGACGCATGGTGGCAACTGCATTGCGGGCTTGTGTTGAAACGCCCGCCGGAATTCCGGCTCGAACCACGGCTTGCGAGCGACCGCTTCTACGCCTTCGTCGAACGAACGTGGATGTGGCAGCAGTTGCCCTGGGCGATCCTGTTCTTCGTCGTCGGCGGCTGGAGCTGAGCTGGTCTGGGGCATCTTCGTCAGGTCAGCGTCTGCGTGACCGGCCACTGGCTGATCGGCCATTTCTCCCATCGAAGGGCGGCTGAGCTGGATCATCGATGGCGTGGCTGCCCAAGGCTACAATGTCAGGCTCGCCGGACCTGATCAGCATGGGCGAAAGCTGGCACAACAACCATCACGCCTTCCCAGGGTCGGCAAAGATGGGCCTCTTCCCAGGCCAGATCGATCTTGGCTGGTGGCTGATCAAGACATTCGAGACAATCGGCCTCGCAACCAACTGTCAAGACGCCGGACGACCTGCCGCGGCGGCCGGGGATTACGGCGGTTGGGAAGGTGCGGACAACGCCGAGGCGCTCGTTCCCGGCGGCCACTTCCGCAGGATCGTGAGTTCCGCCGCGACTGCGGACGCGCGTGGTCGCCAGCACTTCATGCCGATCGCCGATAACACATCGTTAACCCTGTCGGCCTTAGGGTCGTCCGGACGCCGAAGGGCCGGCTGTCGGGTGGCGAAGATGTCGTTTGCGCAAAAGAAAACATCCACTGTTCCGGCCGCCGAGGAGCGACGGCGCTTCCAGCGCGTCAAGGTGCACCTGCTCGGCCGCTACATGCTGCCCGACCGGCGCGAATTTCCCTGCCAGATCATCAATATGTCGCCGGGCGGACTGGCCCTGCTGGCGCCCGGCATCGGCAATGTCGGCGACCGCGTGATCGCCTATCTCGACCATATCGGCCGGGTCGAGGGCAAGATCACCCGCATCATCGACAACGGCTTTGCCATGACGCGTCGGCGCTACCGCGCGCAAGCGCGACAAGCTCGCCGCCCAGCTCACCTGGCTCGCCAACCGCGATATCCTCAATCTGCCGGAAGACCGCCGCCACGACCGTATCGTGCCGCGCAACCCGATCGCCGCTGCTCACGCTCGAGGACGGCAGCAAGATGACCTGCCGGATCATCGACCTGTCGCTGTCGGGCGCGGCGATCGCCGCCGAAAACCGCCCGCCGCTGAAATCGCTGGTCATGCTCGGCAAGGTGCAGTCCCGCGGTGGTGCGAAACCTCGAAGAAGGCTTCGCGCTCGAGTTCGTCCACGAGCAAGTCGGCCGAGACGCTCGAAGACGCGGTTACCGCGCGGTAAAGCGCCAGCCGCCGAAACTCCGCTCATTTCCGAGCCTCAAAGGCGGTATCCGCGTTGCCGGATGCCGCCTTTGCCGCATCTGACCGGCCGCCAATGCTCGGTTAACGCGGCGGGTCTTGCCGCGCACTATCCCGCCGCTGCGCAGCGCTTGCGCGCGTTAATGCATAAAATTTGAATCAATTGCAGTTGTTTCAAATTTTAGTCGAATTCGATTCAAGTATAGATCGAATTAGCCGCAGCTTTTACTTGTATTCGCGTCAAATGTACTTGGCTGACTTAGCGGCGGCGCAAAACCTTTGTGCGAAACATGGTCCCAACAAGAAACGGGGGCCACAATGTTGTTCAGGGGACAGGGGAAGGGATTGGCGGTCGTCGCCATCCTGTTGGGGATGAGCGCTCTCTGAGCGTCTCGGCGAAAGCCGGCGACGCGCTCTATGCCAGCCTTGGCGACGACCGCGCGTTCGCCGATCGGCTGGGTCGAATTCTGCGCCGAGAATCCCGGCGACTGCCGCGGCGGCGCATCACAGCCGCGCGACATCGTGATGTCGCAGACGGCATGGCGGGATCTGCTGCGGGTCAACAAGTGGGTCAACGAGACCATCAAGCCGATGACCGACATGGATCATTGGGGCGTGATCGAGAAATGGTCGTTGCCGACGGACGGCTACGGCGACTGCGAGGACTACGTGCTGCTGAAGCGCAAGATGCTGATCGACGCCGGCTGGCCGCGCGAGGCGCTGCTGATCACGGTGGTGCGCGACAAGAAGGGCGAAGGCCACGCGGTGCTGACGGTGAAGACCGACAAGGGCGAGTTCGTGCTCGACAACCAGAACGAAAACGTCGTGGCCTGGACCGAGACCGGCTACCGCTTCGTCAAGCGTCAGTCGCAGAGCGATCCCGAACGTGTGGGTCTCGCTCGGCGACAGCCGCCCGGCGGTCGCCACCGCCAGCGTCTCGCGATCGCTGAACGACAGAAGGAATTTACGAACCCGCGACCCGGTCACATCCCCACCCCTCCCCGTCCCAGACCGGTTCGCGCGCGGCCAGCCTTTCCCAAAGAGGCTGGCCGCACCTTTGGCGGGCCATTTGCCGGCTGTTCCCTTTTTCGCTGGGTTAAAAAGGCGTCGCAAACAGCTGCACGCCACGCAATGTCCGCCTGCCGCATGGGACGGCCGCCTGGCCTTGGTTACGAAGTGCTTTCGTCGGCGACGATAATGCACAAGCTGCTCCCTTTGAAGAAGCCGCCGCCCATGGACATGCTGGTCAAGCTGTACGCGCTGCCTCCCTCCCGCGACGTGTTTGAGCGCCTGGGCAAGGCGGCACATCACGACGCGTCGCGCGCTTGCGCCGGAAAGCACAAGGTCGTCGCCTGGGTCCGACAGAATTTCAGCGAGGCCTGGGCCAGCGAAGTCGATGTAGCGTTTTCCCGGCAACCGGTCTCCTGCTTCATCGCCATCAGGCAAAAGAGCATTCTGGGGTTTGCCTGCCATGACGCGACGTGCCCCAACTTCTTGGGCCCACGGGAGTGGACCAGAACGAAAGAAAGAACGGGATCGGCAAGGCACTGCTGTTCAACTGCCTCGAAGCCATGAAGCAGCAGGGATATGGCTATCGCCATTATCGGTGGCGTGGGCCTGCCGAGTTCTATGCAAAGACGGTCGGCGCGATACCGATCGAGGCTCCGAGCCCGGCGTTTATCGCTGGGCTGTTGTAGCGCGGACAATCGGGAGCACGACATGGCCGAACGCGAGATCGACGCCATCCGCACATTGCTGGGCTCGAAGCCGCGGCCGGTCGGCTGGTCGGAGCGACGCGCAGCGCCTCGACGAGGTCGGATCGACCTGGCCGGTGGCGCCGGACGTGAAATGCGAGACGGTCGATTGCGATGGCGTCGCCGGCGAGTGGTCGATCGTGCCCGGCAGCGAGCCTTCGCGCGTGCTGCTGTATTTCCACGGCGGCGGATATTGCTCCGGCTCGATTGTAAGCCACCGCCGCCTGGTGACGGAGGCCGGGCGCGCGGCGTGCACACGCACGCTTGCGATCGACTACCGGCTTGCGCCCGGAACATCCCTATCCCGGCCGCCCATGAAGACGCGCTCACGGCATGGCGCTTCCTGCGCCGGCAGGGCATTGCGGCGACCGACATCGCCGTCGGCGGCGACAGCGCCGGCGGCAACCTCGACGCTCGGGCTGATCCAGCCGTTTGCGCGCGGCGGGAGAGCCGCTGCCCGGCCTGCGCCTGGCTGATTTCGCCGTGGACCGACCTCACCATGTCCGGCGGCACGCTCGCGACCAAGGACGCCATCGATCCGCTGATTCACAAGGCCTATCTCGCTGAGCTCGCGGATGCCTATGCGCCGCCACTCCATCGATCGCCGCGATCCGCTGATCTCGCCGCTGTTTGCCGATCTCGCGGGCTTTCCGCCCATCCTGATTCAGGTCGGATCGGCCGAGACGTTGCTCGCGGACGCGACGCGGCTTGCCGAGGCCGCAGGCGCGGCCGATGTCGATGTGACGCTGCAAATCTGGCCGCACATGATCCATGCATGGCCGGTCTGGAATGCAAGTCTCGCGGACGGCCGGCGCGCGCTGGCGTACGCCGGCCAGTTCATCCGGGCGCATCATCGCGTTAGCCCCAGGCGGCCATTCCGTGCCAACCCTGATCTTGCGGGGTTTTGCCCGAAATCCCCGGCCTCCCGGCAAATCCCGGGTTTTAGCGCCGTCCGGCCTGTGCTATTTTGGAACTTTAGAATCACATCCGGATTTGGAGTCGTATGATCGAACTCGTCCCCGGAGTGCCAGCCCCATCGCGCGTTTCGGCGGACAGCCGATTGCGATCGCCGCAGCGGCCCTCGTCATTGTCTGTGCTTGGCGTAAGCTCCATCGCCCTCTGGCGTGCCTATACCGGCAGCGCGCCGGAGACCGATCGCGCGGTCGCGAGCCGCCAGTTGCAGGCGCGCGCCGCGCAGGCGTCCGAACAACTGGTCGAGAAGACCAAGGGTCTGGAAGCGACGCAGCAGGAATCGATCGATCAGTTGCAGATGGTGCAGGATCAGCTGCAGACCGTGCGCCGCCTGCTCGCCGCGCAGCAGACCGACTACCAAGAAGCTTTCCGAGCAGGTCGGAACGCTGACGGAAGCGGTCGAGGGCTTGCGGCAATCCTTTGCCAGCGCGCAAGCCTCCGAACCTCGGCGGCCCCCGCGTCGCGCACGCGGTCAGCAGGGCAAAGCTCCGCTCAAACCGGAGCGCGAACCGCAGCGCGCGCCAAGCGCGCGGCTGATCAGTCTGAACGGCGCCTGGCGATGAAGTCCCGCTCAGCCGGCTGACCGCGCCGCAAATTGCGCGTTGATCAGCACGTTGCGTCCAGCCGCCTCACAACGACCGTCATTGCAGGTACGCCGGAGGCGCCCGATCGGGCCATTTGCACCATGCGGCGGGCCACGGGATATCTTCCACCGTTACGGCACGCCTTACCGCAACTTTTTCCGCCTTTGTGAACTGGTTCACACATCGCCCGTGAGATCCGGGCATCGCTGCAGTTCACCGGATGGCGTGAGCCGATTTCAATATCCGGGGCTGGCAAGGTCGTTGACGGTATACTGCGTCGACGGCCTTGTTTTTTATGCCCGATTTCTCGGCCGCTACGCTGCGCGCCCCCAAACCGGCTCGGACATCTCGCAAGCAGGTGATTTGCGTTCGCGCCGGTTTGCAAGCTGAATGCGCCCTCCCAGAAAAGGAGGGACCGCCAATGAGCGCCGAACCCCTGCCGACCTCCGGACGTCATCGGGCTGACCAAGGTCGCGCCACTTCTCGCGCCGCGGCTTCATGACCGCGTCGGCCGCCGTGACGGCGGGCTACACGCTTGCGGCCGGACCGGTGCGCGCCGACGTGATCAAGACCGACACCAGCGGCCTCACCGCCGGCGACGCCAGGATCAAGGTCGCCGACGGCGAGATGCCCGGCTATTTCGCGCGGCCCGACGGCGTCAGCAACCCGCCGGTCGTGCTGGTGGCGATGGAGATTTTCGGCCTGCACGAATACATCAAGGACGTGACGCGGCGCCTCGCCAAGCTCGGCGCGTTCGCGGTGGCGCCGGATTATTATTTCCGCAAGGGCGCCGACCTCACCAAGATCACGGATATCCCGCAGCTGCTGCCGATCGTGAATTCGAAGCCGGACGCCGAACTATTGTCCGATCTCGACAGCACCGTTGCCTGGGCAAAGTCGCAGGGCGGCGACACCTCGCGAGCTGGGCATCATCGGATTCTGCCGCGGCGGACGCACGGTCTGGGAATACGCCGCCCACAGCAGCACGCTCAAGGCGGGCGTCGCGTTCTACGGTCCGCTGGTCGATCCGCCAAATCCGCTCTGGCCGAAGAGCCCGACGCAGCTCGCGCCCGAGATGAAGGCGCCCGTGCTCGGCCTCTACGGCGAGGCCGACACCGGCATTCCCGTCGCGCACGGTGGAAGCCTTCAAGGCGGCTCTGGCGGCGGACAAGAAGACTGCCGAGTTCAAGATCTATCCCGGCGCGCCGCACGGCTTCCACGCCGACTATCGTCCGAGCTACCGCAAGGACGCGGCCGAGGACGCCTGGAGCCAGACGCAGGTCTGGTTCAGGAAGTACGGGGTGTTGAGCTAGCCTGGAATCCGTGAGCGTAGCAGAGGCCCTCAATAGCTTACCGACGCCTGCAGCGACACGCGCCAGGATCCGGCCGGGGTATGCAGCCCGTCGGTCATGGCCCTGGCCGCCAGCAGTTTGGAATTGAAGTTCGTCCCGGCCGCAAAGTCTGAGTCCAGCCCCGACCGACGACAGCGTGGAGTCGCGCCGGGAAAACAGATCCCGCCCCACCCGACGTCGGCCAGCAGGAACGGCGCCAGCGTGCCCGGCATCCAGGCAGGCATGCTGGGCATCGAGGCATAGAGCGAGTTGCGCAGGATCACGGCCTGGTCGACCGCACCGTCTTCGGTCACATAACCGCGCACGGCGTGGATCCCGCCAAGCCCGATGCGTTCGGTGTCCGGAAGCGCTTGGAGGATCGCCAGCACGGACACTTCCGATTTCAGCGACAGGCCCTTCGGCAGCGGCGTCACGCGGCCAAACTCGAGGGTGACGAGATTGGTGCGCACGTCGGTGACGCGTCCATTGGTGAAGGGCGCTCCAGGCGAGCGAATTGTTGCCGGTGAGGATGCCGCCGGGATTGGACTTGAAACGGACGTCGAGGGTGTTGGTGCCCGAATTGTCCGACCAGCGCCCGTTCCATCCGACCACCAATTGGGCGACGTCGGCGCTGCCCTCCGCCACAGGCGTACCATCGAAGATGGTCGTGCGTAGCTGGTGCTTGGAGTTCGACGCCGCCGAGCAGATCGCCGACCGCCGAGGGCAGCAGATCGGACAGCGCGGTCCGAACGATTGCCGATGCCTGGCTGGTTTGAGTCTTGATCCGGAACAGATTGTTGGGCCGCTCATTGGTCTGGCACACGATCGCCCGACGACTTCGAGACTCGTGCGCAATCCGAGGCGGCGTGAGCAACCGCCCCGCCTGACTGACGATATTTCGGCGTCGTCGGGCCGAGCTGAACAGCCCGTCGATCGATCCAGAAATTTCCGCTGCCGGTGAGCTGATAGGACGCGAACGACATCGGCGGACGGCGCGCCGCTGGCGCCGACATAGTAACGATTGCGGTCAGTCAGGAGCGTGCCGCTGTTGGCATAGCCGGCGTACACCTGCCACGGCTTGCGGTCCGTCACCTGGATGTTGACGTCGGTCATGCCGAGATCCTTGCCGGGACCGAACACCGCTTCGACCTGCCGAAACGGATTGCGGTTGGCCCAGTCGAGATCGGTCTCGAGCTTGCAGGCATCGATTTCCTGTCCGGGGACGAGGCGGATGCGACTCGGCGGGTAGTTCTCGGCTGCGGCTCCCGTCACCTTGATGCCGGCGACCTTGAAGACGATCACGCGCAGCTGGAGCACGCCGGACGATACTTCCTGCGGCGGCAGCGTGACCGACACGAACGGCCGCCCGGCCTCGCGATACGCAGCGGCCATCGCCGCCTGCACTCCGGCAATCAGCTTGCGGCTGAGCGGCCGATCGACGAATGGCGTGAGTTGCTCGCGAAGCGCCTGGCGGCGTCGAGCCCGCTGACCTCTGCTCACATCGACACCCTTCACGCCGCTAGCCGGCTTCGCGCCGGCGTTTGCTCAATCAGGACGATGGCTTGAACATTCACGCCGAGCGGCGTCTGCATCATCGCTCTTGAGCAGATCGTTGGTGCCGATCTTGATCGCCGACGCGCGACGCGGCGGCTCCGGCGGCAGATTGCGCTCCACCAGCTTGCGCCTGCGCGATGCCGTCAGGCGCGATCGCGACGGCGCAGGCCATGATCAGCGCGCAACAGGTGCCGATTCGCTTCCACGACGCGCGGATGTTCATACCCGTTGCGTCACGCACGATCGACGTAATCCTGAAAGCGACTGCATCATGACGACCGGAGCCTACCCGGCCTTCGGGATATCGACGGATGAGTCTGCATGAGTTTGCACGTCCCGACGTTCTGTCGCACACGGCGAACAATGAATACGTCAACCAATATGGTTTATGGATTAAGAACGGTTTAAGTTGAGTTCCACTGTGTGACATAACCGCAGCGTGTGCACGGTTGAAACGACTCCGCTCACACCAACTTATGCGTGCATCGACACATCCGAATGTGCGTTGCCGCTTGCCGTCGGCCTCACTCAGATCAACATCAATTGTCGACAAAGGCTGGCAGCCGATTTGGATTGATCATCGTGTCGACAGATCTGGCGCGTTCGCCAATTCGCCGATTGTGCGGATGAGGAAGCTCAAGGCATTGCCTGGAATTGCAGACGATTGCGGGAGACGGTTGCTCGATGCTCACGGGCTCGCGCATCTGCTCGGGCGGCTGCGGCGCCGGCAAAGCCACCCGCGACTTCACGTAAGCTGCGAGTTCTGCGGTCGGTACCGCGAGGGGCCGCTGCCGGCGTAACCGTGAGGTTCGCTCCAACAAAGGCGAAGGCGTAGTTCGATGAGGCCGCCAGCGTCCCCTGCGTGATGCCGTAGACGCCGACATTGCTGGCTGTCGTCGCCGACGTCGCCAGCGCGCCCGACAGCGTGTCGCCATTGGCAGAGGCCGGAGCCGCCGACCTGATAGGTCAGCGCCGGGTTGGCATCGCCATAGGCGCGGCTCTTGGCATCGGCCGTCACGGTGATCGCGCGCCGGCGTGACGGTCAGGTTGGCGCTCGCATAGTTCAGCGCATAGTTGGTCGAAGCCGCCAGCGTGCCCTGCGCTGATGCCGTAGACGCCGACATTGCTGCGCTGCCGTCGCCGATGTCGCCAGCGCGCCCGACAGCGTGTCGCCGTTGACGAGGCCCGAGCCGCCGACCTGATAGGTCAAGCGCCGGATTGGCATCGCCATAGGCGCGGCTCTGGCATCGGCCGTCACCGTGATCGCGCGCGGCGTGACGGTCAGGTTGGCGCTCGCATAGTTCAGCGCGTAGTTGCTCGAGGCCGCCAGCGTGCCCTGCGTGATGCCGTAGACGCCGACATTGCTGGCTGTTGTCGCCGATGTCGCCAGCGCGCCCGACAAGCGTGTCGCCGTTGACCAGGCCCGAGCCGCCGACCTGATAGGTCAGCGCCGGATTGGCATCGCCATAGGCGCGGCTCTTGGCATCGGCCGTCACCGTGAGCGCGCGCTGGCGTGACGGTCAGGTTGGCGCTCGCATAGTTCAGCGCGTAGTTGCTCGAGGCTGCCAGCGTGCCCTGCGTGATGCCGTACACGCCGACATTGCTGGCTGCTGTCGCCGACGTCGCCAGCGCGCCCGACAACGTGTCGCCGTTGGCGCAGGCCCGAGCCGCCGACCTGATAGGTCAGCGCCGGATTGGCATCGCCATAGGCGCGGCTCTTGGCATCGGCCGTCACGGTGATCGCGCGCGGCGTGACCGTCAGGTTGGCGCTCGCATAGTTGAGTCGCGTAGTTGCGCCGAGGCCGCCAGCGTGCCCTGCGTGATGCCGTAGACGCCGACATTGCTGGCTGTCGTCGCCGATGTCGCCAGCGCACCCGACAACGTGTCGCCGTTGGCGAGGCCCGAGCCGCCGACCTGATAGGTCAGCGCCGGGTTGGCATCGCCATAGGCGCGGCTCTTGGCATCGGCCGTGACGGTGAGCGCCCGCTGGCGTGACGGTCAGGTTGTTGCGCCGTATGGAGTTCAGCGCATAGTTGCTCGAAGCCGCCAGCGTGCCCTGCGTGATGCCGTAGGCGCCGACGTTGCTGGCTGTCTGTCGCCGATGTCGCCAGCGCGCCCGACAACGTGTCGCCGTTGACCAGACCGGAGCCGCCGACCTGATAGGTCAGAGCAGGATTGGCATCGCCATAGGCGCGGCTCTTGGCGTCGGCCGTCACCGTGAGCGCCCGCTGGCGTGACCGTCAGGTTGGCGCCGGTATAGTTCAGTCGCGTAGTTGCTCGAAGCCGCCAGCGTGCCCTGCGTGATGCCGTAGACTGCCGACATTGCTGCGCTGTCGTCGCCGATGTCGCCAGCGCGCCCGACAGCGTGTCGCCGTTGACCAGGCCGGAGCCGCCGACCTGATAGGTCAGCGCCGGATTGGCATCGCCATAGGCGCGGCTCTTGGCATCGGCCGTCACCGTGAGCGCACGCTGGCGTGACGGTCAGATCAGCGCTCGTATAGATTCAGCGCATAGTTGCTCGAAGCCGCCAGCGTGCCCTGATTGATCCGTAGGCACCAACATTGCTGGCTGTCGTCGCCGAGGTCGCCAGCGCGCCCGACAACGGTGTCGCCGTTGGCCAGACCCGAGCCGCCGACCTGATAGGTCAGCGCGGGATTGGCATCGCCATAGGCACGGCTCTTGGCATCGGCCGTGACGGTGAGCGCGCGCTGGCGTGACGGTCAGGTTGTGCGCTCGTACTAGTTCAGCGCGTAGTTGCCCGAAGCCGCCAGCGTGCCCTGCGTGATGCCGTAGCTGCCGACATTGCTGCGCTGTCGTCGCCGATGTCGCCAGCGCGCCCGACAACGTGTCGCCGTTGACCAGACCGGCGCCGCCGACCTGATAGGTCAGCGCCGGATTGGCATCGCCATAGGCGCGGCTCTGGGCGTCGGCCGTCACCGTGATCGCACGCTGGCGCCACGGTCAGGTTGTTGCGCCGTATGGAGTTCAGCGCATAGTTGCTCGAAGCCGCCAGCGTGCCCTGGTCGATGCCGTAGGCGCCAACGTTGCTGGCTGTTGTCGCCGATGTCGCCAGCGCGCCCGACAACGCGTGTCGCCGTTGACCAGGCCGGAGCCGCCGACCTGATAGGTCAGCGCCGGGTTGGCGCCGC
>ERZ1370068.5156-contig-4192_pt1 | contig 45485 bp, 58 predicted proteins | sample MGYA00561227_ERZ1370068 | MGnify/ENA primary metagenome ERZ1370068 (study PRJEB38410, sample SAMEA6850437) | metagenome | study: Metagenomic assessment of the ecological functions of the soil: analysis of the soil microbiota associated with the... | reverse complement strand
GTATACTTCGTTCAGTTACGTATTGCTAGTCCTGACCGGCTGGACGCACGTGCCCGAGGAAGTGCGGCGCGCGCTCGACGGCATCAAGCCGTTCGGCGGCACCGCCGTCCACGACGCCGTCATCGAATCGCTGCCGGTCATCGGGCGGCGGACGCGCCCAGCGCGCGGCGCTGCCGATCATCTCGGACGGCGCCGACACGGCGAGCACCGCGACGCTGCGCGAGGTGCGATCGGCGCTGCACCGCAGCGACGCCTTCCTCTACGCGATCGCCATCGACCCGCCCGAACGCCAGGCGATCAACACGCGCGTCAACTCCGCAGACGCTGCGCGAGCTCACCGCCGAGAGCGGCGGCCGTACCGAGGTGGTGCAGAACACCACGCAGTTGAACGAGGCGACGGCGCGCGCATCGCCGAGGAGCTGAACAGCCAGTAAGTCCTCGGCTACTCGTCGCCACGCGGCAACGACGGCCAGTTCCACAGCATCGCCGTCCGCGCCCCCGGCACCGAGTGCAGCGTCCGGGCGCGCACCGGCTACGAATCGCGACACCGGGGCGCAGTTTTTGGAACACGTCTCACAAACCCGGACAGGCACGAACTTTATGAACTGCGTCCACGAAAGCGAATCATCTGGGCTCTTCGTGTTTTCGTGGTTTCAGCTGAGCTGACGGCTGACAGCTGTAGTGTTCAGTTGACTCCGTCAACTAATCTGCCGACAATCTCGGCTCATGGCCGCCACCTCACGCCACCCCACTCCGGACGATCGACGCCGTCCGCAGGCTTCAACCGTTTCTACACGCGCCAGATCGGGCTGCTCGGCGAGCACGTCTCCGAGAGCCCGTTCTCGCTCAGCGGGTGCGGGTGCTCTACGAGCTCTCGCATCGCGACCGTCCGACCGCGAGCGAGCTCGGTAAGGATCCGGGCTCGACGCCGGCTACTTGAGCCGGATGCTGCACCGCTTCGAGAGCGAAGCGCCTGATCGCGCGCACTCATCGCCGACCGACGGGCGCCAGGCGCACCCTGCGCCTGACCGCGCGCGGCCGCGCGGCGTTCGCGCCGCTGGAGAGCCGGGCGCGATCCGACGTCGGCGCGATGCTCGGCAAGCTGTCAGCGGCGGAACGCCGCCAGGGTCGTCGACGCGATGTCGACAATCGAGCGCGCCCTCGGCGAGCCCGCGGCGCACCTCGCGCCGCCGTCACGCTGCGCGCGCACCAGCCCGGCGACATGGGCTGGGCGGTGCATCGGCACGGCGCGCTGTACGCGCAGGAATACACGGCTACGACGAGGCGTTCGAGGCGCTGGTCGCGCGCATCACCGCCGACTTCCTCGGATCGTTGATGCGCAGCGCGAGCGCTGCTGGATCGCGGAGAAGGGACGGCGCCATCGTCGGGTCGGTGTTCCTCGTCTCCAGAGTCGAAGACGGTCGCGAAGCTGCGCCTGCTGCTGGTCGAACCGAGCGCGCGCGGCCTCGGCCTCGGCCGGCGGCTCGTCGACGAATGCGTCCGCTTTCGCGCGTGACGCCGGCTATCGCCGCCTCACGCTGTGGACGCACAGCCAGCTCACCGCCGCCCGCCGGCTGTATCAGGAAGCCGGCTTTCACGCTCGTGCACCACCAGGCGGTGCACAGCTTCGGCCAGGATCTCGTGGACGAGATTTGGGAGTTGGCTCTGAAAGTTTGAAGTACTTCAGACTTTCACCATCGCTCATCAGCCCGACCGGATTTCCGTCGACGTCGCGCAGGAATGCCATCCACAGGTCCGCGTGCGGCAGCTTCGCGATGAGATGCGGCGCGCTGTCGAAGGCCGACCTGCCGCGCCGCCAGCACGGCGGCCGCCCCCTGGATGTCGTCCACCTTGTAGTAGATGATGGAAGCGGGATGGTCGTATTCCGCCGTTTCCGGCAGCGACAGCATCAGCCGCACGCCGCCGCAGTCGAAGAACGCCATCTCCGGCGGCGCCTCGGAAGAGGAAGCCGCATCCCGAGCGTGTCGCGGTAGAAGGCGACCGCCCGCGGCAGGTCGTGCACGTTCACCGCAATCTGTCCGATGGTCGAGAGTCCGAACTGGCCTGCGACTGCCGTCATATGACCTCCTCGCTGGTCTCTCTGTCTATCTGTCTCTCTCATGATAAGGTGTTTAGTGAAGCTAACTAGATACTTAGCATATGCAAATATCTGACGTCAACCACGCGATCGCCGACCGGCTGCACTCGGCGGCGATCCACCTGCTCGCCGCGTGCGCCGCCAGGACGACACGATGGGCCTGTCGCCGGCGCGCGCCTCGGCGCTGTCGGTGGTCGTGTTCGGCGGCCGGCACACGATCGGCGATCTCGCCCACGCCGAGCACGTCAGCGCGCCGACGATGACGCGGCTGGTCGTCGGCATGGAGCGCGACGGCCTGATCCGGCGCGAGCACGACGCGCGCGACGGCCGCATCGTCTGGCTGCGGCCGACCGACGAAGGGCACGCGCATCCTGCACGAAGGACGGCGCCGTCGCGTCGCCGCGCTCGCCGAGCAGTTGGCGACGCCCCGGAACGCGACCGCCAGACATTGGCATCAGCCGCGGAAATCCTCGAGAACATGCTGCGCGCCGGCCCGCGCGCGGCGGCGCGGCGACGTCCGGTGCGGTGGCCGAGGTCAGGCCGAAGCGAGCGAGCCGCCGATGGCGACGATCGCGGCGGCGCTCGCGTTGTTCTTGCGAGTGGCCTCTGGCGTGACGCCGAGCGTCACCCCGAGCCAGGCTGCAGCCGCGCCGCTCGAGGTGACGGCGAAGTCGCGAGCCGTTCAGCCCGGCGAGATCGTCGTGCTGACGGTCACCGCTCCCGCGGACCTCGATCGCGTACACGTGCGCGCGTTCGGACGGGACGCTCGCGGTGTTCCCCTGCCTCGCCGTCGAGCCGCACCTCGTGGGAAGCGCTGATCGGGATCGACCCTCGACCCGTGAAGCCCGGCACCTATCCGGTGGCCATCGACGCCGACGCCGGCAGGCTGCGCACCACCTACAGCCTGATCGTCGCGCCGAAGCGCGCTTTCCCACTTCGCCGGCTGACCGTCGACGAGTCGTTCGTCAACCCGCCGCCATCCGAGCAGGCGCGGCATCGAGCGCGAAGCGAAACTGCTCAACGACGTGTATCACGCGCCGGCCGCGGGCGGCTGTGGACCGCGCCATTCGTCCGGCCGGTCGCGGAGCCGGCCAACAGCCGCTTCGGCACGCGCAGCGTCTTCAGCGGCGTACGCGCAGCCCGCACGGCGGCGCCGACTTCTCAGTCCGAGCGGCACCGCCATCCACGCGCCGAACGCCAGTCGCGTCGTCGTCGCCCGCCCGCTCTATTTTTCCGGCAACACCGTGATCATCGACCACGGCCTGGGCCTGTTCTCGCTGCTCGCGCACATGTCGGCGATGGAGGTGCAGGAGGGCGATCGCGTGAGCGCCGGCCAGGTCGTCGGCCGCGTCCGGGGCGACCGGCCGCGCACCGGTCCGCATCTGCACTGGGCGGTGCGCGCGAGACGCGGCGCGCGTCGATCCGATCGCGCTGCTCGCGCTGCTCGGCGAGCAGAATCGGCAGCCCTGAGCGCGTTGCAAAGGACGGTGGCGTCCGGCTTCAGCCGGATTTCGCCAGGCCCGCCTAAAGGCGGACACCACGTACGAACGAAAACGCTCTAAGGGCTGCGCTGCCGCGATCAGATCCGGGCCGGCGCGGCGAGCGCCGTGATGATCACGACCAGCTCGTCGACGTCGACGGGCTTCGACAAATGAGCCCTCGAAGCCCGACGCCAGGGATCGCTCGGTATCCCCGTGCCGTGCGCATGCCGAAACGGCGACGGCGGGCACGCGGCCGCCGCGCTCGGCCGGACGCGCGCGCACCTGCTCCATCATCTCTGAAGCCGTCGAGACCCGGCATCGCGATATCGCTGATGATGATGTCGGGGACTTCACGGTCGAGCAGGGCGAGACAGGCCGCGCCCGAGTCCGTCGCCGTCACCTGCACGCCGCGGACGCACAGCATTTCCGTCAACAGCTCGCGCGAGTCCCGATCGTCGTCGACGACGACGGCGCGCACGCCCGTTAGAACCGGCCGGACGTCGACGCGGCTCACCGCCGCGGCCCGCGCGGCGCGGCCGCGCCAGGCCTGACCTGCCGCGCTGAACGCGGGCAGCAGGATCCGGAACGTCGATCCGGATCCTTTCCCCGGACTGCTGACGTCGACGTTGCCGCCGTGCAGTTCGACGATGTGGCGGACGATGGCGAGACCGGAGGCCGAGGCCGCTGTGCTGGCGTGTCGTGCCGCTGTCGCCCTGGCGGAATCGATCGAACACGTACGGCAGCACGCGGCGGCGATGCCCTCGCCGGTGTCGGACACCGCGACCACCACCTGACGGTCCTGGCGTTCGACGGCTGACACCAACGCGGCCGCCGTGCGGCGTGAACTTGATCGCGTTGACGAGCAGGTTCCAGATCGCCTGCCGCAGCCAGCGCCGCGTCACCGAGGACCGAATCCGCCTCACGATCCAGGGCGCACCTCGACGAAGATGCCTTTCGCCGTAGCCGCCGGCTGCACCGATTCGACCGCCGCGTCAATCGCGATCGACAGTCGCATCGGCTGGGCCTCGAGCTGCAGCTTGCCCTCCGGATGATCCGCGACAGGTCGAGCAGATCCTCGATGAGCGCGAGCTGGGCCATCGCATTGCGCTCGATCACCTCGAACGCGCGCGTCATTTTCGGGCCGCTGGAGCGTGCCGCCGCGCAGCATGTGGGTCCAGCCGAGCACCGCGTTGAGCGGCGTGCGCAGCTCGTGCGAGAGCGTCGCCAGGAATTCGTCCTTCGCACGGTTGGCCGCGTTCGCCTGCCGGTAGCGCGCGTGCGTTGTCGACCGCCAGCGCCGACCGGTGAGGCGATCTCCTGCGCGAAGCGGAAGTCCGCCGCCGTATAACGGCAGCCGGATTCCGCGCTGACGAACGTGATCGCGCCGAGCGTGCGCCCGTGCACCACCATCGGCACGCACATGTACGACCGAATCGCCAGCTCGCGCAGCGCGCGGAGATGCGCCGCGTCGCGTGCGCTCTGGACGAGCATCGCGTCGGTGACGTTGGCGATCATCACCGGCTTGCCGGTGCGGATCGCGTGGGTGATCGTCCCCGGCGTGTCGGGCTTGTCCGGGTAGCGCTCGCGAAACGTTCTCGCGGTGTCGACTTTCGCCGGATCGACGTGCGCGACAGCGACGCGGCGGGTCGTCCCGTGCTCGTCGAGCATGTCGACGGCGCACCAGTCGGCGATGTGCGGGACGGCAAGGTCCGCGACCGTGCGCAGCGTCGCCTCGTAGTCGAGCGAGTTCGCCAGCGCCGCACCGGCCTCGGAGAGATAGCGCGCCTGTTGATTGGCGCGTGCCGTGTCCTCGCGCGTCCGCTGCTGTTCCCTCGTAGAGTTCGGCCGCCGCGATCGCCGCGGCGGAGGTCGTGCCCAGAGCACGCGCGGTGTGACGCCGTCGACCTCGCTGAACGCATGACGGGTGCGGTAGTAGAAGACCAGCGTCCCGCTCTGCCCGACCGTTGATCGTCAGCGGCACGGCCAGCATCGACCGGATGCCTTCCTCACGGTATTCGTCGAGGGCGCTCCTGGAGGATCGGCACCTTGTCGACCTGCTCGGCGACCAGTGGTTCGGTGAACGTCACCGGGGCGGCGCGGCTGCCCTGGAACATGTCGATCACGCGCTGGCTGAAACGCTCCGACACCCCTGGACGCGGCGCCGACGTGCCAGCTGCTGGTTCGGGAGTCGTACCGCCACACGGCGTAGCCGTCGGCGGGCAGCAGCGTCCGTGCGAGCGCGATGAGCGCCGGCATCGTGTCGGTGAGCTTCCGTGATCCGAACAACGTCCCGGACGCGGCGACGAGCGACACCAGCCGCTGCTCGAGATCGACCTGGCTCGCGTGGGCGGCGGCCAGCGCCACTTCAATCCGGCGGCGATCGCTCGCATCGCGGGCGACGGTCGCGACGCCACCGATGCGCTGCTGCTCGTCGCGAATCGGCACGATCGTCACCGACACCTGCGCCAGCCCGCCGTCCTTGCGCAGGCGCAGCGTCTCGTAGCGGCTGACATGTTCGCCGCGGCGAGTACGGGCGACGATGTCGTCTTCTTCAGAGCGGTGATCGGGAGGGATGATCAGCACGCGCGGCTGGCCAATCGCTTCACACGCGTCGTAGCCGAAGATCCGTTCGGCCGCGTGGTTCCAGGTGAGGATGATGCCGTTCAGATCCTCGACGACGATCGCTTCGTCGGCGGCGTCGACAATGGCGGCGAGCCCGCGCGTACCGACGTCGAACGTCGTACCGGCCATATTGATGCTGCATTTTATCGCCGCCACTGACGGCTGAGCTGTCGGAAGTGTCAGCTCTGCATGAGCCGCCGTACGAAGTCCAGACACACGGCCGAGCCGTCGCCTGGGATTCTCATATGACGGGATGATTCAACGTGGTACTCGGCTTGCGATCCACGCGGTCATGACCACCTGCGCGACCGGCGCGACACCGGCCTCCGTCAACTCCGATTCGTGCGTTCGCATCATGCGATGGACGTTTCGCCGGGAGGAGGAAACCGTAGTTTGTGAGCTGGGGCTGAACGGCGACGATTCGGCCTACGAGCTGCGAATCGCCCCGCCGCGGAACCCGTTTGGCGCGACGACCGAGCTGTTCGACGATGCGATGTCCGCCTTCCAGCGGCATGCGGCGATCGAGCGTGAACTGGTGCGTGACGGCTGGTCGCTCGACAGCTTCAAATGCGACCGTTCCCGCGCTGACGACCACGACCACTCCAGTTCGCGAGGCGGCAGACGGACGACGAACGTCGCGCCTGTCCCTTCACCCTCGCTCTTCGCTTCCACCGTCCCGCCGTGCAGCTCGACGAGATGCCGTGCGATCGCCAGCCCGAGACCGAGCCCGCCGTGCGGCCGCGTGAACGACGCGTCCGCCTGCCGGAACTTGTCGAAGACGAACGGCGAAACGCGCGCGGGATGCCGGCGCCGGTGTCGGTCACTTCGAGCTCCGCGTTCCCGTCGACGGCGCCGATCGACACGCGCACGTGACCACCCGCCGGCGTGAATTTCACGGCGTTCGACACGAGATTCCACACCACCTGCTGCAGACGGTTCGGATCGCCGACGACTGAGACCGGCGACAGCGCCGACACCTGGACGTGAATCTTCTTCGCGGACGCGGTCGGCGAAATCGCGTCCACGCCGCGGTGCGCAACCGCCGCCAGATCGATCGTTTTCATCTCGAGCCGGACGTTGCCGGCCATGCCGCGCGCCACGTCGAGGATGTCGTCGACCAGCTTCGCCTGGGCCTGGGCGTTGCGTTCGATCGCCTCGATCGCGCGCTTGGCCTTCTGCTGATCCAGTTGTCCGCTGCCCAGCATCCGCGACCAGCCGAGGATGGCGCTGAGCGGTGTGCGCAGCTCGTGCGAGATGGTCGCGAGAAACTCATCCTTCAGGCGGTTGAGATCGTCGGCCTGGCGGAACAGCCGCGCGTTCTCGATCGCGAGCGACACCCGCCGCGAGAATTCCTCGATCAGCGCGATGTCGGCGGCGGAGTAGTCGGCATGCGATTCCTGCTCGGTGCGGCCGAACGCCATCACGCCGACGGTCCGGCCGCGCGCGCTGAGCGGCGCGCCGACGTAGGCGTAGGGCCGGAGGATCCGGCCCAGGTGCACGATATCCGGTTCGAGATCGGTGATGCTCACCATCATCTCCTCGAGGCGCTCGTGCGTGACGATCAGCGTCTTGCCGCTGCGCATCACTTCGTCGGCGAACGTGGACACGTTGCGCGCCGGCGCCGACGCGATCAGCCGGTTCGCCAGCTCACGCAGCGCCGCTTCCTTCTCGCGGACGACGTGGCCCCACGCGACCAGATGGGTGACGCCATGCTCGTCGCGCACGATCACGGTGCAGTAGTCGCCGAGGCGCGGCAGCGCGACGTGCACCGCGCGGTCGAGAGTGGCCTGGTAGTCGAGCGACGAGGTCAGCAGCTCGCCGACCTCCGCGAGAAACTGCAGCCGGTCGCGCGCCTCGATCGCTTCCGTCGTGGCCTCGCGCTCGCGCAGCGCAGCTGCTGCTGGACGTGGTGAATCCGCAGGCGATCGCCGATATCGCGGGCGATCTTCGACGCGCCGACGATCTCGCCGGTCGCGCTCACGAGCGGCGACACCGTGATCGAGACGTCCACGAGCGTACCGTCTTTCCGCTGGCGCCGCGTCTCCAGCGGCTCGAGGCGCTGGCCGCTGCGGATTCTCGACAGGACGTGCTCCTCCTCGGCCAGCCGCTCGACCGGAATGATGATCGTGATCGACTTGCCGATGACCTCTTCCGCCGTGTAGCCGAACAGCCGCTCCGCCCCGCGGTTCCACGAAGAGATGATGCCGTTCAAGTCCTTGCTGACGATCGCGTCGTCGCTGGACTCGACGATGGCCGCGAGCTGTCCGCCGACGATCGCGCTCTGCCGGAGGTGTTCGTTCAAACGCGCGAATGAACGCGCCGATCGCGAGGAACAACAGCAGCGCGGTCTCTTCGGCGACGCTGCCGAGGCTGAACGGGTCGAACGGCCGCACGAAGAAGGTGACGGCGGCCGCTGCGGACAATGCGGTGGCGAGCAGCCCCGGTCCGAAGCCGCCATGCCCAGCTCGCGGCGATGATCGCCGGCAGGAGGAGGAGATAGGGCGTCGTCTCCCCCAGCCACGGCCGCAGCATGAATCGCAGCAGGGTCGCTGCGACGACGACGCTAGACCGCGAAGGCGAAACGACGAATGAGAGGACCGGACCCGTTCACAAAAACCACGAATGGCTGAGATTAGAGAATTAAGTCAGTCCTTTATTATCGGACATCATGCCTGGCGGTCCCCGGCCAGCTCTCGTCCTCGTCGCCGCCGGCTGTGCGTTGAAGCGCGCCGAGCGCGTGGAGCTGTTCGAACGCGCCGGCCATCGCGTCCTCGAAGCGATCGACGGCGTGGATGCGCTCGCGCTCGCGACTCGGTACTGCCGGATGTCGCCGTCACCGACCTCGCGCTGCCCAGGCTGGACGGCGTCGAGGCTGTCGATGAGGATGGCGTCGAATCCCGACCTCAACGATATCCCGTTGGTCCTCGTCCGCGATCGAGCTCGACGCTCGACACATGGGATTCGGCGCACCCGATCGTCGCGTCCGATCAGGATCTGCTCGTGCCGGTGCGGCGCGTCGTGGCGGCGCGAACCTCGCTCGTCAGAGCCGCCGCACCTTGCGCCGCGCGCTGGCCGGCATCCGCGCGACCGCGCAGGACGGCTGCGACGAAACGCTGACGCTGAGCGACTGCGCGCGCCAGATCGCCAACGGCACCGACGAAGCGATGATCAGCGTCCTCGTCGCCGACGACAACGCCCACTACGTCGAGGCGAACTCCGCCATCTGCGCGCTCGCCGGATTACTGCGCGAACAGATCCTGCAGATGTCCATCTGGGACCTCTCCGCCGAAGACGTCGTCGAGCGCGGCCAGCGTGCGTGGAAACGGTTCCTGCGCGACGGCCGGTTCGAAGGCTCCTACCGGATCCGGCGCAGCACCGGCGAGTACATCACTCTGCGCTGCTCGGCGGCGGCGAACGTCGTGCGCGGGCTTCATGTCTCGACGATGGCGCCCGCGAAGCTGCTGCAGGTCCTCCGAACCTGATCACGGACAACAGCGGATAGTGATCCGAGCCGAACCGGCTCGGCAGCCGCTATGCTCGATCCGATCTGCTTCTCCCTTCGCAAACACGTAGTCAGAGCCGCGCGCGCAGCACGAGCGCTCCACTCCAGGTCGCTCCGCCACGCGCGGGCGGCGCATCCAGGAACGCCGCACGCAGCACCCGAATCGCCGGCTCGCCATCGCCAAACAACGTGTTGAAGTCTCCGGCCAGCATCGTCGGACCGTCGAACGACAGGGACTGCGTGAGCGCGGCGACGAGCGCGTTCGCCTGACGCACGCGCGCGGCCATCGGACCGCCGTGCCACAGCGCCAACGCCGTGTCCAGGTGGCCGTTGGCGAGGCGCAGCCGCCACTCCGCGCCCTCGCTCGTCCGCCCGCCCACCGATTGCGACCGCGACGACCCGCCGCTGGTGCTCGATCGGCAGTTCGATCGCGGCCGGATCCGACAGCGGCAGGTTCGAAAAAATCGCGTTGCCGCGGTCTTCGGGATCGTCAACAGCCGCGCCGTTGCGCATCGACGGAGCGTAGAGCACCGCGAAGCCGCGATCGTGCGCCACCCGCCGCACGTCGCGCGCATGCTCCGCGTGAAGCGCGTTGACGATGCGCCGGGGCACCGCTGAAGGAATGGTCGCGCGGCCGGGCACCTCGTCGCCGTGCCGGTACATCTCCTGAAGCACCAGCACCACCGCGTCGACACGCTCGCCGCGCGTGAAGTCGCCGCGCTGCACGGCGTCGACCAGCGCGTCGAGATCGCCGCCGCCGACGTGCGTGTTCCAACTCACGATAGCCAGTCGATCGATCGTCGCGGCGTGGACAGGGTGCGGCTGGGGTTCGTAGCAGGACGGGTCCAACCATCGCGCACCACTCGCGCAGACGTGCCTGCTGGTCGCGCTCGGCGGATCCGATCCAGGTGATAGCCGGTCGAGGCTGACGGTCGAGAGCGACGGCAGTTCGGCAATGCTCGCCGACCGCACTCACGTGGGGGCTGGTTGCCGGTTTATGGGCGCATGCGTCGGCTGCCGCGAGCAGCACGGCGACCCGCAGCAACCGAGTGAAGAGAAGACGCAGGTGGCTTAGCCGCGGCGGCGGCGGCGAGGAGGATTGCGACCTTCAGCACGCCGCGGCGCTGGGGTGTCGTTTGCGTCTTCCCGGGCGGCACTGTCCCGAGCAGCAGGAGGGTATGCGAGTACTGCGGTAGTCCGGACCTGGTGCGAAGGCGCCTTGCCGCATTGCCGCGCGGTCGTGAGCCATCACATCCGACAACTCTGCCGCACTGCTCTCGAGCGCCGACATCCGCTCGGTCATCCTGCGAATCCGTTCGAGTTGTTCCTTGAGGAACGACTCAGCCATTGCCTCAATACTCCTGCAAGATTTTCAGCCAATCGTGTGCCAATGCCAACCCTGCCCTGCCACTCAGTCGCGCCATTCAGACGGCGTTGATGAGCCACACGGGTGGTCAAACACGCACCACAAAGCCGGAACTCGGCTGCCCGGTTGCTTTCGCAATAGCTGAAGCATATAGCGCAACCTGCCGGCGATATCCATCTTCTCCTGTCGCCGCGATTTCACGGTCGGTCTTGTAGTCGACGACGATCCACGACCCGTTCTCCTCGAACGCCAGATCGACGATCCCTCGACGAGGAGACCGTCGGCAAGCGAGTCGTGACCGGCGTTTTCGCGGCGGCACGAGCCTCGCGCGTCCGCCGCGCGCGCAGGCAAGCAGTTCGTGCGCGAACACTTGTTCCGCCACTCCTACGGCAACGCGCGTTTCGTCGTCGCTCAGGCTCAGCACGCGCGCGCCGGCCGCGGCGATCGTCTCGAGCGCGGCGCGCGTCGCGTCGAACGGCGCCTTGCGCGGGAGCTCGTGAACGAGGATGCCGAATCCGACGCCGCCGGGCCTGTCGAGGCCATCTGCCCGATTGTCACAAGCCTGACTTACAGCCTGACTCAGGAGCCAGACTCCAGCCTGACTTCAGCCAGACTTTGACCGACGTCCGACATTGCCCATTCGCGGACCGTCTGGACGCGCGAGCGACGGCGTGGCGCCTGCCGCGCGCGCGTCGTGACGGGCGAGCTGCCACGCGTCGTACTTCGCGCGGCCGTCGGCGACGACGTGCTTCGGGACGTCCTTGACGATCAGATCGTCGCGGCGGACGCCGAAGGTCGGTTTCTTGTCCGAGGTCGAGCACGGATGGATCCCACCAGACGACCGGGAAGCCGCCCGCCGTCCTCGAAGGTGTGCTGGCCCGGACAGATGGTCGACGGACCGGCGGCGCCGTCGTTCGGCCGATGCAGCACCGAGTCCTTCGACTTGAACGCCGGACACTTCGGCCCGCGCGCCGCAGCTCCGGCGCGACGCGAGCGGCGGATACAGCGCGCGGTTGAGCGGGCTGAACCAGCCGCCGTCCCACGGATCGTCGCCGAGCGACGGGGACGACGAGGCAGATCGCGTGCGCGCGTCGCCGCGACGTAGCGCCAGGCCGGACGCCTTCGGCCTGATCGCGCGCGACCTCGTCGCGCTCGTGCTCGTGCAGCTCGTGCGGCGCCCAGCCGCCGATCTTCATCGCGCACAGGCCGCGCGACGCGTCGAGGTAGCGGCTCGCGTCGTTGCGGCTCATGCGGCACGTGATGTCGGCGAGGATGACGACCGGAAACTCGAGCCCCTTGGCTTTGTGCACCGTCATCAGCCGCACGCCGTCGCTGCCCTCTTCGAGAATCGGCGCCTCGGCGGCCTCGGCTGACCGCCGCGTCGCGCAGCTCGTCGATGAAGCCGCGGAACGAGATGCCGCCGCCGGCCTCATGCTGGCGCGCCAGCTCGGCGACGTGCAGCACGTTGGCGAGCGCCTGCTCGCCGGCCGGCCGCAGGATGAATCCGACGTGCGCGCGCGTCTCGGCGAGCAGCCGGCCGATCGTGTCGGCGACCGGACGGTAGTTGCGCGCGCGATGCAGCTGCTGCAGCAGGCGCAGCGCGTCGGCAATCGGCAGCAGGTGCGCGTCGGCTCGCCGCTGAGCGCGAGCTCCTCGCCCGAGTTGCCGCCGAGCTCCTTCGGAATCCGGAACGGATGGAAGGCGCCGAAGCGATGCGCGGAACTCGAGCAGATGCTCGTCGTCGATCGCGAAGAGCGAGCCCTTCAGCGTCGCGAACACCGACAGCTCGTCGTCCGGCCACTCGATGGCGGCCAGCGCCGCGCGGATCGTCTCGACCTCTTCGCGTCCGTGAAACGCCTTGCCGCCGACGAGCAGATGCGGAATGCCGCGCGCCTCGATCGCGTCGACGTATGGCGCGCGTGACGTCCTCGCCGAAGCTGACGAAGCGGCGGAACAGCACCGCGACGTGGCGCGGCTGAAGCGGCACCCGCGCCTCCGGTGCCGTCAGGCTGTCGCTTCGCGATACGGTCCAGCCGCTCTTCTCCGATGAGCCACGCGATAGTAGCGCCGACCGCGTCGGGCAGCGACGCCTCGATCGCCTTGGCCGACGCCTTCGAGCAGCCGAACCCGCCGCGCCCGTACGGCTTCGGGACCGGCAGCGCGACGATCGCCGGCTGCGAGTCGTCGCCGGGCGGACTTCGGCGACAGCGGCACGTACTCGGCCTGCAGCGTTCGCGCATCGCCGGTCATCTCGGCGCGAAGGCGGCGTTGACGAAGCGTTGAATCGCCGGGCACGCTGCGATAGCTGGTCGTCAGCTGCAGGACGCGTCCACCGCGCGCTGCGAGCTCGATCGCGCACCGCCCAGTAGCGTGCCGACGTCGGTGCCGCGGAACCGATAGATCGCCTGCTTCCGGGTCGCCGACGATGAAGAGCTTGCCGGGCACGATCGTTGGCGAGCAGCAGCAGGATCTCGGCCTGGATCGGATCGGTGTCCTGGAATTCGTCGACGAAGATGCGCGTGAACTTCGTCGCTGCAGATGGCGCGCGCACGCCTGGTCGTCGCCGTGATGAGATCGCGCGCGCGCGCCAGCAGGTCGGTGAAATCGAGGCGCCCCGCCGCCTCGCTTCGAGCGCCTGATAGCGCGTCGGTCGCGCCGGCGAGCTCCTGCTGCAGGCGACGCCGCGAGAGTCGGCGTCCGGCCTCCTTCCGGAACTGCTGCAGGTCGCGCGAAGCAGCGCGTCGCGCGCCGACAGCACGTCGGTCCGCGTGACGTCCTTGCCGAACTTGTCGAGCCGCTGCCTTTTCGCGCGCGCGAGAACCCGCGGTCGCGGGTCAGATCGACGAGCCGCGCTTCCCAGCCGTCGAGATCGCGACTGCCGAACGACTGCTCGAGCTCGGATCTGACCGGCTGAGCGCGGCGGACCGCCGTCGCGTGTCGATGCGAACAGGTTGTCGCGCGTCGTGACAGCGGCGACGCCGTGAGCGCGGCGAGATCGATGCAGCGCCGCGATCGAGACGATCGATCTCCGATGCGCGATCGAATGGCGGCCGCTCCCACGGGTGCGGGAAGTCGCGCGCACTCGGCGAGCGTCCGGCCGGCGCCGCGCAGGCGATCGATCGGGCCGTCGCCGATACCGCTTCCGGCCCGCCGAACGACGGCGCGCTCGTGCGGCGCAGCGCGCGGCGCAGGCCTTCCGGCGGATCTCCGCAGCGCCTCCTGCAGCCAGGCGCGGAACGCGCGCGGCAGTAGAGCGATCCGGCCTGCGGCTCGGTCAGCACGGCGAACAGCGGATCGACGTCGCGCCTCGACCGGCCGCTCGCGCAGCAGCTCGGCGCAGAAGCCGTGGATCGTGTTGACGTGCGCCTCTTCGAGCGTGTCGAGCGCCTGCCTCGAGCCGCGTCACGACACCCGTGATCGTCCGGCGTCGGCGCGGTCGCGCGCTCGAGCGCCTCGCGCAGCCGAAGCTTCAGCTCGCCGGCCGCCTTCTCGGTGAAGGTGACGGCGACGATCTCGACCATCCTCGCGCGCCCGGTCGCGAGCACGCGCAGGATCCGGTTCACGAGCTCCGTCGTCTTGCCGGTGCCGCGCAGCCGCCTCGACGATCAGCGTGTCGTCGAGGTCTCGTCCTGAATGGCTCGCCGCGCGTCCGTGTCGAGTCGCTCGCGATCGTCGCGTGTCGCTTCATCGCATCGACCCTCAGCGCCTCGAGGTCCGGCCAGCGCGTTCGCGCGCCTTTGCGCTCGATGCGCTCTTCCTCGCGCGGGCCGCAGACCGGGCGGAAATCGCACCACGTGCAGGCGCGCTCCGCCGGCGCGGCGCGGCGAAAGCCGGTTCCGACGGCGCGATCGATGATCTCCAGCACCTGCAGCCCCTGGCCGCGGGTGTAGTCGTTGATCGGGATCTCGCTGCTCGACGAAGCCGCCGACCGTCGTCGCGTAGAACAGGCGGCCCTGGCGAACACCTTCTTGCCGAGGCCCTGCTCGACCGCGAGGCTGTAGAGCACCGGCTGCAGCGTCGCTGCCGCCGCCGACGACCAGATCCGGGTTCGAGCGGTTCTTGCCGGTCTTGTGATCGGTGACGCGCAGCACGATCGAGATCGGCGCGGTGCTCGATGAGATCGACCGAGCCGCGCAGCACGAAGCGGCCGTCGACCGACGACCGGATCCGGCAGGCTGCGCGGATCGCGGCCCTCGTCGTTCAGGCCGAAGCTGAACTCGAAGTACCTCGGCTGCCACGTGCCGCGTCGTCCGCGAGCTTCTGCACCCAGATGCCGAGGTCGCGGCGCAGCTCGTCGACCTCGTCGCGCCAGACGCGATCGATGGCCGGCGCGAGCGTTCTCGGCATGTCCGCCGCGACACGATCGAGCACGGCGTCGAGCGTCTTCGACGCCGCCGCGACGCACGTCGCGCGTGACCGGCAGCGCGCCCGTCCGCCTCGCATCGCGCGATAGAACTCCGGCCTGCGCCTTGTGAAACAGGCTGCCGCGCGTCAGCGGATCCATGCGCACGAGCGGCTCCGGGCTCGTCCCACGGCTCGCAGGCGGTAGATCGTCGCGAGCAGGAACTGGTACGGGACAGGCGGCGAACCGCTGCAGCGCCGACAGCGAGTAGGCGCGCTGCCGAGCCGGTGCCGCGTCGAGCGCCGCCTGCGTGCCGGCGACGACCTTGATCAGACCGTCGCTCGAGCGACCACGCGGCCGGCCGCGCGCCCAGCGGCTGATCACCGATCGCCGGAGCGCCTCGTTCAAGCCGAGCAGATAGTGCGCGTGGCCCTTGACGCGCCGACGGATCGCGCGCGTCGAGCAGCGGCTTGAGCGACCGCCAGATCGTGCTCGAGATCGTCGATGGCGCGGTCGGGATCGCTCGGGCGCCGGCCACGCCAGGCTCGCGCCGCCTTCCTCGGCCGCCTCCGACGCGAGCACGCGGTGATCCGGGCACGCGGCCGGTGATCGCGCGCATCGACGTCGAGCGCGTAGAACGACGGCACCCGCGCGCGCGTCTCGGCGACGTCCAGCCGCGGATACGACAGGTACAGCCGCTCGGTCGCCGCGCCGATGGCGATCTTCAGCAGCAGGCGCTCGGCGGCGCCGCGCTCGTCCTGCCGCACCAGCGCCGCGCATCGATCGCGCCGCCGCGCATCGTCGAGCAGCAGCGGATCCTCGCGCGGGCGCTGCGGCACGACGCGCTCGGCGAGGCCCGGGCACGAAGACGACGCGGAACGCGCGGCCGCGCGCCTGATGCGGCGTGCCGACGAACAGTCGGCCGTAGCGGCGGCGCCGACGGCTCCCAGTTCGAGCGTGACCAGACGGTCGTGCAGCACGTCGCGCGCTTCCTCGAGGGTGACCGGCCCGATCTCCGCCATCGGCCGGAGATCGGCCAGCGTCCTCAGCACGCGTTCCGGCCGCTGCAACGCCGCGAGTCGCCAGCGCCGCGTAAGTGCATCGAGCCACTCGCCCCACGTCGCTCGATCCGGCCACGACGCCAACTCCTCGATGATCGGCAGCGCGAACCGGCGGAGATGCGATCAGATTGCGCAAGTCCGCGCTCGTAGCGCGCGATGCGCGCCGACTCGGGCTCGTCCTTCTTCAGTTCGGCGATCCGGTAGCCGATAGTCGGCGGCGAGGCCGTCGAGCCGGCGCCGCCAGCGCGCCTGCCGTCCTCGCGCGTGCGGCCGCCGACGACCGCCGACTCGACGATCAGCTCTTCCCACTTCCACGGCGATCGCAGGGTGCCGGCAATGACGCGCCTCGTCGTCTGAGATCGATCGCGGGGCCGCGGCGGCTGCCGCCGGGTCGCCGACCATCGTCGGTATCGATCGGCGACGGCGTCGTCTGTCAGTTCGGCAAACACCTCGTCATCGCGGGAGCACGACGGCCGGCCGCTCGCCGCGCTCGCCCATCCGCGGCACCTGGCCGAGCGACAGGTACTCGTCGAAGCGCTTGGCGGACAGCCCGTCGACGGCGCACGACAGGAGCGCGATGAAGGCGCGGCCCGGCCGGATCGGGACGGCGCGTGCCGCGATCGAAATAGGCCGGCACGTCGCCGCGCGCACGGCGTGCTCGAGCAGGCCGAGATACTGCTGCGGCGTGCGGAGCAACACCGCCATCTCGTCGAACGGCACGCCGCGCGACGGCCTCGTCGAGCACGCGGCGCACGATTTCGACGGCCTCGCGCCCTTCACCGGGCGCCGAGAACAGCCCGACGTCGCCGGCTCGCGCTCTCGGCTCGGGCCGGTCGGCGGTGAAGACGGAAGCGGCGGAGGCAGGCAAGGTCGGAAAGTGCGAAGTCGGAGGTACGAGATGCGGGTTCTGGCAGCTTCGTGATCGGTGCGTTGAAGGGCGACAGCTGGGCGAGGCGCGAAGTCGTCGCCGTCGGGGACGGTCGCGAACACGTCCGGCGATCGCTCGACCAGCGCCGCAGAACAGTTCGCGCTTCCGCGCGCGAGTCGAGCGGCACGTCGAGGAGCAGCAGCGGCAGGCGCGCCCAGCGCACCAGATTGGCGCGGCAGGCGTCGGCGGCAACCCGGAACAGCGCCGCGCGATCGTCGACCGCTGCGCGCGCGAGCTGCTCTTCGACGCGATCGAGCAGACGCGCGAGATCGCGCGCGCCCGCACCGGCGACGAATCGATCCGGCGAAATCCCCGCCAGGCGAAGCTCGTGGATCGTGCGGGCGAGCGCCTTGGGAAAAGCTTGGCATCGACGCGACCGGCGCGAACGTACTCCAGCTCGCCGGCCGCGGTCGCATCGAACACGGCGCGAGCCGCCATCGCTTCCGCGCCGGCGGTCGTCCGGCCACGCGCGCGGTGTCGCCAACGCGCATGGCCGCACAGCGGGCGGCGAGCTCCGTGAAGCTGAAGCGGGTCAGGCCGAACGTCGCGCCGGCGCGACCGGCGAGCGCGCGCGCGCAAATCATCGGCGGCGCCGCGCGAGGCGCCAGCGATCACGATCTCAGTGGAGGCAGGGGCGTCCCGAGAGGAATTCGCGGGCGGCGTCGAGCCGTGCCGCGGCGGACGTGGACGTGACGATGCGCAACATAGAAGCCTCCGGACGCCATGCCGGGACACGGGGATGCGGCAGCGCTCGCTGCCGCTACGACGTTGATTCTACGCGGACATGGTAATAACCGCCCGCGTTTTTCGACGGCGAGCGGCGCGCCGAACACCGCGCTCAGCTTCTCCGCCGTCATCGTCGCGGCTTTGCCGCCGTCGGCGACGATCGTGCCGCCGCGCAGGAGAATGACGCGCTCGATCTCCGGGATGATCTCGTCGGCATGGTGCGTGACGAGCAGGATCGTCGACGCCTGCCAGAGCGACGCCGCGGACGCGTCTCCATGAACTGATGGCGCGCGACCAGATCAGTCCGCGTGTCGGCTCGTCGAGCACGAGCGTCTTCGGCCGCGTGGACGAGCGCACGCGCGATTCAACACGCGCGCGCGCGCCTCGCCGGTCGACAGCGTGTCGAGCGTGCGCCGCGCCAGCGTGCCGGCCTCGACCCGCTCTCGAGCGCCTCGTGCGCGCGCGTCCACATCGCCTCGCTCACCTGCTGGTGCGCGAAGCACCCCATCGGTCGCGAAGAAGCCGGACACCACCGCGTCGAGGCCGGTCAGGACGCCGTTCGAGTTGCCGTGGACGAACCGATCGTGCAGATCGGCGGAGACGATGCCCATCTGCGATCGCAGCTCGAAGACGTTCCACCGCTCGCGGCCGAACAGCCGGATCGGCGCTCGGCCGTCCACATCGACCGGCGCGACCGGGTAGAGCTCGCAGCGTCAGCAGCTTCATCAGCGTCGACTTGCCGGCGCCGTTCGGGCCGAGAACGGCGGCGTGCTCGCCGATGTCGATCGTCAGAGCTGAGGCCGTCGGCACGCGGACGCCGCCGAGGACGACGGTGGTGTCGCTGCAGTTCCAGGAAGGACGGGTTCACCGCATTTGCGCGGTGCTGCGGACGCCGAGCTCGCGATCGAGATCGAGGATCGCCGCCGGATCGTTCTTCACCAGCCGGAACTTCGCGACGATCTCGCGCGCGGTCTTCTCTTCCTCGACCTGCTCGGTGAGGAACCATTGCAGCTCGGTCATCTCCGCGAACGCCTTCTCGGTGAAACAGAGCTCGTAGAGGAATTGATCTGCGTGGTGACGCGCTGCTCGTGCTCCAGCGCTGTCTCGAACACCGCCGCCAGCGACTCGAACGCCACATTCGGGCGATCGATCGCCTTCAGTTCGACCGCGCCGTCGCGCGCGCAGCACGAAGTCGAACAGCTTCAGGCCGTGCAGCCGTTCCTCGTCGCTCTGCAGTTTCAGCCACTTCGCCGCGCCGAGGAACTTCTGCCGGTCGCAGAAGCCGGCCATCGCCAGATATGTATACGAAGCCTCGAACTCGGGAATTGGTTTGCTCGTTGATCGCACCAGCACGGTCGCATTCATCGGATTCTCCAGCCGTTGACGGGTCCGCCGTGGAAGAACGTCGCCGGGCGTCATGATACCGTCCTTCTTGAAGACCTCGCCGTTCTTCATCACGAACTGGACGTTCTTGAGCGCCGTCGATGTCGTCGAGCGGGTTGCCGGGCACGGCGATGATGTCGGCGAAGAACCCCGGCCTTGATCGGTCCGCGCGTCTTCTCCGTCTCGCTCACCTTGTAGCCGTTGATGGTCATGGCGCGGAGGATGTCGGCGTTGGGCACGCCGGCGTCCTTCCACGTCTTCAGGAACTCCATGCACACCTCGCCGCGCGTCTTGCCGACGACGTAGTAGTCGGCGTCGGTCGAGAACGTGAGCGGCACCTTCTTGGCGTAGGCGTCCTTCAGGCTGGCGACGGTGCGCTGATATGCCTGCGGTGAGACGGGATGGCCGGCGAGCGTGTCAGAGCGTATCGGTCCCGGCGCGCCAGATCCCTTCTGCGCCATCAGCGTGTGCATCTCCTCGTTGAGGCCGGTGGAGTGCGCGATCGACCAGATGCCGGCTTCGATCGCGTTCTTCGCGCCGTTGACCGTCTGGACGTGCCCTTCGACCTTCATCCCGACCTTCGCCGCTTCGCGGATGAAGAGCCGGATCTCGTCGGCGGTGTAGCCCGTGCGGCTTGCAGTCGACGCAGATCTTGATCACCTTCGCGCCAAACAGCACGTTCTGCCGCACCGCCTTGACGATTTCGTCCGGCGTGTCTGCGTCGAGGTATTCCGGGATAGACGATGTTGTGCTGTTTGGCCATCTCCGGCGTCGGGAAGAACTGCCCGCCCATGTCCGCCGATGATGATGCCGGAGTTGATGATCGTCGGTCCCGGAATCCAGCCCTGCTCGATCGCCTGGCGCAGCGCCGTGTCCGCGTAGATGCGCGTTGTTGCCCATGTCGCGCACGATCGTGAATCCGGACGACAGCATCTGGATGCCGTTCGACGCCGCCTGGATCGCGCGCAGCGCCGTCGATTCCTGCACGTAGGTGTAGTAGTAGATGTTGCTCTCCGGCTCGGGCTTGTAGGTCAGGGCGAGGTGGTTGTGCGCTTCGACGAGACCGCCCATGACGGTCATTCCCGACAGATCGATCACCTGTGCGCCGGCGGGAATCGGGACGTTCGGACCGACGTCGCGTAATCCGCGTCCCGGCGACGAGAATGATCTGATTGGAGAGGATCCGGCCGCCTTCGGGATCGAGCAACCGCCCGGCGCGAATCGCCGTCACCGGTCCCGCCAGCGCACGGCAGCTGCTGCGCGGCCAGCGGCGAGAGCGACACCATCACGGTGAGGAGCGAAAGAAGACTCTTCATCATGGCGGTGAACGCTATCCGGAGGCGGCGCACTTTTGCAAGGGCGCGAAGAGCGAGGCGAGCGGGCGCGTTACCGTCCGCAAGGCGACGGGATTCTTCAGCGCGTCGATGATCGACTGCGCTTCCTCGATCCACACGGCGGCGGCGACGGGATCGCACGGAGGCCGTCCAGTTCGCCCGCTCGACTGCGCTCGTCGACAGGTGTCCTGAACGTCTGCGATGAAGTCCTCCAGGTCGTCGATGGTGTCGCGGATGCGCAGACGGCTCAGATTGTGCTGCGCGTTTTCGAGTTCAGAGCAGCTTCGTCTGCCCCGCTGTCGTCACCTGCACGATCAGCGCGTCGAGCGTCGTCGTCGGCGTATCGTCGTTGCGGATCGTGCCGATTCCCGGTCCGTCGCCGATTGCGGCGCCCACGGCGTCGGCGAGGTTCACGGCAAATGTCTCGTCGGCCTCGATCACGAAGTCGCCCCGCACCGCCACCTCGATCGTCTTCGCCGTTTCGAGCGGCGCGAACGTCAGTGTGCCCGATACGGCGACGATGGCGGCTGTCGTCTGGCGTCGAGCTGCCGGTGCCGTAGCTCACCGAGATCGGGCTGCTCGACGGATTCGACAGCGACACCTTGAACACCGCCGGCGTCGTGCCGGCATTGCCTTCGGTCACCGAGACGTCGGCAATCGAAATCGTCGGCAACGGGTCGTCGTTGACGATCGTCGCCGTTGCCTGAGCGACGGCGATCGTCGCGTGCGAGGCGTTCGACAGGTTGACGACGAAGTGTTCGTCCGGCTCGTAGACCGTGTCGCCGGCAATCGATACCGCAAACGCCTGGCTGGTCTGCCCCGGCGCGAACGATACCGTGCCGGCGCCGCGGCGTAGTCGCTGCCGGCCAGCGCGGTGCCATCCGCGGTCGCCGCATCCACGTGCGCGCGTCGCCGCATGCGTCGCCGCCGACAGCGTCACCGTGAACAGCGCCGTCGAGAACCCGTTGTCGGCCTTCGGCGATGCTGAGCGTCAGCAATCGCGATCGCCGGCAGCGGATCGACCGTCTGCACGACGGTGGCGCTGCTGACCCGAAAATCGCCGCCGTCAGAATGGTAGGCGACGATCGCGTGCGTCCCGGCCGTCAGCGCGGACGTGGTGAACACCGCACGCCCCGACGCATCGAGCGCGACCGGCCGCCCAGGATCGCTCCGCCTTCGCGGAACGTGACCGCGCCTGCGTTCACGGTGTCGCCGCCGCTCTTCACGACCGCCGTGAACGTCACCGGTTCACCGCTGTCGGACGGATTCTGCGACGACGTGACGCTCGTCTGTGTCGCCGCGGCCCGTGCCGACGACGCTCGCCACCTGCAGGTTGTCGATGCCGACGCCGCACTTCGTGCCGGGCCGGACGTCGGCGCAGGTGCCGAGCGAGTCCTGCGATATGCTCGAAGCGCAGCTGCGCGATGCCGCCCGGCCATCCCCGGCAGCTTCATCCGCACGTGCTGCGCGCCGGACGAGGGTCCCGCCCACGCGGACAGGTCTTCAGTACGCCGGATTGCTGTTGCGCGGCAGGTGCCCGGGATAGTGCGCGCCCGCTCCGGTCTCGAATTCGTCGGCGCACGCCTCCGCCAGGACCGATCGGATCGCTGCCGGCGCCTAGCGCGGCGTCGGTCGGACCGAAGTCCGCGATGCGCAGCACCACACCGTCAGTGCGCCCAGACCTTCATCGCCGGTTCGTCCTCGGTGTTGTACTCGAGATCGAAGTCGAGCGTGACGTACTCCGAGTCTTCCGGGACGTCGAAGATCGGGCTGACCAGGCGCTCGGTGCGCGTGTGGTTGCCGGACAACCCGTCGTTGGCGTTGGCGTGGAACAACGCGTTCGAACCGCCGCTCATGGACGTGTTCGACGTCCGCCACGGCACGGTGTTGTTGCCGGCCACGTGCGTCGACGCCCAGCCGACCGGCAGCCTGCCGACCACGACGTCGTCGAAGGTCTCCGCGAGCAGCGTGGTGCCGATCGGCGAGCCGGTCGCCAGCACGACACCTAGCGTCGTCGAGCCCTGGTCCGTCACGACGTGGAGCGCGAACTCGATCCGGCTTCCGGCGGTGAAGCTGGCGCCGATGTCGATGACGAAGGCGGCGTCAGGTTTCCGGCGGTCGCGCCAGCGCAATCGTCGAGATACGCCGATGTCCCCTCGAGGGATGGACACCCCGACCGTCGGCGACGACGGCGTCGCGCTGATCTCGACACCGGAGCGGCGAACAAGGGGTTGGTGACGTAGTTGGTGAGCGGAATCGACAGCGCCACCTGCTCGCCGCGATCGACGTTGCCGCCACTGGCCGCGGATGTCGCCTCGCCCGCCTGCGGCGACGGCTTGAACGGCGTGGCCCGTTCGAAGAACACGTCGGGCGTGGTCATCGCGGCCTGCGGCAGGCCGTCGGTGAAGCCCTGCTGCGTCGTGCCCGGCGAAGGCGCGGCGAAGATCTCGCCGTTCTGTGCGACCGCCTGGTTGTAGTCGCCGAGGTTCGGCTGGCTCGCGTCGTTGCCGTGGCTACGGCGTGGAACGGCATCGACGACAGCGCCATCGGGCTGCTCCACGTCGATCCGCCGTCATCGGAGAACTGCACCGTCGTCTCGGTCAGATCGCCGGAGGCCGCGATGCCCTGATCGTAGTAGAACGCGTAGACGCGACCGTTCAGACGGTCGACGGTGACCCACGGGAACCACTGCGCCCGGTCGTGACCGGGACGGCTGTTCAGCGCGATCGGCCCGGAGAACGAGAGCCCTGATCGAGGCTGCGCTGCATCATCACGTCAGCGCCGTCGCGGCTGTCGTTGTTCGCGTACTGGGGTAGATGTTTCCGTGGAACGGTCCGGCGGAGTTGTCGACCGCGAGCGACGGGAAATTGTGCACGCGATCGTTTGCCCGGCACCTGGTCCATCGTCACGTGCGCCGTCGGCGCGACGTTCACCGCCGGCGCGAACGTGGCGCCGTTGTCGGTCGACTTCGCGAACCTGACGTTGTTGGTCAGGCCCGTGATCGAGCGCTGCCACGCGATATAGACCTCATCGGATCCCGCCGCGAATCGCGGCACCGGCGCCTGACCGTCGACCGCGACGGCGCTCACGATGGTGCGCGGCGACCAGGTGGAGAGCGTGGCGCCGAGCACGTTGTCAGAGTAGGCCGAAGAGATCTCGACGCCGCTCGGCGCGAACACCGTGGAGGTGAAGTTCGTCCACGACAGGATCACGCGCCCGCTGTCGGGATCGACATCCGCGAATTCCTTGTCGGCCGCGTCGGCGGCGCTGCCGCCAAACAGGACGACGCCGTGCGGATTGGTCGCGGCCGTCACTTCGGAACGGCCCTTCCCACGTGTGGCCGTGAGTCGGTCGATCGGTGAAAGCCCATCGTCTGCGGCCGTGCCGCTCGTCCCCGAACTTCTTCAGCAGGATCGAGAAGTAGATGAAATTCGATCCGCCGAGATACTTCACTTCCGGATCGCCGAACACCTGCGGATAGCGCGTCGTGCCCGATGAGCGTCGGCGCCGGCCGACGGCAGCTGTCCGCCGATCCACGAACGTCGCGCCGCCATCGTCCGGTAATGACGCCGGAGATCCGGATCGGGTTGAGATCGAATCCGCGCGTGTCGTTGAAGCCGATAACGACGTGCTGGCCTGTGCTGTCGATCGCAATGGGAGGTCTGGGACTGAGTGCCGGGAAGGTGGACGAGCGTCTCCCGTGCGTGAGGCCGGAGCTACTCAGCGTCTGCGCGGTTAGAATCGTCGGACCGCGAAGTCCGCTGAGAGTCAGACTTCCTGAGTAGACAGAGTATTGCTAAGGCCGTTCCGATGTAACGGCGCACATAGGCCTCCGAAGCGAGTTGGGAGGCCTTCAGTTATAGCAAACGAGCTGAGCTAGGCTTCGTTCTCTTGACAATCTTTTACGTGAGGATCTCATGGCACGACGGTGGGGCTTGACACCCTCCCCCTGCCTGTCGCGAGGTACGCTGTTGAACCAGCTCATCATGTAGAGCTGCGTGCGAATGTAGTTCGACGGCTTCGATCCGGTGCCGTGATACTCCTCGTTGAACTGCAGCAGCTTCGACCGGCACGCCTTTCACCTTCAGCGCCGCGTAGTACTCCTCGGTCTGCGGCATCGGCGTCCGCCGATCGAGCACGCCCGTCATCAGCAGCGTCGGCGTCGTCACCTTGCCGACCGACATCAGCGACGAGTGCGCGAGCCAGTCGGACGGATCTTCCCAGAACGGCTTCTTGAAGAAGCTGTAGGTGAAGAGCGGGATGTCGGTGTGCCCGGCCATGCTGATCCAGTCGATCACCGGGCAGCGCACCGCCGCCGCCGCGAAGCGATCGGTGTGGCCGATCACCCAGCTCGAAAGCACGCCGCCGCCGCTGCAGCCCGACGACGTACATCCGCGACGTGTCGACGTAGCCCTTGCCGACGACGGTGTCGACGCCGGCCATCAGGTCGTCGTAGTCGGGTCCCGGATAGTTGTGATCGATGCCGTTCGATGAACTCGCTGCCGTAGCCGGTGCTGCCGCGCGGGTTCGTGTAGCAGCACGACGAAGCCGTTCGCGGCGAAGTTCTGGAACATGTAGTTGAACGCCGACGTTGTAGTTGCCGAACGGTCCGCCGTGGATCTCGAGGATGAGCGGATACTTCTTCGACGGGTCGAACGACGGCGGCTTCACGATCCAGCCCATGCACCTTCGTGTTGCCGGTGGACGATGTACAGGTGACCTCTTCGATCTTCGCGAGCTGCTTGCCCTGCGAGCACGTCGCCGTTGACGTCGGTCAGCTTCGCGATCTGACCCGGCTGCTTCAGGTTGACTAGCGGACGACGTCCTGCGGGATGATCGAGGTCGGCCGACGTGCCGGCGGCGACCAGATCCTTCGACACCGAGTCGAACGTGAGCATCGTGCCGTGCCGGTGGTGATCGGCTTCACGCCGCCACGATCGACGCGAACTGGATGTTGCGCGATCCGCCGATCCGTCGGCGTCGAAGTAGAGCGCCGCTGCCGTCCGGCGCCCAGCGCAGGTTGATCGGGATCGCGATCGTAGTCGCCGCTGATCTTCTCGCATGTCGCTGCCGCCGCCGGTCGGCGATCACGCACAGATCGCTGACGGTATGCGTGCGCCCGCTCGGCGCGTAGCCGGTGAACGCCGACGAGCTTGCCGTCCGGCGACACCGACCGGTCGCCCCACGCGCCCGGCTTCGGTCACGAGATCGCGAATCGCGCCGCTGCGCCGCGTCGACGACGTAAAGCTGCGACTCTGGTACTGCATGATCGGCGTCGCCGGCGCGGATGCCGTCGAGGACGATCGACTTGCTGTCGGGCGTCCAGTCGATCGACGCCGCGCCGCGCAGTTCGCCGGCGCCGACGCTCCACTTGCCCGGCGTCAGATCGCTTGCGGCGTCCCGCCGTCGGCCGGGACGACGAACAGATGCGTGTAGCCGTCCTCGAGGAAGCCGACACTGATCCTGCCGGTAGTGCAGGGTGCCGACGACGCGCGGCGCCGGCGTCCACTTCGCGCCCTTCGGCTCGCTCGGCATGCTGATCGTCCACTTCTCCTGATCGGCTTCGAACATGGAGAAGGCGATCGACTTGCCGTCGGGCGACCACGCGCGCGTTGCGCGGCGCTTCGGTGACGCGCGTGACCTGCGTCGCCGGCCCGTCGACGTCGACCCAGCGCACGAAGATCTGCGATCCCTTCGGATCGCCATCGGCGAGATACAGCAATCGTTTCCCGTCCGGCGACCAGCGCGCGCCGATCCCTTGACGAGGAAGCGATGCTGCGATCCGTCGCGCGTTCAGGATCCACAGTCTCGGCGTCCCACTTGTCCTCGAGCTTGTTGACGTGCTCGCGCGTGTAGACGATGCGCGAGCCCGTCGGGCGAGATCTGCGCGTCGCGCACGCGCTCCCAGTCGAGATAGTGCTCGGTCGTCAGCAGCGTCGTGGATCGCGTTTCCTGCGCGTGAAGGGCGAACCCGCCGAGGGCGGCGAAGGCAACTGCTGCGACGAGCGTTTCATTGAACACCCCTGCAGTGGAACGCTGCGCCGAGGCGCGCTGCAGGCCCTGCACCGGAGGCGGCGGTTCGGCGTCCGCGCGAGCGACAGCTCGAACTGCGCGGCCGCATCCTTCATCCGGTTCTGCTCGAGCAGCCACTCGCCGTACAGCTCGAACGACGGCTTGATCGGCTCGGCCGGTCCCGACGGTGCGTCGAGCGTCGCTTCGATCGCCGTCGCTTCCTTCAGCAGCTGCTCGGCGCCGGCCGTGTCCTTCTTCGCCGCGGCCAGCGCCGCGCCGACTTCCTTCTCCATGATCGCGAACGGCTTCGCGCGATACGCGTTCGATCCCGATTCGGCCTGCGTCCGCATCGCCTTCAGCTTCTCGAGCGCCGACGTTGGCGCGTCGTCGAGATCGTTGAGCCTGGCGGCGCTGCAGACCGGCGGCGAACACGCACGCCGCGTTGCCGTCGTAGCCCGGCGCGCCGCCGTCGCGCACGGCCGCCGGTCGGCAGCGCGCAGCTTCTCCCACTTCGCACGTCTCGACCACCTGACGCGCCTTCATCGAGCGCGTAGCCGTTGCTGACGCCCGGCGTCTTGTCCTTGTCCGCGACCGCCTTCGCCGTCGCCAGCGTCTGCTCGGCGTCGTCGAACTTGCCTTCCTGGAGGTAGCCGTACTGCAGCCACGACAGCGTGTGGAAGTCCTCGCGGCCGCGCGGCAGGTTCTTCGCGCTCGGCGAGATCGACCGCCGCCTTGTAGGCGACGATGTTCGACGCGACGACGTCGTCCCACAGGCCGAGCTGCACGAAGATGTGCGACGGCATGTGCAGCGCGTGCGCCGCCGACGGCGCGATCTTCGCGTAGGCGCGCGCGGCGGGCAGCGCGAGGATCGCGTGATCCGGATCGTCGAACGAGTGGATGATGAAGTGCGCGGCGCCCGGATGCTTCGGATTGCGCTGGAAGATGTCCTCGGCGATCGCCGCGGCCTGCATCGCATTGCGCAGTGTTGCTCTCGCCGGGCCGGCCGAGTGCCGAGCAGCGACAGCGCGTACAGCGATCGCGATCTCGTCGTCGCCTTTATGCTTCGCATGCATCCGCTTCATCGCCGCCGAGTAGAGCGACGTCGCGCGCGTAGCTTGTCGCCGACGCCGTAGAGCACGTCGACGGCTTCGACGAAGTCGCGCTCCTTGCCCGCCGGCGCCTTCGCGGCCGCGCGCTGGCGGTCGGGGCGAGCCGCTCGAGCACCTTGCGCGCCGCGGCGATGTCCTGCTGCGCCCACAGCGGGTGGTTGAAGCTCATCGCCTCGCCCCAGTAGGCGAGGGCGAAGCCGGGTTCGGCCTTCTGCGCCGCGCGGAACGCGTCGGCGGCCATGGTCGAACTCGAAGTTGTGCAGCGCCTTGACGCCGGTGAGGAAGGCGCTCTGCGCCTCGCGCTTCGCCGGACGTGGGGAACTGAATGGTGCCGAGCTCGCCGGACGTTTTCGCCGGGGCGCTCTGCGCCGGCGCCTTCGACAGGGCGGTCTGCGCGCCGGCGAAACCGCGCGAGGAGACGAAGAGGGCGACGAGGGCAAAGAGGTTTTTCATGAGGCCGTGATCGTAAGCCTCCCGCGTCTCCTACCAAGCGGGCACGTGCGTCGCACCTGCAGATTCCGCAGCGAACCACATGCGTTTCAAAGATCGCGTTGAAGCCGGACGCCACCTCGCCGGGGACGGCTGTCCAAATACGCCAATCGTCACGACGTCGTCGTGCTGGCTCTGCCGCGCGGCGGCGTCCCGGTCGGTTCGAGGTCGCGAAGGCGCTCGGCGCGCCGCTCGACGTGTTCCTCGTTCGCAAGCTCGGCGTCCCAGGTCATCCGGAGTTCGCCATGGGCGACGGATTACCTGCGAAGGTCTGAAGTCTGAAGTCTGAAGTAGAGTGCGACTTCAAACTTCAAACTTCGAACTTACCAGACTTTCATAGTTCCAGCTGAATCCGATCTCGACGACGCGATCCGGCGGGAGGCGAGAAGAAGTTCGTGGCGCGGCAGGCGTTGCGCGCGCGGGAAGATGAAGAGCTGCTCTCGCCAGCGCGCCATGCCGATGCGCTCGGTGGCGAAGAGCGTGAAGTCGGCGCAGGTGGTGAGGTGACGTCGTCGCCGCAGGCGTTGACCATCTGCGGAGGTCGGCGGCTTTCAACGACAATGGCATCCGGGCGTTTCCATGAATCCATAGCGCGCGATCACGCGGTAGAAGCCGTGCGGGAGCGCATGCACCTCGACGCGGTTCTCGAAGCTGGCCAGCCGGCGTGTCGGCGATCGACACCGTCAGCAGCACGACGCACCGATGCAGGCACTTGTTGTGCGTCAGATGATGGACCAGGATCGGCGGCGCGCCCTGCGGACGCGCGGTCATGAAGACGCCGGTGCCCGGCACGCGCACCGGCGGATGCGTGGCCGATCTTGTCGAAGAACGCGTCGAGCGGCACCTCGGACTCGCGCCAGCCGCTCCGCGACCATCTGCCGGCCGCGGTGCCACGTGATCATCACGGTATAAATCAGCGCCGGCGACGACCAGCGGGAACCAGCCGCCGTGCTCGATCTTGATCACGTTGGCGCCGAAGAACGCGAGATCGATCAGCGAGGAACACGCTGAACACGGCGCCGGCAGCACGCCAGACGCTCCAGCCGCCACCGCTCGCGCGCCACGACGTACGCCAGCATCGGTCGTGATGACCATCGTCGTCGTCACCGCGATGCCGTAGGCGGCGGCGAGGTTGGTCGACGATCGGAAGCCGAACACGAGGCCGACCGTCGCCAGCATCAGCAGCCAGTTGATCTCGGGGATGTAGACCTGCCCCTTCTCGTGCGCCGAGGTGTGATGGATGTCGAACCGCGGCGAGTAGCCGAGCTGTGATCGCCTGCTGGGTCAGCGAGAACGCGCCCGAGATGATCGCCTGCGACGCGATTGCGGTCGCGACCGTCGCGAGCACGACGAGCGGATAGGAGCGCCCAGTCCGGGGCGAGATGGAAGAACGGGTGCACGCGCGGCGTCGGTTCGGTCAGCAGCAGCGCGCCCTGGCCCGAGGTAATTGATCAGCAGCGCCGGGCAGCACGAGCGAGAACCAGGCAATGCGAATCGGCGTCCGGCCGAAATGCCCCATGTCGGCGTAGAGCGCCTCGGCGCCGGTGATCGACGAGGAAGACCGCGCCGAGCGTGATGAAGGCGCTGCAGCCGTGGTCCTCGAAGAAGCGGACCGCGTGCAGCGGGTTGATCGCGGCGAGCACGTGCGGGTAGCCCGCGATCGCGGCAGGCCCGAGCCGCGGCGATCGCGACAAACCACACGAATCATGATCGGGCCGAACACGGCGCCGACGCCGGCCGTGCCGCGGCGCTGGACCCAGAAGAGGCCGACCAGAATCACGACGGTGATCGGCACGACGATACGGCTCGAACGCGTGCGTCGCGACGCTCAGCCCTTCGACCGCGCTCAGCACCGAGATCGCCGGCGTGATCATCCCGTCGCCGTAGAGCAGCGCCGCGCCGAACAGGCCGATCGACATCAGGACCATGCGCGCTACTGGCCGGCGCCGACGGACGAGGGCGACGAGCGCGAGAATCCCGCCTTCCCCGCCGTTGTCCGCGCGCATCACGAACAGCAGGTAGCTTGCACCGACACCGTGATCACCAGCGACCAGAAGATCAGCGACAGCGACGCCGAGGACGTTGGCGGGCGTGACCGGTATGGCGTGTGCGCCGGCGAAAGCACTCGCGGAGCGCATAGAGCGGGCTGGTGCCGATGTCGCCGTAAGACCACGCCGAGCGCGGCGACGACCAGGAACGGCAGGCGTGAGCGACGGTCGATCGCGTCGGGACGATGCAAGCGCGTGTGATGCCGACGCCGGCACGGCGCGGGCGGGCGACGATAGTACTGTAAACGGCCCGAACATCGCGCTGAGCTGACTCGGTGATCCGCTGGGACTGTCGGCCAGTGTATCTGTTGGCGGGCGTGCGTCGTGTAGTCTGATCGCGATGAGCGCACTGCGAGCCGCAGTTGCTTCGCCTCGATCACGCGCTGCGGGAGTGGGCGGTCACCCATCGTATCGGGTGGCTCGATCGGCCGATCTTCCTAGCTCGAGCACGGCCGGCGTCGCCGGCGGGATCTGGATCGTCATCGCCCTGGTGCTGGCGCTGTTCAAGCGCTTCTCTGGCGTGACTTCGGCAGGCTGGTGCTGGTGCTGCTGGTCGCCGGCCAACCTGCTCACCGATTACGCTGCTCAAGCCTGCGATTGATCGCGTCCGGCCGTATCGGTGGACGCCGACGACATCCTGGTCATCCGGACGGCACTTCGGAAACGCCGTCCGTTTCCGTCGGGAGCACACGGCGACGGCGGTCGCCGGCGCGTTCGTGTTCACACGCGTGTTGCCGGAAGGACGCGTAGCGTGGTGGGTGCTGGCGGCGGCGATTGCCTACTCGCGGCTCTATCTCGGCGTCCACTATCCGCCTCGATCTGGCCGCCGGCGCCATCGTCGGCATCGTCTGCGCGGTCGGCATCTGGCGGCTGACGCGCGGCCGGTGATTCAACCGCGATCTCCGCGGTCGCTTCTGCTTCTAATACGATCGACACATGACGGCGAACGATTTCCGGCGCATCGCATTGGGATTGAACGAGGCGATCGAAGCGTCACACATGGGGCATCCCGACTTTCGCGTCAACGGCCGCATCTTCGCGACGCTGCACCATGACAACGAACATGGCATGGTCAAGCTGCCGCCGGACGAACAGGAACGGTTCGTGCGAGAGCATCCGGAGATGTTCCTGCCGGAGAACGGCGCGTGGGGACGGCAGTGGGGCTGCACGCGCGTGCATTTGCTGCCGGCCGACGAAGATGTGGTGGGTGAAGCGATGACGCTCGCCTCGGCAGGACGCGCTCAAAAGAAGAAGGCGGCTGGCCGATCAGAAAACACGTCGACCGGCCAAGCCGCGCCGGCGGCCCTGAAAGGGCCGCCTTGACTACTGCTTCTTCACGCGCTGTTTGATCTGCTCGAGTTGCGTCTTCATCTGCTCGAGTGTGGCGCGATCGATCGAAACGGTCGATGCCTGGGCGCTGCCGGCCAGCGCGCTGTCGATGAGCGCCATCACCTGATCGACCTGCGCGGCGACGGCGCTGTCCGCCGCAGGCGCTTCCGCAGCCGCAGGCGTCGGCGCTTCTGGCGCTGTCGCGGCCGCGGCCGGCGGCGTTGCGGCTGCAGCCAGGCGGTGTCGCGGGAGCCGTGGCTGGCGGAGCGGTCGCGGCCGGTGGCGTCGCGCGGCCGCAGGAGCCGGCGCCGCGGTTGCTGCGGACGCACTCGGCGACGCCGCGCTGGCCGGCGCCATCGCGTCGCTGAACGCCTTCAGGTGCGATCGAAATTCCTGCAGGTTCGCGGCGACTGCTGGATCGAGACCCTTGTTCGGTGTCGCACCTTCGCGGCCGCTCGTCCCGACCGGTGTGTCAGCCGCCGGCGCCGGCGGCGCCGCGAGCAACTCGCCGGCCAGCCGATCGATTTCCGCGTAGTGCGTCTTCCACTCGAGGCGACGCCGTGCTCGCCGCCTTCTCGAGCGCGATGTAATGCGTCTTGAGATCGAAGCTTCTTGAACGCGTCGCCGCTCGGCGCGGCGCGTTGAGGACCTTGTTCAACGAGCTGCGCGCGGCGCTCAGCTGCTCGGCCGCGGGATTCGGCTGAGCCGCTCGCTTTGGTCGTCTGAGCAATCGCAAACGTCGGCGCCGCGGCAATCGCGAGCACCGCGACGGTTCGTGTGACGTGATTCATGACTCGCATCAGCGGAGTTCCTCCTCGCGAATGAGGGAGCAACGCCGATGCCGCTGATGGCTCGACTGCGAGTGATGGCGCGTTTCAGCGCGGATGCGGAAAGTCGTGCTCGTCTGTTGTCGACGCCGCGCCGCTTTTGACACGGCGTGTGAAGGCGGATTCCCAAGCGCGCCGCGCTCGTACATCTGCTTCAGCGCCGCGCGCTGGACCTTTCCGCTCGTCGTTCGGCCAACGGTCCCGCCCGTCACGACCGCGACATCGTCGACATAGAGCCCGAAGAGATCGCCGATGCGCTTGCGGAGTGGCCTCGACGATGGCGTCGGGCGGCGCGGTGCCACTCGCCTCAGCGACAATCACGACGCGATCCGCGCGTCCCTGCTCAGCGAGACCGAACGCGACCACGCGCCCCTTTCTCACGCCGGCCAGATCGTCGACCGCCCACTCGAGATCCTGCGGGTGATACTTGCGGCCGTTGACGATGATGAGGTCTTTCGCGCGGCCGCAGACGAACAGCTCGCCGTGCGACGAGATAGCCGAGGTCGCCGGTGTGCAGCCAGCCGTCGCGGATGGTCGCGGCGGTGAGACCGGCGCGTTGTAGTAACCGGCCATCACCGAGGGGCCGGCCAGCAGGATCTCGCCGACGTGGCGTTCAGGTAGCGAGCGTCCGTCCTCACCGACGATTCGCACCTGATGATTCGGCAGCGCCGACCCGCAGCTGACCACGTTCACGGCACCATCGTCGCCCGCCGGCCGCGCCACACGCTCGGCGGCGAGCGCGCGAACCGGATACCCGCTCGGTCCGCAGTTGACGATCGCGCGGCGGGAAGGTCGCGGCGAGGACGTGCTCGGCGAGGCCGTAGCTCGGAAGAAAGCTGGTGGCGCGGAATCCCGCCGGCGCGAACTCGGTCCGCAAACGCGGCGAGCGTCGTCGCGATGAATCGGCTCGGCACCGCAGCCGGCGATCCGCCACGACGACAGATCGAGGCCGGCGAGATCGCGATCCTTGACGCGGCGGACGCAGAGATCGTAGGCAAAGTTCGGCGCGAAGCTGACCGTGCCGCGGAGACCGCCCGATCGCGCGCAGCCATTCGACCGGGCGCTTCACGAACGCGCGCTCGCCGGCAGCAGCACCGCCGGGCGCGCCGAGTACAGCGGACCGAGCGCCATGCCGACAAGACCCATGTCGTGGTTGAGCGGCAGCCAGCTGACGGCCAGATCCGCGGCGGTCGTCATCAGCCCTGCGGGACCGTTGATCGCGTCGACGTTCGCCGAGAGATTGCGGTGCGACAGCGCCACGCCCTTCGGCGCCGACGTCGATCCCGAGGTGTACTGGACGAACGCGATGTCGTCGAGCGTGGGACGAGCGTCCGGCTCGATCGCCGGCGCATCGAGCGCGTCGTGCGCGAGGATCAGCGACAGTGCGGGACACTGCGCGCGGACGCGCGCGAAGACCGCCGCCAGCGCCGCGGTGGTCACGACGGCCTTCGCTGCGGACGCGCGCAGAATTCCGGCGGTCAGTTCGAGATAGCGATCCAGATCGCTGGTTGTCGTCGGCGCGTACAGCGACGCCGGCACGAGTCCCGCCAGCGACGCGCCGAAGAGTGTGGTCAGAAACGACTCGGCGTCGGCGATGACGATGGCGACCAGATCGCCGCGCTGCAATCCGGCGTCGACGAGCGAGCGCGCGACGCGGCATGCGGCGAGACGCACGTCGGCGCGCGACCGGAACGTCTCGACGTGACCTGACAGGAATCGGTAGCCGGCATCGGCACGCGCCGCGTCAGCGAGCGCCTCCGGCAGCGTCCGCGGATGGGTCATCAGCTGTTCGCGCGCGCCTCGACCAGCCGGGCGACCTGCTCGACGACCTGCGCGACGCTTCGCGCCGCCGGAACGTCGTCGATCGGGATCGCGATGTCGAATCGATCCTCGAGCTCGGCGACGACTTCGAGGACCTGCAGCGAATCGAAGCCGAGGTCGGCCACGAGATCGCTCGTCAGCGTCGGCTCGATCGGCCGGCGGCTCACGTTCTTGAGCACATCGATCACGCCTTCAGCGATCTGGACGGAGGCAGGCGGCATGCGATCAGGATGACGACAGGCGGCGTAAGAATAGCATGCGACCGGCTGAGGTCGGTCCAGATGCGCGAGGCCCCCGCATCCTCGCGCATATAAAGGAACAGCGGCAAACCCAGCGAGACGCCGACGGCCAGGTTCGCGACGACCGGCGCCCGGCGGTGCCTGACATGGGCGCGGCGCCCGTCGACAAACACGAAGACCCACGCCCAGCACACACAGGAGCGCGTCGGCGTGCTTCGGCTTCATCGGCCTAGAATATTGGGAGTGTTGTCCGGCTCAAAGATCTCCGTGCCGACGTTTGCGGCAATGCGACCCGCCGCGGCGGCGATCGTGCTGATCGCCGCGACGGCGCGCGCCCAGATCGATCCGCGCGGTGCGCTGCTCGAGCGCACCGGCTGGGATGCGATCGCGGCCGGGCAGGGTGCGGCTGCCGCCAGGGCGTTTCGCGACGCGCTCGCGGCCGATCCGAAGAACGCGCGGCTGCATCTCGGCGCCGGCATGGCGGCGGTGCTCGAGCGCCGCGATGCCGACGCGAAGGAATCGCTCGAGCGCGCGCTCGAGCTCGATCCAAAACTCGCGCGGGCGCGGGCGCTGCTCGGCCAGGTGCTCTATCGCCTCGGCGATCTCTCCGAGCGATTCGCACCTACGAGACGCTGACCATCGAGACGCCGGACGACAAGGACGCGCGCGACACGCTCGAACGCTGGCAGCGCGAGGCGGAGCCTGCACGATCGGATGAACCACGCGATCGGCTCGCACTTTACCGTCTCCTTCGAAGGGCCCGCCGAAGCGACGCTTGCCGCACAGGCGCTCGAGTCGTCTCGATCGCGCCTATTGGCGCGTCGGCCCGCTGCTCGGTGTCTATCCCACCGATCCGATTCCAGTCGTCCTGCACACGTCCGAGCAGTTCCGCGACGTCACCCGGTCGCCGGCGTGGGCGGCGGGCGCCTACGACGGGACGATCCGCGTGCCGATGCGCGGCGCGCTCGACAAGTCGGCCGAGCTTCGACCGCGTGCTGGCGCACGAGTTCACGCACGCGCTGGTCCGCACGCTGGCCGCGCGCAACGTCCCGACCTGGCTCAACGAGAGGGGCTCGCGACGGCACCTCGAATCCGGCGATCTCGGCTGGGCACAGACGCAAATCGGCAAGGCCGGGCATGCGACGCCGCTCGGCGAGCTGCGATCCGGATTCGGACGCTTCACCGGCGCGCAGGCCGAGCTCGCCTACGCGACCAGTGCGCTCACCGTCCGTCGCATGCTCGACGAGGCGGGCGGCTTCGCGGTCGCGAACCTGCTGCGCGATCTCGGCGAGGGCGTCGATTTCAATGCCGCGTTTCTCCATCGCATGCAGCGTAACTTCGAGGACTTCCAGACGAGCCCGCTACTCACGAGTGAGCGTGTTTCCCCGGGTTCCCTCAGGCGTAAGCCGGTCATCGCGGCCCTGTCGATGGGCGTGTTGCTCGCGCGGCGTGGCCGACGGCGCGATGTCAGAGATCGATGTCGGCGAGTAGGGATCGCCGGAGCTGTCTCAGTCGGTAGCCGCCGTCGGCTGGATTGTGATAGCCGATCGCACGCTCGTCGGACGAGAGCGCCGCCGCATCCTTCATCGGCTCGAACTGATGTCCCTCGTGCCACTCGTTGAACGAGTTGATGTAGGTGAGAAAGAAGCCGTGCTTCACGTTGGCGAGACTCGGCGTCGGTCTGCACGGTGATCGTCGTCTCGAACGCCTCGCGGATGCGCGCCGCGCTGGCGCGCGCCGCCCGTTCGCGATCGGCCGCCTTGAACCAGTCGTAGGCCCCGCCGCCGGGCTCGAACGGCGTCGGCGGCGAGTAGCACGGGCCCGGCTCGACGTTGCGCTCGAGGATGACGTCGAAGCCGGGGTTGATGTTGAACGAGAACACGAGATCGCGCGACGAGCAGTCGGTCGCGTGCTCCTGCCAGGAATCGGGGCGACGAAGTTGTCGTAGATCGCGATGCCGTCGAAGCCGCCCGCGCGCGTGCGATCGATGTCCAGCGAATCGGCGAGCAGCGTGATCGCGATCGAAGTCGCTCGCGGAACGTCTCGCGGACGCGATCGGTCTGGCGCCGCCAGGCGCTGTCGGCCGTGTAATCGGCGACGGTGTAGCGCACGCCCTGGCAGTCGGTCGCCGTCTCCGGCACGATGGTGCGGAACGACTTGAAGACCGGACCGATCTTCGCCGTCGCGCGTTCTGGAGCAGGAGCAAGCAGTCCCAGCCGGCGGCGATCGCCGTATTCCTTGAGCAGGTACTGGATGTCGCGCGCGTAGTTGCCGGCGTGGTCGTCGCGATACGGCTCGAGGTGAAACGTCACGTGGATGTCGTGCGCCGACATCACGTCCATCAGCTTTGGTATGGCGCCGATCGGTGATGTCGCCGGGCCCCCACCAGCTGATATTGATGGCGCCGACGCCGATGTCGGCGATCCAGCGCGCGTGCTGCTCGATGACGCCTGGTATCCGCCGAACCGGTCACGCCGAGGCGCGGCATGTAGTTCGGAAGCGATGTCGATCGGCGGACGGCGCCCGGCCTGATCCCAATGCCGGCGATGGCGTCGTCTCGCACCAGGTGTATCTCGAAGATGAAGTGGCGGCGCAGATCGGGAAAGCGATTGTGCAGCAGCCGCGCGCGCGCGGTTTGCGGTGCGGCCGCGATCAGCGCCGGGGCCGCGCAGACCCCAAGGCCGGCGGCACCGAGCGTGTGCAGGAACCTCCCGTCGGGAGGGGTCCACAGCTGGCGATCATAGCCTGCTGGCGGCGTGCCGATTCGAACATGATCAGGCGGGCCGTTCCCGCCGGAACGGCCCGGCGATCGCGGTTCGAGGCCTGATATAGTCCGTTCACCTGCTGGTTGAGCCGGTCCACTAAACTAGTCGCGTGCAGACGGAAACTTCACCGGCGCTCGAATCCGCCCGGCGCGGCGGCGATAGGCGACCTCAAGCATCTGCTCGGCGGTCGGGCGAGCGATGCCGCCAGCGTGCGCGAGCATCACAGCCGCGGCGAGTCCTATCACGCGCCGGCCGCCCCGACGTCGTCTGCTTTCCCCACACCACCGACGAAGTCGTGGACATCGTGAAGATCAGCGCCCGCTACGGCCTGCGCGATCGTGCCGTTCGGCGCGGGCACGTCGCTCGAGGGGCACGTGCACGCGGTCCGCGGCGGCATCACGATCGATCTCCGCGACATGAACAAGGTCCTGCGCGTCAGCGCGAGACGATCTCGACGCGACGGTCGAAGCCGGCGTCACGCGGAAACAGTTGAACAAGGCGCTGCGACAACACCGGGCTCACCTTTCCGGTCGATCCCGGCGCCGACGCGACCATCGGCGGGATGACCGCGACGCGGGCGTCGGGGACGACGGCGGTGCGCTACGGCACGATGCGCGAGAACGTGCTCGGGCTGACCGTGGTGCTCGCCGACGGCACGCGTCATCCACACCGGCGCGCGCGCGCGCAAGTCGTCGGCCGGCTACGACCTGACCCGGCTGTTCGTCGGATCGGAAGGCACGCTCGGCGTCATCACCGAGGTCACCGCTGGCTGCATCCGCTGCCCGAAGCGGTCTCGGCGGCGGTGTGCCCGTTCGACTCGATTCGCGGCGCGGTCGACACCGTGATCGCGACGATCCAGCTCGGCATCCCGGTCGCGCGCATCGAGCTGCTGGACGAGGTGCAGATGGACGCGGTGAACCGCTACTCGAAGACGAACTACGCGGCGGCGCCGACGCTGTTCTTCGAGTTCCACAGCGACAGCGCGCGGCACGTCGCGGATCAGGCGGAGGCGGTCCAGGGCATCGCGGCGGAGCACGGCGGCCGCGGCTTTCAGTTCGCGACGCGCCTCGAGGATCGCGAGCGTTTGTGGCAGGCGGCTCGATTCCGGCCACGGCCATGGTGAGATTTCGAGGTATCCGCGAGTGGCGGAAGCGCTGATCGCTCACCGAAATTTCGTAACAGGGATCGTGGCAAATGGGCGCTATCGCTGATTTATGGAAGATAGCCGAACCCAGGCGAGAAACGCATCGAAGGCATCTCCGATCCAGCGCGATGGATCCGACCGCGGTGACGGCAGCTGCCGCGATCGTCATCGAGCTCAAACGCGACGCGCTCGCCGATGATGTAACGTTAAATCAGCTCTCGGCGCTTCACCGCGCCAGCAATCGAGCTTCGCTTGCAACATGGATCAGCCCTGAACGGCGGCCGCCCGGAAGTCCTGACGCTTCAAGGATTTTCTGGCCGGCCTTCATCGATTTTCGCGAGGAGTGCCGTCAAACGGCGGGCGCACCAGAAGCGACCTTCTCGCCAGGTTTGCGGGGCGGGCGCGCGCGACGTGCCGCGCATCTGCAGGTCGGCCTTGCCGTCATCGTCGCTCGCCGGGGCGATTGACGGGGATTCATCCGCCTGATCCAGGCACGCTCGCCTGACCCCCGCCACCGCCCGCGCGGCGCTTGATGGCCCGCCCGTGGCCAGCGCGCGACATGGCGCCGCTAATCACCCTCATCGCCGACCCGCGCCATGCTCTCCGGAAGATGGCGACTGCCGGCTCTCGGAAGCGCAGGCGAGGCCATTCTCGAACTTAGGCTGCAACGCTTGACGGCGCTCGGCCGCGACGAAACCGCCGAGGCATTGAATAAGCTTCGCTGGCGAGATCGCCGACTGCCCTCGCCATTCTGCGTTCGCGCGCGGGCTGTTTTCGATCGTCAAGGACGAGCTGATCGCGGTGAAAACCGCCCATACCACGCCGCGCCGGACCGTCATTCTCCGACGATGCCCCTGGCGTCGAGGACGAGGATCTCATTCAGCGCGAGGACATGGTCGTTACCGGTGTCGCATCTTGGCTACGTCAAAAGGGTTCCGCTGCTTGCCGCCTATCGCGCGCAAAGACGCGGCGGCAAGGGCCGTGCGGGAATGCAGACGCGCGACGAGGATTTCTGTCGCGAGGCTGTTTGTCGCCTCGACGCCATGCGGTGCGCTGTTCTTTTCCTCGCGCGGTCGGTCTACTAAGGAAAAAGTCTGGCGGTTGCCTCTTTCGGCGCCGCACGCGCGGGGAAAGGCGCTGATCAGACATGTTGCCGCTCGACCAAGCGAGCGGATCACCACGATCATGCCATTGCCGGAAGACGAGGCGGCGTGGGACACGCTCGATGTCATGTTCGCGACCACGAGCGGCAGCGTGCGGGCGCAACAAGCTCCGATTTCGCCCAAGTCCAATCGCGCTGGCAAAATCGCGATGCGGCTCGGACTGGCGGCAGAGTGGAATCGTCGATGCGCAGATTTGCGGCCAGGCGGACGATGTTCTGTTGACGACCGCCACCGGCCAATGCATCCGCTTTCCCGTCACCGGTGGCGCGGTCTTCATGGCCGCGATTCCATGGGGCGTGCGCGGCATCGCGCTCGGTGCCAGGGCGACCGCGTGATTGCGCTTGCCATTCTGCGCCATAGCGATGCCGGACAGCCGCTGAGCGGCCCCGCTTACCTCAAGATGCGCCCGCGCGGTCGCCGGCGACGTGCGTATCGCCCGAGGCCCGCGGTTGGAGGCAGCGGCTGGCGACGACGGCGGGAGTAGAGGAAGCCGCCGCGTGGCGCTCGCACTCGGACCGGATCTGCCATGCGTGGAGATGTCCGCCGCCGAACAGAGTCATACTGACCGTTTCCAGCGGAACGGCTACGGCAAGCGGACACCGTCCTACGAATATCGCATCACCGGACGCGGCGGCAAAGGCATCGTCGCGATGGCGGTCAACCGAAGAAACGCGGCAAGCTCGTTGCCTGCTGATGCCGGTCGAGGACGGCGACGAGATCGTGCTCGTGACAAACGGCGGCCAATTGATCCGCTGCCCGGTCGATGGCATTCGCGTTGCTCGGGCGCGCGACGCTCAAGGCGTCATCAGCCCCGACACCGACGCCGCCGAGCAGGTCGTCAGCCGTCGAGCGGATCACCGAGGACGATACTTGCCGTGTGACGATGAAAGCCTTAGGAGCGAGGGAAAGGGGCGAAGACGATTACGGGTAACACGGATGCAGCTAGCAACTTCCGCCGCGAGTGGCCCCGGAAACCACAGTTAAGGGTGAGGCCGGGCGATACCAGCACCTCGGCCGTGCCCGGGAGCAGCTCGGCGATCGGCTGCTGAATCTGGCTGGCTTACGGTCTTACTCATTTTTCTTAACACTTCGGGGTTATTCCACTTCACGCGCCAGGATTAGTTGTCGGGAGGGATATGCCCTGGCGATCGTCCTAGTAATGGCAGGCTGTCTTCCTTTCGATTCATCCGCGTGCAACGGTGCGATAGGCGCGATTGTAGCAGGTGGTTCTCGCCGTTGGAGGTGTTGGAGCCCGGTTGATGGGTAACCAAAGGCTCGGACTTTATTTCGATGCTGGGCAGCTTGGATCACAGTTGGGGTTGCGCTCTCTCGCATATGTAGGTTGCTCGTGGTGTTGTTCCTGACAAGTCACTTACCACCGCGTCATCGGCGCTGTCCTCCTCTATTTAACTATCGGCCATATTTTTGTCGGGCTTCTTTACTGAGTGGCCTGCCTGCTTGCGCCGGGCGCGATTTCCGGGATAGACACGCCGATAATCCCAGATTTGGCAGTGATTTAATCTATTTCAGCTTCTCCTGCGACCGTCACCACAGTTGGTTATGGCGATATGGCGTCGGTGCATCCGCTAGTGCGAAGCCTAAGCAATCTTGAAGCGATATTCGGGCAGATCTTCCTGGCGACGCTTATCGCGAGGCTCGTTACTCTCGAACTCGAAAATCGCCGTAAGTGAATGTTCAGGGTTACGTTAATAACACCCATGCTGGCAGGCCTTTTGCACCAGTTTGATGAATCCAATGTCCTTGAAAGCGTCCTGGGCTTGGAATCATTTGGATGAAGCTCCAGCCAGCGGCTCTTTCCCTGCTTTCGCATTCTTCGCAACGCTATGACAAACTCGCCCAGACCTTCGGCGGTTCGTCCATCTCGTCGCGATCGGGCTGTGGCTACCCCACTTGGCCAACAGACATCCGATGGTAAGTAAACTTCAACAAAATTTAATTTTAATCGCGCGGGCCCGATCTGGTAGGTGCCATTTCCGGCGCGCATGAGCATTTCGTCGACTGCGGATGTCGGATGGGGCCGGCGGAAGTGTTTCGCCACACAAGATTTTGTTCCCGACACATAGGCGACATATTCGGTCTCGGCGCGTTTTCGGCGAAGAGGTGGTAGAACGGCTGGTCCTTGCGGGGCCGCACCTCCTCGGAATTGCTCACCATTCCTCAGTATGCGTGAAAACCGGATCCACGTCATAAACGACGCCCTGAAAGGGATATTTCCGGTGCCTGACAATTTGTCCGATGGCAAAACTTTCGCATCGAGGTTTCATGTGGAAAGTTGCTGCAACTAGCACACGAATGGACCGTGCCAGTTGGCAAAAGCGGAGCGCTATTCTCGTTAATCGCCGACCTCAATATGTCAACAAGTGACGGCATCTACGCACATGCGCAGCGGTGCCAACTCTACAAACGCCATGGCGTTGCGCGTTGCGCAAAGCGAACCGCAATCTAATGGAGCTGCTGTGCCGCTCTTTGACGAAGCCGACTTAGCCGTCATTGGAGGCCAGACTTACGGGTAATGATGTTTCGCAATAGGTAACGCGCCGTCCCTTCCGCGCATCCTTGGAAGTCACGGCAGTCATCGGCAAGACACCAGACCAATGGCGCACAGGCGCCGCACCGTCCCCAATAGCCGCAGCGCTGCGTCCATAGCCAGGAAACCTGTCATCGTTGCATGTGGACAATCAGGACGGCCGGGGACTTTGGGACATGTCAACCCAGCAAGGTCATTGCTCGTTGCGCCTGCGGCGCTCGCGGCGATGTTGCGCGGAACGATACTGGCGTTTGAATATTAGTGGGGATGGCTTCGGCTATCAGCACCGCCGTCGGAATGACCGAGATAAGAGATCGAGGTTTCATCGATACAAAAAAGCTCACGGACGGTCGAAGCCACTCGCCTGTTGCGCTGCCGCAGCTGGCAGGAGCCCGGTGATCACTGTAGGCAACGACGAAACCGGGTGCTGTGTTGCTTCAGTCGTTAGGTCGTAGCCCTCCGACCTGCGACGACTTAAACCCGTCGGCGATAAACAACGAGCAACGGATAAGCACGCGTAGATTATAGTCGTCATGTGCGCACCCGCATTGCAGTTTGTCGGATGTCTCTATGCCGTCTTTGAGATCGGCATGGCCAGTTCGGCTTCCGGGCTGACAAGCGCCAGGAATACAGCACTCGGCCCGGCCGCTGCAACCTTGGGCCTTCCTGGGGTCCAAACGATTGAAAAGATATGCCTGCCCGGTCTGGGGAAACCAGGTGAGCGCACGGTCAGGGCGCTGGCTGCTAAGCCACATAAGGCGGCCTCCGGGCGATTGACGGGTAATGAATTGGCGATAAAACGCAGCCACAAAGCGGTACCTCCTGCTCCCATTTCCAACACCATTACGGTACCGCCAAAGTCAGCGAATGACGGCACTTGCCCGTCCGGCTCACAGCGGTAATTGAAGCAAACGGAGAATTTCAACAAATATCTTGAATCAGCATTTTCGCCACGGTGTTAACCCATGTCTCGCTTGCTTTCATCGGCACTGCTTACCACCTGAGATGGCCGGAAGTTGACCGGTTGACCATTGCCGGAGGTACTCCCGGTCTCTGCTAATGGATTATGCCGGTGCGGCAGCAGCAGCAGCGGCGACGGAGCTTGCTCCTCGGCACTGACGATAGGGAGTTTTGCGGCCCGGGCAACAATGGTGGGGATTTTAGATTTGTCGCGGCAAATGGGTACCTGCGGGCAAGAATTTGCCGTAAGAGTTGCATTGCTCGGAATTGCCGATTTGCGCGGCGAGCGCTGCGCGCGCCGCAAATTGCTGACCGGTAAGATCCTTAATGTAGAAGAGCGCCTGATCTCGAAGAGACCGATCTCTTGTCATCGACGCGCTATTTGCGCCGGACTTGGTACCGGGATCTTGACGGACGGGCAAAAGCACCGGTCGCCGCGCCACCGACTGGCCCAGCGAACCAAGCGGCCGATCCTTGCCGTCGACGTACCGTCCGAATCGACGGTACGACCGGACAGATCTGTGGCGCTGCAGTCAGCGCCAGGCGCACCATCACATTTTTTTCGCCGTAAGCCGGGGCATTTGTTGCTGCCAGGCCGAGTTCACTGCGGCGAGACAACTGTAGCAGATATCGGAATTCCAGATTCGGTTCTTACAACAATCTCGCCTAAGACCTTTGTCAATCGGTCGGTATGGCAGACGCGATTCCCGGTTCCACGTGTCGATGGGTACAAGTACGCGCGGTCATGCCGTGGTTCTCTTCTGGAAGGTTGGCGGTTGACGGTGCCGCACGCCTTGCCGCACGGGCGCTTTGCGTGCTGGCGCTGGCTCGTGACAATGGCAGACGCCGCGCGAGGCGATGAGCGTCCATGCCTCAGCGTTGACCGCCACGCTGACTGGTGCGTTTGTGATAGTCCGGGCGACCTTCTCGGAACCTTCCTTCTTGCTGGATACAAGGAAGAATGCACCCTCGTCTTGGGCCTGGTCTGGGAGTCGGGGAAAATACCCGGAGTTACCCGTGCGGGCCGCATTGCATGCCGATCAAGAAACTGCTGCCGCGTCGCGCCGGTCGATTGTGCTCGACGCCGACGCATTGACGAGTTTTGAAAGCGGTCTTTTTAGTTTTCACAAAAATTGATCAGGCAATCACGCAGACGTCAGGTTTACACCACACGATGGAGAATTCGCACGGCTTTTTGGAAATGCAGGTCGAAGCGACGAAAACCACGGATGCAAACATCGTACTGAAATGGAGCTGCAGCCCTTCGGAAGCGGTGCATTCGAGTCGAAACTGGAGCGCGCGCGCTGCTGCGTCGTTGACCGGGGCTGTCATCATTTTAAAAGGCCCCGACACGGTGGTGGCAGCGCCGGAAGGCTCTACATGATCGCCGCGATTTGCCGTCATGGCTCGCCACGGCGGGTTCTGGCGATGTATTGGCTGGGATTGTCAGCGGCTTCTTGCAGCGGCATGCCGTTTGAGGCCGCCTCGCCGCTGTATGGCTACATGGCGTGGCCGCTCGCCACTCTTGGGCCGGGGGCTGCCGAGGACATTCCCGAAAACCTTCCGCCAGTTTGGGCGCTTCATTCTCTGGTGGATCACTTCAGAGTGGTGAAAGCTGAACGCTGGAAGCTCGCGATCTAAGCGGCGTTTAAGTCCCAGCAAAAGCTGGGCGCCACGCGTTTAAACAACTGGAACAAGTATGCTTTCGCAAGGTTCTTAACTTGCACCAATTTTGCATCCGACACCAGGCCGACGCGTTCAACTTAGACACTGTCGGCCAAGCGGGCCTGCCAACTGCGTTCCAGACCAATGCACCCAGCCATCCGTCTTTGGTTACGTCTTGGCGCTGTAATTTGCGTCCGGATGAGATCGCTGCTGCGATCTTCCTGAACACAGCTCCCGGAACGCCTGAAACGGCCGCCTTCCGACGATTGCAATCAGCGGCTGATTACGGCGCATATTGCGAGTGCTTCAAGAAAAACCGGGATCCCACCCGGTAAGGTGTAAAAATGCCCTGCCACCCAGAGGTAACGAGGAGCCCGTCACAAAAGCGCTCCCGTTGCGACGAACATCAGCAGAAAGACCGATGATGAAAATGTCGATCCAAAAAAGCACGAAACCGGCAATAAGAAAGAGTATCGCCGGATTATCAATGATCCCGAGCAATACGTAACTGAACGAAGTACAA